>Ga0118677_10008821_pt1 | contig 15998 bp, 10 predicted proteins | sample AliMusrvi5mmetaG_FD_86154 | JGI IMG/M metagenome (GOLD analysis project Ga0118677, IMG submission 86154) | reverse complement strand
AAACGTCGCAACACAGGTTCTGCCCCGGCATATGCCCTGGAAATAACAAAAAAGCATAACCACTTCTAAAAGTGGGCAGGAGTACTATTTTCTGTTTGACAACTGACAACCATATCAGGGGATGAGTTTACGATAATTCCTCCGCTGTTGACCGTTGCCGATGATGCCCGGCAATGGGCCGAGCGGATTCGAAATGCCATGAATGCGGTTTTTGTCGTCAAAGGGACGGAAATTATTACAACTGCCAGCATCGGTGTGGTGGTCTCCCCCGACGATGGCGACTGCGTGGAGAATCTTCTGAAAAACGGCGAAGCTGCCATGTACCAGGCCAAACAGGATGGGAAGAATGCGGTCTGTTTCTATTCCGCTGAATTGAACAGCCAGCTGGAGAAGCGTTTTGCCCTGGAGGCCAAGCTTCATAAAGCGCTTGATCAGGGAGAGTTCAGTCTGAACTACCAGCCGCAGATACGGCATGCTCATGGTTCGGTGATCGGTGTTGAAGCGTTGCTCCGTTGGACTCCTGCCGGTGAAGAACCGGTTTCTCCCGGTCTGTTCGTGCCGATTTTGGAAGAGAGCGGCATGATCGTGGCGGTTGGTGAATGGGTTTTGTGGCAGGCATGTTTGCAAGCCGTTGAATGGCGGAAGCTCGGTCTGTCGGAATTGCGCATGTCGATCAATATTTCGGCATTGCAGTTCATGCGCAGCGATCTTGATGTTACCGTCAAGCGGGTCCTGGAAGTTACGGGACTGGACCCGCACTACCTCTGCCTTGAGTTGACCGAAAGCATGATCATGGTCGACTCTGCCCGCACCCTTGAAAAAATGACCGCGCTGGCGAATATCGGCGTCATACTGTCGCTGGATGATTTCGGCACCGGCTATTCCTCGCTGGAATACCTGGGGCGATTGCCTATCAACGAACTGAAGATCGATATCTCATTTGTCAGAAGGATGTTGACAACCAGGAACGATGCGGCGGTCGTCAATACGATCATCGCCATGGGGCAGGGGCTGAATATGGAGCTGGTGGCCGAAGGGGTCGAGACGGAGGAACAGTTGCGCTATCTGGCAGAGCGCGACTGCGGGATCGTTCAAGGGTACTATTTCAGCCGTCCGCTGCCGTCTGATGAACTCGTGTCGTATTGTCGGGGGTTTTCCGTATGACTTCGATTGATATAATATAGTAATTATTTTCCGAGTGAAATAACCGCGCTTCTCCCTGACGATACTCCCTCAAACCGGAATTTCCCCTGATAAACTCCCTTTCTGAACAGGCATGAGTCGCCAGGCAGCAGATAGTGCGGAGTGTTGTTGGCGATCGTTCCGGAAAAACGATTAAAAACCCCTTCCGGGTACGGTTCTTCCTTTACCGGCAGAAGATAACTTGCGAGCAGGGTGCTGTCCGGGTGAACCGGCAGCGTTTCGGCGGTAGCGTTCTCTGCAAGGGATGCCGGGGAAACGCGAACCTGATATCCCCGTCTGCTACCCGTGATCCGGGCTGACAGTTGCAACCGGGCCACACCGTTACCCTCCAGATACAGGTTGTACTGCGGCTGCCAGCCATGTTCTGCTGTCGCGTACCGGAGTGTTACCTTGCCACGGGCGGGAGTGACCGCTATCCGGACGGAATTCTCCGATGGCGGGCTACTTTTTTTCGCTGCCACGAGGCGGGTCTCGATTTTCCTGATCTCCTGTGTCGTGGTACGGCGGGCGGTATAGACCGCCTCCAGTTGGGCAATGGCAAAATCGGTCCCCTGGCGGATAGTCTGCATCGGGTCGGGATTTGTTTTGCTTTTGCGCGGTGCTTTGCCGCTTTGTGCTTTGGCTGCGGACGTGAAAATCGCCTCGCGGGTTTCCAGTGCCTGCAAGCGGTCTTCCAGCCGTCGCCGCTGCTCAGTCAGCGTTTCTATTTCTTTGGCGGTTCTGCTGTCGGACACTGTTGTACGCGTTTCGACGCCGACAATCGTGGTGCCGGGGGCAGGCGCTATGGTGAGTGACTGTTCCAGGATTCCGGAGGCAAGCGGAATATCGATTACCCCTTTCACTGCTCCCGCTTCCTGGCGGATCAGTGAACCGTCGCGGAAGAAGGTGATGGTGTTTGCGGCATGAGCGGATCCGGCGGTGGTCGCCATGAGACAAAGACAGGTTAGTATGGTGCGCATCTGTTCCCTCCGGAATAGCCCGGTCACGTTTCGGCACGGGCGATGATGTTGCAGTTAACGGCTCTTGCGGCTATACTTTCTACAAAGTGTTCGGAAAGGTAGCTGATATGGATGTAGATGCGGAAGTATCGGTCAAAGACATAGTCAATTTTTTTATAAAAATCAATGATTCATCCAAGGCAAAGAACGAAATTGCCCGTTTTTCGTCTAAAGACAAGGCGACTGCTCTCGAAATGATAGCTTCGTCTTCGGCAAGCCGTGATTTCCGGATTGATGTGGCGCGCCATTTTATCTATGACCCGGACGGCATAGTGCGAAGAAAAGCGGAACATTTTATGGAATATCTGGTGCCAGGCTGGGTGAGTGACCCGGCGGAGAGTATCCTGAAGCTTTTGAAATCAACTGATGGCAGGAAAGCAACGACCAGGGATGCCGCCGTCAGGTTTCTGATAGCAATTGTCGATGCAACGGTTTTGCGCGATACCCTTACGTCACTCCTTAATAGACGTAATCGTGAATATATGGCGGACATAGTGGCAATCGTCGAGAGGTATATCGACTCATCCAGCGACGAGCGCGAACTTGTTAAAATATTTGATGGCTGTCTGAGTATCCTGGTGTCGGACGAACGTGACAACAGTATCAAACATCATGCCTCCAACCTGCTGAGCCTTTTTTTTAATAAAGTGCAGTCGACCAATCTCGGTGAAGCTCTGCGGCGTGCCTCAATTGAAAAACAGATCGACAAGGCCGAGGCGGTGTACGGCTTTCTCTGCGCTGGAACGTCCGGGTTGAACGGAACGTTTCTGGATGATCTCCTGAGGCCGTTGCAAGAGGGGGGAAGCAGCTATCAGATCAAGATTCTCGGTTATTTTCGGCTGTATCTGGATACGGTAAGGAGTGCCGGAACAGCAGTCGCTGCTCCGGATGCCGGTTTGGATTGCTGCAACGAACCGGTTCAAGAGGAAGGGCGGGCCCTTAGTAACAGAATTTTACAGGCTGTTGATGAGATGTGGGATGTGACGGAAGATTCGCGGGTCCATGCCCTGATCATCCGGATCCGTTTCGGCGCATATGACAACAAGCGTGAACTGCTGGAACAGATCCGATCAAAGGTGGATGATACGGTGCTGACTCCGGCCGCACGGGAAAAAATAACTTTGATGATACGCTGCTTTCTTCATCCGGAACAACCGGATGTCCTGAAGTTGCAGGCTGCTCAGCTGTTGCTGTCTACCATCGGAGATACCGCAAGTTGTCTGGCAGCGTTGGACTATCTTACTTCGTATCTTGAGAACAGAAAGCTGAATTATGCTGAGAAGGGGAGTATTGCGACGGTTGTCGAGTCGTTTTTGGCGGAACAGCATCCGGATGCTCAGGTTCGTGACAGGGCCCGCTATCTGTTGCTTATTGCCGATCCGAAAAGAGTGAATAACGAATAGGAAACCCGCTGAAATCTTGAATTTGCGGGATTTGGAATGGCACAATATTAAGATACTTGATTTAATATTTTCAGTGGTGTAGAGACGATAAATAGAAAATAACCTGCTATAATTCTGTTTGTCAGGCAACTGGCGAACCATCTCTTTTTTCCGGCAGCAGGGGACGGCCTTTCTGCTTATACTCCTCTAACGCAAAGCCCATCCCCGTTTGATGGGAAATGGGGCCCAAAACCTTTAGACCGACCACATAAAATATTCATATAAATTCCTTTATTTATCATGAGAGGAGATATCACATGAATCGTCTGATTGCCTTACTCCTACTGGCGCTCACTTTTGTTTCAGTATCTTCATTTGCCGCTCCGCCTGCAACCATCACCTATCAGGGATATTTGACCGATCGTAACAACGCGCCTCTTAACACCCCTGTGGCGATGACCCTGTCTCTCTATGTGAATTCCACTGGCGGTGCAGCGCTCTGGAGCGAATTTCAGGATAACGTTTCGGTTGCCAACGGCATTTACAGTGTCCTGATGGGCAGTATCTCACCGATTACTCTCCCCTTCGATGAGGTGTATTATCTTGGTGTGGCGATCGGTAGTGATCCGGAGATGACTCCTCGCCAGCAGCTTTCTGCTGTCCCCTACACCTTCCGCGCTGCAATTGCCGATAAACTCGCGCAGGTCTGCGGTGATGGCGAAGTTCTCAAGTATAGTACGGCAACATCGAACTGGAGTTGTACAATGGCCACAGGGCCGCAAGGGCCACAGGGTCTCACCGGTGCTGTAGGTCCGCAAGGGCCAATCGGTTTGACCGGCGCCACCGGGGCGGTCGGCGCAACCGGACCGCAAGGGTCTATCGGCTTGACCGGCGCAACAGGCCCTGAAGGTGCAAGTCCGTTTATACTCAATAATTCCGATGCTGCGTATACATCCGGCTCCGTTGGCATCGGCGTTAATCCACCCGATGCAACCGCAGCGCTGGATGTCTCCTCTACAACCAAAGGTTTTTTGCAGCCACGCATGACAAAAAGTCAGCGAAATGCCATCACGACACCTGCCGCGGGTATGACTGTATATGACACTGACCGCAAAGACGTTATGGTCTTTAACGGCACGGCATGGGTCACACCCGGTTACACAATTGGCAGTCTGCTTGCTGCCAGCAACTTAAGCGACGTGCCGGACAAAGGAGCGGCCAGAATCAACCTCGGCCTTGCCGATGTCAGCAACACCGCCGACAGCGTCAAACCGATTTCCACGGCAACCCAATCAGCGCTTGATTTGAAAGCGCCTCTGGCTTCACCGGCGTTTAGCGGCACGGTAACCGGTGTAACGGCTGCAATGGTTGGTTTGGGCAATGTGAACAACACATCTGATACCGCTAAACCTGTATCCGCTGCAACCCAGTCGGCACTTGACCTGAAAGCACCACTGGCTTCACCGGCGTTTAGTGGCACGGTAACCGGTGTGACGGCTACCATGGTCGGTCTTGGCAACGTTGCCAACCTGAAAGTCAACCTGACTGCTACTGTTGATCCAACTACCGTCGCTGACAGCAGCGCCGGATATGCAGTCGGTTCCCGCTGGGTGAATACGACTACCAACAAGGAATTTGTCTGCACCAGCGCTGTGACCAGCGCTGCGGTCTGGGCGGAGACCACCGCCAGCGGCAGCCTGAAGGCCGCCAGCAATCTGAGTGATTTGGCTAATGCCGCCACTGCCAGGACCAATCTTGGTCTCGACAATGTGAGCAACACCTCCGACACAGCCAAGCCGGTCTCCACGGCAACGCGGACTGCTCTTGACCTGAAAGCGCCGCTGTATTCGCCCACCTTCACTGGCACGGTCAGCGGGGTAACGGCGGCAATGGTTGGCTTGGGAAATGTCAACAACACCGCTGACTCAGCCAAGCCGGTGTCCACTGCGACTCAGACAGCTCTCGACTTGAAAGCGCCGCTGACTTCACCGGCGTTTAGCGGCACGGTCACCGGTGTTACGTCGGCAATGGTCGGCCTCGACAACGTTGCGAACCTGAAGGTCAACCTGAACGCCACCACTGATCCGACCAGCGCCGCTAACAGCAGCGCTGGATACGCAGTCGGTTCCCGTTGGGTGAATACCTCCACCACACCGGGCAAGGAATATGTCTGCACCTATGCCACTGGAAACGCGGTCTGGGCGGAGACAACCGCCAGTGGCAGCCTGAAGGCCGCCAGCAATCTGAGTGATTTGGCTAATGTCGCCACTGCCAGGACCAATCTTGGTCTCGACAATGTGAGTAACATCTCCGACACAGCCAAGCCGGTATCCACGGCAACGCAGACTGCTCTTGACCTGAAAGCACCGCTGGCTTCGCCTGCTTTTACCGGCACGGTCAGCGGAGTAACGGCGGCAATGGTTGGCTTGGGTAATGTCAACAACACAGCTGACTTAGCCAAGCCGGTGTCCACCGCAACTCAGACAGCTCTCGGCTTGAAAGCGCCGCTGGCTTCGCCTACTTTTACCGGCACGGTCAGCGGAGTAACAGCAACAATGGTCGGCCTCGGCAACGTTGCGAACCTGAAGGTCAACCTGAGCGCCATAGCTGATCCGATCGTAACTGACGACAGCAGCGCCGGATATGCTGTCGGTTCCCGCTGGGTAAATACCGCAACCGGCAAGGAATTTGTCTGCACCAACGCCGCGACCGGCGCTGCTGTCTGGAAAGAAACCACAGCATCAATCAGCGGCCTGCTGGTTGCCTCCAGCAACTTGAGTGACGTGCCGGACAAAGGAGTTGCCAGAAGTAACCTCGACCTCGGTAATGTCAGCAACACCGCCGACGCGGCCAAGCCGGTATCGACGGCAACTCAGACAGCCCTAGATCTGAAAGCGCCGCTGTATTCGCCCACCTTCACCGGCACGGTCAGCGGGGTAACGGCTGCAATGGTTGGCTTGGGTAATGTCAACAACACTGCTGACTCAGCCAAGCCGGTGTCCGCTGCGACTCAGACAGCTCTTGACTTGAAAGCACCGCTTGCTTCGCCTACTTTTACCGGCACGGTCAGCGGAGTAACAGCAACAATGGTCGGCCTTAGCAACGTTGCAAACCTGAAGGTCAACCTGAACGCCACCGCAGGTCCGACCGCAACTGACGACAGCGGTACCGGATACGCTGTCGGCTCCCGCTGGGTGAATACCGCAACCGGCAAGGAATTTGTCTGCACCAGCGCTGCGACCGGCGCTGCGGTCTGGGCGGAGACCACCGCCATTGGCAGCCTGAAGGCCGCCAGCAACTTAAGCGATCTGGCCAATGCCGAAACCGCCAGAGCAAATCTCGGCCTTGGCAACGTAACCAATAATGACACCACAAACGCCAGTAACATAACAAGCGGCACCCTTGCCGGCACCCAACTTCCGTTTCCCACAACAACGGTTCTTGGGGGGATAAAGTCTTCCTCAGCAGGGGCCAACCAATTTGCCACCGGAGTTGACACTACCGGCACAGTAACCTATGCCCAGCCATCAGCCGGTAATATTTCCGGTCTTGCGGCCAGCGCGACGACCGATACGACCAATGCCAGCAACATAACCAGCGGCACGCTAGCCGTGACAAACGGTGGTACCGGAAACAGTAACGGCTCCATCACCGGATCAGGTCCGCTCACATTTGCCGCAGGTGCCACCAATGCCAACATTAATCTGGTGCCCGATGGAGCTGGCACCGTTGATGTGGCAACCAAGCGGATCACAAGTCTGGCTACGCCCACAGATGCCACAGATGCCGTTAACAAACGTTATGTTGACGCGGTCACAGGCGGACTGATCTGGCTGCCACCGGTTATAGACATCTTGGGAACTACTGACGGTCTTACGCCGACCCAGGGTGATAGCTACATCATCGTCACGCCTCCTTCTATTACAACCTTTAACGACGGAATCGGTTGGGCGTACAAGACATCCTTAGTCACCAATAACGCCGTGTATGTAACCAATAGAGCGAACGCTTATGTCTTTAACGGTACAACATGGGTTCAGTTCACAAATGACCAATTTGGACGATCTACAAGTTACGGCACACCCGTAAACAATGCCTCTAAAGGTTACAACACATATCCAATGTCAACATGCACCGTTGGCTCAGTATGGCTGGTTGCGGGGCGTTTTACCGACGTGAATGTTGTGCCGTGTGATGGTTCATATATATCGACGGCCCCTGAAGGGACCCCCTTCAGTGGAAACGCTTTAAAATACCAACTAAGCGGGGTCTATGGAGTTAATATAACTAGTGCTGATGTTATTGATGCATTCAATAACGCATGTACAAATACTTGCGTCAAGCTGCCCGACCTTCGGGCAGCGACCCCAAATGGCCTGACCTACGTAATTTGTGTCAGTGGTTATGACCCGTCGCCGTACATACCCACGATTTACAACTTCATTGTCAGTTTTATCAGCAATGGCGGCAGCCCAGTAACCAGCCAGAGCGTGCCGAACAACACAACAGCAACATTACCAACCGCGCCAACCAAAAGCGGCTACAATTTTGGCGGCTGGTATTCCGACGCCAATTTGACCACAGTTTTCGAATTTACGACCCTGATAACTGCCGATACGACGCTGTACGCACAATGGATACCGATAACCACGCCGCCCTGACACGTACCATAAATAAATCAGAATAGTGGTGTTTTGAAGGGCATACAGCCGCCACTGCAGATGTTACGAGCTATTGAGAACCTCACTCGAAGGAACCGATCATGAAATCATTGCCACTCGTCATACTGGCCGCCATCTGCCTGCTGCTCCCGGCAGCAGCTATGGCCGGCATGCAGTCGAGCCCCAACTATAGCATCAACGGCGGCAGCATTGTCAGCGGCGGTGGCAATGCCGTGAATAGTTCCGGCCTGAACAATTCCGGCAGCGCTATCGGTCAGAGTATGTCTATTCCTGCCGGCGGCATCGGCAGCCCGAATTACAAGGCAGAAGTTGTGGCAATTGCCGACCCGGCAACCATGATTGCCGTTTCTGCCACTGCGATTACCCGGAGCGGTTTCACGGCTAACTGGAACGCCACCAACGGTGCGGCCGGTTATCGCCTGGATGTTGCCACCGACAGCGGTTTTACGGCTCTCGTGACAGGTTACGGCGACCTCGGCACAGCCAATGTCACCACGTATCTGGTGGCAGGTCTCAACCCTGCTACAACCTATTTTTACCGCGTCAGGGCGATCTATAACAATGGCGAAACCGGCGTTAATTCGAATACTATTGTCATAACCACCTCTCCCGCTTCTGTTAACGGTGTCTGCGGCGCAGCCAATGCGCAGACCTTCACCCGTGCGCCCGCCGCCGCTCTCTGCTCCGCTGGCTCGGCAAGCCCAATCTCTGGCTCCGGCCCATGGAGCTGGGCCTGCAGCGGTACGAACGGCGGCACAGATGCCGGTTGCTCGGCAGCAGCAATCACCGGTTCCACCAGGTCGGCTCTTCAGGTAACCACCGGTTCCGACGGCAAAACCATTGGGCTAATATCCGAGACGGTAACCGGTGCTACCCTGACACTCCCTTCAGGCACTCAGCTGTACGATGCCGATGGCGTCTTGATCACCGGCACGCTTGTCGTATCAGCAACAGCTATAAACAACGCTGCTGACCTTTCTGCCAAGCCAGCAGCGGCACTGACGTCTGACGGCCTCGTATTGGCAACTCTGGGCAACGCCATCAGTATTACGATCACTTCAGGATCGTCCACGGTTAAAACGATTACCCCGCCGATGACCGTAACCATGGCAATCCCCTCGTCATTCGCCCTGCCGGGTGCAGCGGTATCCTACTACAGCTATGACGGTACAATATGGCGCCTTGAAGGCACCGTCACCGTCAAAGCGAATGGTACTGTCGATATCCTGATAGGACACCTTTCCATCTGGGCGGTCGCCACTTTCAGGCCGGCTATCGATACGGTAGCACCGGTCATTACCAGTTTTTCCATCCCGACTCCATCCACAACCGCGATGGTATCCGGCATTACTATCACCACCACCGACACTTTCGGTGTCACCGGTTATCTGCTGTCCGAAAGCTCTACCCCTCCTGCTGCGACGGACCCGTCCTGGACGGCTGCAGTTCCGGCAGCGTACACGTTCAAAACATGGGGCAATCACACCCTTTATGCATATGCGAAGGATGCCGCAGGCAACATCTCGGCAGCAGTGGCAAAACTTGTATATATCGGAATAAGCCCAGAGAACGATGGAGTTATCGTCCCGACGACCGATGGCTCCATAAAAACTGAACCTGCCCTGGCGGATGCCCTTAAAGCACTCGACTTTGCTATGAAAATCACCATTCCGACCGCAGCAGAACAGCTGCACTGCGATGTTGCGCCGTTGGTGAATGGAGTGCCACAACCGGATGGCAAAATCAATCTGGGTGATGTCATCGTTATACTGCGCAGAGTGATTGGGTTGTGATGGACATTTTGTGTTTGAGGATATGGCGACATCTACCCGATTGCCGATTGGAGATCCGCAATCAGGTCATCCGGGTCTTCCAGACCGACCGAAAGGCGTACCAGCGTATCGGTGATCCCTTTGCGCTCCCGTTCCGCCTGTGGCACCGAGGCGTGCGACATTTTGGCAGGGTAGGAGATGATGCTTTCGACTCCTCCCAGGCTTACCGCAAAAGCTGCCAGCTGCGAATTTTCCAGTAACCGTTTGGTTGTCTCATAGGAATCGAGTTCAAAGGAAAAGACCGCTCCCGGACCGTCTGCCTGGGAGTTGTGGATGGCGAATCCCGGGTGTTCCGGAAGTCCCGGATAATTAACGGCAGTAACGCGCGGATGCCGCTTCAGCCAGGAAACGATTATAAGGGTACTTTGCTGGCTCTGGTCCATTCTGACCTTGAGGGTCTTGACGCCGCGCAGTGTCAGAAATGAGTCCTGCGGGCCGAGTCCGGTGCCGAAGGCGTTCTGGATGTAGCGGATACGATCTCCCAAATCATTATCCCCGGTTATGGCAAAGCCGCAGAGGACATCGCTGTGGCCGTTGATGAACTTGGTGCCGCTGTGCAGGACGATATCGCAGCCGAGTTCCAGCGGGCGTTGCAGGTACGGTGTCATGAAGGTGTTATCCACCAGCGTGATGATGCCGTGCCGGCGGGCAATCTCCGCCGCGCCCCGCAGATCGGTGACCTTCAGGAGCGGGTTCGAAGGAGTTTCGAGATAGATCCCTTTGGTTTCGGGGCCGATGGCCGCTTCAATAGCCGCAAGATCGGTGGCATCGACAAAGGTGGAGGTGATTCCCATCCGGTTGAAGATGGTGGAAAGCACCCGGTAGGCGCCTCCGTAAACGTCGTCGCAGACGACCAGATGGTCGCCGGGGGAGAAGATCATCAGTGTGGTCGATATTGCGGCCATGCCGGAAGCAAAGGCAAGGCAGCGCGTGCCCCCCTCCAGCACGGCAATAGTATCCTGCAGCGCCTCGCGGGTCGGGTTGTCGCCGCGGGCGTAGTCAAATTTGCGAAAGTGGTCGACCGAAGTCTGGCGATAGGTCGATATCTGGTAGATCGGTACCCCCATGGCGCCGGTTTGCTCGTCGGTGGTCGGGCCGCCGTGGATCAGTTTGGTTGCGAGTCTCATTGTTTTTCCTCCAATGCCTGCCGTAAATCTTCAATCAGATCGTCACAATCCTCGATTCCTACCGACAGGCGGAGCAGGACGTTGTTAATCCCCAGCTTGGCCCGCAGTTCCGGCGGGATGTCGGCATGAGTCTGTACTTCGGGGAAGGTAATCAGGCTCTCAACTCCGCCGAGACTTTCGGCGAACGAAATCAGCGTCGTTTTTAGCAGGATCTGCTCGACCAGTTCGTGCCGGTCGACCTCAAATGCGATCATGGCGCCGAAACCGCGTGATTCCTGCCGCATCAGGGCATGGTCAGGATGATCTTCCAGGCCGGGGTAATATACTTTCGTGATGCGTGGGTGAGCTGACAGCCACTGCGCAATCCGCCCGGCATTTTGCTGCTGGCGGTCCATCCGGATGCCGAGGGTCTTGATGCCGCGGGTCGTCAGCCACGAATCCTGCGGTCCCAGAACGGCGCCGACCGAGTTCTGGAGGAAGTACACCGTTTCGGCTCGTTGCGGATCTTTGACGGTTACCAGACCAGCTACGGTGTCGTTATGTCCGGCCAGGTACTTGGTCGCACTGTAGACGGCGATATCGGCGCCGAGGTCAAGCGGTCGGAGCAGGTAGGGGGTCAGGAAGGTGTTGTCGGCGATCAGCAGCAGATTGTTGTCTTTGCAGAGTGCCGAGATGCTCCGGAGGTCGGCGAATTTCAGGAGCGGATTGGTCAGGGTCTCGACAAAAACGGCTTTTGTGGACGGCTGGAGCGCTGCTGCCACTGTGGCCGTGTTGCTGGTGTCGACATAGCTGAAAGAGAGACCGTACTGGCTGAAAATCTTGTCAAACAGGCGGCAGGTGCCGCCGTAGAGGTCTTCGGTTACGATCAGGTGGTCACCCGGCCTGAACAGCAACAGCAGGTTGGCGATGGCAGCCATTCCGGACGCATAGGCAAAGCCGCGCACCGCGCCGTCAAGTTGCGCAATCCCCAGTTCCAGGGCCTGCCGGGTCGGATTGCCCGAGCGGCTGTAGTCATAGCCGGTGCTCTGGCCGAGTCCAGGATGTCTGAATGTGGCCGTCTGATAGATCGGTACAGTGACCGCGCCGGTACGGGTATCCCATTCAAGACCGATCTGTACTGCCTGCGTTGCGATGTTCATGGTGTTCTCCGGTAAAGGTGTCAATAATTAATGTGTCAGATGGTGGAAGTGCTTGTTATGTCACCGACGAAATGGATAAAGGTGTCGCATTCCGTTTTCAGCAGGTGAAACTGCCGGTGATAATCGCGTGAAGTGTTGTTTCTGGCCATATCGTCGAGAACGGTAGCGGCGTTCATGATGCGGGGGGCGCTAATATTGGCCGCCGACCCTTTTATTGTGTGAGCCAACCGGTGAATGTCATCGTGGCTGTCGTTTTCAATCGCATCTGTCAGCTTCAGAAGCGGTTCGGAGAGGCTATTGATAAACATGCCGATAAACTTGGGGAGCAGTTCGACACTGCCTCCCAAGCGTTCCAGCAGCTCATTGCGGCTAAATGGCGGAAGGTCCGATGTGTCCGTAATGTCCGGCTTGAGCAGTCTGTCCGGCGTGGCTGGCCGGTCCGGGGTATGAAATTTGGCTGAGAAGCGGGATATCATTTCAGTGAGTGTTTGCCGGCGTAGCGGTTTGGAGATAAAGCTATCCATCCCCGATTCCCGGCATTTTTCACGATCACTCTCCTGCACATTGGCGGTCATGGCGATGATCGGAATGTGTCCTCCTTTGCCTGTTTCAAGGGCCCTGATCGCCCGTGTGGCCTGCAGTCCGTCCATTTCCGGCATTTGCATATCCATGAGGACAATATCAAAACGCCCTTTTTTGAACAGTTCAACCGCCTCTAGCCCGTTTGAGGCAACAGATACGGCATGCCCCGCCTTTTCAAGGATAATTCGGGCCAGTTCCTGATTGATCGGGACATCATCGGCCAGGAGGATAGTGAGTGCAGCGGAAGGGGGCACCGGACTTCCGGGTTGCGCCGCCACTGCTGTGACCTCTTCGGCGGGCGCGATGTCGAAGGGGAGTAGAACCGAAAAAGTACTGCCGCTGCCAGGGGTGCTTTCAACCGAAATGTTTCCTCCCATCAGATCGGTCAGCTTTCGCGAAATTGCCAGACCTAAGCCGGTACCGCCATATGAGCGGCTCGTTGAAGAATCTGCCTGGATAAATGGGTGGAAAATTCGCTTGCAAACTTCGGGGGACATGCCTATTCCGGTGTCGCTGACGCTGAAAAGCAGTTGCAAGGGGGCATGCGGGGAATCCGGTTTCGTGCAATGGACAGTGATGCTGCCTTGACGGGTGAATTTGACCGCGTTTCCGACAAGATTTACCAGGATCTGCCTGAGCTTGGAGCTGTCTCCCGAGATAACCGCCGGACAGTTGTCCGCGATGTTGACTTGAAAGGTGACCCCGCCGGATTCAGCTTTAATCCGGAGCGGCAGCAGAGCGGTATCCAGTAAATCGCTCAGATTGAACGCGTGAGTGGCAAGTTCCATCCGCCCGGCTTCAATTTTTGAAAAATCGAGGATATCGTTGATAATCTCCATCAGATTATCCGCCGAAATCGTAATGTTGGAGAGATAGCGCTGCTGCTCGTTATCGAGAGTGGTGCCGGAAAGCAATTCCGCCATGCCGATGATGCCGTTCATCGGAGTACGTATTTCATGGCTCATCGTTGCAAGGAACACACTTTTGGCCTTGGTTGCCATCTCGGCCAGTGTCCGGGCGGTTTCAAGTTCCGCGGTTCGCTCCTGAACCTTTTGTTCCATGTTGTGCAGATGATCGCGCAGCATAGCGTAAAGGGCGGTATTTTCAAGGGCAAAAGCGGTGTAGGTAACGATAATCGAGAGCGCGCTCAGGGTGGATACAGCCAGGCTGACATGTGAACCGGAGAGCAGGCCGACGAACATTCCGCGGATACGGGAATGCGTGGCAAGCACATGCAGCACCAGGGTTCGTTCGGGATCTGCGGCGGGATTCACGATCGGGTGGTTCTGGTTGATTGCCCAGGAAAAGCTTCCGGACTGGATGGCGGTACTCACCTCGCTCTCGAACTGCTCCCGTGAGTCCGCCGGTTCACACCAGGACAGCTTGAAGTCGGCTTCATCGTCTATCATGAAGATTGCCATGGCTTCAAACGGAATCAGGCGCTTTGTCAGGGCGAAGGCGGTCTGGAAAATATGTTCGTTTCCGAGCAGTTCTGCCATGCTGGAGGGAAAATCACTGCAGGCAGCCACAATATCGAGTAGGGTAACGTAGTGCTGGTTGGTCTCTTCCAGGAAACGGACCCGCTCGGTGAGCGTCTGCAGATCGGATGTCAGACGATGTCTGATCATGAAGGTGCTCCGTAAAGTGCAGTGGTAATCTCGTTGAGCTGCTTGTCAATCTGTGCAACGATATGGGAGAGCTGAAATGGTGAAATGGCAAGGTGTTCCCAACTGCCGTCGATGAGCGGCGGAACGGAATTATCTCCGCTCCCGCCGAGTTCCAGGGCATGAGCCAGCAGGTTTGCGCAGTGCAGTACGGCGCTTTCTCGCGGAAATTGTTCCGCCCGGTTGCTGCGGTGATGAAATTCGACCGGTTCGGCGACCCTGAGCGGTAACTTCCAGCGGCGCAGGAGCCCTCCACCGACGTCGGCGTGATCAAATCCGAGTCGCTCCCGTTCAATCTCGTACAGGCATCGGTGCTCTTTACCGGAAATTTCGATCATTTCCCGGCAGAGTTCGGGAAGCCGGATAAAGAGAACCAGGCGGCCTATGTCGTGCAGGATCCCGGCGACAAAGAACCGCTCAAGGTTCGATTCGCGCTGGCTGGTTGCCAGGACGCGCGCCGCCAGGGCCGAGCCGATGCTGTGGCGCCAGAAACGCTCCATCGTGATCAGATCCTCCGGAATTCCTTTGAAAAGTCCCATCACTGAAATGGCCAGCGCCAGGTCGCGTACCTGTTGGATACCGATAATCGTAACCGCCTGGGTAATCGTATCGATTTTGGAAAAGTAGCCGAACAGGGGGCTGTTAGCCAGTTTCAGGATACGTGCAGTCAGTCCCTGGTCTTCGGACAGGACCTTGGCAATGTCGCCAATCGAACTGCGGGGGTGGTTGATGGCCTCATCCAGGCGGGAATAGAGGAGCGGTAGTGACGGCACAGCTGAAATATCGGAGAGCAACTCCTCAAGAGTCAATGGCTTGTTAGCCGGCATGGGCAAGCCTCCGCTCAAGACAGACTCGCATCAATTCCTGGATCATAGGGTGTTGCGGGTTATTATGGCAGAACAGCCGGGCAATGGCTTGTTCGGCTTCTGCCAGCAGTTTGGGATCTACCGTTCCGGTTTCCGGTGCTATATCGGCACGCACATCATCGGGCCCAAGCTGAATATCCGCGTCGGCGATGCCCCACGTCCGGAATATTTTGAGCTGTTTGTCTGCCAGCATCGCCCCGGCCGGCAACAGGAGCCGTCCACTCCGGTCACAGACGTCCGCTTTCAGGGTCATTCCCGCTTCAAGGCGGTCGATCGGGATTATTGCCATCTGCGAGGCTCACTTGTGTGGGGAACTTGGTAATATGGCATCATCCATGTCTCCTCTGATTTAATTCGTATTTAAAAAGGCTGCCCGAATTCGAGAAGCCTTTAATTGTTACGTGACAAATGTCAGGACATCGGTTACCCGGATGTGTCAAGACATCGGTTACCTTTAATGCCCTTTTTTGTGTCATAACATCGGTTACCTTTATTAGAAAAATCATCTACGATGTTCTCCGTT
>Ga0118677_10008819_pt1 | contig 16002 bp, 8 predicted proteins | sample AliMusrvi5mmetaG_FD_86154 | JGI IMG/M metagenome (GOLD analysis project Ga0118677, IMG submission 86154) | reverse complement strand
GAACCGCGCATTGGCGGCCCGTCCGTTACGTCCCCGAGGCCGGGGTGCTTTTGCAAAACACATGGCCCGAGCCTAGCAGGCCGCGCCGCCCTGGCTAGGGGGTGAAATTTAAGACCCTTACCAATAAATAGATATATTTACAAATTCAGAAGTTCAAGGCGTGATTTATAATGACAAGATAGCTTTTCGGACAGGGTCTAGCTACTGGCCCGATTTTCCGGGGTCGCCTCAAACGTCAGAGCTGAGCCACGGCGCGAAGCGTTGTTGGCTCCAGCGATTTGTTCGACTCTTTTTGTCTAACGTAGTGAGTGATTGATTCCAAAATCTCGAGCTGAAGCTTATCGGAACCGTTTCCGCCGTGCGTGAGGATCTCAAGTAATTCTCTTGTCCTTCGTGCAATCATGGATTCTATTTCTGGCTCAGCACGAATAACAGGTGTCCGCAAAACGTATTTAGCTGAGTTGTTCGCCGACGGATTAATAGTCTTGAGGCATGCCCAGAAAGGCTTCGAATTGCAGTAGGCTAGCAGAAACTCGAATTCGATATCCTTCGGGAATATTCCCACAACAGACTGATCAAATAATGAGCCTTCGATTATTGATGCCGTTGGCTTTGTCGACGTTACCATCGGAAAACCAATACCCCGCCTGAAGTAGTATGAAGGGTTTTGAAATCTTGCCTTTCGATCAGATTTGTAATGGGTAACCGCTTCTCTGCTCCAGTCCACATACCACATTGTGGGCTTTAGGAAGTGGAAACCTCCACCTTTGAGTATTGGGACGAAGTTTCGCTCACCCTCGATTCCTTTGAGAGGTTCTGGGATTTCGTCTAGACTGGCCTCTACGTGGTCCCTTTCTATAATGTCATACCCTTCTGATCGCTTGACCGAAGTTGAGGCACGCCGCAGAAATCTCTTATCGTTACCAGAGTAAAAACCAGTGACGCAGTTTGCTATATCAGCCATTAAGGTCTGATGTTCCAATTGCCCATCACCTGATGTACGATCTGCCGAAACAGGAATTGTATAACTAGGGTCTCGCAAAATGTCGTTTTGGAGAATAAAGCTAGATTTGGCTTCAAGATGTGAGGCGGAATCGAATTCGCATAGAGCATCGACAAACCTCAGCCGAAACGAGTGATGGCTCACTGCTCTTCTGGCAGTGATTGAAATAATGCAAAGGTCTGCGTAGCCGAATGAAACGCCTGGAAAAAGGGACGACTTGAATATGTCGATGGTATCTACAGAAAAATCCTCCAACAAATACTTCCTAAGAGGAGCGTGCATGTTGAGGTAGAGAAATGTATTCGGAATAATGAACACAAGCTTTCCGCCTGTTTCGAGCAGTCGCATACAACGCAAAAGGAACAATGTGTATGTCTCACGAACATAAAACCCACGAAAGCGTTTCTTCAGATCAGATCTGCGTTCGTGTTCCTGCCATCCACCATAGGGGGGATTTGCTAATATTTTAGTGAATCGTGGTCCAAAGGTTTCTCTCAAATCAAGGTTTGCGCACAGGATGGTGTCTTGCTCAATGATTTCGACTGAACCATCATCACCAAACTTCGCATTTAGGTTCCTAATTTGCGCAGGATTTAGTTCGTATGCCGTTATCGAACAAGAAGATTGAACCTTCTTGATGGAATCGATTAGATGTCCGTCCCCAGCCGCAGGCTCCAATACCAAATCTTCGTTTCTGAGATCGAGGAGACTCACCATATAATCACCGAGAGCTTCATCGGCGGTAAAGAAAGCACGATAGGGGTCTCTATGTCGCTCTTGAACTACCATTCCAAATATCCCATGAGGTGGTTGTTAGATAAGTGGCTTACGGTCACTGGAAGAAGATCATTCTCCCAATCGATGTTGGCGGATATCCAACCACGCAAATCGAATCCCGTGAACTGTCCAATTTTACTGTAGGCGTCTTCACCGCAGAATGCCTGCCAAACCTCGGATCGTTTGAGGGTTTGAAAATAGTGATTGTTTAGGTCCTCGCGAGCGCGGACAAGGAGAACATTTTCGTAGCTGGCATCCAGATTCTTGTAAATTGTTGCGACCATCAATAAGCGATTCGTGTTGCCCTTCTCGTTCGAACCGAAGCCACTCTTAAAGTCGATATTCACTTTCTGTCCTTCAATCGTGGCATGTAGGTCGAGTTGCAGGCTTATCTCGCCCGAGTCTACGAGAGTCCAGACTTTCTCATAGTATTGGAGGAGCTCTTCCTTCTGCTCGCTGGGTAAGGGGAGTTCCTGAATATAATCTCCAATTTCCTTTCGAAGGTCTGAGCGAACCTCTGAAAACAGTGGCGGAATGAATGGCGTTACATTTGTGACCGCGTAGGTAAAAGGAATGTGGACAAACCGTTCCCAAAGCTCTCCGATTCGTCGAGAAAAGGCCATGTATTCGTAAGGCCAAACTTGGTTTCGAAGGTCGAGCATTGCAACTTGTGCACAGTATGTCGATGCGAGTATGGAGCGCAATCGCTCGTCTTCCGTCCAACCATCAACTTGCGATTTGCTAAGGATTACCTCTTTGAAGGCATCCAAAGATTTTCCAACAGATGTATTTACACCCTTGGCGAGTTTCTCAAAGTTTTCATTGCCGATTTCTTGGCGCAATTCTGACAGTTCTTCGTCCCCGCGTTCCCGAAAGTATCGGAGTAGGTGCGCTTTTTCCTGAGTCGATGCTGGTGTGACTTCGTAGGCCGTCATTTGTAATCCGATTGTTTCTTGGGTGTTCTTGGTTGTCGGGTCTTAATTTTCTGTCGAACTGTGTAATAAGTACGGCCGGGAGGGTGGCTGAGACTCGGGGTTTTGTCGAGGTGAAAGGTTGGTTGGTTGTATAATGTGCTGGAAACCAATGTATTGAGAATTGGGAGCCGATGCTTGATGATTCGGTTGGCTAGGCAAATGCGGGTGATTCCAGGGGGCTGGAGGTGGATTGAGAGTTGGCGGTGAGGCCGAGGTTGGAGCCGGGGCGGGCGGCGGCGGGAATCGCCAAGCGGGTCACGACCCATGCGGTGATGCATTCATTTGGAACGAATTTGTTGGCGGGTGGCACCGACCTGCGGACCATCCAGGAGCTGATAGTGCATGTGGCCACTGGTGTGGCGATAGATGTTGAACCATGCCCAAGTCGCGGCAGAATGAACCGTGGAGGCATAGACTGGCTTGAACACGGACGCAAATGCCTGAAATTGCGTCGATTAATCGGTGTAATCCATTGAACACCAACCACCTGTATGGTTCGCTGATAATGACCGTACCCGCTAAAGGCCGGGGGGGCAAATCCGGGGGGACTCCCCTCCAATTTCGTTCTGCCGTCAATGAAAACCAATTGAAACTCAATGACTTACGGACCCGAAAAGGCAACCAGCGCTAAGCGTTCGGGACGAAGAGGCCGTGGGTTCGAATCCCGCCGCCCCGACCATCTTCGCCGGATCGTGGATCGCGGTTCGTAAATGGAGGATCGAGGAAAAGCTTCGGGCGGACATTCCCCCGAGGGGCCGTGGGATGAGAACCCAGCCGCAAGACCGGGTTTGAACGCGGTGGGAGCGCTAGCGAACTCGGAAATCCGCCTTGACCGTAGGTCGACGGCGGATTAGGATTCTCCCGGTTTGAAGACAAAGACTGTCGTCGAGGATCGCATTCATCAGACAGGGTGGAATTTGCTTGGAGCGTACCTCATTGACAGGTAGATACGGCGTGAGGAACACCACCAAACCCACCCTCGACACCCGTGAAATCAATCAAGAGCCCGACTCGTGAAACCAACCGACCGAGACACCATCATGAGCGCCGCCGCAAGGCCCGTTGAGCCTCATGCCTCAGGGCGGTTCAGCAAGCCGGGTGCAGGCCTTGGCCGAATGCAAACCCTCCTAACCGTCTTGGGCGCGGGTGGCATGGCCGCATTGCCGCTGGCGGCAGCCCCACCCGCAACTCAAACGCCGGAGCTGACAGGCACCGTGCTTTACGTGACCCCCACCGGCAACGATGAGAATCCGGGCACCATGGAGCGGCCGTTCGCCACCGTGGACAGGGCGCAACGCGCGGTCCGGGAGCGGCTGAAGACCTCGAGCCAGGCGATCCGGGTGCTGCTGCGCGGGGGTACCTACTACCTGAGCCAAGCTCTGGAATTCGGGCCTGCGGACTCCGGCACCCCGGAGGCGCCGGTGACGTATGCCGCCGCCCCCGGCGAGCGGGCAACGCTGAGCGGCGGGCGCAAACTCGATTGCCAGTGGCGCGCCTATCAGAACGGTATCATGATGTGCGAAGTACCCGAGGTGAAGGCGGGACAGCCCGCGTTCACGCAGCTTTTCATCAATGGCAAACGGCAGGTGCGGGCACGGTATCCCAACCATGATGATTCGCGGCCGGGCAAGAGCGGCTATATCTATCCGGCAGAAACGATCCCGCCGGACCTGACGGATCCCCAGCCGGGTGCCAATGACGACATGACATACACCGGCATGGGCGCGCGGGGGATTCTCTTTGACCCGGCCAGTTTCACCAAGAACCGCTGGGCGAAACCACAGGAGGCCGTGCTGCATATCTTTCGCGCCGGCTACTGGGGCAACCTGCAATGGCGAATCAAGACCGTTGATTACGAGCGTCACGCGATTTGGTTTGGCGAAGGAGGCCACCAAATGGGAGCGAAGTGGGATGCCTCGCCGGCAGCCATCGGCTCGGATTGCCGTTTCTTCATCGAGAACGTGTTTGAAGAGCTGGACGCACCCGGAGAATGGTATCTGGACACGGCGGCGGGGATGCTCTATTTCATGCCTCCGCCCGGCCTGGATCTCGCCGGCGCGGTGGTGGAAGTTCCGGTGCTGGAGTCGGTCATCCGGCTCGTCGGCACTCAGGACGAACCGGTATCCCGTCTCACCTTCGACGGGTTCAGGATCGCCCACACGGTCTCGACCTTCATGAGCACCTACGAGGTTCCGTCGCTTTCAGACTGGTCCATTCACCGGGGCGGGTCGGTGTTTCTGCAAGGCACCCGCGATTGTGCCGTTAGGAACTGTTGGTTCGACGCGGTCGGCGGCAATGCCGTGTTCGTCAACCACTTCAATCGCAACGCCACGGTGAGCGGCTGCAAGTTCACCGAGGCGGGGGACAGCGCCATCGCGTTTGTCGGCTCGCTCGAACTCACCAGCGGCACCGCGCGGGCTTTTCCCTATGAGTGCGCGGCTCATAACAACCTGATTCGCGACTGCGGGGTGTTCGGCAAACAGACGGCCGGGGTGTATATCTCCCGCGCCAAGCGCATCACCGCCTCGCACAACCTGATTCATGACATGCCGCGGGCCGCCATCTGCATCGGCGACGGCACCTGGGGGGGCCACGTCATCGAATTCAACCATATCCATGATACGGTGCGCGAAACCGGCGATCACGGGCCGTTCAACTCGTGGGGACGCGACAAATACTGGTCGTTGACCCAGTCGCACTCGGCCTACTCGAAATCCCACAGTCTGGAAGCCGGCCAAGTGGAGGTTGACGCGATGGAGCCCGTGGTCCTCCGCAACAACCTGTTTGAGGAGCGGCCGGAGAGCATCAAGGGCATTCACGGTCCGGTGTTCGGGATCGACCTTGATGACGGCGCCTCGAATTACGACATCTACAACAACATCACCAAGAACATCAGCATGAAGCTGCGCGAGGGCGCCAAGCGGACGATTCACAACAACATCTGGTACAACAGCGTGGTCGCCCCCTGCTTCCATGTCGGCAACGAATACAACCATGACCGCTACTTTCACAACATCACGGTGATGAGCCGCGATGATGTGTATTCGATCATCGCCCCGCCGGCGCGCGGACCGTGGTTGGAGGAAATCGATAACAATTGCTTCTTCACGCGGTCGGGGACGTTCACCGCGCGAGTCCAACAGTTGCGCGGCGAGGAGCGACCGGAGGGCGGGGGGCGAAAGTATGACCTCGCGGAGTGGCAGCGCCTCGGATTTGACGCCCATTCGGTGTTTGCGGACCCGTTGTTTGTCGATCCCGAGCGCAACGACTTCCGGGTGCGCCCGGATTCGCCGGCGCTGAAGCTCGGCTTCCGAAACTTCGAGATGGGTCAATGGGGCCTGACGGACGAATTTCCGGTCATTTGGCGCGAATGAAAGAGACCTCCCATGGCCCGACTCGAGTGGTCCGGCACACAGGGACTTCTCCAACCAGGCACCGGGATGGCCGCAAGGAACGCAAAGGGCACAAAGGAGGGGGCTCAGTCATTGGTTAGAAATTGTTAGTGAAGAAGGGACTGGATTTCCCTTGTGTTATTTGCGTTCCCTTGGGTTCGAGGAAGGGCGGCTCAGCCATCGGCGTTTCCCATCGTGCGGCTTTTCAGGAAGCGGGTGATGGTGTTGCGGAACTCATTTTCCGCCGTGTCCACATGGGTTGCTGACAGGGGCTTGCCCTCTGCGAGCCGGTGCAACACTTCGATGGCCGCCATGACCATGAGCCGATCGTCCCTGCCCCAGGAGTTGAGGATTCCGTGATCCTCCGGGCCGGGGGTGTCGGCGGCTTTGCATATCGCGTCCTCGCGTCTGCCATGGGCCCAGGATGCGGCGCCGAGAATGAAGAGCAGCATCCGGTCGAGGAGGATGCCCGGAAGCTTGGAGTGACTCTCGATTCCCGCCTCCACATAGGTTCCACCCAAGGGCACACCCGGAACGCGCAACGGCCACAGTCGCAGCGTTGGAAGCTTGAAGCGGACCGCATGGCCGGCGCTCATCCAGGCACCGATGCCGAAAGCAACGCCGCCCGCCAGCGCGAACAACCCCAGTGACGAGCCGCCCAGCAGATAGTCGAGCAGGGCTGTTAGGCTGGCCCCGGTCAGAGCCGCTGTGATGACCAAATTGACCTTGGACAAGCCGAGCAAACGCCACACATCCTCCGAGAAGATATCAGCCTCCAGGTTGGGCGGCAAGTCCCAGTGGTCATCATGGTGGCGGAAAAGCTTGAGGATTTTCCCACGGAATGCCTGTTCGGTGGACCGCACCTTGGCCTCGACCGCCAGCTTGGTTCTGGCCTTGGCATGGGCGCGGCCGGCATCCGAGTCGAAGTGTTTTTTGGAGCGGAATCTGATGATCTGCTCCATGGCGTCGAGCATGAGTTCCGCGGAATTTTCCAAGCGCTCTTCCCAGCCTCGGGAAAGCGCACTGATCGTCATCCGCATGGCGTCCTTCCAATTCGGGACGACGCTTGCCGCTGCCTGGAGAAGTTCGATGCGATCGGCAAACACCGCCTTGCATGCGTTGAACTCGCGCAGCGTGTTGAACTCCTTGAGCATCAGCCGCGTCCATTCCGGCACATATCTTCCGCGACCGGCCTTCGAGTTGATGACACCGATCCTCGCAACTCCACACAGACGCAAAATCGCGGCCTCCTGGCGGTCGGGTTCCCTCGGTTCGCGGTCCCCGTCCACCACATAGATCACGGCGGCCCCGTGGGCCAGCGGTTGGAGGATTTCACATTCCTCCGGATACCTTTCCCGGTGGGTCGGATGGCTAACAAAGGCATGGGCGGCATTGGCGTCACCCGTGTACGCTTGCAGCCACTCAAGACAGGCGCCCGGACTCTCGAAGCCGGGAGTGTCGAAGAGCACCATCACTTCATCATCATCGACTCTAACAGGATAGCGGACCAACCTGCGGGTGGTGCCGGGACTCGGCCCGATGGGGGCGCGATCATCCTCGGCGAGGGTGGCGATGACGGAGGTTTTGCCCTCGTTGGGCTGACCGACGATGGCGAAAGTGGGAATGGTGGCTTTGCCGTCCATGTCAGGTGGTTGCGGGAGGATCGAGGATAAGAAGGGAAATGCGCGGGTCGCCGATGGCTGCGATGCGGTCGTTCCAAACCGAGCGCTCCTGGTCTGAGGCCGCGGCCCAGGTGCCATCTCCGGTGCGCACACCGATCAACACCACCCGCAGCGACGCGCGGGCACCCAGCTTGGCGCGACAATCCGTGAGGTACTTCCGGAATTCCCTAACCGGTGGCATGAACGACTCCTGGAGGATGTGCAGATCCATCCGCTCTCCAACCGCTAGGGACGCCAGTTCGTCCAGCAGCGCGGCCCTTGGCGCGGGCAGCGAGGGCATGGGGCGGAACTCGCGCGGCGAGCGACCGTGTTGGAATTCGAGGCCGTTGGTGACGTTTTGCCTGAGCTTGTCACTCCACAGTTCCTGCGGCATGAGAAGGACGCCGCTGCCTTGCGCCGGCGATTTGTCAGGTTCCAAAGCGGCGGCCGCAGGAAGGCTCCGGGGTTCTTCCGAACCCGCTGACTCGATGGTGATGTCCGGCATGGTCATGCGACGCCACAGGGCGTCGAAGCGGTGTTGGCTGAAATCCTCCGCACGCAACAGGCGTCGTGCGCCCGCACGGCCTGCCAGCAACAGGATCACACGAGGCAACACGCCCCAACACAGGCTGGAGAAGACGAGGAAGGACGACCAATTGATGCTCGCCGCGTGGTTCATTCCCCTGACGCCCTCATTGCGAAAGAATCGCGTGCCCTCGATTTCGCGTGTCGTCGGGTGACCCACATCCCCTCCAAGCACGCAGGTCCACGGCAGCGAGATCATACTAACAAATCCATCCACCCGCTGCGCGGTGACGCACGCCGCGTCACTCTGCCAGCCATAGTCTTGGTTGGAAAAGCCCTTGAAGGCGAAGAGTGCGGCAAAGATGCCCAGCACCATTCCCAGCCCGAGGACGTGAAGGGTGTTGGCCAGCAGTGAGGAAACCAAGCCGTGCCTGTCTGAAAATCGCGCGCGCAACTCCGCGGCGCGGGCACGTAGGGCCAATTCCCGCTCGGAGCCGATGCGCTCGGTGAGCAGGTGTTCGGTTCGCAAGACCCCACTGACCAAGAGATTGGCTAGCAGCCTCTTGACGATCAGCGGCGCCTGGGGGAGGTGCTGCAACCTCCGTCCTAACAGAAGATGGAAGCCAAGCAGCGTAAGCCCAAGGGGGATTCCGACGGTTAGAAACCAGAAGGTCAGCACGTTCACCGGGGATCCATGGATCGTGAGCGCCGCCCATGCCCAGGTGGCCCCCAGCAGGAAGGTCGCCATCGAGCCTAACGACTTGATCCATCCCAACCATGCCTCCGCCTCCTGTCCCGGGGTGGGGACGTCCTTTGGACCTTCCCTGCGTCTGTCTTCCACCCAAGCCCGGAAGGCCTGCGAGCGCGAGCCAGCGGGTCCGCCATGCCCGCGATAGCGTTTGAAGAACGCACGGTCGCGGTGCTTGAAATCCGTGTCAGCGAGGCGTTTTTCCTGCGTCACGGCGATTTCCAAGTCAATCAGCGAGGCGAGGTCCCACTGCGAGGCGGTGGCGGACGTCGCTGACGCTTGTGTTGCCATGGGGGGATTCATTGGATGGCCAGACGGTGAGCGGCGTTGGCCTGCGAGGCGAGGCAAATTTCGGCGGATTTCGGCTGGCTAACAGCGGCAGCGGGCCGCCGCTATCCACGTTCCCGGCTTGCCGGGCGGGGGCAAGCATGCCATGCTGGTGGCGCAGTGGCCTCCATTCTCTCCATCTGGGCGCTCGGCGACGGCAAGCCGGGCCACGAAAACCAAGCGCTCGGTCTGGCCGAGGCCATGGCGCGGCTGCGCCCATCTGCGATCCAGCGGATTTCCCTGGCGGGAAAACGCGGACTGGTTGCCCGCCTGCGGGCGGCGCTGCGGGCCGCCGCGGGGTTGCCCAAGCCGGATCTGATCCTCGCCGCCGGTCACGCCACCCACCCGGCCTTGCTGTGGCTGGCTCGCAAACACCGCGTGCCTGGCATCGTCCTGATGTGCCCGAGCCTGCCGCTGCGCTGGTTCGACCTGTGCATCGCGCCCGCTCACGATTTTCCCCAGGCTCCGACGGCATCCAATGTCCTAACCACCATGGGGGCGCTCAACCGCGTGCTGGCCAACCCGTCCGCACCGCGTCGCGGCGGGTTATTGTTGGTTGGCGGCCCGTCGCGCACGCACGATTGGAACGAGCGCGGTCTGTTAGACTCGCTGGTCCGCATCATCGGCGAGGGCGCTGACGGACCATGGAAGCTTGCCGATTCGCGCCGCACGCCGCCAGGCTTTCTGGAGCGGGCGCGGGAGCGCCTGCCCGAGGTGACGGTTTTCCCCCATGGCGAAACCACCCGCGAGTGGTTGCCGGCCACCCTGGCCGAATCCGCCGCCGTGTGGGTGACCGAAGACTCGGTCTCGATGGTTTATGAAGCGCTCTCGTCGGGTGCACGCGTGGGCCTGCTGCCGGTGCCGCGCACCAAGCAGGACACGGCGGTATTGCGCGGGCTGGGCCAACTGGTGGACGCGGGATGGGTCACTCCATACCCGCGCTGGTGCGAGACCCGCAGCCTCGTGGCGTCACCTTACCCGCTGCAGGAGGCCGCCCGCTGTGCCGAGGCGGTTTTAACGAGATTCTTCGCCTTCGGGCTGCCAGGCTGAAGGATCCTGGGGAAGCTCCCGCGGCCGCTGGGCGAAGAAAAAAGCCGGAATTTGCCGCTTTGTGCGATTTTCTCAAAAAACCTCTTGCAGCCCGCCACCCTTCCCCCTCATCTTCCGCGGCGAACCCCACACGGGGCGTTAGCTCAGCTGGTAGAGCACTTGCATGGCATGCAAGGGGTCAGCGGTTCGAATCCGCTACGCTCCACTTTCCTTTTTTCCCCTAGAGCCATAAGGGATTGATGGAAGGGGAAGGTGAAAACCCCTGAGACTGTCCCCTAAAGTGCGCCCTACTTTTTTCTAACGGGTCACTTTTGGCAATCCCGCCCGCCCGTCTCGCGTCGCGTTCCTGCGGATGGAAACGCCCACGGGAACGCGCGGCCGGATACGTCCCCGCCAGCGGGAGCCACTTGCTTGTCGGAAACGACAGGTCGGCAGCGTCCTACGCGGCGAGCCTCCGAGACTCACCGCCGGCCGCGCCATCGCCCGCAAGAGAGTTTGCCGCCGAGAGTGAGAAGCGGGTGCGGTGGTGGAGCGGCGGGTTTTTCTAGCAGTACTCAACGGGTTGCGGGTGAAAGTGCGCTATGCCAGCGTCAACAGTGGCAGGGAGGAATGGCGGTGGCTGCGGCCCCACGCGCTGGGGCACAACGGCGCGCGCTGGCATCTGCGGGCTTGGTGCGAGCAGCATGATGAGTTCCGGGATTTCACCCTGAGCCGGATCGCGGAGGTGGAGTGGAGCCGCGAGCACACCGAGATGCCCATGGCCGACAAGGATTGGGACGCCTGGGTGACGCTGCGGGTGTGTCCCCATCAGGAGTTGAATGCGGACCAGCGCAAGGCCGTGGAGCGCGATTACGCGATGCGCAACGGAGGGCTGAAACTCAAGGTGCGCAAGGCGATGGAGGGCTACCTGCGGGAGCGCCTGGGGCTGGTGATGGCAGATGGCAGGCTGCCGCTGCGGCTGCTAGAGAGCATAGGGTGAGCCTGATGTGCCCACCCTCGTAGGCGCGTTGGTCACAACGCGTTGGGGGCGATGGAGCGCCGCTGCAGGGCGCTCCGTTAGTTCCCCGCGAAGACTTCCTTGAGGACCCTGAGGGAGGTGTGGAGCTGTTTGTTAGCCACGGCGTCCAATGACTCCGCGTTTCCTGACAGGTGAATCGTGGTTTGGCGGTGGGTGATGCTGGTGCCGGGCTTGAGCGCGGCCGCGGGCGAGGAGGTTTCCAGCTCGTAGAACGGTCCCAAGGGCGCTTCGCCCGGAGCGGGCGAGCCGTCGTTGTAGGAATTGATCACGTCACCGCTGAAGGGGTCCTTCTGCTGTTCCCAGGCCGAGTTGACATAGCGTGCGTCACCTTGCGGCGGGGAGTAGAGCAGCAGCGTGAGGGCGCGGCTTTCGCCGCTGTAGCTGCCCGCCACGCCTAACGAGCGGTGGGGCGGGATGCCGATCTTGCCGCGTTGTAGGCCGTCGCCCTTGAAGTAGATCACGCCATCGCGCACCTTGAGCCGGTCGGCGGGGACTTTGCCAAAGTAGGCGTCGTTGACCAGCGGGCCGAGTTGGGTTTCCTCGCCCTGGCGGACTGGGATGGCCACCACGGTTTGCGGCGAGGGTTTGTACATGCCTAGCAGCCAGACCGAAAGCAGGCCGCTGTCCGGCGTCCAGTCCTTGTCACCGCGATTGGTGAGTTGATTGGTGGTTTCGTAGGCGACGAGCTTGAGGTCATCGGCCAGCGCCACGCCCAGCAAGCGGGCGACCTCGGCCTTGGGCAGCAGGCGCACGCTGCGTTTGACGGCCACCTCGAAGCGTGTGCCCGAGTGATTGGACACGGTGAAATTTTTCTGGAACTCCGCCTGGGTTGCGGAGGAGGAGAGGACCGCGAACGCTTCGGTGTCCAGTGGTGGCGGGGTCTTCCAATGGGCGAAATCATAGGGAGCCCCCGCTGCGAAGAAGATTCCGAATTGGCCGCCTTCCGGTCCCAGCCAGAGCCGTTCCTCACCGCCGAAGACATAGATGTGCGACTCGAGCTTGCCGGCCGCCTGCGCTTCTGACAAAACGCCCTTCTCAATCACCTTGTAGTTCAACCACCCGAAGCTGTAACCGCCGTCTCCCGCCGTTGTGCTGGTCATCACCCGCCCCTGAAATGCTGGCGCCAGAGCCACCGCGGCATCCCCATCCTTGAGTTCAACGACGGTGGTGTGGGCGCGCAGGAATTCGACATCCTTGCCATAGGGAAGGGTTTCCGCATCAAGCAAGCCGGCGGCGATCAGAAGCAAAGGAACTTGAGTTTTCATGAGAGTGGGGTGAGGGCAGCTTGATCCAACAGGTCGCCGATGCAATCCCAAATTTGGCCAAAAGCCAAGGAGAGGGGCGGTCTCCGGATCACCCATCAAGGAGCGGCGGCTTCCCAGCCGCCCAGAACCATGATGAGTCAATTGGGAAGCGGATTCCTCCACTTCATTGGCTCACGATGGGCCACGGCGGCCGGAGTCCGCCGCTCCTTGACGGCGGCCGGAGTCCGCCGCTCCTTGACGGCGGCCGGAGTCCGCCGCTCCTTGAAATCAGAAGCTATAGGAAACGCTCACTCCCACCGAGTTGGACGGGTTGGTGTCGGAGCTGAACTCGGCGCGGTAGTTTGCGCCGATGCTCCAGGCATCCGTCACATTCCAAATCGCGCCCGCCCCGATCGAGAAGATGTCTTGTCCCATGCCTGGGGCGATGACACTGAACGGGGTCTGGCCAAGGATGAATCTGGCGTCCACCTGGCGCGACGGATCGATGAAGTTATGGGTATAACCCACGTTGGCGAGCAGGGTGATGTTGGAGGCCGCCTTGTATTCCGCATTCAGCGAAATTTCGGTCAGCAGCGCGTCCTCGTTCATCGAGCCCACGGCCAGCGCGGCGGCCGTGCCGGATTCGACGATGGAACTCGCATTGGCTTGCAGGTAATGCACGCTGAGCATCGGGGTGATGCGCAGCTTCTCCTTGTTGTACACATCACCGCGCACTGACGCGAAGACATCATACACATCGGTGTCGCCGCCGCTGAAGTTGGCAAGCCCGCTCAGCGTGTTGCGCGTGCCATCGAATTGATAGCTGCCGTAGGTCAGGCCGCCATCAATGATGACGTTGTGCTGGCGCTCGGCCAGATAGCTGGCGAAGCCGCCTAACACCCAGCCGCTCGCGTCGGCATTCACGAATGCCGAGGAGACCCTGCCGTCATCAACGGCGAGGAATCCACCGAACGTGAAGTTGTTGATGGTGTGACGCGCGCCGGCGATTCCGCCATTGCTGTTGAGGTCGTAGTCGGCACCGTTGTTCGATGAGCTGGACTTGCCGTCATAGTGACTGAAGGCCCCAAACACCGTGGTGTCGCGCGTTTCCGGAGCGGGAGGAGCGGGAGGCATGCCGCCTTTGGCCAGGCCGCCTTTGGCGTCCACCATGGGCGGTGGCGGCGCGGGGAGTTGCACTTCGCCCGGTCCGGGAACGCCCATCGCGGTGCGGGTGTAGTTGCGGGTGACCTGGATGCCATAGTCAATGAAGCCGGCATAGCTCTCGGGCGAGAGCAGATCGAGGCGTGGGCCTTTCAGCGGGCAGTCCGCGATGACATCGAGGAGAAGCCGGTCGAGGGGCTTGGTTTCATCGATGAAATGATTCGGGCGCAGCACATCACTTCCCAGGGCGTTGGCAACCGACTGTTGGTTGCCGTTGAGTCCGGGCAGGCTACCGAGGTTCTGGCCTTGGAGGATGTTGACGCCATAGACCCAGCCAGTGCCGTTGTCGAAGAGCAGGAGCTTGTCGAAGGCGGAAATATCGAACAGACTGACCTGACCGGTGTAGGAACCCGCAATGATCACCTGGGTCTTGTCACCGCAGTCCAGCTCATAGAAGCGCTTTTGAAGCAGCAGGGTGGTGCCGGTTAGGTTGGCTTGACCGCTGACGACCAGGTGATCGCTAATGACGCCGGGACCTTGCTGGCCATCCATCTCGATGGCCAGGGTGCCGGTGCCAAAATAGTTGCCACGCGTGGTGAGGGTGCCGAAGTCATTGTAGCCCGGGGCCACCGTGCCATGGTTCTCGATATCGCCGACCACCGTGCCGTTGCCGGCGAGGGTGGCGCCGAGGGCCACCGAGGCCTTGCCGGCGATCAACGCGGTGTTGGTAGCCAGGCTCTCGCCGATCACCAAGGTGCCGTTCAACACATCGGTTTGGCCGACGTAGCTGCTGACGCCATCCAAGATCAGTGTGCCGAGGCCGAGCTTCTGAAGGCCGCCGCTGCCGGTAATCGCCAGGTTATACCGGAAGACGTTGGCAGGGTCGGCGATGTCGATGCCATTGGGCCGGGCATTGGTATCGCCCAGCACGATGGCGCGGGTGGTGGTGTTGAATGCCGTTCCGGTGACCTGCCAGGTTCCGCCGTCGATGGTCAGCTTGCCTGAGAGTGCGCCGAGGTTGCCGTCTTGCGAGGTGGACAGCACGCCGTCATAGATGGTCCACGGGGTGACGAGCGGCGTGGTGTTGGTCAGCGTCCAGATGCTCGCTCCGGTTTTCTCGAAGATGTCGAAGCCCTGGTATTCGGTGTGGCCGTTGTTCGCGGTGGCGGTGGTCACCAGGGCCGTCACGTCAAAGCTGGCGTTTTGATCGCCGCCCAGCGCGAAGGTGTCGTTGGTGGCCGAGTCGGTGAGCACGTCGCCTTGGATATTGGAATTGGCCCAAATTTCCATGCGGTTGCCGCCGTTGCTGAACTGGACCGCCTCAGCTTGCACGGAATGGCTGAAATTCCAGCCGCCGGCGATGGTACCGTTGTTGACAACGGTGGTGTTGCCGATGCCGACGATGGCCAGGGCTCCGAGACCGCCCAGGCCGGCCGTGCCGGCGACCGCCGTGGAGGTGATAGGCACCCCAGCGAGGCCTTGTGAGCCATTGGCGCCATTGGCGGCGGTGAGGCCGGCGATGCCGGCCGAGCCAGCGATGCCCGCGGCGCCGTTGACGGCAGCGTTGCCGTCATTGCCTTTGGCTCCGTCAACGCCGTTGGTGCCGACGCCACCGTTTGCCGCCTGGGATTGGCTGGTTCCCGCACTGCCTGCGGCACCTGTCGCACCCGTTGTGCCTGAGTTGTTGGCCCCATTGGCACCCACGCCAGTGGGGGCGGTGCCAGAGGCGCTTTGCAGCGGTTGGGTGCCGGGCGTGCCTGGCGCGCCAGGTGCGCCGGGACTGCCGATGGTTCCGGGGGCCGCTGAGGCGACGCCACCGATACTGCCGGAAGGGCCGGAGGGATTGCCGATGCCGCCGCTGCCGCCGACACCGCCAGCGCCGCCGCCAGTCGTGCCGTTGCCGCCATTGCCGCCGGAGCCGCCGGGTACCCCGGGGCCGCCGTTGCCACCCGCACCGCCGATGCCGTTGCTGCTGTTGCCGCCATTGCCGCCGGAGGAGCCGGGGTCGAGGCCGCTGTCGCCGCCGTTGCCGCCCTTGCCGCCGATGCTGCCACTGCCGCCATTGCCGCCATTGCCGGCGACATCGCCGCTGAAGATGACGCTTGAATTGCCGCCATTGCCG
>Ga0118677_10008817_pt1 | contig 16004 bp, 3 predicted proteins | sample AliMusrvi5mmetaG_FD_86154 | JGI IMG/M metagenome (GOLD analysis project Ga0118677, IMG submission 86154) | reverse complement strand
AAAAATTATTTTACAATAATTATTTTCCCAAAATATTTTTTACCGGTTTCATCTGTTCCTGAAACCTGATAAATTCCATCGGAAATATTTTTCGCATCAAACAAAACTACCTTATTATTCAGCTGATCGGCAGAGTATATAAGATTTCCACTCATATCATTTATTTCATATTTTTTAATTATATACAGTGGAATTGTAATGTAACAAACAGATTGAACCGGATTTGGATAAATAACAAGTTCATTTAATTTTGCATATTCAAATGTTCTGATTGTATTTAGCACTTTGTTCGTTGGCATTTTATCTTCATAATCAAATTGTATTTCTGCATTATTGCGCAATGGCGTTTCATTACTGATTTCCATTTGTGGCATGATTGCAAACTGAACAAAACCGGTGCTTGCAGCAGCATTAGTCAAACTATCTGGTAAATTGATGTTTTCAAGCATAAAGGAAACAGTTCCATCTTTTTGAATTTCATATTGACAATTATGACTGGAAGAAATATATTTAAAACTTGTAATATCAAGCCCTTCAGGCAACTTGTCTTTGATGTAAATATTTGCTGCCGGATAATTTCCGACATTTTGAAAATGAATAGTGTATGTTAATGTGTCTTTCTTTCCGATATATCCTTTAGTGCCTTCACCAATCGGCGACACAGTGATTTCATTTGGATCTATTGAGCCAACAAGAGTTGATAAAATTGTCGAACTATTATTTGCAGTATTAGTTTCATTGCCAAGGTTCCCTTCAAAATGCATATTCATTTGTACTGAAGTACCTATTACTTCATTCAAACCAACAGAATCAGTTAGATTGATTAATCCGCTTTGCCCTGATTTTACAGCACCTAAATGCCATTTATATATAGGATTATTTTGTTCAGAAAAAGGGAATGTCGAAGTTAAAATATGAATATCTGATGCATTGCTTTTATCAAGAACTAAATAAACATCAGGCGCTTCAATTGTTCCTAAATTGGCATATTCCATAGAGATTACGCCTTTAAATCCTCTGCGAAAATGCGTGTTTGCTGCATTGATACTCATGTCGCTGGCATATTTTTTTGGGGTAAGAGGAATATTTAAATTTTCAATTGGAGTATAAATATTTTGTGGTATATGAATAGAAATTGGACCACATTTATTTTGCCAGTAAACATTATTGTCATCAATATTTATCATGTAATCCCCAGGCAAAAGATGTAATGTGTAATTACCATTATTGTCTGTTGCTGTATAAAGCGGACCGGGTGTAATTTTCAAACGCAAATTATTTATTGGTGTTTCCGGCGTTGAATATATGCAGTCGTAATCCATATCTGAAAATACTTTTCCGGAAACTGTAACTGAATTTGTTTCTGTAAATGTGATAAACTGATTAGCGTAAACTTTTGTAAAAAATTGCTTGATTCCCGATGGCCATGAAATTATAATTGAATCTATTATTGTTGCTTGACCTAAACCAAAATGTTGACGTAAACTGTTCTGACTACAGAAACCGCTTTGTGAATTTACTTCTCTCATTTGCCATATACCACCGGCTTTTATCTTGATTCTTGTTCCGATAGCTGATTTATTTGAAACGGTTCCAACTAATTTAATATTTATCCAATTATTACCTTTTTGATTATTATGAAAAAGATAATTTTGTTCTTTCCCATGTGATGCAACAAATAAATCAAGATAACCGTCTTTATCATAATCAGCCCATGCATGGCTGAAACTATTTGGTAAAACAGAAACAATTGTATCACCTAATAATCGTGTAAAATTTCCATGTTTATTATTTATATACAAACGTTGAACTCCTGCACCATCGCTCACATATAAGTCAAGATAACCGTCATTGTCAACATCCACCCAACTGCATCCATGTGCATGTCCTGTATCACTGACTGCAGGTGAATTCGTTATTTTTGTAAAATTTCCATTGCCATCATTATGATATAAAAAATTACAATTGTTGGAAGCGTTGGAAACAAAGAGATCAAGAAACCCATCATTATCATAATCGCCCCAACAGCTGGCTACCGAAGTTCCTCCTTCATTCACAGGAGGTGAATTTATAATTTCTTCAAATGTCCCATTGCCTAGATTTCTGTAAAGTTTATTTTTATGCTCATCACCTTGAGGCATAAAAACATCCTGGTATCCATCATTATCATAGTCAGCCCATGAAGCGCCAATTGCATTGTTTGAGATATTATAAAATTCTGTAAAAGGAATTCTTGAGAAACTTCCATTAGGCATTTGTTGAAGCAATTCGTTAAAACGATAAGATAAATAATTTTCAGAAAAGAAATCAAGTAATCCGTCGTTGTTATAATCTACCCAAGCACCGCTATGAAAAAACCCAATACTGTCGCTGATTCCACTATTACTAAATTTATTTAGCTTGCCATTCCCATCATTCAAATAAAGCATATTTGGTTTACGTGAATCATTAATGATTACTGCATCCAAATAGCCATCATTATTTACATCAGCCCAGACAGAAGATACACTCAATGCTTTATCATTTGTAATGTCGCCTGCTAAAACTTTTTCAAATTTCCCATTTCCTGAATTTTTATATAATATTCCCGGTTGTGTTCCTGATTTATCTGTAACAAAAATATCTTCCAATCCGTCGTTGTTATAATCCATCCAAACAGCCGACCATGAGTCTGTTGAGTCGCTATTCCATGGTCCTGCAATATTTTCAAAATTCAATTTTGTAGGCGTTTGATGATTGAATATTGTAATATATTGCAAACTTGAATCTGTTCCGCAAATATTAGAAACATTTAATTTGATTCCTTTCGAACCTTTGTCTTTAAAGAGGTGTAAAGTGTTTGCTGAATTAGAAAATATTCCATCGCCGAAATCCCAATGAAATGAATAAATAGCTGAATCATTCTCGAAAATCGGATGAAAAACAATTGTATCACCAATATATGTTGAACCATTTTTCAAATCAAAGTTATATCCTGCATTTGGTTGAGTATATACTTTAACAATTGCATTAGCCGTATTAGTACAACTATAAATACTTGTTCCGGTAACTGTATATGTTGTTGCTGCTGATGGTTGAACATTTTTTAAATAACCTGATCCAAGCCCATTACTCCATGAATATGTGCTTGCACCCTGTGCATTCAGCGCTATTGAATTCCCTGTGCAAACTGCTCCACCGCTTGCTATCACTATTGGCAATGGATTTACGGTTACAATTACACTTATAATACTTGAGCAATAATAGGTATCTGTTCCGGTAAGCAGATATGTTGTTGTTGTTGTTGGACTAACATATTTTATGTTTCCTAAACCTAATCCATTGCTCCATGTATATGTAGTTGCACCGCCTGCAATTAGGGTGAATGTATTTCCTGTACATATTGTTCCTCCAGTTCCTTTTGTATGTGGTAATAAATTTACAGTTATAATTGCATCAGTAGTATCTGAACAATTATTGATATCAGTACCGGTAACTGTATATGTTGTAGATTTAGTTACATTGACAGTTTTTGAATTTCCAGTTCCTAATCCATTACTCCATGAATAAGAGACAGCTCCACTTGCTGTAAGTGTAATTGAATTTCCTGCCCCAATACAAATATATGTATTACTGGCTTTAATAATTGGCAAAGGATTCACAGAAACAATAGAATTAGCAGTATTTGAACATCCATTAGCATCAGTGCCAGTAATAATATACGTAGTCGTTTTTGTAGGATTCACAGTTTTTGAATTTCCAGTTCCTATACCACTACTCCAAGTATACGTATTCGCGCCATTTGCAGATATTGTAATTAATTTCCCAACACAAATTATTCCGCTATTTGCAACAATATTAGGTAAAGGATTGACTGTAACTATTGCATTTGCTGTGTTTGAACAATTAGTAGAATTGATACCTGTCACAGTATAAGTTGTTGTTGTGGTTGGACTGACTGTTTTGAATATCCAATTCCAAGATCATCACTCCAAGTGTAAGAAGTAGCACCACTTGCAGAAACCGTTAATGATTTTCCTAAACAAATTGTCCCTCCAATACTTGTAACTGAAGGTAAAGAATTAACAGTGACAGCTGCTTGAGCCGTATTTGTACAATTATAAATTGTTGTTCCTGTTACTCTATATGTTGTTGTGATTGTTGGATTAATGGAAATATTCGAACCACTCAATCCGTTACTCCATAAATAATTATCTGCGCCGCTTGCATTTATAGTTATTGTTGCACCTTTACAAACAGTGCCTCCTGTGGCTGTTATGACTGGCAATGCATGAACAAAAACACTTACATTATCAGATGCTGTACATCCCGAAATATCCGTTGCAGTAACTGAATAGATTGTTTGAGTAGTAGGCGAAACATTTATAATAGAAGTTTTCCCCGAATTACTCCATGAATAAGTACTTCCGCCTGTTGCAGTTAAAGCTGCACTTTGTCCTTTGCAAATATTAACATCATTGCCAGCTTCAGCTTTTGGTGAAATAACTTTTATGGTGATACTTCCGAATGAAGTATTCCCTGAATTATCAGTTACTGTGAGAAAATAAGTAGTTGTTGAATTTAAAACAGGTGTTATTACAGACGAACCATGCAAAGCCGTATCACTCCATTGATATTTATTAATTGGATTACTATTTGAAATTATCGACGATAATTTTACCTGATTCCCTTTGCATATAGAGTCTTTTTCAGACTTTATTAAAACTGAAAATGCCTGACCGGCACCTTGTGAAAAACAAATTTGATAAAATGGGAATATTAATAATATTAGAAACAGTATGATTTTCTTCATTTGTAATTAATTAAAGATGAATATTTTCCATCTTCAAAATTAAAACGATGAACTTTAAGGATAAGGGTAGAAAAATCAAATTTATAAACAATGAAATGTTAATCAATTTTCGGTAAAATAAACATAGTTTATGTTTAATCAATAAAAATAATCGATGAATTAGCGAATATATTTATTCAAAAAAAAATATTTTAGAAGTATATTTTTGGAGAAAATAATGAAAATGCTTACAGTGACAAGGATTTAACCAAGCATGTTTTTATCAATAATGATTTCGGATTTTTCCCAGAGTTGTTTGTTGATGAGAATTACATCACGATTTCCATAAGTTTTCAAGAAATTCATGTTTGCAATTTCTTCTTTAGGAACTTTAATCAAACGATCATGACTGATGGAAAATAAATCATAATCAACTTCTGTCAACAAAACATCTGCAATATATTTTTTAAGCAAAACTGCTTTATTTCTTACTTCAAGGAAAATAAACGGTTTCTTTTCTTTTAAATAATCAAGGATTGAATTTAAAACTTCTTGTTCTAAACCTTCTATATCTATTTTTATAAGATCAACACCAGGAATCAATTCCTTTGCTTCAACTAAATCAACAAGAAAAGTTTCTTTTTTTGTTCTGTCAATTTCAGCGCCCTGCAATTTTAAATATGCCCCGGAAGGTGCGATATCAGTGTCTTCTATCTGAATATTCAATTCAGCTTGCTCAGATGTTTTAACTCCAACAACAGCTTTTTGTATTATCTCAAGATTATCCAGATGATTAAATTCTTTATTTTTATTTAATATTTTATTTGAAATAGGATGTGGTTCTAACACACGGTATCTGGCTTGCTTGTTGGCGCTTGCTCCAAGAATTGAATAATAACCAATGTTTCCGCCAAGTTCAAGGATTGAAGTTGCTTTGCTGCAAAAGATCTGATACAACAATGTTTCTTTTCCTTCATAACCTTCGCTTCCGTACCAATAAAGCAGTCGAACAATTTTTGAATCAATATTATAAATATAAATGCCGGGCATATCAGCTAATTCAAATTTTTCAAACTCATTATGAATTGGTCTGTATCGCAGAACAGCAATTAAACTACGCAAAATGCAATGCGTGAATCCACCATTTTTTCTTGTATTAAAATATGCATTTCTTACAGGATAAAAAGCTTTCAGAGGAATCCATGAAAGGATAACTGATACGATGTTTCGCAAGAATAATAAATTTTTCATATAACTAATTTAGATAAATATTAAAAAAATAAAACAAATATGAAATCATCACAAACCTACATGAATTTTCTTAATTACACAAATATGAAATAAAAAAACAGTATAATTTTTCAATATTTTGAATCAGTTAAATTTTAATTTAATTTCTTCAACACGGTACATATATCTATTAAAATTGTTTAAAAATTATCACTTAGAAAATATTCTTTTATAAAAATCTATTTATGGGAATAATATTTCTATTTATGGGATTCTGGTTTCGACATTTATAAAATCTAGATTACACCTCTTAACTTTTAATATTTGACATTAGAAAATCATATTTGCTCATAATATACTTTCATGAAAAACAGAATAATAGTCTGCATTTTGTCCACACACATGTCCGCAATTTGTCCACGCTAAAAACTTGCTTTCGCTTTTTTAAACATCTATCTTTGTATTCTTTTTCTTAAAATGGAATAAGAATTGTTTTATATGAGTTTGTGTAATAAAATTATTAACATTTTATTATTATTAATTTTTTGTAAAAATAACATATTGATAATCTATAAGAAAAAATAATAAGTTTACTTTACATATCTATTTTTAGATTTCTGATTTCTAAACGAATAAGTAAGGATTAGAATTTATTTTTTATATTGAAAAAAGGCATGATATATATCATACAAGAAATAATGTTAAAGAACATTAAAAAACACATCTTTGTTAAAAAATTATACTTTACTATTTTAAAATTATATTAATATTCTTAAACATAAAATTAACAATCTACACCATTAAAATCAAAACTATAAACTTATGAAATCAAGTTTACATGTAAGTAATTTTTTAAAAATTACAAATCTAAAAAAATTGACCTTCAATATTTTATTGATGTTTGCTGTTATTTTTAGTTTAACAGTCAATCAGAAAGTAAAAGGTCAAACTTACGGAACGCCTCTATTTACTGAGGATTTCGGAACAGTTCCTTCCGGTCAGACGGTGAATACTTTTCGTGATTCAATCACCGGAAGAGGCACCATTGGTAATGACTTTTGGTTATGGCCATACACTTGTCCAAGTTCAGGAAAAGGCTGGATGATTCTTTCTCCCCCCACTGTTGAAACATCTTATGCTTTGACACTTCCAGCCAGTGAAGTTGGAGTTACACAATGGAGTTTTGTTCAATCAACAAAAACAACCGGCACGCCATTCACAGGAAGTTATTTAAATAATCCAAATAACACGTGGTGTTTATCTGGTTCAACTTGGACAGGACCTAATCCTTCAAGTTGTTCAGGAACATATATGAGATGGTATCAGGTTTGCGGAACATGGAAACTTGGCTATTATCAAAGATCTCGCTTAAGACAATTAGTTGCTTGTAGTTCTTGGCACAATATGATGGATGATGGAGGTTATGCACTTTCCGCAAATCCTAATTATGTGCATGGCAATGATGGCGCTTGGCACACAGGACCTGACCACACAGGCAATACAAATGGAATGATGTTAGTAGTAAATGCGGCTTTGCAACAAGGTATGTTTTATGAACGACAAATTACTGGACTTTGTTATGGCGCTTTATTTGATTTCAGATCATATTATCAAAATATTTTAATGCCTTCTTCTTGCGGTGGAAGCGGTTTGCCAATCAATATTCGTTATGAAGTTTGGGATAAAGATCCGGGTCAAGATGAATCGAATTCATCTGTAGCAGTTGGCGGGACAGCTTGTAATGGCGCAACTTTACTTGCACAAACAAATACAGGCAATGTAGCTGCATCATCTGCAATCACTTGGTATCAAACAGATTTGATATTTCAAACACCACAAAACCAAGACAATGTTTTTATTATTTTAAGAAATAATTCAAGCGGTGGATGTGGTAATGACTTAGCCATTGATGATATTTCTTTCAGTCCGTATATTCCTTTTACTGTTGGATACACTACTACTACAACCAATTACTGTACAACAGGAAAGATAAGACTAACAGGTTCTATTACATCAGGTTCTATTCCTACCACGATTCCTTATGTTTTTCAATGGCAGGTTGCAGACAAAGGTGCAACTAACTGGACAAATTTAAGAAGTACGATTACCGACTTTGCCAATGCTTATGTTGATTTGAATGTTGGTGATATTGGAAATAAAATTTACAGAATTATTTCAGCAGCAAGCGTTCAAAATTTTAACAACTCAAACTGTTATGTTGCTTCAAGCTCATTTGACGGCAACTCCGTGGTTATCCCAACAGGTTCAATAACTTCAACAGCAAGCGATGTGTGCGGTGATGCAAATCATACAGCAAAACCAATAACATTTACTGTTAATTATCAAGGAAATAAATTCCCATGGACCTATTATTATTCAGTAAATGGAGGAGCGACTCAATCTCAATCAGTAGCCAGCGGAACGACCAGCAGTCAAACAATTAACATTACAGATAGCACGAATGTTAATTTGATTAAAATTTCAACATCTGATTGTGATGTAAATATTAATTCTTCTCTTAACTTTAAATATTCAATTGGTTCACCTGGTGCGCCAATTCTCATTTCAGGACCTAATCCTGCTTGTATCGGAACACAAGCAAGCTTTACAGTGCCTGCAGTACAAGGCGCTGTTTCATACAATTGGGTAGTTTTCGGCGGATGGTCAATTATTTCAGGACAAGGAACCAGAAATACAGTTTTACAAATTGGTGCTACTCCAATAACAGTTAATATCACGACTGTCAATGCGTGCGGAACAAATACATTTACTTCTGCAACATTCCAAACGACTAATCTTCCGCCTTCAGCTCCTTCAAGCATTACAACTCCTAATGGACTCTGTATTCCTTCCACCACAACAGGAACTACAGATGTGCTTTTTCAGTGTACTGCAATAAGCGGAGCTCAAAATTATATCTGGGATTGGGATAGCCCTGTCGTTATTGGGACACAACAAAGCGGCACTGGACAATATCTACAAAAAATCATTTTAACTATTCCGAACAATCTAACAACTTTTAATGTAAGAGTTAAAACTCAAAATGGTTGCGGTTATAGCACAGTTTTACAAATTCCATTTACGCCAACACCAATCACGACTTCAGCTTCAGCTGGCAATATCGTTTGTAACGGTGGAACTACAATACTTACAGCTACTGCAACCGGTGGAACAGGCACATTACAATATAGCCTTAATGGTGGAACATACCAGAGCGGAAATACATTTACTATAAATGCAGCGGGTTCACCTTATACTGTAACTGTTAAAGACGCTACTGGTTGTACTGCAACTACTAATGTAGTTACTGTTGCTCAACCTACATTGTTAGCTGCGTCAATCACAGCACAAACAAATATTTTATGTTATGGTAATAATACCGGATCAGCTACTGTTACTGCAACTGGTGGAACAAGTCCATATACATATTCATGGAATACAAGTCCGGCGCAGACTTCAGCTACAGCAAGTAATTTAACTGCAGGAACTTATTCAGTTACTGTGACTGATAAAAATGGTTGTAAAGCGTATGCAAGTACAACTATTACGCAGCCTACAGCAGCATTGACTTCTTCAATTACATCTCAAACAAATGTTTTATGTTTTGGTAATAATACAGGTGCAGCAACTGTCACTGCTGTTGGTGGAACAAGCCCATATACTTATTTATGGAATACAACACCTACCCAAACTACAGCAACAGCAAGCAGTTTGTCAGCAGGCACTTACAACGTTACAATAACAGATAAAAATAATTGTATATCAACTGCAAGTGTTGCTATTACTCAACCTTCTGGAGATTTAACTATTACTATTTCTGCACAAACAAACGTAGCATGTTATGGTAATAATACCGGTTCTGCTACTGTTTCAGCCAGTGCAGGAACAGCGCCTTATACTTATACATGGAATACTTCACCTGTTCAAACAACAGCAACTGCTTCTAATCTTTCAGCAGGAACATATTCAGTTACTGTAACTGATAAAAATGGTTGTACAAAAACAGCAAGTGCAACTATCACACAGCCATCAGGCGCTTTGTCAGCATCAATTACAGCACAAAGTAATGTTACCTGGTTTGGCGGAAACAATGGTTCAGCCACAGTTACTGCCATCAGAGGAACTTCGCCTTATACGTATGCATGGAGCACTTCACCAGTTCAAACATCAGCTACTGCAAGCAATTTAACTGCAGGAACATTTACTGTAACTGTTACTGATAAGAATGGTTGCACAACTACTGCAAGTGTTACTATTAGTCAGCCTTCTGCTGCACTTACTGTTACAATATCTTCACAAACAAATATTTTATGTTACGGAAATAATACCGGTGCGGCCACTGTCAATGCTGCCGGTGGTACTACTCCTTATTCTTATGCATGGAACACTTCACCAATTCAAAATTCAAGTACTGCTACTAATTTAGTAGCTGGAACATATACTGTCACTGTTACAGATTATTATAACAATACAATTACTACTGTTGCCACTATCACGCAGCCTTCAGCTGCTTTGTCTGCCTCAATTTCTTCACAAACAAATGTTTTATGTTTTGGAAATAGTACAGGTGCAGCCACAGTTTCTGTAACCGGTGGCACAACTCCTTATGTCTATTCATGGAATACATCGCCTATACAGACTTCAGCAACTGCACATAATCTGGCTGTGGGTACTTATAATGTTACAATTACAGATAAAAATAATTGTGTAACAACTGCTAATGCAACAATCACACAACCCGCAGCTGCTTTGGCTTCAACTATTTCTTCACAAACAAATGTTTTATGTTTTGGAAATAGCACAGGCGCTGCAACTGTCAATGCATCAAATGGTACAGCTCCTTATACTTATTTATGGAATACAACTCCTGTTCAGACTACTACAATTGCAAGCAATCTGGTAGCAGGGGCCTATTCAGTAACTGTTACTGATAATAATGGTTGTACTAAATTAAATAATGTTGCAATTACTCAACCGGCTGCCAGTTTATCAGCAGTTATTTCTTCACAAACAAATGTTTTATGTTTTGGTAATAATACTGGTGCTGCCACTGTTACCGCTAATGGCGGAACTTCACCATATACTTATTCTTGGAATACATCTCCGGTTCAAACAACTGCTACTGCAAGCAATCTTTCAGCCGGAACCTATTCTGTAACTATCACTGATAATAATGGTTGTACAAAATCAACCAGTGTAACAATCACACAACCAACAGCGCCATTAGCGAAATGCAAAAATATAACCGTTCAACTTGATGCAACTGGCAATGCTTCAATTGCAGCTACTGATATTGACAATGGTTCAGGAGCCGCATGTGGAATTCAATCAATGACAGTTTCTCCAAATACATTTACTTGCGCAAATGTTGGCGCTAATTCTATTACTTTAACGGTAACGGATAATAAAAATAATGTTACAACCTGTACATCAACAGTAACTGTTCAGGATAATGTTGCTCCGGTTGCTATTTGTAAAAATATAACTATTCAACTTGATGCTACAGGAAATGCAACAATCACCGCTACAAAGGTTGACAATGGCTCAAATGATGCTTGCGGAATTAAATCATTGACTGTCTCTCCAAACTCATTCACAGGTGCTAATGTTGGCGCAAATACAGTTACATTAACCGTAAAAGATAATAATAACAATACAGCTACTTGTTCTCCTATAATTACTATTGAAGATAAAATAGCTCCTGTAATTACTAAATGTTCAACAAACAAAACAGTTGCTGCAAATTCAGTCTGCAAGGCTTCAGTACCAGACTTTTCAGCAGATGTTGTAGCTAACGATAATTGTACAGCAGCCGGAAACCTTGTTATTACGCAGTCTCCAACTGTCGGCACACTTGTCGGACCGGGAACTACTACAGTAACTATTACTGTTAAAGATGCTTTTGGTAATTCAACTACTTGTACAAATACATTGACAGTTACAAGCTATATTGATGCAAAAAATGATGCAGGAACGGTCGTTAATGGATACGTTGGCGGAACATCTTTTACAAATGTTTTATCTAATGATCTATTAAATTGTAGTTCTGTGAATTCTTCAGATGTGAATTTAACATTTATCAGTGCTACAAATGCCGGTGTTACTTTAAGTGGTAATAATGTTGTGGTAACTGCTGGTACGCCTGCCGGTAATTATACTCTTACTTATCAGATTTGTGAAAAACTTAATCCTACAAATTGTGACCAAGCGGTTGTCAGTGTTCCTGTTACGGCTGCGCCTATTCTTGCTGTGGCGGATAATGGTAGTGTCAATGGATTTACAGGAGGCACTGCTTTAGCCAATGTTTTATTCAACGATTTATTAAATAGCGCGGTTGTGAATCCTTCGGAAGTGAATCTTTCATTTGTCAGTTCCTCTGATCCTAAGATCACCTTGAATGGGGATGCTGTAGTTGTGGCTCCTGGTACGCCTGCCGGAACATATACTTTAAATTATAAAATCTGTGAAATATTAAATCCTACGAATTGTAGTTCGACTACTGTAACTATTACTGTTTCTGCGGCGCCTATCGTTGCCAATGATGATGCCGGTAGTAGCGTAAATGGGTATGTTGGTGGCACTGCTTTCTCGAATGTTCTTACCAATGATTTATTGAATGGTGCGGCTGTAGCTCCTTCCGATGTGAACTTAACATTTATCAGTTCAACAAATACTGGAATCACTTTAAGTGGTAGTAATGTGGTGGTTGCTGCTGGTACGCCTGCTGGTAACTATACGCTTACTTATCAGATTTGTGAAAAACTTAATCCTACAAATTGTGATCAGGCGGTGGTTAGCGTTCCTGTTACGGCAGCGCCTATTCTTGCTGTGGCTGATAATGGAAGTGTCAATGGATTTACAGGAGGCACTGCTTTAGCCAATGTTTTATTCAACGATCTATTAAATGGCGCGGTTGTGAATCCTTCGGAAGTGAATCTTTCATTTATCAGTTCTTCTGATCCAAAGATTACGTTGAATGGGGATGCTGTGGTTGTGGCTCCTGGTACGCCTGCCGGAACATATACTTTAAATTATAAAATCTGTGAAATATTAAATCCTACTAATTGCAGTTCTACTACTGTAACTGTAACTGTTGATGAAGCAACAATAGATGCAATTAATGATGCTGGGAGCAGTATAAATGGTTATATCGGCGGAACTTCATTTACAAATATTCTTGCAAATGATCAGCTCAATGGCTCTACTGTAGATCCATTAGATATTAATCTTACATTCATCAGTGCTACAAATACTGGAATCACTTTAAGTGGTAGTAATGTGGTGGTTGCTGCTGGTACGCCTGCCGGTAACTATACGCTTACTTATCAGATTTGTGAAAAACTTAATCCTACAAATTGTGATCAGGCGGTGGTTAGCGTTCCTGTTACGGCGGTTCCTATTCTTGCTGTGGCGGATAATGGCTCTGCAAATGGTATGACCGGTGGTACAGCTGTTGCCAATGTACTTACAAATGATTTACTCAATGGTGTGGCTGTGAATCCTTCGGAAGTAACTATAACAGCTCTGAATGATCCTGCTGATGGCGTAACACTAAATACATCTACAGGTGAAGTGACCGTTGATTCAGGCACACTTGCAGGTACATATTACATTACCTATCAAATTTGCGAGAATCTAAATTCGACAAATTGTTCTCAAACTTTAGTAACAGTTGTTGTTACTGCTGTTCCGCCTATTTGTTCAAAAGGATCAATTGAATCATGCTATGCAACTGTTTCATCTGCTGAAGCGGCAGCTATCAATGCAACGACAGTTACACCAGGCAATTGCACAGGTAAGATTACTAAAACAGCATCAACAGTTGGCTCTTGCAATGCTGAAATAACTGTTACTTCATCAGATGAATGTAATCATAGTTGTTCAGTAATATATAACACAAGAATTGACAGTACTAAACCAGTCATCACACGTCCTTCAGATATTAATGTAAATACTGATTCGGGCAAATGTAGTGCATTGGTAAATCTTGTTAATCCTATAGTAACAGACAATTGTGAAGTTAAAAAATTAACAAACGATGCTCCTTCAACAGGTATATATCCTCTTGGAAACACCACAGTTACTTGGACTGCAACAGATGAATGTGGAAATACTTCAACTAGCACACAAATTGTAACAGTGAAAGACAATACTCCTCCTGTTGCAATTAGCAAGGATATTACCGTTCAGCTTGATGCAACAGGTAACGTATCAATCACTGCGGATCAAGTGGACAATGGCTCTAATGATAATGATGCTTGCGGTATAAAATCTATTACTGTTACTCCAAATAAATTTAATTGTTCAAATGTTGGAGATAATACTGTTACGCTTACTGTTACTGATAACAATGATAATGTATCAACTACAACAGCTACAGTAACCGTTTGGTTAGATAAATTAACAGCATCTATTACATCACAAAACAATATACTTTGTAATGGAGATAACACAGGTTCTGCAACTGTTACAGCGCAAGGTGGAAAAATTCCTTATTCATATTTATGGAATACAACGCCTGCACAAGCTAATAATACTGCTATAAATTTATCAGCAGGTTTATATTCTGTTACTGTTACTGATTTCTGCGGAAATTCAATATTGACAGATGTTACCATTACTCAACCTGATGCGCTTAATGCAAGCATTACTTCTCAAAACAATGTTACAAATTATGGTGGAAATAATGGTTCTGCAACAGTTACAGCAATTGGTGGCGTTCAACCTTACAGCTATTCATGGAATACATCACCTGTTCAAACAACTGCTACAGCTAATAACTTGTCAGCAGGAAATTATACAGTGACAATTATTGATAAGAATGGTTGTTCAACAACTGTAATGGTTACTATCAGCCAACCTTTGTATCCATTAACTGCTGACATAACTTCTCAAACAAATGTTTTATGTTTTGGTAATAATACTGGAACAGCTACAGTAACTGCTGCTGGCGGTACTGCTCCTTATACTTACGAATGGAGTACTTCCCCAGTGCAGACTTCTGATGTTGCAACTAATTTAACTGCCGGAACATATACGGTAACTATTACTGATGTTTATAATAATACAATTACCGCAGTTGCTACGATTACTCAACCAACTGCTGCTTTGGCTGCTTCAATTTCATCGCAAACAAATGTTTTATGTTTTGGTGAAAACACAGGTTCAGCAACAGTATTGGTGAATGGTGGTACGAATCCTTATAAATTCTTATGGTCAGATAGTAATCATCAAACTTCTGCAACAGCTATTAATTTAACTTCAGGAAATTATTCAGTGACTGTTACTGATAATAATAATTGTTCACAAACTGCTGATGTATCAATTATACAACCAGCTGCTGCTTTGTCTGCTTCAATTATTGCACAAACAAATGTTTTATGTTTTGGTAATAATAGCGGTTCTGCAACTGCATCTGCTGTTGGTGGTTCAGCGCCTTATACCTACGAATGGTCAGATAATAATTCTCAAACAACTGCTAATGCTGATAACTTAACAGCCGATAATTACACAGTTACAGTTACAGACAATAATGGTTGTACATCAATGGCAAGTGTTGCAATTTTTGAACCTTCAGAAGATTTATCTTTAACTATTTCAACACAAACGAATGTTGCATGTTTTGGTGGCAATACAGGCGCTGCTACTGCTTCAACAAGTGGCGGAACAGCTCCATATACTTATTCTTGGAACACTGTGCCTGTTCAAACCACTGCTACTGCTACTAATTTAGCAGCAGGAATATATGCAATAACTGTAACGGACAACAATGGTTGTTCAAAAACAACAAGTGTAACAATCAATCAGCCATCAGGTGCATTATCAGCTTCAATTACTTCACAGAATGATGTTACATGGTTTGGAGGCAATAATGGTTCAGCCACAGCCACTGCTATCAGAGGAACTGCGCCATACACTTTTGCATGGAGCACTTCACCTGTTCAAACTTCAGCAACTGCAAGTAATCTAATAACTGGAATTTATACAGTGACTGTTACTGATA
>Ga0118677_10008816_pt1 | contig 16004 bp, 8 predicted proteins | sample AliMusrvi5mmetaG_FD_86154 | JGI IMG/M metagenome (GOLD analysis project Ga0118677, IMG submission 86154) | reverse complement strand
AACTATGGCATCGACGATTATCCCCGCTGCCAAACCAAGTCCAAACTCTTGGATGATGAGCTGACCTCCGAGGATAAATGAACCAAATACAAGAATCATGATCAACGCTGCGGCAGTAATCGTCTTTCCTGTGGTGGCGAGTCCATTTCGAACCGCAAGAGTGTTATCTCCTGTGCGGAGCCACTCTTCATGAATTCGTGCCACCAAGAAGACTTCGTAGTCCATCGACAAACCAAAGAGAATGGCAAACATCATCACTGGAATAAATGTCTCAATCGGACCTGGTCTATTGACTCCAAAGAGTTCCCCGAGCCACCCATGTTGGTAGACAGCAATCAAGATCCCAAACGCTGCTCCGATTGAGAGCAGGTTCATCACTGCTGCGGTCAGGGGAATCACGATGCTTCGGAACACGACAGCCAAGAGAAGGAAGGAAAGCAGCACCACGATTCCGACAAAGAGTGGCAATTTGAGCGACAGAATATGAGCGAAATCAACAAAGATTGCGGTAACACCGCCAACCAAAATGACAGCACCCGTCCCATGAAGTGCGTTGGGAAGTGTGGATCCCCGCAATTGAAGAATCAGATTTGTCGTTTGTACGGACTCAGGCGATGACGTTGGAAACACTGTCGTGATGGAGATCGTTGAGCCATATTTTGTTTGGACTTCATAGGTTGGACTCACCTGGGCGACGCCGGGTTGCCGTGCCACCACATCGACCGCTCGAGTAACCGCCGCGAGTTGAGCCGAGGTATTGGTGATCGCCACCAGCTGGAGTGGTCCATTGAAACCTGGGCCGAAGCCCTGAGCCAGCATGTCATAGGCCTGTCGGGTGGTCGTAGAAGTGGGATCGTTCCCTTGGTCGCCATGACCAAGCCGCAGGCCGAAGAACGGAATCGTCAAGATGACGACCAAGGTCAGTGCGATGACTGCGGGCACGACAGGTCGCCGACGCATCAAATCCGCCCAGCGGGGCCAGAAACCCTTTGTTCCACTCCCAACAATCTTTGGGCCATTCTTCGCGAGATCTTTCTTCTGACGACGGCTCAGAACCCGTGGGCCAATAAAACTCAACAGTGCCGGCAACAGAGTGAGCGCGGCAATCATGGTGAGTGCCACTCCAAGTGCCGCTGCTATTGCGAGCCCGTAGAGAAAACTCACCCCAAGAGCGAACATCCCGAGAAGGGCGATGCAGACAATAATGCCTGCAAAAAGTACCGCTCGGCCCGACGTATCAACTGCCGTCACAATCGCTGTCTCAATATCGTTTCCAGCAATGAGCGCCTGGCGGTATCGCGTCACAATAAATAATGCGTAATCCACCCCCACGCCGAGACCTATCAAGATGACCAGCTGTGTAGAGAATGACGGCATGTTGATGATGTGACTCATCAACCCCATGAGCCCAATCGCCGTTCCAAGTGATGCAAGTGCCGAAACGAGTGGAAGCGCCATCGCAAAGATGGAACCAAATACCAGGAGCAGCACGACACCGGCCGCGAGAACTCCCGGCAACGTTCCCCCAAATGACGGTTTATTCGAGCTTTCCGCTATCTGTCCAGAGACGGCGACGTGCAGAGTGGGACTCGCGATACTCGTTGCGGTAGTGACGAAGGACTCTGCCTGTTGCTGGGAGTAGTCAAACGTTGCATGGGCAAATGAAACGTTTGCATAAGCGACTCGTTGGTTTTTACTAATCTGCGCAGCCCCTGCTGGTGTGTAGGGCGAGACGATTTTGACGACCGAAGGCAGTGCTGCGACTTTGGCCAACATGCCGTTCACTTGAGACTCGGTCTGTGGCTCCGTCACTGTCTGTCCGGCCGGAACTTCAAAAACAATCTTCTCTGAATCTCCCGACGCGCTTGGTGCAGCAGTTTTCAGGAGGTTGTAGGCATTCGTAGATTCAGTATTGGGAAGATTGAATGAGCTCTTGTAGTCGGTCCCGATGATCGCCGACAGGGCGGTCATCCCAACGAGGAGCACCACCCAGAGAAGAACGACGACCAGGCGATGTCGCACACACCAGGTCGCGAGGACTCTCATCTTGAAGTAACTCCTAGGGGAAATGGGGGGTGAACTACCAATTAACCTTACCTGTCGAGGATTTCATTCAGTCACTCCTTCATGAAAGGCCCTAATTTGATGTGGTTATAGGCATGTGCTGTGTTCCTGGGTTAGTTTCTCTGAGATAACCAAAGGTGGATTACGTGGAACGCTTCCTCTATCGCATTGCTCATTTCTCTGCACGATTCAAGTGGATCGTGGTTGCTGCATGGATCTTGATTGTTGTCGTCGTCACGACAACGTGCCCAAAACTCATTGACGTAGCGTCATCTTCGAACGGTGCATTTTTGCCTTGTTCTGAGCCCAGCATGCAGGCAGAAGGGCTCATCTCTCCTTGTGGGGCCGCCGTACACCCAACAGGAGATTTGGTCTTTGAGACAACGAGTGGCGCTGCACCGACGACTGCACAAAAACAGACAATCGCTTCTCAGCTTGCTGCTGTCGAAAAGGTTCCCAATGTCATCTCTGTTGGTGCTCCAATCCCCTCGCTGAGCACGCCGTCGACTCAGGTCTCCATTGTCACCGTCAATACCGCAGCTCAAGGTGACGCAACGAACGCAGTTGTCGCTGGCATCCGCAATGTCGCATCTTCGAATTCGGCACAGGGCCTCAACGTCTATCTGACAGGGACTATCGGCGTCAGTGCTGACAACGCCGCATCGTCAGCACAATCCCAAAACCTCACTTCGCTTCTTTCATTTATTATCTTGTTCGTCATTTTGGCCATTGTGTATCGATCAGTACTCACCCCGTTCCTGAATTTAATTCCTGTCTTTATCGCTATCTCTGTCGCAGAATCCATCGTCGCCGAAGCCTCAACATGGGGACTCCCGATTTCGAGTTTGGTTCCCGCACTCATGGGAGCACTCATGCTTGGAGCAGGCACTGACTACGGCCTGTTCTTGATCATGCGTTTCCGAGAAGAGCAGCAGAACTATGACTCGACGATCGAAGCGATCTCCCAGTCCGTCAGCAAGGTTGGAGAGGCCGTTATCTATGCAGCCTTAACTGTCTCAGCTGCGTTGTTCTGTCTCTACTTCGCTAGTTTCGGAATGTACAAAGGTCTCGGACCGGCGCTCGCTATTGCCATCCTGGTCATGCTGGTCTCTGCGCTCACCTTGATCCCTGCGCTTTTGGCATTCTCAGGATCAAAGACCTTCTGGCCCTCCAAGAAAGTTCCTCGGGTGGACTCTGGTTGGGCTCGCATTGCGGAAAAATGCGCCAAACGTCCTGGGATTACCTTGTCGGCAGGCGCGGGGTTGCTCGTAGTGCTCGCACTCTTCTGTATCAGCTTAACGATCACGGGGTTCGCCAGTTCCTCTGCACCCTCGGGCTACGCCTCAACGGTCGGCAACGAAGTGCTTGCGAAAAACTTTCCAGCTTCGTTCACATCACCAACGAGTTTCGTTTACTCATTTGACCAACCAATCTGGAATGAGGCTCAACTCACCAAACTTGATGCTGCAGAAACTGCAATCTCTAAAAGTTCTTTGATTGCGAGTACCGCTGGGCCCTTTGAAGTCACGATTCCCCTCGATCCGAATAGTACGAAACTCACCACCGTCAAGATCAGCCCGGCAACACTGCTCGAGGGATACAAGCTTCTTGGGGAGCCCGCAACGCTTCCGTCGACTCCCCCATCGGGATTGACCACTGAGCAGGCGGCCTTGTATCAGATCTATAAATACTTAGGGCCGTACATATCAAGCGATGGCAAACGGATACAGGTAAACACCACCCTCACCGCTGGAGGTCCAAGCTCTGACGCTGCACTCGCTGACGTTCCGCAACTGCGAACGCTCTCCACTAATACCGCGAGCATCGCCCAAGCGCCTCGATATGGAGTGGCAGGGATCGCTCCGATTCTCTATGACGTCAAGAACATCTCGAACCAAGATCTCTTCTTGATTTTCCCAATCGTGATGGCGGTTATTGGCATTCTGCTTGCCATGTTGTTGCGAAGTGTCATTGCCCCAATTTTCTTGCTCTTGACTGTCATCTTGAGTTTTGCATCAACCTTGGGAATCACCGTATTGGTCTGGATGATTTGGGGGGGACAAGGTGGCCTGACATTTGTCTTACCATTTATGCTCTTTGTCTTTCTGGTTGCGCTCGGCGAGGACTACAACATCCTGGTCATGAGTCGAATACGAGAAGAATGGCCACTTGGCGGTGATCGTGATTCTCGAACTCGTGCGGTCGTCAAGGCCGTGGGCGAAACCGGTACGACGGTTACCTCTGCGGGGATTATCTTGACGGCAACGTTTGCTGTTCTGATCGTGACTGGGACCCAAGACCAAATCCGTGAGATCGGCTTTGCCTTGGCCATTGGAATTTTGCTCGATACGTTTATCGTCCGAACTTTGCTTGTGCCTTCTATCGTTCAACTCTTGGGTCACTTCACCTGGTGGCCATCGAACTTATCGAAAAAGAGTATCGCTGCCTCGACAAAGACTGAAGTTGGAATTGACGCCTGATATCTAGTCTTGGAGGTCTTGGGCGAGATCAATCTCGCCTACCTCTGGAGTCGAGGCATCGATAACTCGATCAGTATTCTGGACAAACAGTGACGTGAAGATCTTTCGGTCGAAGAGTGCCACTCCCCCAAGAATGATCGCCAGAGTTACGCCGGAGATGATGGTGATGCCTCTAATCCCAACAGACTGACCAATTGCTCCTTCCAAAATCAACCCAATTGGATAAATTGTCCCCAGGGCCATCATGAAAATACTCAACACCCGACCACGAGCCGCTTCCGGAGCTCGAAATTGCACCACTGAGTTCAACCCTGACAGCACACAGATGTACGTTCCCCCAACAAGGACCATGGCCAGGGCTGCCAAGTAGATCGAAGGACTCAGTCCATAGAGAACGATGGCGAGACAGAAAGCGAACAGTGCAATTGACACCACAATTTTTTGTCCAAATTCCTTAGCGAGTGGTGCCAGAGCGAGTGCCCCCAGCACAGCTCCGACACCTTGTGCTGTGGTCAAGATTGCTGTTCCATCTGCATGGCGATGGAGGCCATCGATGGCGAATGATGCCACAAGACCAATAAACGGCGAGCCAACCAGCGCCACGATGGTAATCAAGATGATTGCTGAACGACATCCTGGCTCTCTAAAGGCGATTTGGGCTCCATCTCGCAGTCGGCCGATCACAGACTCTCCATCTTTGGCCCTTACCCGGTGAGGCAGCCTCACGAACAACAGCGCTATAACCACTGCGCCAAATGACACTGCGTTGATTCCAAATGCCACGGCCGGAGTCCACACGAAAAGGACGATTGCCGCCAGCGCAGGCCCAACAACCCGGCCCATATTCCATTGTGCTGATGAGAGAGAGACAGCAGCTAAGAGATCATCACGCTCAACAAGGTCTGGGAGCATGGACTGATACGAAGGGAAACCGATTGCTCCGGCGACTCCGCCGAGAAACGCGAAGGTAAGAATCAGAACCGGGGGATCAATTCCTACCGCAACAAATACCGTCAGGCCCGCTGCGACAACAGCTTCTGCGATAGTGGTGACGATCAACCAGCGACGGCGATCCAAACGGTCGGCCAACACTCCCCCCAACGGAGAAAGAAGGCCCATGGGAATGAAGGCTGCACCGATCACGAGAGCGTTCCAGAAGACACTATGAGTATTGAGTGTGATGAGGGTCCCGAGTGCGACCGTCTGCATCCAAGTCCCGATATTTGAGATCATCGCCGATGACCACACCAGAGCAAAGTTCTTCGAGCGCAATGGTCGAAGTGAGGAGAGTGCCACAGGGCGAGATTACTGACTAATCAGTCTCCACTCAGCAAACTGCCGATCTCTAGCCCCACTCTCATCGTTACTTACGAAAAAGACAAACCCCTATTTGAGTTTGACGCACTTTCCAGGGACCACCCGAATTCCTGCGAGTTCCGATTTTGAAGAATTCTGAACAGTCACCATCGCCGCCCCAGGTTTACTCGTAATCCTTCCACCGGTGACATACGTGCAGTAGGGATACTGAAATGTCATCGGGTCAAGGAAGATTGTCGTTGGTGCAGTGATCTCTGGATTTGTCTGCCACACCAGTGTGAACTGACCATTGAGTGGATCACTTTGAGCGTCGATGGGAATTCCCGCTACCGCCATTGCGTACGTTTGCGTCAGGGCGGACCCGGCTGGACTCAATTGGTCGTCAGCTTGGACGAGGGCCTCTGCGCTACTTCCGGTGGGATCGGAATAGTACCGCCACGACCACCACGCCCAACTCAAACCAAGCGAACCAGCATCAAGGGCCAAAAGTGAAGAGAGTTTTTGATTCGACGTTGCGCCAAATTCACTCATGATGATGGCAGGCCCAAAGGGCTGGAGAGTCGACGCATACAGTGCTCGTCGATTGACGTTATTCACCATTGAGGTCGTTTCTTTGCTTGAACATAATTCTTGATTCTTGGCATTCCCCGTCACGCCACTGCGATACGGACAATAAACATGAAAGTTGTAGACCAATCCCGAGAGTGATGGAGTCGTAGCCAGATACAACGTCTTTCCTCCATTGGGATTTACGGCATTGTCGACTTCGGGCATAACGAGATGCTTGGGGTCATTGGACTGAATAGTTTGAATAAGCCCAATATTTGGAACGCCTGCTGGACAGGGGATTTTGGTCTTGTTGTTGAAGGCGACGAGCTTTGTATTTCGGCCACCGTAGAGACAAGAGAGCGACGCGGTGTAATCGTGCTGTGGCGTCACGACCACATTATTCATTGCCGACGGTTCATTGATCGGGTCGTAGCCAACGACCCACGGGTTGTTGGCAAAGCGCTTTGCGACCGCCGCCCACGATTTTTGATACTGCTGTTGGAGTCCGCCAATGACAGAGTTGTCCCAAAAATTGTTCCATGCGGCTATTTCTGATGGTTCTCCATAAGCATCCGACCACCGACATGGCGCAGTTTTGCATTGCACCGTGGCCGGGATTGGAAGTCCATTGGTGCACGTAGCCCAGGCAGGAGCGCCCTCCCCTCCAAAGACTGAGCTCCAAACATCTTGATGCATGTCGATCAGCGAATAAATATGATGTCGGCCGAGTTCATTGACCACCTGTTCAACTTGATCTAAGTAGGCATTTGCCACTTTTTGATTCCACATTCCGGGATTCGTTGCCGCACCCTGCGTGCAAACTTGTGTTTGGTTTGGCCCACCTTTTCCAGGTTCTACCCCCGCCCAAATAACACCGACTCGAGCGAGGTTGAATCCAAGTGCAGACATGCGTTGTGCGTCAGGGTTTGCAAGCGAATTCGGCTGATTCGGTTTTACGGTGAGTGAGTACGGTGGGAGTTTGTACACGGCATTCGTTCCGTGGAGAGTAACCACTCTTCCAAAGCGATCAGTGATGAATGGGCCATTCTTCGAATACAAGGCACCGTTTAGGTAGGTATTCTCCTGCAGAGATGAAAGGCTCGGCACACCCTGGGCTCGAGAGTTTGATTGCTGTTCGCCACCACCAGAAAGATCCTGGGAACTCGAGGAACTCCCACACGCAGAAAACAGGACTGCTGTCATGATCAACACGCAGCTACTTCGGATCAACTTCACTGTTCTCTGTGCCCTCTCGATGGTCGGTATTCCACATCGGCTTGCGGGGCGATGGCTTCTTCTGAACGCTTGAGTTCATTGAAAACAAATCCCAAATTGCTGAGTAAAACCGCATCATTGGGGGTCATCACCAAGGCTGCTTGATAAAATTCCAAGGCTTCTGGATACCTCTGTTGCTCCTTTAAAACAGCGGCCAGATCACTGAGTGCCTCGGCATTATCCGAGTTCACTTGCAACGATTGCGCAATTAGGCGGATCGCCTCCTCAAGTTGTCCGGATTCATGGGCCAATACACCGAGATAATGCAGCGCTTCCGGCTGGTTCGGATTGATCTCCAAAATCTGTCGTAAAAGCTCCGCCGATTTTTTTAAACGTCCGATCCTTTTCAAAGAGCGGACACGCTCCAGCAACTTTTCTATTTTAAATTGCATAACCCTCACACCAAGTTTTCCAGATTTCACGAAAAACCTCTTCGAGCTGTCGAGTAAAAACCGAACCGTCTCCAGCGACGGCTAAACGTCCCGGACGCAACTCTCGACGCCATTGGGCCAGCCGTGGCAAATTCTGAACCGCGCAGATTGCCTTCTGTACATATTCATCAGGATTCGTGGCAATCAATTCAGATAAATCGCTTCCTTCAGATAAACTACTTCCCCTAAGGAGACAGGCGCCCACCCGGCTCAGGGTGGTGGATCCCTCAATCGTGACAAAAGGCAGGCCCATCCATAACGCGTTCAGACCGGTCGTTCCGCCGTTATAAGGGAAAGTATCGAGAACAAAATCGGCCTCATGATGAAGGGCGAAATATTCAGGGATCGGCTTCCGCTCATGAAGCACGAGTCGTTCAGGCCCAATCCCATATGAAGCCATTGTTTTGGCGACAAAATCACATGAAATCCCAGCAACAAGCAGTTTAGAGCTGGGAAGACTCTTTAACAGGCGCGCCCAAGTTTCAAAGACTTCCGAAGTAATCTTGGATGACTTATTAAAAGAAGCAAAGGTTACGTAACCGTTTTTCAATGCAGGCAGTTCATTTACCGGCGGACAATCCAATGGATGCTGAAACGGAGAGGCGCCTGCCGGTAATCGAATCAATTTTTCAGTATTCAAATGGTCGGTGCTCCCTGTTGGATCCAGAGATTCATCTGTGATCCGATAATCCATCGCAGCCAACCCCGTTGTCTGCATATAACCAATCATCGTCACCTGAATCGGGGCGGGTTTTCTTGCAAAAACGAGAAGCCGATTTCGAGCGGTATGTCCCGAAAGATCGACCAGAATATCAATCCGATCGTTTCGAATCTGACTGGCGAGTTGATCATCGGAAAGCAAATCGACATTGCACCAGGAATCCGATTTCGCCTTAAACCGTTCCGAAACGGCATCATTCACCGAATGATTTGCATAGGAAAAGATCTCAAATTGACTCTTGGTGATATTGGTAAACACCGGCTCGATAAAATTGGCCACGGCATGGATCCGTAAATCGCCGGAAACAAATCCGATCCGCAACCGTCGATTTGGCTCGGGCACGTTGGAATGCGGGATCTTCTCCAAAAGTGAATCGAATTGTTTTCCAAACTGACGATGCTCGGTAAACAATTCCGCCACGGTATTCTGCTGAAAATGATTCAAAACAAACAGAAGATCACTAAAGGTGCTGGCACAATTGGGTTTAAGTGCAAGAGCTTTACGAAACCATTCCACCGATGGCTCGGCGCGTCCTGCGTCAAAGTGAGCGCCCGCAATATGTCGATAAATTGGCGAAATCAGGTCGTTCTTTTGCCCGGCAGTAAATTCCAATGCCTTGTGAAAGCAAGCAAGCCCCTCCTCAAGCGATCCCTGTTCTTTCAATGCAGATCCCAGACGATCCCAGGTTTTAAAACAATCAGGCTTCAGTTCCAGTGCCTTTTTTAGACAAACCACTGCCTGATCGAACTGATTTTGTTCCCATAATGCCCCGCCCAGATTGCTGAGAGCCAGTTGAGATTTTGGATTGAGTTTGAGTGCCTGCCTATAGCAATCGATCGCCTCTTGAACCTGCCCCAACTTTTGAAAAGCCGCCCCGAGATTACTGTGAATCAGATCAAGATTTGGTTCCAGTTTCAACGCGGCTTCATGATAATGGACCGCTTCCGAATACTTTTCTTGATCATTGAGAATCGCTCCCATGTTCGCCAGAACCACCGCAAGCTTCGGATTTAATGCAAGCGCCTGTTCATAGCATTCCAGAGCCTTCTGCCACTCACCTTGTTTCTGGAAAATCCCACCGAGATTACTGTGTGCCGCATATAATTTCGGATCCAACGCTAAAGCGCGTTGATAACAGACAATCGCCTCTTCTGAACGCTGCAATTCGTTGAAAACCAAACCCAAATTACTATGCAAATAGGCTGCATCAGGCAAAATCGCCAAGGCGGCCTGGTAAAACTCCAGCGCCTCAGGAAACCGATGTTGATCCTTTAAAACATTTGCAAGAGCATTCAATGCCTCAGCATGATTCGCATTCACCTGTAACGATTGAACGATCAGTTGAACCGCTTTCTCAAGTTCCCCTGCCTCATAAGCCAAGACACCAAGATGATACAACGCATCGGGCTGGTTCGGATCAATGACCAGAATTTGCTGGAAAAGATCCACCGATTTCTGAAGACGCCCTCCTCGCTGAAAAGAGACGGCTTTCTCCAGCAATCGTTCGATTTTTGAATTCATGTTCTTAGGTATCACACCAATCTCTCCATATTCTTCGAAAGGCCACTTCAAGCTGCGAGGTAAATACTGAACCGTCTCCTGTATAGGCCGAGAGACGGGAACGCAACTGACCCCGCCATTCAGCCAGTCGCGGCAGATCCTGAACCGCCGCAACGGCCTTCCTCACATAGTCATCGGGATTATCAGCAATTAATTCCGACAAACCAACTATTTTTAGAACGCCCGCTCCGGAACGACTGAGCGGAGAAAATCCAGCCAGTGTAACAAAGGGAAGACCCATCCAGGCTGCAATGAGCGCGGTAGTCCCGCCATTATAGGGGAATGTATCCAGATAGAAATCGACCTCATGATGCAATGAAAGATAATCCTGCATGGGTATCGGCTTTCGGAAATCGAGCCGATCCGGTGAGATTCCCCGCGCGCTTATCGCGGTTGCCACAAAATCACAAGTCACACTTGCCACTAACAATCTGGAACTTGGAATTGCATTTAACAATTTAACCCAGCTCTCAATGACTTCGGGTGTAATTTTTGATAACTTATTAAATGAAGCAAAAGTCACCCATCCAGTTTTTAAAGCCGGTAGTTCGTTTACCGGAGGAGACTCCATTGGAGGCTGGAAGGGCGAGCCGCCTGCGGACAATCGAATCAGTTTCTCGGTGCTCAAATGCTCAGTGCTCCCAGTTGGATCCAATGATTCATCCGTAATCCGATAATCCATCGCAGCCAAGCCGGTGGTCTGCATATAACCGATCATCGAAACCTGTATGGGAGCCGGTTTTCGTGCGAAAACAAGGAGCCGATTGAGGGCGGTATGTCCCGAAAGATCAACCAAAATATCAATTCCATCCTTTCGAATCCGTCTCGAAAGCTCGTCATCCGAAAGCAGATTCACATTGCACCAGGAATCGACTTTCGTCATGAATCGCTCTGAAACCGCATCATTCACCGCATGATTCGCATAGCAGAAAATTTCAAACTGGCTCTTGGTGTAGGTGCTAAACACCGGCTCGATAAAACAAGCCACGGCATGCTTTCGTAAATCGCCTGAGATAAAACCAATCCGTAACCGGCGCTCCCGATCGGGCAAATTGGTATACGGTTCAGTCTCCCGAAGCCGATCAAATCTTTCCCCGAAACGAAGATGTTCAGCCAGCAACGCCTCGGGTGGCAGTGGAAGATGATTTAATACCATCAGCAAATCGCTGAAAATCCCGGCAGAATCAGGAAGGAGTTCCAACGCCTTGCGAAACCATTCCACCGAGTCCTGGGCTCGCCCCGCGGAAAAACAGGCACCTCCCAGGTTCCGATAAATCAGCGGAACAATCCCCTCGTTAATATCCGGTTTAAGTTCGAGTGCTTTATAAAAGCAAGCCAGGCCTTCTTCGATGGCTCCCCACTCTTTCAAGGCAGCCCCTAAGCTATTCCAGGTTTTATAGCAATCGGGTTTAAGCTCCAGGGCTTTCCTCAAACAGAGAATTGCCTCCTTCATTTCCTGGCGTTCCCATAAGGCACTCCCGAGATTGCTCAAAGCCAGATACGATTTTGAATTGAGTTTCAAAGCATGTCGGTAACAGAGAATCGCCTCTTGCACCCGTCCCAATTTTTGAAATGCCGCTCCAAGATTATTGTGAATCAAATCCGAGTCCGGCATTCGCTTGAGGGCGGCCTCATGATAATGAATTGCCTCGGAATACCGCCCTTGATCAGTGAGAATTGCGCCAACATTGGTTAAAACCACTGGAGACTTCGGATTCACGGCAAGCGCCTGTTCATAACAACCCAAGGCCTTTTGCCACTCGCCTTGTCTCTGGAAAACCCGACCCAAATTGGAGAGTGCCAGATAGTATTTCGAATCCAATTCTAAAGATCTCTGATAGCAGGCCATTGCCTCGTTCAGGAGTTGCATTTCATCGAAAACAAGACCCAGATTACTATGCAGATAAGCTGTATTTGGAGAAATTGCCAAAGCAGCCTGGTAAAACTCTATGGCTTCAGGGAACCTCTGTTGCTCCTTTAAAATACCGGCAAGTGTATTGAGCGCTTCCACATGATTCGAATTCACCTGCAACGATTTTGCTATCCATTGAACCGCTGTTTCAAGTTGCCCCCTCTCATAAGCCATTTGACCCAATTGATACAACGCCTCCGGCTGATTTGAATCCATCTCCAAAATTTGTTGAAAAAGATCCGCCGATTTTTGGAGACGTCCAGATCTCTTAAAATTCAATGCCCGCTCCAGCATGAGTTGAATTTTAGATTTCATATTTTTATATCGCACCAATTCCTCCACATTTCACGGAAAGCAACTTCTAATTGCCGGGTGAAAACCGAACCATCTCCTGCATAGGACAACATCCGAGAGCGCAACTCCCTGCGCCATTGAGCCAGACGCGACAGATCCTGAACTGCATCGATCGCCTTTTGCACATAATCGTCCGGGTGACTGGCAATCAATTCAGATAAACCGACTATTTTAAGAACCCCAGCACCGGAGCGACTCATCGTGGTGGAGCCCTCCAGCGTGACAAAGGGGAGCCCCATCCAGATGGCAATCAAACTGGTCGTACCTCCATTATAAGGAAATGTATCAAGATAAAAATCGACCTGATGATGCAAGGCCAGGTAATCCTCCATGGGGATTGGTTTACAAAGTTCGAGTCGTTCAACACCAATCCCATGCAAGCTCATCGACGTTGCCACTAAATCACCGGTAACCCCTGCAACCAGTAAACGTGAATCGGGCAGTGCCTTTAAAAGTCTGGCCCAGGTCTCAAAAACTTCCGGAGTGATCTTTGACGATTTATTAAAAGAAGCAAAAGTAACATAACCGTTTTTTAACGCAGGCAGATCCCGAACCGGTGGCGCATCAATCGGTGGTTGAAAGGTCGTGGCTCCGGCTGATAAACGGATCAATTTTTCTGTGCTTAAATATTCACTGGAACCGACCGGATCCAGTGCTGCATCCGTGATCCGATAATCCATTGCGGCCAATCCAGTGGTCTGCATATAGCCAATCATGGTGACCTGCACTGGAGCAGGTTTTCGCGCAAAAACAAGCAGTCGATTCCGGGCAGTATGTCCGGAAAGATCGACCAGGATATCGATTCGATCCTCCCGGATCCGGCTTGCAAGCTGGTCATCCGAAAACGAATTCACATTGCACCAAAAATCGACTTTCGCCTTGAGTCGTTCTGAAACCAGATCGTTCTCCCGATAATTTTGATAGCAGAAAAACTCGAACTGACTCTTGGTATAGTAACTCAATACCGGTTCAATAAAATAGGCCACTGCATGATACCGCAAATCCCCTGAAACAAACCCAATCCGTAATCGTCGTTCCCGATCTGGGTGATTGGAATGCGGGATCTTTTCCAGAAGTGAATCGAATTGTTTTCCAAATCGAAGATGCTCGGCGAACAAGGCCTCGGGAGTCTCTTGATGGAGATGATTTAAGGTGAATAAAAGGTCACTAAAAGTCCATGCACAATCGGGTTTATATTCCAGTGCTTTCCGAAAATAAACCACGGCTTTGGCTGAGCGGCCCATCAGGTTATGGAGCACCCCAATATTGCGATGAACCAGATAGAGATCTTCGGTTAGATCTGGGGCACACTTCAAGGCTTGGAGGAAACAGTCCAGTGCATCCTCCAGTAAAACGAATTCCTTCAATGCCACTCCCAGACTATTCAGAGTTTGAAAACAGTCGGGCTTGAGTTCCACCGCTTTTTTTAAATAGACAACAGCCTGCGCAAACTGGCCCTGTTCCCTGAAAAGATTGCCAAGATTCTTAAGAGCGATAAAAGATCCTGGATTAAGCTCCAAAGCGCGTTTGCAACAACCGATCGCCTCCTCTCCACGACTCAATTGTTGGAAAGCTGCCCCCAGATTACCAAGAACAACCTCCGAATTCGGTGCAATTTTTAATGAAGCTTCATGATACAATAATGCCTCACTAAACCGGCCCTGTGCATTGAGAATGGATCCGATATTAGCTAGAACAACCGGATCATTGGGATTTAAAATACGCGCCCGCTGATAACATTCAAAGGCTTTCTTCCACTCGTTCTGTCTTTGAAAAAGAGTCCCAAGATTGGAATGAGCTACATAAGACTTCGGATCAAGTTCCAAGGCACGATAATACGAAGCAACGGCATCATCCAGACATTGCATTTCCATGAATAGCACCCCCAAATTACTGTGCAGATATGCGGCATCAGGAGTAATGGCCAAAGCTCGCTTGTAAAACTCGAGGGCCTCAGGAAATCGCTTCTGATCTTTTAAAACACCCGCCAGAGCATTAAGCCCCTCCCCATTCTGCGGATTAACCCGCAAAGATTGAATCAGCAATTGCAACGCGGCCTCATGCTGCCCGGTCTCATGCGCAATGATCCCAAGATAATGCAACGCCACCGACTGGTTCGGATCAATCCCCAGAATTTGCTGGTAGAGTTCCGCCGAGTTCTTGCGATCGCCAGCTTTTTGTAAATTGAAAGCCCGCTTGAGAGTCTGTTCAATGTTTAATTTCATTTTCCTTCACACCAAACTCGCCACATTTCCCTAAATGCCTGCTCAAGTTGCTGCGTAAAAAACACCGAACAAAGACTCATCCCCGGAGCAAGACGAGGGCGCAACCCTTTACGCCATTCGGCAAGGCGGGGCAAATTCTGCACTGCGACGACCGCTTTCTCCACGTATTCATCGGGATTCCCTCCAATCAATTCGTTCAAACCAGCTCCTCTAAGAATACAGGCACCAACCCGACTGATCGTGGTGCAACCCTCGATCGTGACAAAAGGGAGCCCCATCCATGCGCCAATCAAACTGGTGGTCCCGCCATTATAAGGGAAAGTATCGAGATAAAAATCAACCCGATGATGCAGGGCAAGGTAATCCTTCATTGGCATCGGCTTAAGAATCTCAAGACGCTCAGACCCAATCCCATACGAAGCCATCACTTCAATCACCGTCGCACACGAAATACCGACTACCAATAATTTTGAGCCCGGCGTGTCCTGCAATATCCTCGCCCAAACAGCAAGGACTTCCGGAGTGATTTTTGACGGCTTATTGAAAGAGGCAAAGGTTACATATCCATTTTTTAACGCAGGTAAATCATTCACTGGAGGACAATCCGGTGGAGGCTGAAATGGAGCCCCACCCGCCGGTAGCCGAATCAATTTTTCAGTACTAAAACGCTCACTGGTGCCACTCGGATCCAGAATTTCATCCGTGATTCGATAATCGATCGTCGATAATCCCGTCGTTTGCATATAACCGATCATGGTCACCTGCAACGGAGCGGGCATCCGCCCGGATCCGATTCGCCAATTCATCATCAGAAAGTTGATCCACGTTGTACCAGAAATCCACCTTTGACCGGAGCCGTTCCGACACCGCATCATTCACCGGATGATTCTCGTAACAGAAGATCTCAAATTGACTCTTTGTCCGATTTGAAAATAATGGCTCGATAAAATTCGCCACGGGATGTTCCCGCAAATCGCCGGAAACAAATCCAATCCGCAGTCGTCGATCCGGGTCAGGCAAATTGGAGTGCGGTTTCCTATGAGCAGCAAAAGCTTCGTCGAACTGTTTTCCAAAACGAAGGTGCTCGGCAAATAATGCCTCTGGAGTGTCCATCCT
>Ga0118677_10007057_pt2 | contig 16005 bp, 10 predicted proteins | sample AliMusrvi5mmetaG_FD_86154 | JGI IMG/M metagenome (GOLD analysis project Ga0118677, IMG submission 86154) | reverse complement strand
AATTCAGGGCATCGGTCGATAAAGGCCGTTACGAGCTTTCCACCGCGGAACGGATAAAACTGAAAAAGTCAGTACGCAACAGCACGGATAACATTAAGGTGCTGATACAGAATATCTGGATTTCACCGGAAACGTTCAAGATCATCGGGGCTGATGTAAAAGACATCCGGAAGCCCGGCAATAAGCTTTCGGCAGATTATAAATCATTCGAGCCCGTCGACAAACAGGTTTTTCCGCGTAGAATTGAATTTGACATTTCCGCGGATAATGATATCCATGTAGATGTGGACTTTTCAAAAGTAAGCCTTAACACGCCGCTGCTGTTCCCGTTTAAAGTACCCCCGAGCTATCGTGAAATCAAATGATGAGGGGGAATAAGTCACCGGATAACGAGCTGAGTCGCCTTTCCCGGAAGGGGATCAGTATCCTGGCCGGTGTGGTAATCTTCCTTTTCGTATCGGTACCTGCTTTTATCGCCTTTTCCCAGACGTCAAAAGAAAAACTGCAGAAAACAAAAAAGCAGCTGGAAGAGGAAATCGAATACACCAACTCCCTTCTGAAAGAAACCAAAACTTCCAAACAGAATTCGCTGAATAAGATCAACCTGCTCTCTAAGCAGATCGAGAAAAGAGAATCACTGATCACAACGGTTTCAGGAGAAGCAGATCAGCTGCAGGACCAGATCAATGCAAAGAACATCGAGATCGGAAAAATGTCATCGGACCTGAAAAAGATGAAGGACGAATACGCAAAGATGATCTACTACGCCTACAAAAACCTGAATGTATACGACCGGTTGCTGTTTATCTTCTCAGCAAAGGATTTCAACCAGGCCTCAAACCGCCTTCGCTATTACCAGCAATACAGCTCTTATCGCAGAACACAGGCAGAACTGATCAGGAAATCACAAATGGACATCACCGCGCGAAGACGGGTCATGGAAGAAACCAGGGGGCAGAAAATGTCGCTGGTTCAGGCAAAGGAAGCAGAGAAACAACGCCTCCTGCAGGAGAAAGAAGAGAAGGACAAGTCTGTGAAGGAATTGAGTCAAAAGGAAAAGCAGCTGATGGCCACACTGAAGCAAAAGCAACAGACAGCAAACCAGTTGCAGGCGGAGATTCAGAAGATGATCGCTTCCGAGATACGGAATGCCGCAGCCCGTTTGAAGAAGGAGGAACACAAAGAAGCGAAGAATGTAAAAGAAACTAAAAGCCCGGGCAGCGAACTTCTGCTTACACCCGGCGAACGGGAGTTATCCAGCTCCTTTGCTTCCAATAAGGGACGTCTGCCCTGGCCAACAGAACGGGGAGTAATCACCGGGCAGTTTGGTGAGCACCCGCATCCCGTCCTTAAATATGTCAAGGTAAAAAACAACGGCATCGATATTTCCACGAACAAGGGTGCCGGTGTGCGAGCGGTATTCGGAGGGAAAGTCAGCAGGGTCATGTCTTTCCCCAACATGAACAAAGTCGTGATCATCCGTCACGGCGATTACCTGACAGTTTATTCGAATCTCGAAACCGTTGATGTCACAGACGGGCAGACCGTAAATATCAAACAGAAGATCGGAACCGTTCATACAAATCCGGATGATTCAAAAACGGAAGTTCATTTCGAGTTATGGCTTGGCAAAACCTTACAGGACCCCCAGTCATGGCTTGCAGGCAGATCCCAATAACCCGATACGATGAGACATGCTGGTGAATTTACGTCCCTGCTGACGGCCATGTTCTGGACAATTACGGCCCTGGCATTTGAGGCGGCAGGCAAACGTGTGGGTTCATTGGCGGTGAATATACTCCGGCTCATTGTCGGGTTTGTTTTCATCAGCATTTTTACCTGGTTTTACAGGGGGTACATGTTCCCTGTAGATGCGCCCGCACGGACCTGGTTTTACCTGATTCTTTCCGGGTTGGCGGGGTTTGTTTTCGGGGATTTATGCCTCTTTCAGTCGTTTGTAGTGGTAGGTGCAAGGATATCCATGCTGATCATGGCCCTATCGCCACCGATGACCGCGCTGATCGGGTGGATCATCCTGGGGGAAAACTGGCGCCGCTCAGCTGGGCGGGCATGATCCTGACAATTACCGGCATCGCACTGGTTGTTTTAAAACGTGAAAACCAGCCGAAACTGGAAACGACCCGGAAAAAGTTCAGGTTCAATTACCCGATATGGGGTATTCTGCTGGGGTTAGGAGGAGCATTGGGGCAGGCTGTTGGCCTTGTTCTGAGTAAGTTCGCAATGAACGGTTACAACGCTTTTGCGTCTTCACAGATCCGGATCCTGGCGGGCATTACCGGATTTCTCGCTGTTTTTCTGTTTACAGGGAAATGGGGTAATATTTCCCGGGCTTTTTCAGATAAGAAAGCACTTTCGCAGCTTTCACTGGGTGCTTTTTTTGGCCCCTTTCTCGGGGTCTCATTCTCCCTGCTCTCCGTTCAGCTCACCTCAACCGGCATCGCCGCAACGATTATGGCGCTGGTACCTGTGCTGATCATTCCTCCTTCTGTTATCCTCTTCGGGGAAAAGGTTACCCTCAAGGAAGTAGCCGGCGCTCTGCTGGCTGTTGGAGGGGTTGCATTGTTTTTTATCTGAGGTTACCCTGGGGCAAACCCTGTCAGGGCTTCAAAAAAACATATCACCTTTTCCCTTTTTTCCGATTAAGGGAGAAAATGCAATCAATAATACCTCTTGAATACGGGAAGGTTTACCACATTTATAATCGTGGGATTAATAGAACGATAATCTTTAAAGATTCAGAAAACTATGAATATTTTTTGCGCCTATATTACAAATATATAGATCCTGTCGCGGAGTCTCTGGCTTTCTGTTTATTGCCCAATCACTTTCATTTTCTAGTGAAAATCAAGGACCCTGTCAGGGTTACGGAACCCCGTCAGGGTTACCTTAATCCATCTCAATCCTTTTCGAATCTGTTCAATGCATATGCCCAGGCGTTCAATAAAAAATTTAAAAGAACGGGAGGCTTGTTTCAAAGACCTTTTAAACGAAAATGTGTGATGGATGAAAATTACTTTTCGAACCTGATTTTTTACATTCATAACAATCCCGTGAAACACGGGATTTGTGATGACTTGCGTGATTACCCCTGGTCCAGCTATAATATTGCCGTTTCCTTTGGGAAATCAAAATTCCAGAAAGACCGAATCATTGGTATGTTCGGTGGGAGGGAGGCCTTTATTGATTTTCATAAAAAAGAACATTCTCTGGAAGAAGTCTTTAATTATTTATTGGAGTGATCTTGTCGGGGACCTTTATTTTAAACTGCCAGTGGGAGCAGGCCCAGGGGTTTAATCCCCTGAGAACCCTGCTCTTTCTGACATCTGATATTAACCATATTACCACATACCGCAAAGACACAAAGTTTAACCATAACGAAAACCTCTGTACCTCTGGGTCTTCACGGTCACTCATTTATCTTTAAAGACCCTGACGGGGTTTCGAAACCCTGTCAGGGTTATTCAACTCAATTAGAATTTCAGCCTGAGGTTCAAAAACCATTCCCTGCCGGGAGCCGGCTGGAAGCTGTTGTAATCTGAGCCGTTGTTCGGTTCGGTGAAACCGAAGTAATGTTCGTCAAACAGGTTCTTGCAATAAAGACCAAGGTCGCCTTTGATTCCAAAAAGTTTCCAGTTATAGTTGATGTCTGCACTGAACACTTTGTATCCATCCACCCAGGAACTGCGTTTAATTCCGTTTTCCGTAAACTGGTTGTAGATGGAATCGTCATACTGAATCACCCATTTTGACTGGTATTGTGCATTCAGTGTTACGGTAAGATGTTTCAGGAAGAAATAGGATATTTCTGCTGCAAGAATATTTTGCGGGCACTGGGGAATCCAATGGTTCTTTACACTGTCGGGCGAAGTGAATACATTTTTCGAAACTGTATAGGCAATTTCGACGTTCAGGTTTTTAACCGGGGAATAGGAAACAAAAGCTTCCAGGCCGGTACGCCTGCTGGCTCCGCCATTTTTGAAGAAAGCTGTATTGTTGCCTCTGCCGGGCTCACTGTAACGGATGAATTCATTGTCCGAGTTGATCATGTAGCCGGTAAGGTCATAATGGAACTTGTTACCTGCGTCACCCCTGACACCAAGTTCGAAGCCCTGTGAGGTGGACGGGTTGATCGATGCGTTGAAACCGCCCCATTTAACGGGGTTGTTATAAAGTTCGTCTTCCGTTGGAACAAGATATCCTGTACCGTAGTTGGCATAAATGTTCAGGAATTTAGCAACATCATAAGCCAGGCCAATGCGGTAGGTCGGCTTTTTGAAAGACCTGCTGCCGGATGATTGATCGCTTGTTGAATCCACAGCAAATTTGTTATTGATCAGCTCATTATAGACATAATCATAACGTACATTCAATGTGGCATGAAGTTTCTCGGAAATGTCGAGTTTATCAATCAGGAAAAGGCCGGCACTGCGTTGCTTGATGATCTGGTTGATCAGCACATCGTTCATGTCAAAGGCATCCATGCTCCAGTAATTATCGACCCGGTTATGGTTGATATGATCTTCGTCAGGTACTGCAAACTCATGTTCGTTCATCACCTTTGTGGCAAAATCAATTCCGAGTCCGATATAGTTTTTTATTTTCTCTGATCCGAATTGCAGGTTATACTGGGCGGAACCGCCGAAGTTTGTGTACGGTTTGTAATCGTCGCCATTATTTGAAGTTTCGCGGTAATTGTTTAACCGTGCATAGCCTTTCAACTGGATGTCCTGATCCTTGCAGATAGTGAACTTCCCAAGGAGGGCAGCTGTGAGCCGTTGTGTCAGGTGAAACTCGTTGTAGGGAACAGCATCTGTATTTTCAGCTCTCGGGCCAACCGTATCGTAACGGCCGAGGTTGATACCTTCTGAATTCTGGTTAAAGTAATTCGTATAACTGATGATCTGGCTGATTTCAATTTTCTTTGAGGGAGTCCAGTTCATTTTTTCACTGAAGTTATCTCCCATAAACGACTGGTGTTTTCTGTAACCGTGACCCTGCATATGAGCATAGGAGACGCGGTAGGTAACGTTTTTACCAGATCCATCGACCTGGCCGCCAAGTTTCCAGAAGCCATAGGAACCACCAGAGCCGTATAATGTAACAGAGGCGGGTTGTTCGCCACCGCTTTTGGTTATGATATTAACGACACCGCCGGTTGCACTTCCGCCGTACATGGATGCTGCAAGGCCTTTTACAACCTCAACACTTTTTACTGTATTCCAGTCAACGTCATAAAGATCCGGGCAGAATCCTGCAGGATCATTTAAAGGAACACCGTCGATCAGCACCTGGATTCCTCTGAAACCGCTTTCAGTAAGAACACCCTGTCCGCGAACATAAAGGTGTACCCTGGATCCGTCAGTTCCGTTTTCGATACGGACACCTGGAACGAGCCGCATGATTTCATCTGCGGCAATGGTTTTATTCATCGTGTTCAACTGCCGCGGAGTAATGAGGGAAATGGATGCGGGGATTTCATTCAGGGCAGTTCCGACACGGGTAGCCGATATTACGACTTCACCCAGTGCCTTCGTTTTTATGGAGTCCGATTGTGTATTTTGAGCAAATAAGGAAACGGAAAATAATAAAAGTATTATGAAGATAAATGTTGATTTCATGGCTAATGGTTTTTGGTAAATAAATAACAGTTAATGTGATGAATACCATTCATACATCCGGGAAAAAATAAAGAAACGTTTATCAGGAGATTGCCTTCGGAGGCGGGGAATCGGGAGGGACCTGCAATGATTTGAATACTGTACAGGCTACCGGAAATCCGATTTGTTGCGTGATGGACGGACATATAATCACATGTGTCCGTACGAGGGCCTGCTTTATGAGCAGATGCATCAGCACCTGCTGGTGCCTTGATTTATCCTGTGATCCGAGGCGGGAAGCCAGAACCTGGCATGCCGTGTAATTGTTGATCAGTGCCTCTTCTGATTTGTCATACAAACAGGTAAAATTATGCTGATTGCCTGTAACGCTTTCCGAGACCACATCATATAATTTCCCCTTGTAACTGAATTCACCGGGCTCTGTCCATTTGAAATCAGGGTTTGTTTCCGGGTTGGTAATCTGTAAGAGGATGGATGCAGGAGAAACCGATCCGGTCTGGATCCACTCCTTCATCTCGGTTTTAGCCAAATATTGTCTGAATCTGAACAGGAAGAAATCCCCGCAGATATTGAAAAGAATAACGCCGGCGAAAATTATGGAAAAGATTTTCCTCATCAGCAGTTTACGATGGCATTAAAAATCAGACAAATAGATTGTGTAATGCCAGTTTAGTCGTGCAAATTTATAGATTTTCGTTAACAAACAAGGTAATTAGTGCAATTTTTCAGGTGTCATACTGTTCCCGTTCTACCGGAAAATACCGATCCGCCTTGTGATTCTTCCTTCAGGCCGGTCAATGATAAGGAAGTATATCCCGGCCGGAATGCCCTTCAGATCAAAGGTTTTCGAGAAATTCCCGGAAACGGAAATTCCCTTTTCTTCATAAAGTGTAGTGTTCAAAACGGTCTGAAGGCTTAAATCCAGTTTTTCAGGAACCGGAGTAAACAGCGAAAGGGTGAATTCACCGGCGGAAGGATTTGGATAGACGTGATATGAAAATGGCGTATTTTCATCCGCGATGCCTGTACAATCATGATATGTGATCGTGACAGAATCCTGTGTTGTACAATGAAACAGGTTTGTTACGGTGACCCTGAATAAATGGGTGCCGATACCGCCGGCAACCATTGTGTCTACACTGACCGAATATGTGGTAAAATTACCCGGAGTCCACAGGTAATGTGACCCCGGAACCGAATCCACCGATAACCTGAATTTCTGGGTTTTGCAGAGTGTATCGTGGGGTAAAACACTAATGTTTACTGCCGGGTATCCTCCAATTGTAAGGGTTGTGCTGTGTAATGTATTCCCGTTCAGTCCGAATGCGGTCAGTTTCAGTTTTGCTGAACCTGACGAAACATCATTCGTTCCAGGGGTATATACCGGCGTGAGGGTGTTATCATTACTGAAAACTCCATCCCCGGTAGTAGCCCATCGGATGGAATCATACCCGGAAGCAGAAGCAAGGGTTTGATAGAGCTGACCGGCACAGAGGGTGTCGTACCGCGGGACATTGACCAACGGCATTACCGGTGGCGGAAATCCGATATAATCAATCCATGCTGCATCTTCCCCGGCCGAGGTGAATACATCCTTTTGATAGTCCCAGATGAAGTTATGGACCCCGGCTGTAACCGGGAAAGAAAACCTTGTCCAGGGCTTTTCCCCCGACCATGCTCCCTGGAGCTGGTTGTCGATGTAGAAATTCAGAAAATCGTACCCTGACTCAGAAGATACTCTCCGGTAAAATGAAATGCTGTCATCAGATCCGGAAGTATAGGTGATCTTAAGTTCGGAAATGTCGTAATCAGGGATCGGGCCTGATTTGGCACTGTAGACCCCTTCGAAGGGATTGAGGGTAGTCAGCCTCCAACCGGATGCAGTGTCTCCGACAATCCACGGGAACTTCAGGAAGTTGCCGGTTTCCCAGTCCTCCACAAACAACCCGATGTTCTCCTGGAAGGAGCGCCGGGAAATATAGAGTCCGGAATATGCAGTACAGGTCAGATCGATGACGGTGCCAAAGGGGACATCGTCGCTGACTGAAAGATCAAAACGGACCGGTTTACGGTCGCCCGGGTTTATGGTTCCGATATATACCGAATCATTGGGTATGGAGATTCCTTCCGCCGTTGTTGACAGTTTAATCCAGGCACTCTGACAAATGAAATCACCCGTATTCGATGTGTTCACTTTAATCTGCACTGATTCTCCGGGGTCGAGCCTTCCGTTATGATTGCCGGTGGCTGTGTCATTGACCGCGAGGTTAAGGATCTTAAGTGCCGGGGCATGTGCCTCCAGTGTGAAGTGGCTTACCCAAGTTTTAGTCCCGTCGGTGGCCCTTACATTGAACATCACCCGTAATCCGTCGGGGATCGTATCTGAAACTTTCAGCCGATAACCCGAAGGCAGTGTTTTAACCTCTCCAACGGCCATGTCGCCATAGTTTTCAAGGCTGTCGGTTATCTGAACATACGGCGTATTGCAGGAAAGGTAGGCCATCGTGTTAATGGATGGCTGATCGCCGATATTCCCGAGGCCAAGTGCGAGAAACAGGGAATCGCCGTAATTCAGGCCGGTTGACCCGGTACCGGAGACGGGCGTAAGTTCGTTGGAAACATAAGCGACATAGGGCTGATTTGGTGAAGGGCCCATGTTGATGGGTGAAACATACGTGAGGGCGGTTCCGGTACGGTTATCGGTCCATGTTGGATAAACCTTCATGTTCTGAGATGAGATCCCCAGGTAATCGCCGAAATAGCCTCCGGCAAGTCCGGCAATCGGTGCCGGGGTGAAAGAGTAATCGCCGACCTTCATGTCGCTCCAGGTATTCCCTGCATCATATGAGTAAGAAATCCAGGTTTCCATGTTGGTAGAAGCCACGTTCCGGTCGTCATAATAGATTACGGCCAGGTTGCCGTTTTGAGGATCACACGTGATCCAGGGGAAAAAGTGATCTTTTCCGAACCCGGAAGGGTCCTGGTTTATGCGTATCGGGGCAGACCAGTTATCGCCGGCGTCGGTTGACCGGAGCATATAAACATCGATATCGTTGCCGGTATTGACTCCGGGAACCCCGATGTTGGCCCAGACTACATAAAGATTCCCGCGGTTCGGGCCGTTACTGATATCAACCGCCATGCTGGGAAACGAGTTAACCCGGATCGGTTTTGTTGTCAGGGTGTTCCGGATGCCTTTTATGTTATTGATGATCCGTGTGGCTGGCGGAAAGATCGAGCCGCCGTTGATGGATTTTGCAAAGCCAAGGGCTGACTCATCCCCGGGAAACGCATCATAAATTGCCCATACTGCATAAACTTGACCATCCGGGCCTGTTTGAAGGTTCACGCCCTGGTTATGACTGCCTGCATGCACATTCATGCTCAGGTTAATGGGGGTGGTCCAACTGGTACCGCCATTGGTGGAGCGCGATAGCTCGATCTCATTTTCATTTGCAGAACCGGCTACAAAACAGGACCATGCATCATAGACATTTCCCTGCCACGGACTTGTCAGCGAGTTATCAACCCAGAGGTGGTTTTTATCCAGTATATCGCTTTGCGGGCTGGGTACAGAGGCTACAATGACTTCATGCCAGGAGCTTCCGTTATCTTCCGACCAGGAAACAGACTGGCCGGTGCCCGTACTGATCGACCCGATATACATACGGCCTGTCGTACTGATGGCGGTGGCCGGATCACCGGAATTATCGTTTTCCGGTCCAAGGATCGTCCCGTTCCAGTTCTGGCCTGCATTTACAGAAAGTAAATAGTCCGAGCCGTGGAGGATCCCGACTGTTGATCCGTCCCAGTCGGTGGAATTGTTTGAATTTAAAATCCGGTCTTCATCCAGCGGATCCACAAAAACGGAATTTTCGCTCTGAGTTGTGTAGCTTACCGCCGTGACAGGAATATCCGGCGAGTCCTGGATAGTAACACCCAGCCCTCCCTTGACGGTACTGCCTGTATACACAGCTTTTGGAATATCTATGGGAGGATTGGCCACAGCATAGCCACGGTCGACCATTCGTTTCCAGTATCCGATGTTATCGACCTTAATATTTACATACCCTTTGCCGGCAGGTGTAAGTTGCAGGAGGGGCCTTTTCTGCTGTCCGTTTGCTTCGGTTGCGATAAAGACGGATATGGCAGCCAGTATTGAGAGAAAAATTTTCATCCGTTATTTATTATTCATCCTCGCTGGATTTGTAGCTTCCGAAAGTAAACCGGAGATAAATATCCAGTGAAGGTTTAAAAGCCGTATATCCTTCCATGTTAACGGAAACGTAGCGAACATTGCTTCCAAGCTCCATTCCGAACTGTGGGACAAAGGTAAAGCCGATACCGCCTCCACCGAAAACGCCGTAACCGATGCCTCCCTGGGTAACCGGGAATTCCTGGGTATTTGAATTGGGAACGTAATTCTGATCCCCGTAGATGTTAATGATCGAATATTCTTTGCTCACAAAATAAATGAAGGACTTCAGCACTTTGGTATAATTAAGGTTGAGGCCACCCTCCAGGAAGAGGTTCATTTTATTTTTATAAACAGGAAAGGCGTAATGAGCACCAAGGTCAAAATTAATTCGTTCCTCTTCCCCATGAATAGGAATAGGCAGCTTGTAATAGAGTTGTAAAGTAGTAGTGTCATGAGATTTCGTCATGGTGACCACATCATCCGCTTTCAGTTTGGCATAGTTTGCGTCAAGGAAGAAATCCAGCCTCCTTGTCAGACTATACCGTAGAAATACCCCTGCAGTCATCGTTGTGTTATAATGCATTTTTGAAGGAAGGTCATCCTTCTTATAATAGATGGAATCCGTAGATGAAAGATTGAGTAACTGCCTGATCTCATTCACCCAGTATTGATTTTTCATAACGTAACTTAACTTATTGACGTTGTCTTCGCTTCCGTTATAATAGTTTGCATTATAACGGTTCGCCAAGTACACGCCGACATTAAATCCATAGTGCCACCTGACAAGCGGTTCTTTATCCTCATCGGCTTTCTTTTTTGAATGCGAATCGGTTGCCCTTATCTTCGGATTATTTCGTTCTTCTTTTTTCTGGGCGAATATGAAAGTGGCAGAGAGAAGGAAGACAAGGATGAGTGTGACTGACAGTTTATTCTTCATGATGTTAATTTAAAAAAGGCCATCAGGTCGATTCCCGGATGGCCTTTCACTTATGATATTGGTATGGTTGTTATCGTTGCAAAATGATTTTTTGAACTGTGGATCCGGTATCTCCTTCCACCTTCAGGTAATAGATACCACCCGGCATGCCGGAGAGATCGATGGTTTTTACAAGTTTCCCTGAAATCACGTTATCTGTCTCAGCAAAGGTTTTAACCCCGATCGTATTGAACAGGCTGATTAAAACAGTACCAGTGGCTTTCACTTCAATTGAAAGTTTTCCTGTGGTCGGGTTCGGGTAGATCCGGATGTTTGAATTACCATGTTCGCCGACTGCGAGTGTTGAGGTGACATTCACGGTCTTCTCAATTGAAACCGGGCTCTGACAGGCGTTGACACATTGCACCGTGATGGTTGCCGCTCCCCGGAATGCGGGGTTCCATGTTACTGATCCTGTGATGTCAGTGCCGCTGATCGTACCGGCTGCGCTTGTGAGATTCCATACATACCCTGTTGCACCGGTAACGGCAGTTGTTGTGAAATCCGTTGAAGGTGTTTTGTAGGAATCAACGGAGGCTGGTCCGGACGGTTGAGCAGGTGCTTCGGGCAATGGCAAAACACTGATTGCATATTCGCCGGAGAATGCTCCGAGTCCGCAGTCGTTGGTTCCCCTGACGCGGATAATAGCCGGTCCGGAGAAGGTGTCAGCTACGGAAAAATGCGTTTCAAGGTCATTTCCTGTAAACGTCCCGGCTTCTGCAGGCATAACCTCCCAGGTGTATGATGTTGCAAATGTTGAGCCGGTTGTTGTAAACGTATTGTCCTGTGAAGCCTGGCAGATCTCGCTCGTACCTGTGGGAACGGCAGCGACAAGCGGGATATCCATTACATTGACCGCCTGTGTGATTGCATTCGGACAAGCGCCGTTATTTGTTGTGGTGAGGGTTACATTGAATGTTCCTGATGTTGAGAAGATGTGGCTTGTGTTTTGATCCGTAGCCATGTTTGCAGAAGAGTTTGGGTCACCAAAACTCCATAACCAATCCGTAAGTGTTCCCCCGTTTGCATTGGAAAGGTCCGTAAATACAGTCGGATTTCCTACACAGACCGTAGTAGCCGCGAAAGCGGCCACCGGCAGTTTGTTTACATGGATGTAAGCCGGCTCCGAAAATGAATTCGTTGCGGTATCTTTTACCACTGTCAGCGAGACAGCGTAAGTGCCGGGTGTACTGTAAACAATGCTGGTTGGGTTCTGCTCTGTAGATGTTGCAGGTGTCCCGCCTTCGAATGTCCAGTTCCAGCCGGTTGGATGTCCTCCGGAAAGGTCAGTGAAATTGACGGATGATCCGACACACGTGTTGGTGACGTTGGCGGAAAAGTTAGCTGCAAGGGCTGAACTGATCACCGGAACATGAGCTGAGTAACGGAAAAAATTTTGTTTTGTAACTGTAACAAGAACCTGGGTTCCCACTGGCTGGGCCGGGATAGTAATCGCAGCTGCATTTCCGGTACCGGTACCGGTTGCGATGATCTGATTATTTACTGAAAGGGCAATCAAAGCATCCTGGTCGGCTGAAATCGTAAATGATGTGGAACCGGCTTCAATTGATGGATCATGATTTACGGATAAATTTTGCGGGATTTCAGCATAGATTACCTGGAAAGCATCGCCATGCATATGGAACAGGCGGTAAGTTACAAGCTTGTCGCCTGCGTTATAGGGCCAGTTGGATTGTTTCAGGAAATACTTTCCTGCAGCATTTGCAAATGCGGGAAGTACGCCCCTTGATGGCGGGTTGGTTGTTTCATTTGGCATGAAGCTGGGCCACATATTGTCCATCATCCCCCATACGAACGTGTCATTCACAAAAGAATAGGAAACCTCACTGGGACAAACGAGACCCAAAGCACCTGCATTATGGCCGCCATAGGTAAGCCGTTGGAAAGCTTCACTAAAGCATGTTGCCGGGCATCCCGACGGGTTATGATAGGCCCCCGTTTCACAATTGATTGAAAAAACAAACGGCAGTAATGTATTGGTCAGCTGGGAGATGTTGGCTGTGCTGTAGGATGGCTCTCCCCATTCGGTATAAGCGCCATGGTCGCGATGGATTAGGATGAATGCCCCGGAGTCAACAGCCGCATTGATCTGTGCTGCATTCCCGCCGGTCCATCCACCCAGGGTATTGGGGGATGTCGGAATGTAATTCAAGCCTGTTGGTCCGAAATAATTGATAATGGTTTGGGTATTTGTGGCGGTTGACCATGCGGAAGTACTTCCGGCGTATACAGCGTTGATCCTGCGCGGATGTTTGTTCATGACATTTTTCCAGAATCCGCCGACGATCTCAGAACAGAGCTGGAACCAGCGGTCGCTTGCCCATCCGAGTGCGGTAATGGGCTTATCATAAAAATTGGCATCTGTCGGGGGATTCCGTTCATAATTCAGGAATTTCGAACAGATGACCTGCAGCTGTGTTGCATCATTTGCGGCAATTCTTGAGAAAATGACATCGGGCATTTCATCGCCGTCAACATCGGCATACATATTGTCGGATGCAAAGTCAGGGTATCCTGCCGGATGGGTATACAAATGTGTAATGATATTTTTTGTGCCGTCCGTGCCATAATCACCGAGTAACAGACAGGCAACCGGCTTGATCGTCCAGTTGTGGTATGCATTATTGATGAACGCTTCGATGGCGGTTTCTGTGTTGCCTCCAACGTCTGTCAGTGTGAATACATGCGTTAGGACCCCCTGCTGGTTACGGAAGTTGGCAATGGAATCTGCCCAATGCAGGAAATCAGGCCCGGTAGGAGTAATGATGATGTACTCGCACTCATTATCCAACGGTGATTTAGGGTAGGTCTGGAAGCGCTTGTCATAATCAATAACCGGAAGAGAAGCGAAGTTCATGATGTTGTCGGCAAGGATCGGATCCCAGTAACGGTTCCTGTAGGATGTATTTCCATACTGGTTGTTTCCCCCATTAAAAGATACTTCAACTTTAAGGTCTTTATAAATGATCAGGTCCTTTGTGACCGGGTTGTACTGGAATGGAGTAATTCCCAATGTCACCACATCAACACCCCGTATTTGTTCGATCCCTGAGATTTTCACAGGGGATGACGGATAAAAGGCATTCGTTGAATAGGTAACGGCATCTTTAACCAGCGCATGATCCGGTTCGTTTTCGAGCGGGATCTGCGGGGCAGGAGCGATGGAAACATTATGGATAATATCTGTACGTTGCGAGACGATATTCACAACAGGTGTAGAACCCTGTGGAATTGCAATATATTTTCCGGTTCCCGGAAGGTTTGGCATCCCTTCATCGTTGGGCAGAAAAACCCCGGGAATGGAAACAGCCTTCATGGTTTGTCCATCTGCCTGAACATCCTGAAGTGTAAATTCAGGAACAGAAAAAACAACCTGGACGGAATTTGATTTTGTTTCGGTCAGGGTAAACCCTGATTTTCCCCAGCAACCTGAGTTCGTAAATGTCTGTCCCCGAAGACCAGCACTAATCACGAGCAGCATTATTGCCACAACCGTAAATTTTCTCATGACGTTTTATTTAGTTGGTTTTAAGTGAGTAGTTTTCAGTTAACAAAGGTAAAAAAGATTACCACCTGATTTTATAAGCTGGATACAGGCTGAAAAAATTACCTGCGTACGACCAGTTTTCTGACCAGGATGGAATTGTTCGATTCAAACCTGCAGAAATAAATGCCGGAAGTCAGCGTTCCCGGGTTGACGGAAAGATGATGAAAGCCTGCTTCCAGGTTTTCCCAGGTTTGCGGGTTACCGATGGCCTGGCCTGTCATGGATTCAATCCGGAGTGTAATGGTTCCGGGGCGTGTTAATGTGACATCGGCATAAAAGGTGCCGGCTGAAGGATTCGGATAGACGGTAAGGTTTGCATCCGCACTGATGGATTGAATTCCGGAAGGACCTGAGTTTTCAGTCTGAATGTATAAAGCCGGATCGCCAAGCAGCGTGCAGTCATAATGTGTCCATCTTTGTGCCCCTGGCTCGAATTCTCCCGGAAGGCCGATCCACGGCGCTGTTTTTATCTTTGAGATCATGTGGGCAATGCCGAAGTGATGTTCCGGTGAAGTATTGTCATAAAGGGCGCTTACGAATTCACGTTGTAAATGCTCGGAAGGACCATCTGTCGTGCCCTGGTCAAACCATCCGAAACGTGTGTTAAATACTCCGGCGGCGGCAAAATTATTGATGGCCAGCATCTGTGATGCAATACAGTTGGTGGTGTCGAACCCCCCGCAATTACATCCCTGGGTATAAATCAGGGAATAATTATGATGAATGCCATCCACCTGCGAGAAATTCGCGTTGGTGATATCCCAGAAACCAAGACGTAATGCATAATCGTAATTGGCATGGCCCAGGTGATGAATGAATGAAGAACCGTTATTGATTTTCTGGACAAGAAGGGAAGGATCCCATCCCCAGTAAGAAGTTGAGGTCACCCCTGTAAGCGTATCATATACTGTTGTTATGGTATTGACGGCCGAAGGAATTCCCGTTGTCGTATAACCGTTATCGCTGTGTTCGTTTACAAGCAGGTTCATGTAATCGCCTCCCAGTGTGTTCGGATCGCTCCAAAGATATTCACCGGCAAGGAGGGGTTTATTGAATTCCCCCTGAACAGGGTTTGCCTGGTAAGAAACTGATTTATGAACCATCGAAGCGAGTTCCGAAGCATTTGCAAACGGAAAACGTCCCACTGCCACATCCGGAAGCAGGTCCGTATTATCTGCAACTTCCCCGTAAATGCCATTCCCGTTTGAGTCCCAGTTTCCATCCAGGGACGAATAATAGATGTCGGCGGGGATGCGGTTGGTCTCTTCTTCAATTCCCCCGGTTCCGTAGTAAACAACATCATAGGCTTTCCTGGCAGGAACAAGAAGGTCGTTTCCTCCGAGCAACACATAGTCAATGCTGTTGATCTGGTATTCCTGGATAATATAATTCCGGATCTTTTCCGGAAGGTCCACTCCGCTCATTCCTGCAGCAATGGATTCCGTTGTTGCGATCTGGCAAATAATTCCGAGTGTCTGGTAATAATTGATCAGGTCCGTATATCCGCCCTGGAACTGCGATGGGGTGATGATGAGGTACTGATAAGCTGCTTTCGGGGATGCTTTTTGAGGATAGGATTCTGCCATTTCCGGATTTTGTGCAAAACGTTTCACCCGTTCAGTGA
>Ga0118677_10008815_pt1 | contig 16006 bp, 10 predicted proteins | sample AliMusrvi5mmetaG_FD_86154 | JGI IMG/M metagenome (GOLD analysis project Ga0118677, IMG submission 86154) | reverse complement strand
TCCCCGGCCCTTCCCCCGTTGCGACAGGGGAGGGAGCAAAGCCAGGCAGGACCATCTCTGGTCGGCCCGTCCGCCACCCCCTTCCCTTGTCGCAACGGGGGAAGGGCCGGGGATGGGGGCGTCTTCCAAAAAACTCTAGCAAATTACCAAATTCTTTATAATCCACAATCTAAAAACGATACTTCTGGTGTGTAAACACCTTGATGTGGGAACAATATAATATTATATGCAACAGGTTGTCATTCCTACCCTTCATATTTGAAGCAATCTTAATCCGTCATTCTACACGACGAACGAGCGAAAATATGAATACCGTCACGGTGAGATGAGCCGCCGCGACGCTACGCTTGTAATGAAGGGGGAACAGCGATGACCAGCTTTGCCTATGTGGCACGCGATCAACAGGGAAACATGCAGGAGGGCACGGCTGACGCGGACAACGCGCAGGCGCTCACTCGTCAACTCCGCGAACGAGGTCTGTGGGTGCAGCGAGTGGACATTGTGCGCGGCACGCGCACGCAGAAAAACGCGGCTGCTCCTGCTGCCGGTGCGGAAACGGCTGTCAAACCACGCCGGATACCAGGCTTTGGCAAGGTCAAAAGCAGAGACCTGACCGTGTTCTGCCGGCAGTTTTCCACCATGATCAACGCCGGCGTCTCCATGGTGCATAGCCTGACGGTGCTGGAAGAACAGGCCGAATCCCCCAACCTCAGAGGCATCATCCGTGAGGTGTCCTACCAGGTGCAAAGCGGTGAATCGCTCACCCGCTCGCTGTCGCAATTCCCACACGTATTCAATAAGCTGTTTGTCGGGTTGGTGCGCGCGGGGGAAGTGGGCGGCGTGCTCGACGAAACGCTGAATCGTCTGGCCACCTTCCTGGAAGAAGACCTCAAGCTGCGGCGCAAAGTGAAATCGGCGATGACCTATCCGACGCTGGTGATGATCGTCGCCATTTTGATCGTCGTCGGATTGGTGACCTTCATCGTGCCGAAGTTCATCGCCTTGTTCAAAGACTTCAACATCCACATGCCTCCGCCGACTCAATTTCTCATCGATTGCAGTAACTTCCTCACCAATCCCGTCTACGTCACCATCCTGCTCGGTACGCTCACGCTGTTGTTTGTCGGCGTAAATCGGTTACGCGCCACAAAATCCGGCCAACGCTATTGGGATATGCTGCTGTTGAGGCTGCCGGTCTTCGGCAAGTTGAACCATCGTGTTGCGCTGGCGCGCTTCTCGCGTACCATGTCTACGCTGATGACCTCGGGAGTGCCGATCTTGCAGGCCCTCGAAACCGTGGGCGGCGCAGTGGACAATGCGGTGATCTCTTCGGCGCTGCTGGACGCCCGCGAAGCCGTGCGCGAGGGGGAACGGATAGGCGATCCGCTGAAACACAGCAAAATGTTCCCGCCCATGGTCGTGCAGATGATCCGCATCGGCGAGGAGACCGGTTCCCTGGACAGCATGCTCGCGAAAGTGGCGGACTTCTACGAAGCGGAAGTCGACGCCATGCTGGAAAGCTTAACCGCGGTGATGGAGCCAATACTGATCGTCTGCCTCGGCGGCGTGGTCGGCTTCATCGTGGTGGCGATGTTCCTCCCGCTGATCGCGATCATCACTACTTTTACGAAGTAGCACTTACGTTAGTTCTCACTTCGCGAGAACAAATGGTCCTTTGGGCCGCAAAACAAAAAAACGAGAGCCATTAAGCGAAAAACGGGGATCCACCTTCGCTAACCTGCATTATTCATAACTATTTCGAATAATGCTCAGATAGCCCGGCAGTACTTATGTTTCATGAATAATCCGGGCTACAGCTACGGTGGACAGGCTGGTACACATTTTCCACATCTCCATTATGAAACGCGAGACAGCTTCATTGAAAATGTGTTACCTGTCCCCGCTTTTCGCGTCGATATGTGAACATCCATGCCAGGTAATACCGGCAGGAGGTAATTTGCATGAAAACTCAGAACTTCCGGGGTTTCTCCGTCATCGAGTTGCTGGTCGTGATTGTCCTCATCGTGCTATTGACTGCGATGCTCTTCCCGGGCGGGGGATACGCGCGGCAAAAGGGTTATGAAAAAACCTGCATCAATAACCAGCGCCAGATTGCGCTAGCCATCCAAATTTACACGCAGGACAATGGCAACCGGTACCCACTGGCGAAAGGCGCCTGGCAGGCACTCAACATGCCCCCGAAATCGTTGATCTGCCCCACCGCTGGGAAGGCCATAATTAACGGCTATGGCTACAGTTATGGACTCAACGGTCGCGCCATCAGCGATAAGGATTTCGGGCACGATCCGAAGAAAGTGCTGCTCACCGCCGATGCCGTGACCGCATGCAACAACGTATTGAGGATACCCGGCGACATCTGTCTCCTGCATACCAACAGTAAAGCGGTGATGAGCTTCGCTGACGGCCACGTAGAGATGAGCGGCAACATTCCCACTTTCATTCACCTGGACAACTCGATGAGCCTGTGGCCACCCGTGCTCCCACCCATCGGCAAAGCTATCTGGTATGGCGATAAGACCGGCACGTTTGGCGACAAAACGTTCTGGGCTTATCCCCCAGGTTGGCGACTGTGCACTTATGCGAACTCGACCACGCCCATGCAGAACGGCGGCAAGTTCACCATGAGCGCACATCCGCCGCTGGTTACCAGCAAATCGCAAAGCACAGGCGCTGCCGGCACCGCTTTCCTGAGGGATGCCTGTGGACTGAATAACGATTTTGGCCAGCATAACGGCTTATTCTTTTTGAGTAACTCTGGGGCAGCCAATGGGATGGGGGATACCGGTCAAGGGCTGGCATTAGTGATCACCTTGCCGGTCAACAATAACACCTACCTGAAAACCACCGGCGTGAACGTCCCCCAATGTGAGCTGTGGAAAATTAACATTGGGCAAATGGAATTTAACGGTTCCGGGTTGGCATCAACTCTAGCGTATCCGGAGATGGATTGCACGATGGATGTGCTCGACGCCGGTTATCATGTGATTTGCCAGGTAGAAGCGAAATGCGAGATGTCGGACGGCGGTACTCCTCAGCAAACCATGGACAGCGATATCTTATTCAATGGCAAATTTGCCACAGGCGTCCATGGGACCGGCGCCGGTACCGTGCAGTGGGGGCTGTACGATGCGCTGAATGCCCAACCATTTTCGATCTACATCACGGGCGGGCAGTATGACAGCAGCAATATCTGTTCCTGCAGCATTACCGGCGCCGGCACGATAGGGACCGCCAGCGCGCCACCCAATCCAGGAAGCGACGTCACCCGTCCAACCTACCTGGTCATTCACTGCCCGGATTCCACCGCCGCGTGCGGCGGCAGCACCAGCTATAGATTCTGCTATAACGATATCCTCGGCAGCGGCGCCCGCGAACCCTTCACCTTCCAGTGGATGCCGCCGGAGAAATAGGCACTATGGGGATTGATGCAGGCATTTCTTCATCTCTCTGCTTCATCTCCATGCTTAATCTCTCTTAATCTCATCACTAATCCTTACGAGCTGACTTATTGTTGGAGCAAAGAATAAAGAGAGATAAAGCAGGAAGATGAAGCAGAGAGATGAAGATGACGGCTATCCGGCAGGAACAACCGTACCTGGAAATGCCGACAGGAGGTAATTTGCATGAAAACTCAGAAATCCCGGGGTAACTGCTCTATCGAGTTCCTGGCCGTTATTGCCGTCATCGTGCTATTGGCCGTGTTACTCTTCCCGGGCGTCATACCAAAGGGACGGCAAAAGGCTTATGAAAAAACCTGCATCAATAACCAACGCCAGATAGCGCAGACCATCCGGATCTACGCACAGGACAATGGCAACCGCTACCCGCTCGCGCACGGCGCGTGGGAGGCGCTCAACATACCGCCGGGAACGTTGACCTGCCCCACCGCAGGCGTAAAAGTTGTCAACGGTTATGGCTATAGTTACGGGCTCAATGGTCGCTTCATCAACGATAAGGACTTCGGCAACGATCCGTCGAAAGTGCCATTCACCGCCGATGCCGTGGAATCTTGCAACAACATATTGATGAAACCCGGCGATGTCAGTCGTCTGCATACTGACAGTAAAGTGGTGATGAGCTTCGCTGACGGCCACGTTGCGCTAATCGACAACATTCCCCCCTTTATTTACCTGGACAACTCGATGAGCCTGTGGCCGCCCGTGCTCCCGCCAACAGACAAGGCTATCTGGTATGGCGATAAGACCGGCAAGTTTGGCGGCAAAACGTTCTGGGCCTATCCGCCAGGCTGGCGACTGTGCACTTATGCGAACTCGACGGCACCCATGCAGAACGGCGGCAAGTTCACCATGAGCGCACATCCCAGGCTAGTAACCAGTAAAGCACAAAGCACAGGCGCTGTCGGCGCCGCTTTCCTCAGAGATGCATGTGGATTGAATAACAATTTTGGCCTGCACAACGGCTTATTCTTTTTGAGTAACTCAGCGGCAGCCGATGGCATTTCCGATACCGGTCAAGGACTGGCGTTAGTGATCACGTTGCCGGTCAATAATAACACCTACCTGAAAACCACCGGCGTAAACATCCCTCAATGTGAGATATGGAAAATCAACATCGGGCAAATGGAATTTAATGGTTCCGGGTTGGCATCAACTGTAGCGTACCCGGAGATGTATTGTACGATGGATGTGCTCGATGCCGATTTTAAGGTGATTTGCCAGGTCGAAGCTAGATGCATGACGACGAAGACCGACACGCAGCAACAAACGATTGACAGCAAGCTATTATTAAATGGCGTATGTATTTGGGCTGACACGGGCGTTCACGGGACCGGCCCCGGTCACGTGCAGTGGGGGTTATACGATGTGCTAAACGCCCAACCATTCTCCATGACCATCATGGGTGGGCAATATTTGAACGGCGCCATGTGTTCCTGCAACATTTCCGTCACCGGCAGAGAAGCTACAGGGGCCGCGTATGTCTCACCCTGGAAAGGCAGCGACGTCACCCATCCGACCTACCTGGTCATTCACTGCCCGGATTCCACCGCCGCGTGCGGCGGCAGCACCAGCTACCGATTCTGCTATAACGATATCCTCGGCAGCGGCGCCCGCGAACCCTTCACCTTCCAGTGGATGCCGCCGGAGAAATAGGGTCAGAAGCAAGACCGGTGACTTAAGGAACTGGAGCGCCGACGTCCAGCCGGCTAAGTATAATGCCAGTCATCGACTTCGATGCTTTATCACTTGGTGTAGCTGCCATTGGGTCTTCACTATTGGCGCTTCATTCGATTAGCGCAAAAGAACACAAAGTATGCAAAGAAAGAATTAATCGAAAAGTCGATCTAACGTTCAACCTCGATTCGGTCTTACATAAACGTGGTTTGCTTGCTGTGTATTGCGGAATCTGCTAATCCCGGCGTCTTGCCGATGTCAGGAAAATTCTATACTGATTGTTGAGAATTTCACCGATTAGGTACTACGTTTGTTCTCACTTCGCGAGAACAAATGGCCCTTCGGGCCGCAAACGATAAAAGAGAGCCGGTAAGCGAAAAACGGGGACTGGTACACATTTTCACATTTCCCTGCTAAACGTGAGACAGCTTCATTGAAAATGTGATACCTGTCCCCGCTTTTCGCGTCGGATTTAGTCTTCCGCTCTCTTATCGCTATTATCAGGCTCTAATGTTGCTCTGAACGACAACTCAGGATCTTCCCATGTGTCATGAAAGCGAAAACGGAGACGACCACAGGAGGGCAACTCAAATTTACAACATGTTGTCGTTCAGAGTAACATTAGAGCCTAAGCGGAGACTATCATCAGCCGGCGAGACGCCGGCGCTCCAATCCCTTTAGCCACAGGTATTAGGTTAGAAGCGTAACCCCCAATACCTATAACTTAAGCTCCTCGTATTCGATTCGTAATCGTGCTCGTGCTCGTGCTCGTGCTCGAAAAATCGCTTATCGGTTCATCGTTTCGAGCACGAGCTCGAGCACGAGCACGATTTTTGGTACCCAATCACCACTTACTGCGCTAACAAATCCGAGCCTGACTCGCTTCTGCGCCAGATCATGCGTATGCCGTAGATATATCCTGCCAGCAACAGCACTTCCACCGCGAGAAAGATAAGCATGGCGGGACGGGAGGCGCCGGCGCCGATCGCATGAGAGGTGAATAGGCGAAAGTCGGCTTTGTTCATCCAGCGAATCCAGATGCCGGGTTCGCAGAGCGCCAGCAAACTCCACAGGCTGAACCACCAGGGCATCCATCGCGACGTGTGCGCGGCACATAGGCAAATGCAAAGAGGATACCACGCCAGCAGCAGGTAGGTGGTGAATGACTTGCTGCTGATGAGCATGAAGAGCAGCAGTGTGAGCGAGATAAGGTAGATGGCGCCGTGCTGCGCCGCGAACAGGCGCCGTTGATAGGCGCGGAAAAACAACACGCCCAGCGCAACCGCCAGTGCAAGGTAGGAGAGCAGATGCACCCAGCGCGTGCTGATATCGATGCCGGCGATGCTGCAGAGATAGGGGAGATTCCCCGAGGTATAACGCGAGGACTCGATAGTGAACGGGCCCAGCACATCTATATGCCGCGCCAGGCAGGCGCCCACCACGAGGATGACCGGGAGGAGGAAGCCCAGCATCCAGCGCCGCTTCTTCGCCGCAGTCGCGACCAGCGCCGGCACGAACAGCACCGCCAGCGCTTTGATCATCACCAGCGCGGCGCCAAGTGCCACGCCGGAGACAAAATCTTTCTTTTTCTGCCGCGCCAGCAGCGCCAGCGCCAGCAACAACGCCAGCCAGAGCTGACTGGAGCCGAAGAGCGCGCTGTAGCAGAGCGCAAGCGGGTTGAACACATACAGCAGAGCAGCGCGATAACTGACCGTCTTCCCGAAGGCCTGCTCAGCCAGCATAATCCAGCAGGGCAGCGTGCATAATTCCAACAGCATGGTAAAGATGATGATGCTCATCGGCGAATGCCAGCAGCAAACCGGCAGCGCGGCGAGATAGGAAAAGAGCGGCGCATAGCTGACATGGAAATCATGCCCCGGCAGCAGGCCGTGCAGTACCGCCAACGCCTCCGGATAATAATAACGCGCCACATCGCCATGCACCGGGTATTTCAACACCAGAAAGACGAGGGCGAACAACCCGAAACGCAGACACGCCATCGCCGGCAACAGCAGCATGATAAAACGATGCCGCGGGAGCGCGGTCAGCCACTGCAAGGTTTTGCTCACATTGGGAGCGGTAAGCGTCATGGTGCTGCTATCATAGAACCGGGAGCGCCGTCCGTCAATGAAGAAAAGGATGAAGGATAAATCTATTTTGAACCACAAAGACACAAAGACGCAAAGGCATCGTTGAGATTCAAACAATTAACTGAATACCTTTATTTCGTACTAACGTGAGCCCTGCCCACAACCCAAAAAGTCAATACAACCTGGCTTTGTTTATTACAGAGAGCACTGCTCTTGCGGGTACCTTAAGCCTTCGAAACTGCGATAGAACCATCAACATACGTAATTATGATCGTTTTTTATCGCAGTTTCGAAGGCTTAAGGTACTATTGAAGGCCCTTCGTGCAAGCCATTAATAATTCTCTTTGTGTCTTCGCGTCTTTGTGGTTCAAAATCTATGATACCTGTCCCCGCTTTTCGCGTCGGTTTACCGGGCTATCATGCAAACGTCCGTAGTCCGCGCCCGCCGTGGCGCGTGTTTTCGTTTATCCACATCGTCGGGGTGGTGAATTGCCGTTTCTGAATAAGAGGCCCAATAATAGGGACAAGGAACATAGTTTTGGGATTTTGGATGTTCACGAGTTAGCAGTGGTGTTCTCGAGGTAAATTGCCTCACGCGCTCCCTCACCCCCCAACCCCCTCTCCCATAGATAGAGGGGGAGAATGGCTTGGGAAATTTTCTAGCAGCGATGATCTTAATGCAAGCATAATGGTTATGCCACCCCTTCTACCTTTGGGAGAGGGGTCGAGGGGGTGAGGGAGCGCGCGGCAGCGCTAAAATCCAAAATCGATAACCCTGCTATGACAGAAAAATTTGACGCCGGAGCTTATCCATTATTACAATGAGCGTGTCTTACGCCGCGAGACGAAGGAGCGCACCATCATGGCTTATCCGATGCTTGCTGAACCAGAACGTTTTACCTATGCCGACCTGTTACGCTGGCCGGAAAATGAACGCTGGGAATTGATCGATGGGGTAGCTTATGATATGACTCCAGCGCCGTCGGTAAAACACCAGCGGATCAGTATTGACCTTGCATCACAATTCTATAATTTTTTGAAGGGCAAATCCTGTGATGTCTTTTCGGCGCCTTTCGATGTCCGCTTGCCAGCCCCCTCGGAAGATGACATGACGACTACCACCGTCGTGCAGCCGGATATCACCGTGGTGTGCGACCGGAAGAAGCTGGATGCGCGCGGCTGCCTGGGCGCGCCCACGTTGGTGGTGGAAATACTCTCCCCGGAAACGGCGGCAAAAGACAGGCGGGAAAAACTTCTCCTCTATGAACGGGTGAAGATACCCGAATACTGGATCATCTCACCTTTCGAACTGACGCTGATGGTATATTCCCTCACTAAGAAGGGCCACTATGGCGTCCCCACCGTCTACAGCCGCGACGAGCAGGTCCCGGTAGGCGTGCTGCCCGGATTGACGGTTGAACTTGCCGAGGTTTTTGCCAACCTGGATATCTAAGGATTTTTTAGGAACCACAGATTACGCTGATTACACAGATTTAATCTGCGTAATCTGCGTAATCTGTGGTTCCAAAAAAGAGGAATTTACAATGCGCTACATGATCGTTTCTATATTCGCTATCCTTGTTCTCCTGTGCAGCATGCCCCGTCTTCATGCCCAGCAACCGGCTACTTCGCTGACATTTCGGACACCGGATGGCGTGCAATGTGTCATTACTGCCGATGGTCTGTCTTCCATTCGCGTAGGAAATCGGGAAGTGGCGAAAGGGGGATGGCATTGCGGCAGTGCTGAATGGTATTTCAAAATCGGGACCGGCAAGGTGCAAACCGGCAAGATCACCGAGAAAACCATCACGGTGCTTAACCCCACGCACGCCCGCGTCCGGCATGTGCAGCAGGATATCGTCACCACTTACGATTACACCTTCGACGGCAATGATTTGACCATCGCCGCGCGGGTGGAGAATAGCAATGACAGCGATGAAATGCTGGCGGCGCAATTCTCCGGCCTGGCGTTTACCTTCACGCAACCGCCTACCGGCATCATGCCCGTCCAGCACTATACCTATTTTCGCTTTCATGGCATCGGCCTGTGCCACCCGAGTCATTGGCAACCCATCGGCGGCAGCTACGCGACGGATGATGGCATCGGCATCGGCTTCTCACCCTGGAAAACCGGCCTGGCACGAACGCTCATCATCTGGGACTACGCCGATTGGGTGAAGCAGGAGAAAGGCCTGGTGCGCAATCTTGCCTATACCGTGGTCAGTTCCGTCCCTCCACTCGGGGCACGGACATACTGGATGAAAATGCGTTTGAGCACCAATAAGGACTGGAAATTTTTACTGGCGCCGTATAAGGAATATTTCCAGGCTACCTATGCCCCGCTGCAGTATCACTCGGATTATCGCTGGATCGCCACCACCTATGCGAATAAGAGTCAGCAGGCGATCTCGGCCACTAATCCTTACGGCTTCCATGAAGGAGCCATGCGGCTGGATTTGCCGGAAGGCGTAAAGGCGTTCTGTGATCACTATATCACCGCGCTCCAGCAATCCAACGGACAGGGTATGCTCATCTGGGGCCAGGGAGGGGATGATCCGCGCGGCGGCATGTATCGTCCGGACTTCGATATCCTGCCCCCGGAAGTGGAAGCCCAATGGCCGACACTCGCGCAGCGCTTCAAAGACGCCAACCTGCACCTGGGCGTCGCCACCCGCCCGCGCCACATGGCGGTGCGGGCAAACTGGAAGAGCGATCAGATTATCGATATCAACCCGAACGATCCCGGTCATCGCGACATGCTCTGGCATCGCTTTAAAAATATGATCGACAAAGGCTGCACCATCTTCTACCTGGATAGTTTCGGCGACTCGTTTGAAGATGTGGAGCTCATGCAATACCTGCGCAAACAAATGGGTCCTGATATTCAGACCTTCTGCGAGCATCAGTGCGATGCCGTCATGCCCTACTCCGGCGGCTATTCCGAGTCAACCTTCTCCGGCGACAAAGAAGGGAAAAGCGGCAAATATGTCCTCTGGTCCGGCCTGACTAACTGGGAAGTCTATCGCTGGCTGGTCCCGGGTTCGCAAATGGCCACCCGCCTCTTCCAGGTGCAGGGGAAAATCCCTGACGGCTTCGAACCAATGGAGCATTTCTTCCTGAGCAAAGGCGTGCAGGCGCTGCTCCCCAATGCCAATCCCACTGTGAAAAATTTGAAAGAGATTGAAGCCGAGTTTCTTGACGAGAAGGGGCAGTGGAAAGCGAAGTAGAGCCTGTCTCAAAGAAAGAAGTTATTAGCTTTTTTGAAACCACAGATTACGCAGATTACATAGATTAAATCTGTGTAATCTGCGTAATCTGTGGTTTCTAAAACATCAATGTTACGTCACCTGGTTGCCAATGGTATTGAATAGGAAGCACGATGGTAGTACAATGATATAACAATTTCTATGAAAGCTGAGCACTATGATTAAAAAGCTTCGGCGGCATGGCAACAGCCTGGCGATCGTGCTCGACCGCCCAATACTGGATTTGTTGAATATCAGCAGCGAGACTCCCATCAATATCACGACTGATGGCCACAACCTCATCCTGTCGCCGGTACCGGAGACTTCACATGCTGAACAGCTAACGAGCGTGTTGGAGGACATCAACAACGAATACGGCGAAGTGCTGCAGAAGTTGGCTGAATAGCGATGGCGGTAATTTTTCTCACCGTTGACGACGGAGCTTCTGCATTATTACAATGAATGTGTATCGCTGTCGCGAGACGAAGGAGTGAATCAGCATGGCTTATCCAATGCTTGCCAGTCCGCAACGCTTTACTTATGCCGACCTGTTGAGTTGGCCGGAGAATGAACGCTGGGAATTGATAGATGGGTTCGCCTATGATATGACCCCCGCACCCTCGGCGAATCACCAGCGGATTAGCTTTTCCCTTGCGTTACAATTCGGCAATTTTTTGAAGGGGAAATCCTGTGAAACCTTTACCGCACCCTTCGATGTCCGCTTGCCGCACCCCTCGGAAGATGAGATGACGACCACCACCGTCGTCCAGCCGGATCTCACTGTGGTGCGTGACCGGAAAAAGCTGGACGCGCGCGGCTGCCTGGGAGCGCCGACACTGGTGGTGGAAATACTCTCCCCGGAAACAGCGGAGAAAGATAAGCGGGAGAAATTATACCTGTACGAGGAGGTGGGGATTCCCGAATATTGGATCATCTCCCCTGTCAATCAGACGCTGATGGTGTTTACCCGCAATGAGCGGGGACGCTACGGCGCCCCTACTGTTTACCGCTGCGACGAGCAAGTCCCGGTGGGTGTTTTGCCAGGATTGACGGTAGAGCTTGCCGAGGTGTTTGCCAATCTGGAGGTATAAGGAATTCACCGCCCACAGCTCCCATCCGCCATCGTATGCTCAAAAGCCAGCAGCAACTCCCCGGCCTTATTCACGCGGCGGAAGGCGAGAAATCCCCGAGAGACGTGTTCACCGCACGCCATCTCAGCGTCAAAATCCTTATGCGAGAGACAGAGCAGATCGGTATGCGTGGGGAAAGCAATCTCCAGCGCAACGGCATCATGGGGCATTGCCTCCTTGCTATTGAGCAACAGCGGAAGACGGCGAACGCGAGGCGCCGGCGCGCCAGCGCGGAGCGGCGCAAGCACCCAGGGCAGGCAATCATCTGCCGCGTGCCGGGAATAGGCAAAACAAGGGTAGTCTTCCGCTGATATGGCTTTTGCCTGCTGGTACGCGGTCAAACCTTCCTCCTGCACGCGCACCACCTCCAGCGCGTCATTTTCCGGGGGAAGGATCGCCAATTGCGCTTGTCCGGCGGCTCCGAGCAGGATGGAATGGCCTTCCAGGCGTCCCGGCACACAGCCGTGGAAGTAGGCGCGATAATTATGCGCTACCTCGGATTCCAGCCAGTCGAAGACCACCCAGTAATTGGCGCCGTCCTGGGCGTTCTCCTTCAGGAAGCAGACCTTGCGCGCGTGGAGCGTTTCCTGGCGCTGGAAGCGGTAAAAGCCTTCGTGCACGCCGTGGAAGAAATCATGCGTCTCCTCGCTGATCCAGCGGCGGACGGAGGGAATCGCATGCCCATCCCAGCGCCATTCACCATGCAACGGCACTTGCTCCTGCCCGTCAATCGTCAGGCAGTTATGCGCGGCTGTGCTCTCGTCATATTCGCGTTCTGCGCTGTCGCCATATTCAACACAGCCCATTTCCCCCAGGAAACGCGTGCCATAGGCGGAGAGATCCAGCGCGAAGATATCGTTATGGCCATGGCTGGTGACGATAGGCCCGCGATCGGCGGCGGCGACCGCCAGGTACAGTGCCTGTGCGTCGTCATGATTGCGCATGGCGGCGTAACCGGTCGCCCCCATCAGCACCGACACCTGCTGCGGGTCGCGCGCGCGCGTTTCCGCATAAGTTCTGGCGCCTTCCAGTCCCACTGCCCAGAAGGCCGTTTCCGGGATGATGCCGGGGGATTCCGTGGGAGGTGTGGGAAGTTGGCGCCGGCCGTATTCGGCATACCACTTGCATTCCCGGTCGCCGCTCATTGCGGTGGCCACCGCCGCCAGTTGCGTCATACTGCCGGGGGTGTGTCCACCATCGCCGAAGGATGGCAGTCCGGCGGAAGGCGACATCAGCCGCAGCAGGAATTTTGTCGCCGTCAGCAGGCGGTCGGTGAATCCCGTGGAGATAGGATAGCCATTGCGGTGTGCGATCAGGTAAAGATCCCAGAGGTTTAGCACCGAGCCGGCCTGGTAACCGATGCACGTCTCCCGCGCGCCGCCATCAACCTTGTAATGCCCGCGAAGATGATCTTCCACCATACTCCAACTCGAACGCAGCAGGAAAGATGCGCGTGCAAATTCCGGAAAGAGCAGGCCTATAAAGGGGAGAGAATGCATGCCGTGCAGATACCAGTTATGCCCCTCCGGTCCCAGCACGGTTTGCCGCCAGCGGGAAGTATGCGTCTCCCAGGCATCCTCGTTGATCGACAACAGATGGTCGAGAAAAGCGATGCGGCCATCCGTGCTAAACTCATGGCAATCCAAGAGCAGAAAATAGGCATCCAGCTCGATGGCGCCTTGCGTGCCGTTGAAGCTGCCCCAGTTGAACATCTCACCGGTCGCCGTCTCCAGATAGAAGCGCTGAAACGCCGCGCCATAGCGGGCATCCCCGGTTGCCAGCCAGGCTTTCCCTAACTCGGGGATATCATGCAGCGCGCGGTCGCCTTGGGCCTCTGCGATAGAGCGCGCGGCGATATTATCGGCCCTGGTCGTGTCGAACTCCTGCCAGGCGGCATAATGCTCGCGGAGGAAGTCCAGCATGCGTGCTTTTTGCTCATATTCAAAACGGAAACGCGCCCGTGGGGGCGCTGATAGGTGCGCGAGCAAGTCGACAGCCGGGTCGGGAGAAGCCAACACAGCGGTCATCGCCGGCTGTGTTCGGTCCAGTGCCCCCAGCAGATGTTCGGTTTTCGTAGTAATAGTAGACATGTCTGCCATTTTATCCTGTTGCGCTGCTCGCGTAAAGGGTGGGAAACCCAAAGATCTTAATCTCCTACTTAATCTCTCTTTCATCTCTATTCAAGGTTACGAAAGGAGAATTAAGAGAGATTAAGTAAGGAGATTAGGTAAGGAGATTAAGATCTGAAATACCAGGCAGGACAATGCTCCTGCAACGAAGAAATAGCATCCAACCCAATCTGGAGGACACATATCATGCCCCTGCCGCTTCTGTTCGTCATCGGAGATAGCATCTCGCTGCAATACGGTCCGTATCTTGCCAGTTATGTTGAGGGGCGCTTTGCTTACTCACGGAAATGCGATGAGGGGGAGGCGTTGCTGAACCTGGATCGCCCGCAAGGCTCCAATGGCGGGGATTCGTCCATGGTGCGAGAGTATTTAACCGGACTGCAGGCCAGTGGCGTCTTTCACCCGGATCTGCTGCTGCTCAACTGCGGGCTGCACGACATCAAAACCGATCCGTCCTCCGGCGCGCAGCAAATACCGCTACCGCAATACCGGGAGAATCTGCGCGCCATCCTCGCCCTTATCCGCGCTCTCGATATTCGCCTGCTCTGGGTGCGCACCACCCCGGTCGAGGATGCCCGCCATAACACCCTGAACGCAGAATTTCATCGCCATCAGAGTGACGTAGACGCCTATAACGCCGCAGCCGACGAGATCATGCGCGAAGCCGGCGTGCCCCTGCTCGATCTCCACACCTTTACCCGCACACTGGGTGAGGACATCTATTGCGACCACGTCCATTTCACCGAGGCGGTACGGCAATTGCAGGGGGCGTATATCGCGGGCTATGTCTCCGCAATGGCGCCTCCCCCCTCTTAATCTCTCTTTCATCTCGCTACGATGATTCGGATTTCAAATTTCGTAGGGAACGTCCCTCCGTGGCGTTCCGGCTTTCGGATACCCACTCCGGGCGGCCAACACAAAAATCGATAGGCGTCATCAACATATCAATATTTGATAAACGTATTGGCCGAACGAGTGGAAATACTAAATGCGGAACGCCGCGGAGGGACGTTCCCTACGAAATCTGAAATCCGAAATCTAAAACTGATACTCCTGATGAGGAGCCATTCTGTGTGGACAAAGACGTTCCAGGCGGGTATTATGATTGCAGCATACCCGCCGCGCCTCTGCTCTGCATGCGAAATTCGGCGGGTTTTTCCTTTTCAGAGGAAAATCAGACCCATCTCTCCTGCTGCCGCCGCCCTTCCCGTCGCCTACCCATACGCATGGCATTTGCCATGCGTATGGGTAGGCGACGGGAAGGGCGGCGGCAGCAGGAGAGATGGGTTGGCGGTGAGGGTGGGATTCGAACCCACGGACGGGGATAAGCCGTCACACGATTTCGAGTCGTGCGCCTTCAACCGGACTCGGCCACCTCACCGCGTAAGGCTCAAATGTTTCTCTGAACGACAACATCTTGTAAATCTGAATTGCCGTTATGTGGTTGGATCCATCATTGTCCCTGGCGAAAACCACATAAAAGCCAAAGTTGTCGTTCAGAGTAACATTTGAGCCTGATTAATCTATGAGAAATCAGCAAGCTAACCTGCATTATTCATAACTATTTCGCATAATGCTCAGCTAACCCGGCAGTCCTTACGTTTTATGAATAATCCAAGCTTGTTTATGAACTATACCATATCATGCGTATGCGGTCAATTTGCTCCGCAGGGGGTACCTTAAGCTTTCGGAACTGCGATAGAACCAGCAACTTACGAAATAATGATCGTTTTTTATCGCAGTTTCGAAGGCTTAAGGTACTACGCCACCGAACTCACGTGTTCCGCCGCCGGCACGAAGGCGCGGAGGGCGGTGATGATGGTGTGCAGATCCTCATCCGATACGGCGGGGTGTACGGGCAGCGCCAGCACCTGTTCGGTGAGCTGCCGGGCGATGGGAAGGTTGTCGCTGTGATAGCCGAACTGCTGATAGAGCGGTTGATCGGGGATGGTATAGGGATAATACACATCGTTGCCAATGCCGGCGTCACTCAGATAGGCGCGCAGGCGGTCGCGGTCGTGCACTTTCACCACATATTGATGGTAGACATGCATGCAGCCCGTCCGCTCAAAGGGCACATTCAGCCAGGGAAGGTCAGCCAATCCGACATTCAACGCCGCGGCATTGTAGCGGCGGCGTTCATTCCACGCCGGCAACCGGTTGAGCTGGCAGAGCCCCAACGCGGCGGCGATGCTGGTCATGCGATAATTGAAGCCTAATTGGGTATGCCGGTAGCGGGTGGGAGAACCGTGGTTGATA
>Ga0118677_10008813_pt1 | contig 16008 bp, 15 predicted proteins | sample AliMusrvi5mmetaG_FD_86154 | JGI IMG/M metagenome (GOLD analysis project Ga0118677, IMG submission 86154) | reverse complement strand
CACCGCCCCCCGCGACCGTGGCCGCACCCCCGGCACCCCATCCTGAGCCAGAGCCAGCACCCGGGCCCGAACCAACACCTGAGCCAGCACCCGAGCCGGGGCCCTCGAGCCATTCCACCCCTATGGACCCCGATCGCCTCCTGGCGGAAGGCTGCACCCTCTACGACATGGGCCAGTTGGAAGACGCCCTGCGGAAGTGGGACATGGTCCTCGCCCAGGATCCCAACCACGCTCTCGCCAGGGGCTATGTCAACGGCGTGCGCCGGGAGTTGGGCCGCTCCCCCCTGGAGGCCGCCGCGGCGCCTGCCCCCATTCAGCTCCACGACCACCACGCCGACGAAGATTTCGACAAGCTCCTGCGGGAAGCCGTCCAGCTCTACGACATGGGGCTCACCGAAGAGGCCATCACCAAGTGGGACCGGGCCCTGGTCCTGGAGCCCTCCCGCTCGGACATCGAGGGCTACCTGCGGCAGGCCAGGGCCGAACTGGGCGAGACGGTTGCGCCTGTCCCGACTCCTTCCCCAGCTCAGCCCCCCTCGCCCAGCGCTGCGCCGGCCAACGCCCCGGCCCCCAGCGGTGCCGAAGCTCTGGACCTGAAGTTGCGCCAAGCCGAACACCTCTTGACCATGCAGCGCCACGAGGAGGCCGCATTCACCTTCCAGCAGGCCCTGGGAATCGATCCTGGTAATAGTCTGGCCCTCCAAGGGCTCATGCGCTGCCGCAAGCCCAGCTCCACCCCAAGTGGCAGCCCAGCCCCGGAGCCCAGGTCGCCCCTGACCTCCGCTATGGATACCCAGGGGCGCATCGCCATGGCCATGGAGGAGTCTCCTTATGGCTCCGGGGCCCAGGCCGTCCAGATCCCCGAAACAGTGGCGAAACAGAGCCCCCCCGTCCGCGAGGGCCTCTCCCTGCCGGACCAACTCCGCCGCGCCACGAACCACATGCCCTGGCTCCAGAACCCGAAGGTCATCATGGGCTTTGTTGGAGGCCTTGTGGTGCTGATCCTCGGCCTGGGTGGCCTTCACGGCTATCGCAAGGACCAGGCCCTCAAGGAGGAGGTGCGCGCCGCCCGGCAAGCCGCCGTAGCCCCCTTGGCCGAGCAGACCACCGCCCCGGACCTGGCGGAGTCCCCCGCCTCCCTCCGCCAGGAGGCCGAGGCCACCCAGGTCACGGATCCACTTCGAGCCTACCTGCGGGCCGAGGCCCTAGTGGCCCGGCTGCCTGGGGACCCCGCCGCCGCCCAGCTGCTGGAGAAGAGCCGCGCCGGCCTGCCCGGTGGCGTCACCGGAGCCAGCCTGCCGGAATACCAGAAGCACGTGCAGGATGGCGACCTGGAAGCTGCTGCCAAGGTCATGGACACCCTCCTCCGGGCCGCGCCCAGTGACGCCAACCTCCGGGCTCGCGCCGCCCGCCTACAGTTGGCCCTCTGCTCGGCCCACGCCGCCCAGGCCAAGTGGGACAGTGCCGAGGAAGATCTGCTCCGGGGCCGTGCCCTCTTCCCCACGGACAAGACCTGGCAGGTCCGCCTCAAGCTCCTGGAAAAGGTGAAGGTCCTGCCCAAGGAGCAGCGCCCAGCCTGGATCACCCTGCTCGGGTAGTGGTGAATCCTTTTTTCTTCAGCCGACCCAGACTTCCGGTGGCACGGGATGGCTCAGGAAGTGGGTCATCCCTTCGCTGAGACCATAGGCGCCGGTGGTACCGAAGGCCAGGAGGTCCCCGGCCTCCAGGCTCGGCAGGGCGACCTCACCCAGGCGGTCCAGGCTGGTGCAGAGGGGGCCCGCGAGGGTGTGCACGACCTCGCCGGAACCCTTGCCCACAGCTTTCACAGGAAAGGCCTGGCCCGTGAGCAGAGGACGGATGAGGTGGTTGATGCCCCCCTCCAGGATGGCGAAGCGGGAGCCGCGGCTCTCCTTGATCCTTACCACCCGGGCCAGGTAGATGCCGCAGGGGCCAGCCAGGAACCGCCCCGGCTCCAGGATCAGCTCGCCCTGGAACCAGGGATGGCGGGCCAGCAGATTTGACAGTCCCTGGCCAAGTCGCGCCAGGTCCAGGGGCACCTCCTCGGGCGCATAGGCCACCCCAAGCCCGCCTCCGAGGTCGATCTGCTCGAAGGCCAAGCCGTGGGTCTCATGCAGGCGCTGGCCCAGGTCCAGCACCGCACTGTGGATGGCTAGCAACTTCGAGGCGTCCCGCTGATTGCTGGCGGCGAACACGTGCAGGCCCCGAATGCGCACATGGCGCAGTCCTGCGGCCCGCGCCAGCAGGTCCGGCAACTGCTCCTCGTCCACGCCAAAGGCCGAGGGGCCGCTGCCGCCGATGATGCGGTTGCCTTCGTCGATCTCGAAGGCCGGATGCACCCGCAGGTTCACAGCCGTTTCGCGGTCCACGATGGCGTCGATGCGGTCCAGGTCCTCCCAGCCTTCGGCCTGGATGCGCACCCCCATGGCAAGGGCCTTCTGCAGCTCTTCTTGGCGCTTGCCCGGCCCGGCGAAGAAGGTCCGGCCCGAGGGCAGCCCCAGGGCCTCAACACGATGCAGCTCACCGATGGACGCGCAGTCGAAGCTGGCGCCCAGGCCCGCAAAGCGGCTCAGCAGCTCCGGATGGGGGTTCGCCTTCACCGCATAGGCCAGCCGCACCCGGGATGGCAGCACAGCACGCAGGGAGGTGAACTGCTCCGCCGCGACCGCGCCGGAGTAGGCAAAGCAAGGCGTACCGTGGGCCTCCGCCAAGGCTTGGCAGGTGGCTTCATCGAAGGCAAAGAGGCTGGTCATAAAATGATTCACCGCAGAGAACGCAGAGAGGGCAGGTCTTCTCTGCTGTTGATCTTTATCTAGTCGTTCCAGTAGGGCGCCAACCGTCGCACGCCCTCACAGAGCTGCTCAGGGGTGGCGGCGAAACTGAGGCGGGCGTGGCCGCGGCCGCCTTCGCCGAAGGCGAGACCGGGGATGAGCACCACCTTGGCCTCGTCGCGCAACTTGAGGGCGAAGGCCAGGGGGTCTACGTGAGCCGGAGGGGGCAGGGGCATGAAGTGGTAGAAGGTGCCATCCGGCGGTGAGACCACCTGGCCCAGTTCCACCTTGAGGGCAGCGGCCAGCGCCTCCCAGCGCAGCTGCACGGCGGCCCGGGCCTCGGCCAGTACGGTCTCGGAGTGTTCGATGAGGGCCAGGGCGGCCCACTGGGCCGGCGTGGCGGTGCCCGTGACGGCGTAGCCATGGACCACCCGTGCAGGCACCAGCCAAGCGGGATCCCCCACAGCCCAGCCCACCCGCAGGCCTGGGGCACCCCAGCCCTTGCTCACGGAACTGGTCACCACGCCCCGATCCGTCACATCCCGCAGGCTGGGAGCCCGCTGGCCGAAGTGCAGGTCGCGGTAGACCTCATCGGAAATCAGCAGTACGCCCCGGGCCGTGCAGGCCTCGGCCACCCGCCGCAGAGCCTCGAGGCTGCCGCCTCCCCCGGTGGGATTGGAGGGCAGGTTGAGGATCACGACGGAGACATCCGGCGTGGCTTCCAGCACAGCGACCAGCGCATCAGCATCCAGCCGGAAGCGGTCTGCCGAAAGGCTGTAGGGCACGGGCACCGCCCCGGCCATGCGGGCGAGGGCCGGATAGGCCACGAAGCCTGGGTCTGGCACCAGCACCTTGCTGCCAGGATTCACCCAGGCCTGGAAGAGGGCAAAGAGAGCCCCCTGTGAGCCGGTGGTGATGAGCACCTCATCCAGATGAGCGCCATGAAAGGAGCCCACGGCGCGGCGCAGCTCCGTGAGGCCCGCATGGGGCACGTAGGCGCAGGGCCCCGGCTCCCGCAGCAAGGCCTTCCGGGCCACCTCCGGCAGGTCCCAGGTGGGCTCCCCCAGCCCCAGGGGGATGGCCCCCGGCGGCGTCCCGTCCGTAATGGCACGGATGGGCGAAGGCTTGAGCAGGGAGAGGCGGGTGGCGGGGTTCATGGGTCTCGCTTGAGTCATAGAAAAAAACCAACTGATCACCACCAAGGCACCAAGAAAGAGAGGGGGGCTTGTTTCACATTCTTTCTTGGTGCCTTGGTGTTAGCTACTTGGTGTCTTGGTGTTGAAGTGTTTTATTAACCAACCTACCTCAACGCCTGTTCGAGTGCGGTCGCGGCGTCAGTGCGCTCGTCGCGGTACTTGACGATGCAGGGGGCGGCCAGGTGCAGCCTCAGCGCCTTGGCGTAGTCGCCGGAGGCAGGCCGGGAGCCGGGCACCACCACGGCGCCCTCAGGCACTTCCTGGCGCAACTCGCGGCCGTACACCAGATCGTAGATCACGGTGCTGCCCGTGATGACCACGCCCGAGGCCAACACAGCCCGACGCCGCACCACAATGCCTTCAAACAGGCCGACCAGGCCGCCCACGAAGGCATCGTCTTCGACGATGACGGGGCGGGCCCCAGCGGGCTCTAGCACGCCGCCGATCTGGGCCGCGGCGGAAAGGTGCACGCGCTTGCCAATCTGAGCGCAACTGCCCACCAGTGCGTGGCTGTCCACCATGGTGCCCTCATCCACGAAGGCCCCCACGTTCACGTAGGCGGGCGGCATGAGGACCACGCTGCGGGCGATGTGGGCGCCCCGCCGAACGGCCGTGCCGCCGGGCACCAGGCGCACAGCATCCTCCAGACCGAAGTGGCGGGGTGGGTAAGCGGTCTTGTCGAACATGGGAAAGCCGGGGCCCGGCATTTCCACCAGGTTCGTGCGGCGGAAACCACAAAGGATGGCCTGCTTCACCCAGGCATTGGCCTGCCAGGTGCCGTCCTCCAGGCGCTCTGCAGCGCGGATGACACCCGTCTCCAGGGCCACCAGAAGGACCTGGTGCATGGCGGGGGCCTCAGGGTCGGCCAGGAGCGCCTCGGGCGGGCGGCTGAAGAAGCCTCGAATGGAATCGACGTCCATGACCATTACAGTCCTCCAGGAATGGTGCCCTCGGTGGCGAGGCAGAGGGCCTCCGCCAGGCGGGTACGGGTAGAGGCCGAGGCGGGCACCAGGGGCAGGCGCAGCCCATCCCCGCCGAGGCCCAGCAGCTTCAGGGCCGCCTTGAGGGGGATCGGATTGCTCTCCAGGAACAGCGCGTCCATGAGCGGGATGAGTTGCTGGTGCAGGCGCAGGGCCTCGGCGTGATCACCCTTCCGGGCGGCGGCGATCATGGCCGACAGTTCCCGGGGCAGGACATTGCCCAGCACGGAGACCAGGCCCGTGGCGCCCACAGCCAGGGAGGCCAGGGCCAGGTTGTCGTCGCCCGACAGCAGGGTCTTGCCCCGGGGCAGGGTACGGGCCACTTCCGCGATTTGCGCAAGATTGCCGCTACTCTCCTTCACGGCCACCACCTGAGGGTTCGCCCAGAGCTTCGCGAGCACGGGTGGTGTGACGTTGAGGCCCGTGCGCCCGGGTACGTTGTAGGCGATGAGGGGGAAGCCGGGCGCCGCCTCGGCGATGGCCGCGTAATGGGCCACCAGTCCCTCAGGCGTGGGTTTGTTGTAATAGGGCGTCACCACCAGGGCCCCGGCGGCACCCAGGGCCTGGGCGCGGCGGGTCATGGCCACAGTCTCGCGGGTGGAGTTGTGGCCCGTGCCCACCACCACGGGTCGGCCCGAGCTCTCCTCCAGGCAGGCGGCGATGATGGCGTCCCGCTCAGCATCAAGGATGGTGGTCGCCTCCCCGGTCGTGCCCAAGGGGATCAGGGTGTCCACGCCACCGGAGACCACATGGCGCACCAGCTTGCGGAAGGCGGGGAAGTCCACTTCGCCATCGGCGAGGAAGGGAGTCGCCAGGGCGACAGCGAGGCCCGAGAGATCCAGGGTCATGGCTTGCCTCCAAAGGTGAAGAGCGGTTCCAGCAGGTCTGTGGCGAGGTCGTCCATGGTGAAGAGGCCCTTGCGGCCAGGCAGCCAGCGGGCCGCGGCCAGGGCTCCCTGCGCGAATGGGGCCCGGGAGCGGGCCGTATGGGTGAGCTTAAGGACCTCCGAGGGAGCATCGAGGCCCACGGTGTGGGTGCCGAACTCGGCGCCCGCGCGAACCACACCGATGTTCAGCTGATGCAGCGCTGGCGTGCCCAGGGTCCACTCGGTCTTGCGTGGGCAGCCCAGCATCAGGGCGGCGGCCAAGGTCTTGGCGGTGCCCGACGGTGCATCGGCCTTGAGGCGGTGGTGCTGCTCCAGCACGTAGGGATCCCGGGCGGGATCGAGGGCGGCGAAGCGTCCCATGACCTTGGCCAGTCGGGCCATGAGGGCCACGGTCAACGAGAAGTTCGTGGAGCTGAGCACACCAATGCGGTCACCCACCCGTGCTTCCAGATCCGGCAAGGCCCAGCCCGTGGCTCCGATGACCAGGTCCGTCCCGGTCTCCAGGGCCCAGGTCAGGTGCTCGGGCACGGCCTCGGCCAGGCTGGCGTCGATGGCCACATCCACGCGGACGCCGGGCGCCTCGCCTTTGTCGATGTGCCAGGCTAGGGCCTCCCCGGCCTCAGCGGCGATGGCCGAGCCCAGGCGCCCCCGTCCGAAGACGCCGATACGGAGGCCGGGGGATTGGCTCACGAGGCGCTCCCAACCAGCACGCGGTGGAGGCGGCGGAGGGCATCGGTGGCTCGCTCCTGCTTCACTACCAGGCTGAGGTTGATCTCGTTGGCGCCCATGCTGATCATCTCCACATTGATGTCGCCCAGAGCCGTGAGCAATTGCGCACCCAGGCCTGGCGTGGACTTCAGGCGCTCACCCACGGCGGCGATGATGGTGCGGCCCTCGTTCACCTCCACCGTGGCGAAGGCCGACAGATCCTGGATCAGGAGCTTCAACGGCGTATCCGCCTCCACCGTGAGGGAGACGCTCACCTCGGCAGTGGCCACCAGGTCCACGCTCACGGCGCGGCGCCCAAAGACCTCGAAGAGCCGGGCCAGGAAACCGCTTTGCGCCAGCATGCGGGAGCTGCTGACCGTGAGCACCGTGACAGGGCCACGGCTCGCCAGGGCCGTGATGGGGCGCCCCGAGCGCACCTTGGCCGCGATGGTGGTGAACCGCCCCTCAGGCTTTTGGGTGTGCCGCACGGTGACCGGAATCCCGGCCTCCACGGCAGGCTGGATGGTGGCCGGGTGGAGCACCTTGGCGCCGAAGGCGGCCAGTTCGGCGGCCTCGGCAAAGCTGAGATCGGGAATGGGCAGGGCCTCGGGCACGATGCGGGGATCGCAGGTGAGCACGCCCTCCACGTCGGTCCAGATCTGGACCTCTTCGACCTTCAGGGCCGCGCCGAAGAGGGCCGCAGAGTAGTCACTGCCGCCCCGGCCCAGGGTGGTGGTGAGGCCGTCCTCAGTGGCACCGATGTAACCCTGGGTCACCACGGCCCGCTGGGTGTTGAGCAGGGGGGCCAGGTGCCGGGCGGCCAGTTCTTTGATGGCCTCGGGTTGGGGCGCGCCCTCGCCGAAGACCGCGTCCGTGCGCAGCACGGTACGGGCGTCCACCCAGGCGCCGCCCACGAAGGCCGCGAAGATGCGCGTGGAGAGCCGCTCACCCAGGGAGGCGATGGCATCCATGCTGCGGGGGCTCAGCTCCCGGAGCAGTGCCACGCCGCGGAGTAGCATTTCCAATTCGCCAAAGAGCTCCGTGAGGGCAGCATCCAGGTCCGTTGGCACCGCGCCCGCAAAGAGGTCTTCGGCGGCCGTGCGATGAGCCGCCACGAGCGTACGCTGGCGTCCCATGGCCCCGGCCAAGTCCCCGGCCTCGGCAGCCTTGGCCGCCTCGAACAGCCCGTTGGTGGTCTTACCCATGGCCGACAGGACGATCAGGGGCGCCTTCGGCAAGGCCGCCTTCGTCAGGTTGGCAACCTGCCGCATGCAGGCCGCATCGGCCACACTGCTACCGCCGAACTTGAGGACGATCATCGGATGTACCCCTTTGCGTGCGCCAATTCGGCATTGAGGATGCTGCCGCCAGCGGCGCCCCGCTCGGTGTTGTGGCCCAAGAGCGCGAACTTGATGCCCAGGATGGGGCAGATACGAATGCGCCCCACATGCACGCTCATGCCCTCGTCCACTTCGACATCGCGGCGGACCTGAGGACGGTCCTCCAGCGTGTGCACGTGGATGGGCACCTTGGGCGCCGAGAAGAGGCCCAGACGCTGGGGCTCTGGGTGCCAGGCCTCTAGCGCTGCGCGCACCGCCTCCACCGAGGGGTTGCCCTTGAGCTTCACGCTCACGGCCTCGGTGTGGCCTTCGATGACGGGCACCCGGTGGCAGAGGGCGCTCACGAGCATGGGTGCGAATTCCACGGTCTTGCCGTTGAAGGTGCCCAGCATCTTGGGCGTCTCCTCCTCGACCTTGGGCTCCTCGTTGCGGATGAAGGGGATCACGTTGCCAAGGATGTCCAGGCTGGCCACGCCGGGGTAGCCCGCGCCACTGATGGCCTGCATGGAGGTCATCATGACCGCTTCGATGCCGAAGGCCGCCTGCAGGGGCGCCAGGGCCATCACCAGCACGGTGGAGGTGCAGTTGGCGTTGGTGACGATGCCGCCGGTCCAGCCGTGGTGATGCCGCTGGATGTCCAGCAGGCCCAGGTGCTCAGCGTTTACTTCAGGCACCAACAGGGGCACCTCGGGTGACATGCGGAAGGCGGCAGCGTTGGAGAAGACCATGGCTCCAGCCCGCGCGAATGCCGGCTCCAGCTCCATGGCCGGGGCCGTGTCCAAGGCGCTGAACACCACGGGCGAGAGGGCGAACTCCGGTGTGCCCTCAGCCATGACCTGGTCGCCCAGACCTCCGTAGGGCTCGCCGTCCAGGCGCCAGGCACAGGCATCGCGATAGCGCTTGCCCGCGCTACGCTCGCTGGCGGCCAGGTGCTCCACCCGGAAGAGCGGATGGTTGGCCAGGCGGCGCACGAAGCGCTGACCCACGACGCCGGTCGCGCCGAGAACAGTGACAGGAATCTTGGTGGTCATGGTTCAGTCTCCCAGGAAATGCAGTGCCAGACGGCGGTTGAGTTCCACGCCCGCCACCAGGTCGTCGAGGCTGAGGTGCTCGTCGAGGGTGTGGGCGACGCTGATGCTGCCGGGGCCCGCCAGGACCACGGTGCGGTCCGGCACCAGGACGCGCAGCGCCGGGGCATCGGAGCCAAAGGGCATGGGGGCGTGGTCGAAGCCGGGAATCTGTGGGTAGCGATCGGGCGGTTCGTCCAGGCGCAGCTCCACGGTCCCCTCGGCGGGCGCCAGGCGGCGCAGGTCCTCCAGGAAGGTGCTGCCAGGTACCACCCGGGCCAGGAGGTGGGCCTCGGCCCCAGCGGGCACGGAGTTGAGGGCCTCGCCGGCTTTGAGTAGGCCCAGGTTCCACAGTTCGGGCCCCAGGGCCTCATCCTCCGGCCGGGGCTGCTCTCGCAGTTCCTGGAGCCAGTCCAGCAGCGGCCAGGTGGCGTTGTGGCCCAGCTCGGGGCTGCCACTGTGAGCGGCGCGGCCGCTGCAGTGCAGGCAGACATGCTGCACGCCCCGCTGCCCGGTGGCCAACTTCAGCTCCGTGGGTTCGCCGTTGATGAGCACCCGCAGGTCCGGCAGCCGCTCCGCCAGGCCCAGGGCTGCGGCGGCCCCGGCGCTGTCGGTCTCTTCACTCACCACGCCCAGCCAGGCCAGATCGGTCCGTCCTTCCGCCAGCAGACGGCGGATGGCGCCCAGCTGGGCGATGATCTGGCCCTTGGCGTCGCAGGCACCCCGACCCCAGAGGATCTCGCCTTCCAGGCGTGGCGGGAGGTAGGGAGGCACCGTGTCCAGGTGGGTGGAGAACAGCACCCGAGGGCGGCCCCAGGTGGCCAGCACGTTGGTGCGGGCTCCACCCACGGGCTGCTCGTGCACGCTGGCACCCAGTTCCTCCAGCAGGTGCCGCAGGGCGGGCAGGCCTGCGTCCTCCCACCCAGAGGTCGTATCGTCGGCGCACAGGATCAGCAGCCTGGCACAGAGCCAGCGGCGTTCGTCTGCGAAAAGTGCGTTCATGGCTACCTCGGCGTGCCGACGGTGCCCTCAGGAACGCGGTGAAGGGAAGCTCGCCGCTGCGCCTCAGGCCCTCCGCACCGGGTGACCGGCACGACAGCCGCCGGGCTTTCGCCTCGAGCGTCCAGGGGCGCGTCGATGAGCCGCGTTCCCTTCGGCGATTCTCCCCTTTCGCACCGGGTCATCGGGTTCATCGCCCTCGCCGCCACTACTGATGGGAACCGCTCCTCCATCGGAAGCTTCAAGATCCCATGGCTGGGGCTTCAGCGCAACTCCGAGAGCAGGGCCTCCCCCCGGACCCAGGGGCCGTGCCCCGAGGCCTGGTTCAGGTGCCCACAGGGCCCCAGATCCACCAGCTGCGCACCCCAGTCCAGCGCCAGGGACCGGGCCCGCCCCAGGGTCAGGAAGGGATCGTTGCTGGAGGCCGCCAGGAGGGCGGGGAAGGGTAGGCTGCGCCGCGGGATGGGGGCGAAGGAGCGCAACAGCTCCAGCGCATCCGGACGCTCCACGTCCGCGGGCACGGCCAGGAGGGCGCCCCGCACTGGCCGCTGGTGCACCGCGGCCCAGTGGACAATGGCCAGGCAGCCCAGAGAGTGCCCCACCAGGAGGGGCGGCTCTTCGGTGTCCAGCAGGGCGGCCGCGATGGCATCATCCAGGGCTTCCACCCACTCGCCCCGCAGGGGCTGTTCCCAGCTGGGCATCTCCACCCGCCGGGCTCCCGCGAGGCTGAACTCCCAGAGGCTCTGCCAGTGGCCCTCGCTGGAACCCTGATGGCCCGGGACAAGAAGAATCGAACCCATGGGAGCACCCCCTGTGTTGCAGCTTCCATCAGACGCCCCCGGGGCCCGGGGATCAAGGGTGGCCTGCCTCGTTCAAAGCCTTGGCCCCTTTGCGGGCACCAGGGCCTCCGCCAGACGGCGCACGTAGCCGCTGAGGTCCGTCACAGCGGTCACCGCTCCGGGTGTGGTGCGGAGCAGTTGGAAATAGCCCGCGTAGGCTGCGTAGGCCAGCAGGGCCCGCTCCCGGGCCTCAGCCAGATCCAGTCCCAGATCCTGGAAGGCCGCCACACCCAGGGCCAGGCGCCGCTCCGCGGCCCGCACGAGGAAGGGTTGGACCCGCGGATCCCCGCTGGACACGGATAGGGCTGCAAAAAAAAGCCCGTTCTCCAGATCCTCGAAGGCGGCGAAGAGCAGCACCCGCAGACGTCGCCGGGGATCGGGGATGGCACTGTAGCGGGCCACCACATCCAGACTCTGGTCCTGCTCCCAGGCCTCCAGGGCCGCGTGGATCAGGTCGTCCCGGTTCGCAAAGTGCCAATAGAAGCTGCCCTTGGTTACACCCAGGGCCACGGCCAGGGGCTCCACGGCCACAGCCTGAACGCCCTCGTGGGCAATGGTGCGGGTGGCGGCCTGGACCCAGACCTCCCGGGAGAGGTGATTCCCGGCACGCGCTTTTTTCTTGGGAATGGTCATGGGATCCCGGGTCAGTTCCAATCAAACCCATACTGCTGCGTATGGAGTTCCCGTGCAACCGGATGTTTTCTAGCTGAAACCTGGGCCCATGCGCACCGCTAGACTGATGGAACGGAGCGCCCATGTCCCTCGTCATTGCCGACAAGACCCTACACAACCGCCTGGTCCTGGGCACCGGGAAATACAAGGACTTTGCCACCATGCAGGCCTGCTACCGGGCCGCCCAGGTGGACATGGTCACTCTGGCCGTGCGCCGCTTCGACCTGGGCGCCCAGGGCGAGGACAACATCCTGAACTGGATCCCCAAGGACATCGCCCTGCTGCCCAATACCGCCGGCTGCTACACCCGGGAGGATGCCCTCCGCGTGGCCCGCCTGGCCCGAGAGGCCCTGCAGACCGACTGGCTGAAACTGGAGGTCATCGGCGATCCCAAGAGCCTCTACCCAGATAACGAGGAGACCCTGGAGGCCGCCAAGATCCTGGTAAAGGAGGGCTTCATCGTCCTGCCCTACGTGAACGCGGACCCCATCCTCGCCAAGAAGCTCTGCGATGTGGGCTGCGCCGCGGTGATGCCCTTGGGCAGTGCCATTGGCTCAGGCCTCGGCGTGCAGAACCCAATGACCTTGCTGCTCATCAAGGAGGTTCTGGAGAGCTACGGCCTGCCCATGATCGTGGACGCGGGGGTGGGCACCGCCTCGGATGCCGCCCTCGCCATGGAACTTGGTGCCGACGGTGTCCTGCTCAACACCGCCGTGGCCGAGGCCGGCGAACCCACCAAGATGGCCCAGGCCATGGACCTAGCCGTGCAGGCGGGCCGCCTGGCCTTCGAGGCCGGGCGCATGCCCAAGCGCCTCTACGCCAGCGCCAGCAGCCCCCTCACGGGGGTTGTCGGCAAGTAGCGATCGCATCGCGGTCCGACAAAGAAAGCACCCGGCTTGGCCGGGTGCTTTCTTGTGATCCTGATGCTTATCGGGCAGCGACGCCCTCCGGCAGGCCGACCTCAGCCAGGGCGGTGGCGAGGAACGCCACGGTGCGGTCCACATTGTGCAACTTGTCGAGCCCGAACAGGCCGATGCGGAAGGTCATGAAATCCGCCCCTTCGTCACATTGCAGCGGCACGCCAGAGGCCACCTGCAGCCCCGCAGTGAGAAATTTCTTGCCGGACTGGATGTCCGGATCCGTGGTGTAGCTCACCACCACGCCCGGAGCCTTGAAGCCATCGGCGGCCACGCTGGGGAGCCCAGAGCTTTCCAACAGGAGCCGGACCTTCGCGCCCAATTCCGCCTGCTCGACCCGCAGCTTATCGAAACCGTAGGCCTCCATCTCCTGCATCACAGCACAGTCCTTGGCCAGGGCATCCGTGGGCATAGTGGCGTGGTAGGCGTGGCCTCCCTTGAGGAAGGCGTCCATGATCTGGGACCACTTCTTGAGGTCGCAGGCAAAGCTGCTGCTGGTCGTGCCTTCCATGACGCTGCAGGCCTTCTCAGACAGCATCACCATGGCGCAGCAGGGGGTGCCGCTCCAGCCCTTCTGGGGGGCCGTCACGATCACGTCCACGCCGATGGCCTCCATGTCCACCCACATGCACCCGGAGGCGACGCAATCCAGGACGAACAGCCCGCCCGCAGCGTGGGTGGCCTTCGCGACCGCCAGCATGTAGTCGTCCGGAAGGATGATGCCGGAGGCAGTCTCCACGTGGGGGGCGATCACCAGGTCCGGCTTCTCAGCCATGATGGCGGCCACCACTTCGGCGATGGGGGTTGGAATCCAGGCCGACTGGGGCCCCGTTCCAGTTCTGCGCGCCTTCAGTACCGTGTGCGAGGACGGGATGCCGCCCATGTCGAAGATCTGCGACCAGCGGTAACTGAAGAAGCCATCCCGGATCACCAGCGCCTTCCTGCCCGTGCCGAACTGCCGGGCGATGGCCTCCATGCCGAAGGTGCCGCTGCCGGGCACGAGCACGGCCGCCTTGGCGTGGTAGACCTGTCGGAGGATGCGGTTCATCTCCCGCATCACACCTTGGAAGCGCTTGGACATGTGGTTCAGGGCGCGGTCCGTGTAGACCACGGAGAATTCCATGAGCCCATCGGGATCAATGTTGGGAAGTAGTGCGGTCATGGCGGGTCCTCCTCAGATTTACATTAAAGCCAGTTGATATCTGTCCCGGCAGGGAGATGCGGCGTGAAGATCGACAAGTATTGCAAATTCTCTTCCAGGGCCCGGGTGTCGTGCGGGATGCCCCGGGGACAGACGTGCACATCGCCCATCTTCACGGGCTTCCACTCCCCGTTCACGAGGATTTCGCCTTTCCCGCCTACCACGATCACGTACTCATCGCAGACTGTGTGGAAGTGGGTACCGATCGTGGTGCCCTTGACGGCCGTGCGGATCATCATCTGCGTCCGCGGGGCGTCGTAGGCCACCTCACTGTCCACACCCTTCTCTGGCAGGGTCCGCTGGGTGTAGTAGTCGTGCAGGTCGATGAGGACTGCCACGTTGGGCGTGGAGTCGATAAGGCCCTTCAAGGTTTCAAGCACAAGGGTTGTCATGGGGTTTCCCTTTATTGTGATGTGGGGTTGAAGGCTGGGCTCAGCTGACCGCCGGAGCGGTCGGGAGAATCCAGGGAATGACAAAGGCCTGCAGAAGAACCAGGGCGATCACGAGGACCAGGAGGATCATCGAATACTTCAAGGTCTTCCTGAAAATGTCCGTCTCCCTGCCCACGAGACCCACTGCGGCGCAGGCCACGGCGATGGACTGCGGAGAGATGAGCTTGCCCATGACACCGCCGAAGAGGTTCGCGGAGGTGGTGAGAACGGGGTTCAGGCCCAACTGAATGGCCGTGACCTGCTGGAGCTTGCCAAACAGGGCAGCGGACGAGGTGACAGAACCGGTGAGGAACACGCCCAGTAGGCCGATGACGGGGGAGAAGATGGGGAAGGCCATGCCCGTGAGGACGGCGAAGGCCAGGCCCAGGGTGAAGGACATGCCCGAGTAGTTGGCCAGGAAGCCCAGACCGATGACCGAGGACAGCGTGATGAGGGCGAAGCGAAGCTGCTTGAAAGTCTTCAGGAAGACTCTGCCGCCGGTGGCCGGGCTGATGCCCAGCACAGCCATGGAGATCAGGGCGGACAGGAACATGGCAGTGCCAGGGGCCGTGAGCCACTGCCACTTGTAGCTGGCAGCATAGGCCGCAGGCTTGGCGACGATGGGAGCGGCCTTGAATACAACACCGTCCAGCCCCGGCCACTTGGGCACTGCGAGGAACCAATGGTGGGTCTTCTCTGTGAAGTTCTTGAATACCGGCGTGCCCCAGATACCCATGACGACCATGAGAACCAGGAAGGGAGACCAGGCCTTCAATATCTGCCCAGCGGTATAAGTGGTGCCGGTGTTCGCGCGGGCTAGGTCGTCTTCCGGGAAATTCCAGGTGGTCTTGGGCTGCCAGAATTTAATGAACACCACCAGGCAGATCAGGGAGAACACTGAGGCCGTGATGGCGGGCAGTTCAGGGCCGAAGTAAGTCGAGACCACCAAGGAGGCTGACGCGTAGCTGATGCCAGCCACCAAGGCTGCAGGCAGCACTTCCTTGGCCCGCTTGAATCCCACCATGACCACCACCATGAAGAAGGGAATGATCAAGGCCATGAAGGCCATGTCGATACCCACGGCCCGGGCCATGGTCGTGGCAGGGATGCCGGTGACGGTGGACATCATGAGCGTGGGCACTCCCACTGGACCGAAGGGCACGGGCGGGGTGTTGGCCACAAGGCAGATGACAGCAGCAGGCAGAGCTGGAAAACCCAGACCGATGAGCATCGCCGCGGCCACTGCCACGGGCGCACCCTGGCCTGCAACACCTTCCATGAAGGCCGAAAAAGAGAAGGCGATCAGCAGTGCCTGGATACGCCGATCCGGCGACAGCGAGGAGATGGAGCTCTTGATCACCTCGAACTGACCGGATTCCACCGTGAGGTTGAAGAGGAACACCGCAGTCAGGATGATCCAACCGATGGGGAACAATCCCGTGAGCATGCCCAGCGCAGAGGCCGACAGCGCGGCCGAAATCGGCATTTTGTAGACGAGAACACTGATGACGATGGTGATGAGCAGCGTGAGGATGCCCGCGATGTGGCCCTTCATTCGCTTGACGGCCAGGGCCCAGAAGAGGAAGAAAATGGGAATGGCCACCACCAGGGCGGTCAGGAGGAGGCTGCCATTGAGCGAGGCGTAGTTCTGATTCCAGGGCATAGTCTTCGACCTTTCTCGTGATGCGCTTGGGGGGTCCCAACACTCGGGGCACCGTAGGCCCGCCCTTGGACGGTGGGTCTGCACTAACCTGGGATGGGATGGGATAGAGAATTTTTGAACGCAACCCACTATGAACGGATTTTTTCGATACATGATCTAAATATCGTTAATTTATTTTACCTAGACGCAATATAGCCTATCTGATTATCGGCGAGCCTCAGCTTAAACGGCTTGGCCCATCCAGGCGAGTTTCAGAAGCGGCTGCGGCATGGCAGGAGCCCTGACGGCCACATGGAGCAGGCGGGGCAGAATTGACGCCA
>Ga0118677_10008812_pt1 | contig 16009 bp, 8 predicted proteins | sample AliMusrvi5mmetaG_FD_86154 | JGI IMG/M metagenome (GOLD analysis project Ga0118677, IMG submission 86154) | reverse complement strand
GCATTTCTACTATATACTATGATTTAGAGTCTTAGATAGAGACTATCACTTGTAGCAATGGTTCGCTTCAATGACTGTTCAATACCGTGAAGTTTATCAAGCATTGGAACATCCTTCTTGTACATTGCAAGCGCAGTCCACTCCTCCACAAGGCTTACGCACTTATTGATTGCGCGTAGAAGATTTCCCTCAAAGAGTTCATACTCCGCACAGAGAACGGAGGCCTCTTCACCTAGACTCCATCGGTACATTGGCTCAATCCAGGTCGTACTCAAATTCCAATATGAATCTGGCGACTGAATCTCAAAGGGTTGTTCAGCGCGCATGAAGTCTTGTGCGGTAGTACCAAGTCCATAGAGAATCTCCTTGACTTTCTTTGGTACAGAGAGTTTCTCGAGGCTAGGCTGTGTATCCTTCTTGTCCTCCTCCATGAAACAGGCGAGGACGGCAATAATCTCCTCTGGCTCTAGGTCAGCGCAATGACCTGATAGATAGAGTTCCGTCATTAGAATTGGGTGACCCTCATTAATTTCTGTAGCGAGAATGCCGCGCTCCGTCAAGGAGTCTTTGGTTAGAGGACCTTCTGTGAGAAAGCCGCGGGAGGTCAAGAAGGCGATAATCGGCTCAACCGATTCCTTGTGTGCCTCAAGCACCTGAATATACTGCTTCTGAGCCAGAATATCAGCAAGATTCTTTCTGTAGACAGGAAACGCCTTTGCAAGAAGATCCCATTTAGAACCTGAATGCTCCTGTTTCCACGCTTCAAGCGCCCGCTGTGCCGCCTTCTTCTTTGCATTCTGCGCATGGGCGAACACTTGCTCAATTGCTTCACGCTCTCCAAATGCATGAATATCCTCAGGAGTTAGAAGAGTCTTTGTAATGGCTTCCTCAAGTGCAGCAAGTTCACGGCGAGCTACAGTGAGTTCCTCCTGGCGCTGCATGAACCAGTATGACTTCTCCATGAGGCCGAGCCATGTTGTCGCATTCGACTGAAGCGACTTGAGTAAGAATTCGTAGTGAAACTGCATCTTACTGGAGATTTGTGCCTGACCGCCTGTTAAAATGCTTCGCATGGTGCCCGCGGAGACAGGGTCGCGCTCAGGTAGATAAATCACAGTACCTACAGGATCAAGTCCGCGCCTTCCCGCACGGCCGGCCATCTGAATGTACTCGTCCGTGCGCAGAGGACGGAGTCCCATTGACTCTTCGCTGTACTTCTCCAAGCCGAAGAAGAGAACCGTCTTTGTAGGCATGTTGAGGCCAACGGCAAAGGTCTCCGTGGCAAAGAGCATCTTAATGAATCCACGAGTGAAGAGAATCTCAATGATCTCCTTCAGTACTGGAAGTAGGCCACTGTGATGATAGGCAATTCCACGAAGGGCGAGTGCCTTGAGTTTATGTGCCTGAGGCAGAGTCTCAAGGGACTCCTTGTAGGCGTGAAGATGGAAGTCCCAGATATGATTGATTTTTGCCGCCTCAGACGAATCGACTAGAGTCGCTTGGACTTTGTCTGCATACTTTTCACAGCCTGCACGGCTAAATACAAAGGAGAGCGCAGGAAGTAGCTTCTCACGTTCGAGTTTCTCAATGGTCTCATTCATCTGGTGAACGAAGGAGGTGGGACGCGTCTTACCATCAACAGGACCCTCGAAGCCAGCGCGGCGTTGCTCCTTGACCTTTCGCTGAAAGTCCTCGTGGTCCTTAATGCCCTTCTCGCGCCACTCGAGCCAACGGCGGTAGACATCGTCGTGATAGATATTCTTATTGTCCATAAGTGTCTGAAACTGGGACCCAAGGAGAACACCATGAGTCAGCGGAACAATTCGGTAGAGGGTGGAAATGAGTGCACACGGAATCTGCTTCAGTTCGCCGAGCCAGGAGGCGAAGAGTTCGGGGCGGCTGATGGTCGCGGACAGCAGGACCAACTGCACCGCAGGCGGAAGAAGAATCATTGTCTCCTCCCAGACACGACCACGGTCACGGTCGTTAATATAGTGAACCTCGTCAAAGACGACCGCTTGGAGATTCTTAAGTGACAGAGCAGCCGTTAGACCAATGTGCTCTGTGCTCGTGCCTTGCTTGTAGAGAAGATTCCTGAGAATCTCTGTGGTCATCACAATAATCTGTGCATCTGGATTGAACTTGATGTCGCCTGTCATAATACCCACTCGCTCCTGACCAAAGGCCTTCTTGAGGTCGTGAAATTTCTGATTACTCAGAGACTTGATAGGCGTTGTATAGAAGACACGACCACCCTTGGCAACTGTGTAATGAATGAGATACTCACCTACAAGTGTCTTTCCACTTCCCGTCTTCGCAGTTACAAGGACATTCTGACCTTCGTGAATCGCCGCAATTGCGTGCTGCTGAAAGGGGTCAAGTGGAAAATTGTACTCTGTAGCAAGAGGCGATGGCATCGTTGTACAGGGTGCAGAAGGATTAATTGTACGAAGAAATTGGCTCATTTTGTTTATCTCGTGTTGTACCTTTTAGTAGGTCGCTGTGTCGCTTCAAATTTACTTAAACGGCTGACGGAATACTTAGTAGATGGCCGTCGTAACTCTCGCAACTGGAGAAAAAGCACGGCAAGAATGTATGCTTCTACTATTTACACTTGAGCGGTATACAAAGCCCTTACCGATTGTCTACATTTTTACAGATTCTGAAACGGCAGCGAGTCTGAAGACAAAGGCGCATTATAAGGGTGAACTCCGTATTCGTGAAACGATGAATGCGTATACTGGACTCGACCGTAAGAAGATGGAGAAGATGCCTGGTGTTAAGTATCCGAACATGTTTAGTGACTACACCTGTGAAAAAATCGGTGCAATGCGTACGGCCTTTAAAGAAACGGGGAGTGGTGTCTGGTTTCTGGATGCTGATATCTGCCTATTTGGACCGCTGCCGCATGTTCCTCTGATAGCCGAGGTTGCGCTATCACCTCATCTAATTCGTGAAGATGATGAGGCGCGCTTTGGCCGATTTAATGCAGGATTCATGTGGTTCGGTAAAGAGTCACTCTTTGATGTTTGGGAGAAGGCTTCACACACGAGTCGCTTTTTTGAACAGGCTGCTCTGGAAGAAGTGGCTGCGGTTGCGGGAGCGGCCGCATATGAATTTCCCATTCAGAATAATTTCGGGTGGTGGCGCATGTGGCAGAGTGAAGAGGGCTCTACTTTTATACAGGGGCAGTTTGGATACAATCGCAATACAGGGCATATTGGATTGACCTTTGGTGGGAAACCGCTGGGCTCAGTACATACGCATTGGGCGGAGAAGGAGGATTATTACATTTCCAACTTTAATAAGTTCATCCTCGATAAACTTAGTAAACTGGGTAAATATGGACCCTATTTAGAATTTATGCACGCCCTACGCCAGGTTGTGCCAAAGGTGCGCGTTTAGTGGAGGACGAAGAAGGAGTAGTTCAGGTTCTGCCCAACATAGGTAGGACCAGGTAAACTTACATTAAAACTTCCGTTTACGACAGAGGAGATACTGGGAAGAATCGGGAGACCCGTCTGTAGGGTTGAGAATGCTGCAGTAGTAACCTGACCAAGACCAACCGTGGGTTGCAGGAATACACGGCTTGAGGCGGTGACCTGGGTGCCGGTTACCTGGATGGTGCTGGAGTTTGCGGCAAACTTGAGCTCACCAACGGACGAATCACCTACATTCACAGACAGTGAACCAACGAGACCACTGGTCTGCGTTAAGAGACCAGCATCCATGCCCGCGCGGATATTTGCACCCTCTCCACCGAGCGTGGAGATTGCCGGCAGAAGACCCGAGTCATACTGGAACGGAAAGTTAGCATCATATGTGGCAAATACCGGATCCGTACCATCAACAAAGCCGTTCAGCCCACTGACTGAGTCAAAGACACCAATGTACGGCTTCGTCACATTAGGATTTACACTGGGAATGAGCGTCTTTCCGTTCGCGTGGAGAACACGATTCGCAGGGCAGTTACCAGCCGTAGCGGCCGTATTCACAACAAGCGACCCAACCGTCTGGAAACTGGTGTTCAGAGAGGTTGTGTACGTGAAGAGCTTCGTGTTGAACGGAGCAGTGGTAATAAAGGCCTTTTGCGGTTGCTTATTATAATTTCTGGCATCGGTGGTAATCGTAGCTGCCATTTATAGTATATTAAAGAAAAAGATTTTTTATGTGGGCATTCTTGGACGTGAAGAGTTCGTTACTGTTTCAAGTTTTTTCCAGATAAATATGTGGTCGGTGTTAAGAATATAGTTTATAGATCTAGCCAGCCAAAATTTTCATCTAGACCAAGGGCAAAGTTAAGTTTGAGTGCCTCAGTTTCAAGAGGAGTTCGTGACTCCTGTTGAAGAATAGACTCAATCTTCTTTTCATTCCAATCTACAATTCGCACTGCAAACTCTTCTGGAGTATAAGACATTCCAATTCCAAAACGCCTATGAATCATGGCCGCATGAAGTTTGTCTATATGAATACGAGGACGTTTTGTCTTAACTGAACGGAATAGATTTGATGGAAAGTCCTTAATAAGAGCATTCAAATACATACTTGCAATTAACTTCGGATCTTCTCTCCATTCAATAGCCTTTGTTGTATTAAGAATCTTAAAATACTGAACGGCTTCAGAATGCGAACTACAGAGTTTTTCCTTTACAAGTACTGAAAAGGTAGTACCTGCTGGATTCTGTTCATAATACTCATGAAGAATGGAGGCTCGATGTTGTCCGTCTATTATAAATTGTTGAAATGAACCATCCTCCTCTGAAGGATATGTAACTAGATGATAGAGAGAGCCATCAAGAAGAATAATATTATCCTTTACTTCCTTCTGAATACGAGCCTTGTGGCTTTCATCTAGTGTCCGTTGTCCGCACCAAATAGGAATTTTTGCCAACTCCTTTGAATTTATCTTAATAAGTGTTGACTTATCGGCGTATGTATGAAGGATTGGATTCAAAACAGGTTGGTTCGTTGGAACAGGGGGCGGCAGGGCAATTTTATAAATCTTCTTTTGAACTACCTTTGATTTAATGGCACTCATTTTATTTATCTAGATAAAAATACACTTTATTTCAAATTTTAGTAGCCTAAAACAGCTCCGCATAAGTCTTTAGGGATTTCCATGAACACCACTAAATTTGATTCATTCATTTCTCCTCATCCCATTTTAAAAAATATGCAGGCTCCACAATTGCCATCTTACAAAGATATTCTGGACCTGTACTTCAAGCAGTCCGATGGCCGCCAAATTATCAGCCACCAGATTGAGTCGTTCAATCACTTCATGGAGATTGATATTCCCGAGATTACGACGATGGTGAATCCTCTGATTGTTCGTGGCAGTCCTGAGATTCCGCTGAGTGGACCTCGCTCGGCTCTTGCGTCGGCAACTGGTCTCTCAACCTCCGCGGCAAATGCTCTCATGGGTGTTGAAGCCGCTGCGCATGCTGAGCCTCTTGCGCCTGTAAATCGCGAGTACGAGGTGATGCTGGAGTTCGAGAATCCGAGTCTGCGGAAGCCGACCATCTTTGAGAACAATGGTGCCGTGCTTCCCATGATGCCGAATGATGCGCGTATGCGGAATCTCACCTACGCCTCACCTCTCTTCGTAGATGTTCGTGTCACCACGACCTTTATTGATAATACGAAAGGCGGAACCAAGGAGGTGCGTGAGCGTCTCTTTCCCAATGTGCATCTCGGCAAGATTCCAGTCATGGTCGGCTCTAAGTTCTGCCACTTGAATGACCAGAAGCATCTGCATCCCTCCTCCATTGGAGAGTGCGCAGAGGACCTCGGTGGGTATTTCATTATCCAGGGTGGTGAGCGTGTGATTATCAGCCAGGAGCGGATGTCAGAGAATCGCCCATTCGTCTTCCGTAACAACCGCAATCCTGTGAAGGAAGCGGAGGTCATTGAAATCAAGGCCATTGGTCCTGATAATGACCAGGTGCCAAAGAACAATGCAGTGAAGATCATGTATCATCCGAAGAATCCGCAGATTCTCTTGCTGCGTGCCACCATTCCTCGAGTGAAGACGGAGATTCCGCTCTGGATTCTCTTCCGTGCGCTTGGAGTCACCGCAGACAAGGATATTTACAATCTGATTATCGGCCCGAAGGGTGAGCCCGAGTTCGATGCGATTTTCGATGAGTCGATTGCAGAGTGTGCGGCTTCAGGTGTCTTCACACAGCAGCAGGCGCTCGATTGGCTCAGCACGCATATCCAGAGTTGGTCATCGCGCAGCCATCGGCCTCTGAATGTGAAAGATGTTCTCGCCGAGGAGCTCTTCCCTCATGTAGGTGGTCGTGATGGCCCTGATCCAAACACGGAATACGAGAAGGCGTGTCTCCTCGGCCACATGACCCGCAAACTTCTCTGGGTCTACACGGCGCGTATCCAGAATGATGACCGTGATTCTTATCCGAACAAGCGTGTCGACTTGCCTGGTTTCCTTCTGGCGAATCTCTTCCGCACCTTCTTCGCTACGAAGATGGTCAAGGATATCCGTACCAGTCTGGGCCGTGAAATTCACAGTGGCTCTTGGCGCGCGTCAGGAAACTTTGAAGATATTCTGAATATCAGCAATATCTACAAGGTCATCAAGAGCACCATCATCGAGGTGGGTCTGAAGACGAGCCTCGCCACGGGCAACTTCGGCAGCGCAAAGGTCGGTGGCCCCACGAAGGTTGGTGTCAGTCAGGTGCTGAACCGCCTGAATTATATCAGTGGCATCTCTCACTTGCGCCGCGTCTCGACGCCGATTGAGAAGACGGGCAAGCTTATTCCGCCACGTAAGTTGCACAATACGCAATGGGGCTATATCTGCCCCTCAGAAACGCCAGAGGGTCACTCTGTAGGCGTAGTGAAGAATATGAGCACGACGGCAATCGTCGGCATCTACAGCAACCCACGCTCGGTTCGTGCCTACTTCAAGAAACTCGGCACGCTGATTCGCTTGGCGGATTCGACGGCTGAGGAGAAGCATCTCTTCACTCGTGTCTTTCTCAATGGTGCATGGATTGGGCTGCTGAATCTTAAGAACACTGCGGAGACGATTAGTGCACTTCGCAAGGCGAAGCGGTGCGGCATTCTCCATCTCCAGACGGGCATTATCTGGCGACCTGCTATGCGCGAAGTGTGGATTACGACGGAGGCCGGTCGTATGCTGCGCCCCCTCTACTTTGCAGGCGCTCTCCGTGAAATTGCAGCGGACACGAGTGGAAAGCTCCTCGCCCAGATTCGCACTCTTCAGACCTGGGAGGATGTGATTCTCTGGGAGTCACCTGGAGGTCGCCATCTCATTGAGTATCTCGATGCCGGTGAAACAGAGGGCGCCTTCATCTCCATGAGTACTGAGGATGCTTCGACGCCCGATAGTAGTCACACACATGCTGAGATTCACCCGAGCACGGTACTTGGCTCACTGGCATCGAATATCCCCTTTCCTGATCACAATCAGAGTCCCCGTAACTCGTATCAGTGTGCTATGGGTAAGCAGGCCATGGGCATCTATGCTCTGAACTACCGCGACCGCTTTGATGCACTGGCGCATGTTCTCTGCTATCCGCAGGTTCCTCTCGTCAGTCCGTATATGAGCAAGTACTATGGTGCGCAGACGATGCCGTCAGGCCAGAACATTGTAGTGGCAATTTTGACCTACTCAGGCTACAATCAGGAGGACTCTATCATGATTAATCGCGGCTCCATTGAGCGTGGTCTCTTCCGCTCAGTGTTCTACCGCACCTACAAGGATGAGGAGAAGAAGAATCAGAGTAGTGGTGAGGAGGAGCGCTTTGACAGCCCCGACCCTTCTCTCACTCGGCACATGAAGAATGCGAATTACAGCAAACTTGGAGGCGATGGGTTTGTACCTGAGAATACCTATGTTGATACGGAGGACATTCTTATCGGAAAGGTGGTGCCTCTTCGTGTGCCGACAGGCATGGTGGTACCCGCTGGAACGAAGAAGTATCGTGATGTCTCACGCACAATGCGTAACAATGAGACGGGTTGGGTGGACCGCGTCTTCAAGAACCGAAATGGTGAAGGCTACTCCTTTGCGAAGGTGCGTGTTCGCCAGGACAGGACGCCTGAAATTGGAGATAAGTTCAGTTCCCGTCACGGTCAGAAGGGCACCTGTGGAATGATTCTCCGTCAGGAGGATATGCCCCAGACAGCGAGCGGCATTGTACCTGATATTATCATCAATCCGCACTGTATTCCTTCGCGTATGACAATTGCGCAGCTCATGGAGACACTGCTCGGTAAGATTGGCTGTGAAATGGGTGCACTCGGCGATGGAACACCCTTTAATACGGTGACTCTGGAGGGACTCTCCAATCTGCTCCGCGACAAACTCGGCATGGAGCCGTATGGTAACGAGATTCTCTACAATGGCTACACAGGTCGCCAGATGGAGACGAGCATCTTCGTCGGCCCTTGCTTCTACCAGCGACTCAGGCACTGCTCTGTAGATAAGTTGCACTCGCGGGCATCAGGTCCGCTTGTGATGCTCACTCGCCAGCCAGCAGAGGGTAGGGCGCGTGAAGGTGGTCTCCGTTTTGGAGAGATGGAGCGTGATTGCGTTGCGGCGCACGGCATCACGGAGTTCACTAAGGAGCGCTTCATGGAGTGTTCAGATGCATTCCGCTGTTGGTCGTGCCGTGATTGCGGCCTGATTGCAGTGGCAAGTCCAAAGGATGGCATCTGGATCTGCCGTGGATGCGGCAACACAACGGACTTCAGTCAGATTGAGATTCCGTATGCCTACAAGTTGCTTCTACAGGAACTGGAGACGATGTGTATCAGTAGTCGTATCTTGACCCAGGGCAAACTCATGGCGCATATGAAGAAGAAGATGCTTGCCGATGGCACGGTATAAGGAAGTGTATGATAACTCTATTTTTGTTACTACTAAATTTGAACGGCTGCCTGCGCCCTGGGAAAGTCAAAGAAATCACAATGCCCTATAGTATGAAAGTCATCAAGCGCAATGGCACTGCTGAGGAGGTCTCCTTTGATAAGGTTCTGCAGCGAATCCGCAAGGCCGCAAAGGGTCTCCAGGTGAATGCAGATGTACTTTCACAGCAGGTTCTAGCTCAGATTATTGATGGTGTTCATACATCTGAACTGGATGAATTGACCGCACAGGTGGCCGCAAGTCTCTGTACGAATCACCCCGACTGGGGCGTCCTCTCGTCACGAATTGCTATTAGCAATCATCACAAGCAGACGAAGGACTCCTTTTCTGAGGTGGTGCTGACCCTGGCAAATCAGACGATGCCGAAGACGGGCGAGAAGACGCAGATTGTCAGTGATGAACTGATTGCCATTGTCAAGGCGCACGGTGCCGAAATTGACGCACGAATTGAGTATGACCGCGACTATCTCTTTGACTACTTTGGTTTCAAGACACTGGAGCGCTCATATCTACTCAAAGACACTACGATGAAAATCATGGAGCGTCCTCAGCATCTCTGGATGCGTGTTGCACTGGCTCTCTGGTCAAGTGATATGCAGCGCGTGCTTGAGACCTATGATCTTCTCAGCACCAAGGCGTTCACCCACGCGACACCGACTCTCTTCAATGCTGGAACGCCGCGTCAGCAGTTGAGTTCCTGCTTTCTGCTCTCCATGGCCGATGACAGCATTTCAGGAATCTATAAGACACTCGGCGACTGTGCAGCAATTAGTAAGTACGCAGGTGGCATTGGTCTTCATGTACACAATGTTCGTGCCCGTGGATCTCTCATTCGTGGAACAAATGGCCAGTCGAATGGACTTGTACCGATGCTCCGTGTCTTTAATAACACCGCTCGCTATGTTGACCAGTGTTTCACGCCCGATACCGTTGTCTATACCCTCGCGGGTCCAAAGGCCATTGAAGATGTTGGGATTTCAGATAAGGTTCTGACAAGCACCGGCTCCTATGAAACTGTCCGCCTTCCCATTCGTCACGATGCCACGAATGTTCCAATGCTTGATATTCAGCTTAAGCACGGAATCTATCCTGTAAGGAGCACACCTGAACATCAGGTATTTGCACTCAAGGGGCAGGCAAAGGGTATTAACTTTGATGTAGTACGCAATCGTCTTGATAAAGGGTATGCAAAGCCTGAGTTTTATGATGCAAAGGATCTTGTAGAGGGTGACTTTCTAGTCTTTCCGATTCCATCCTACGAGTGTGATATTCAAACTCTAACTGAGGAGGACTGCCGCTTCTATGGCATCATGCTTGGAGATGGTCATAGTTCTTCGCAAGCATCCTATGTCTGTTTGAATACAACAACAAAGAAGGAAACTGCCGCATTTGTCATTGAGTATCTAAATAATCGCGGAGTACATGCAAATATTTACACGGAAAATAGTACGCAGAGGATTCAGTGGTCAACAGCATCTCCTGGATTTAAGTTTGTTCGTGCTCAGTTCTATAATGAGAACAAGCAGAAGCATGTAGACCCCAATTTCCTTCATCTGCCCGTATCAAAGGTCAAGCAGATTCTGCGAGGTATTATTGAGACCGACGGATGTATTGGAACAAAGGAACTCAGTATTGAAGTCTCTTCGTATCCTCTCATTGAGGCTATTCGGTATATGCTTCTTCGCACGGGTGCTCTCTGTTCTGGGTATGAGCGCAATCGTGTAGGCAATCTTTCAACCACGCGCAGTGATATTATGACTCAACTACCCACAATTGTACTTCGTGTTCCCAGGACACCCGATATTCTGGAGATGTTTCCCACTGCACCAACTGGAGAGTATATGTTCTATCTGCGCGATGGCAATTCTATCTATTCTCGAATCCAGGAGATTACTGAGACAACCTACACTGGTATTCTCCATGATTTTGAGATTGATGGACCTCATGATTACACAGTTGCGCATCTAGGAATTGCTCACAATGGTGGTGGCAAGCGCAACGGCTCCTTTGCCATCTATCTGGAGCCGTGGCACGCAGATGTCGAGGACTTCCTGAAGATGAAGCTCAACACGGGCTCAGAGGAGGAGCGTGCTCGTGACCTCTTCTATGCGCTCTGGATTCCTGACCTCTTCATGGAGCGTGTCGAGGCGGACGGCATGTGGACGCTCTTCTGTCCCAATGAGGCGCCTGGACTCGCCGAGGTGTGGGGCGACAAGTTCAATGAACTCTATCTGCGCTATGAGCGTGAGGGCCGTGGACGCAAGCAGGTCTCGGCGCAGAAGCTCTGGTTCAGCATGCTCGACTCCCAGATGGAGACAGGTACGCCATATATTCTCTTCAAGGACGCCTGTAACCGCAAGTCAAACCAGCAGAATCTCGGTACAATTAAGTCATCCAATCTCTGCACGGAGATTATTGAGTATTCATCTCCTACGGAGACGGCTGTCTGCAATCTGGCATCACTCGCACTGCCGGCCTTTGTAGTGAAGGATGTAAGCGGAAAGCCGACGTATGACTACCAGGCTCTGATGAATGCGACTCGTGTGGCCATTCGTAATCTGAATCGTGTGATTGATATTAACTATTATCCGACGCCTGAGACGGAACGCAGTAATGCGCGTCATCGCCCTGTAGGGCTTGGCGTTCAGGGACTTGCAGATGTGTTTGCCATGCTAAAGCTTGCATGGGATGATACGGCAGCCGAGGAGGTGAATCAGCTCATCTTTGAGCACATGTATTATGCAGCGGTAGACGAGTCTACAACCCTTGCAACGGTCCAGGGTGCATATGAGACCTTTGTCGGTTCGCCTGCAAGCCAGGGTCGTCTACAGCCCGACCTCTGGGGCATTACACCTATTACAGAGACACGTGGTACGCTTGACTGGGCTGGTCTGCGGGCTCGCGCAGCGAAGGGAATGCGCAATAGTCTTCTGATTGCACCGATGCCTACTGCCAGCACATCGCAGATTCTCGGCTACAATGAGTGCTTTGAGCCGTTTACTACAAATATCTACACTCGCCGCACTCTTGCAGGTGAGTTCGTGATTGTCAACAAGCATCTGATGCGTGAGCTCATGGAGCGCGGCATCTGGTCAGAGGCGCTCAAGCAGAAGATTGTTGCCATGAACGGCTCGATTCAGGAGATTGCTGAAATTCCCGATGAAATCAAGCCGATTTACAAGACCTCGTGGGAACTCAAGCAGAGAACGCTCATTGATATGGCAGCAGCTCGTGGAGCCTTTATCTGTCAATCGCAGAGTCTGAATCTCTTTGTAGCGGACCCGACCTATTCGAAGTTGACTTCGATGCACTTCTATTCCTGGAAGAAGGGACTGAAGACGGGTTGCTACTATCTGCGCACGAAGGCACCTGTCTCCGCACAGAAGTTCACGGTTGACCCTCGACTGCTTGCTGCCATTTCAAGCAGCGGTGTCAGCCAGCAGATGTCAGATGAAGGTGGCAGTGTGGCCTATGAGTCATCAGATGAGGAGGAGAGTCCCATTTCACAGCCAACGGAGGCTGAAAAGAAGGCGTTGCGTGCTGCACGGCTTGAACAATTGGCGAAGGAGTATGAAGCGGAGCAGGCGAAGGGATGCGTGACATGTTCGTCCTAAGGAAATAAGTGATTCTACTGTAGGATGGCCGATAAGAAAAAGAGCAGACAACAACTGTCCGCATTATTAGAGCAGGCCGCTCAAGAAGTTGAAAAAAATCCGGATTCAGTTCCCGACCATATCTATAAAACATTTGAGGCGATCTGTTCCGTTTTTTATGCTTGGAGACATTCAAATGGACAGGAGGGATGGGCGAGTAGCTTACAGGGAAAGAATGGACCACTCTTTTCTGAATCTGAGGGAAACTTCGTAGAAGAATCATTTGGTACAATCGCCGAGTTTCTCAAATCGCGCGACCTTGGTACTATACAGAAAGGCGGTGCATTACCTGCAGGGTTTCCACCGGTCATTCCAACGCCCAATTTTGCAATGCCCGCTGGAATGCAAATTGACCCGAAGGATGTCAGTCTAGATGCGGCATACTTTGCGCTCCAGAATAAACTCAGCGATTATGATATTCAATGGAAGGAGATTTCAGATGCACTCGGTGTTGTCGAGACAGTTCAATCAGGTCCTGATATTCGAGGCATTGTCTCTGTGCCTCCTGTGATTCCACCGATTCCGTATATCATTCCACGTCGCACGATACTACCTCTCGCATCCTATGCAGTCGAGATGCTTCGTCTCTGGTTAACTGTGCTTCCTGGAGATAGTAGCACCTTTCGATTTATTACTTCATTGTTACAATTTGTTCTCGACACCATTCGTGGAGATTTCAAGCAGGCCATGTTAAGTTTGATGGGACTCTTTAATAAGACTGGAATGGGAATTAGTGTGGCGGGACGTTTTTTTGTGAATCTTGCCGAACTTGTATCACCTGATCTACGGCGTCAATTGAGTCTAAATATCTACAGGTCAACGAAGTCACTTCTTATCGGCTCTGTACTCTGGATGTTTGCAACCTTTGCACCTGATGCACTCCGTGCAACTATGGAGGAGTTTTTTGATAAAATTCGTCAATCGGTTGTTGAATTCAATCAGAAAATGGATGCGACAGGAGCACAAATACAGCAGGCGGCATCGGCGGCTGGTGTAGAGGTGAAGATGAAGCATATTTCTGAGGCGGGTGTGCCGAGTCTTGATGATATACAGAATTTGCAGATGATGATTCGTATTCCTGAAGTAGCATGCTCAACAGAGATGCGACAGATTATTGAGCCGATGATTGCAAATCCGCCTTTGCGTCTAGTACTCGATTTAATGAATCTTCCTACAACACCTGAAGATGTAGACGAGACATGCGGAGGTGTTTCGAAGTCACTCACGGAGTCTGCTGCGGAGTTTGTGAAGCCTGAGGTTACGTTGCCTGAGATACCAGCTATAATGCCTCAGGTACCAGCTATGCCTCAGGTACCAGCTATGATGCCACAAATGCCACAAATGCCACAAATGCCACAAATGCCAGCTATGATGCCTCAGGTACCGGCTATGATGCCGCAAATACCAGCTATGATGCCGCAAATACCAGCTATGATGCCGCAAATGCCGCAAATGCCGCAAATGGCCCAGATGGCTGTAGGTGGTTCACGCAAACGCCGTAAGCGCCACTCAAGGCGTAGAACACTCAGACTAACAGTTATTAAGTCTGAATCTTAATCGGCTCCTCCTCCACTTCAATTCCTGCCATCTTGTGAATCCAGACAAGATACTCCTTCGGAAAATTCCAAAAACAACCAGGCTTCGTATCCGCCGCAACAGGAATACGACGCCCGCTTGAATTTCCCTGGTGGCTAAATGCGACCAGAATCTGCTGCGGCGGAATATCAAGAAGTTGGTCCTCGCGACCCTCCAGGAATCCCTGACCCTCTGAAACATTCGTAAAGGGAAAGCGCTTATCATCCCAGAATGTCTTGTAGAAAACGAGTGTCGCTTCTGAGATTCGCTGAGCAGGTGAGAGTTCCCATGGAGGTGTATTCACTGCACTGACACCCTTCACAAGATCATAGCATGCAATGGTGGAACATGCAACGGCCTTCGGCTTCCAAGGGTGTAGAGTGAGCCAAGAAACACGGCGACGGAAGGAGGTCGCAGGATAGTGGTCATCATCATCCATGAATAGAATAATACTGTTTGTGGCACGTTCCACACCAATATTTCGCTTTCCACCAATCGTAAAGGTCTGATTCAGTGGCACATAGACCACACGCGCTACGGGCGCACGATTTGCAAACTGGTTGATTTTATCAGATACGCTCTCGCCAGGATCGTCACTATCATCCACAATTACCCACTCAATCTTATCCTTCGGATAGTCACACATCAGAATATTGTGAAAGGCCAGGTCAATAAACTTACGACGATTTCGTGTAAGCGTTACAATACTAATCTCAGGACACGAATCAAAAGGAAGTGCTGGAGGAAGCGTCTGCTTCGAAGCCTTCTTAAGAGCCCGTACATCGAGCACAAGCTGCTTCAGAAGAGGAACCATCGTATTCTTAAAATTGGCTGCACGAGCCACTGCGGCACGCTTCTGTTCAAGACGAATCTCGGCAAAATCTACGCCACGAAGATGCGCAAAGATTGTGCCGAGGTCCTTGGTCGCTGTTACGAGACCTCCGCTCAGGTCAGCAAACTCAGCACGGGTATAGGTCGTTGACAGAGTCGTCGGTATGTGAATCCAACCGACGTGCGCACATGAACTAAATGCTGTCTTGTAGGCAGGAATCGTACTTACAATAACATATGCGCCCGCAGCTTCTGCCTCTACAGCGGCAAGACCAAACCCTTCAGATTGACTTACTGCAAGATGAACAGGATAAAAAGACTGGAGACGACGACGCGTGGGCTCATCTAGATCCCTTACATGAACAGTTACATTTGCGGCCAAGCCAGAAACATCTAGAGGGCTTGTTGTATAGACCTCCAGTTTCGGCATCTCAGCTGTCCAGTACGGCAGTAGAGCAGCTGCTGCAGCACGCTTGTTCGCTGAACCGCCCAGAAGCCAGAGACATCCATCTGCAAGATTTGTTGACTGGGAGCCTGGAAAGGCCGCAGGAGTCACAGCCGGTCGCCACGGGACAAACGTTGCCTTCTTAAGATTGGTGATGCCCTCAGTCTTTACGTAGATCGCATCAAATCGAGGAAGGAGACAGTCCCATGCAGGCACCCACCACTCTGGATTCACCATTAGAATATTTACACGCGCCCACGGCATCCACGTCGTACACGGCATTTCAAGATGAATACAGACATCCATCGGCATCGGTGGCTCAAGACGGTCTACATGACGCACGGGAGCAAAATCTGTGCCCATCTCCTTAAGAAGCCCCTCAATCACCTTCGAATCTTCCGCAATTCCGAAAGGGTTGGAGCGATTGTAAACAAGAGTTACTTCCACAGACATCTATCGCACAATCAAGTAGAGCGTTTAGGCGCACGATGTCTGAAGTTCGAGACATTGGATTTTTAAAATGGTCCGATCCATTGGCATGGATGGAGACGATGAGGGGACCACATTGGAAGAGTGTCATACAAAGTG
>Ga0118677_10008810_pt1 | contig 16009 bp, 2 predicted proteins | sample AliMusrvi5mmetaG_FD_86154 | JGI IMG/M metagenome (GOLD analysis project Ga0118677, IMG submission 86154) | reverse complement strand
CCGTTTTGGGCCCACCTCTGGCAACCCCTCGGCGTCAACGTCGGCGGCCCCACCGCCATGACGGCATATTTCCAGCAAATCGAGTGGGAACTCGACCTGGTGCGTTGCTGGGATGGCTCGTTCGCCTATCACTCGGCCACCGGCGCGAAAGCAGGCAACACCGGCCTTGGCACCGACAGCGACACCGCCTGCTTCCTGCTGACCTACGCCACGGCGCTCAAGCGGATCTATCTGACCGGCAAGAACCAAAGCGCTTCCAACCATATCAGCGCCGCCGACGTGAGCGAAGCCATCACCGACGGAGTGTACTCGCTGCGCAACGACCTGACAACCCTAACCAGCGATCAACTGGTCGCCTGCCTCGGCAGTTGGTCGTCACAAAAACGCAACTGGGCCGCCGCCGAATTGGCCAAACGCTCCGACGCTTCCACCAAGGTGGCCACGCTGCTGACCATGGCGGCCGACTTGACCAATCTCAACGCGCGCAAGGGTGCCTGCCAGGCGCTCGGCCAGATCAAGCCCGCCTCCGCCGCGAGCGTGTTGCGCGACCGCCTCACTGACACGGATTACCACGTGCGCTACTACGCGGCCGATGCCCTCAAGAACATGGGTTCCGCAGCCTCGACGGTGTTGAGCAACATGCTCACAACCATCGCTGCCACCGCCCAGTCGATCGAACCGATCAATTGGACCGACCCCTATCAAATCGCGTATGCCGATCTGGGCAGCGCCGCGTTCGAGGGGCAGCTCGGCAGTTCAGTCAGTGCGGTGTCCACCAGCACGCTCTATCCGGCCATTAGCGCCATGGCCCAGTCGCTCGGCCGTGGCAGTCTGGCCAACACCTTCCGCAACGCCTTGTCGCTGGCCGACGTCCAAGCCCTCGCTCCGGTCATCACCACCGCCTTGGTCACCAATCACACCATCTGCCAGGGCAGCCTGGCGAGTGCCTGCGTCAGCGTCCTGTCAAAGTACAACATCGACGAGGGGATCCCGGCAGCCATGACGTTCCTCAACCAGGAGTCTGGCCGCGCCTGGCCCACGGACCCTAACACATGTCAAACCGCGCTGCAAAAGTATGGGACTACGGCCACCGCCACGCTCCCGACGCTGGGTTCCTGGAATGGCAACGGCTACGATTTGACGGCGACCATTGCCGCGATTCAAACCGACACGAGCACCCACACGCTGACGTATTTCAAGACCATCAACACCTGCACCGCGAGCGCTACCACGGTGGCCCTGCCGGCCGGTAGCACCAACCTCAGCGCCAGCGCCGCGGACATTGATGGCAATGGCTCATCGCTGGTTTACACCTGGAGCAAACTGCGCGGCGCGGGCGGCCTGAGTTTCAGTTCCAACGGCACCACCACCAGTAACATCACCACCGCCAGCTTCGACACCCCGGGCACCTATCTGGTCCGGCTGGGCGTGACCGACGCCGTGCTCGATCCTAACAAATCCGGCCCGGTCACCCGCGATCTAACCATCACGGTGACGCCCGATCCCAACCGTCCGCCGGTGGCCACCAACCAAAACGTCACCACCGCCCTGAATACGGCCAAGAACATCACCCTAACAGCCAGCGACGCCGATGGCAACCCTCTGACCTACACCGTGGTGACCAGCCCGGCCAGCGGCACGCTGTCGGGCACGCCACCCGCTCTAACTTATACGCCGCTGTCCGGTTTCAGCGGCACCACCAGCTTCACCTTCCGCGCCAACGACGGCAAGGTGGATTCCAGCCTCGCCACCGTCACCATCACGGTGGGAGCCAGCGCCAACACCACTCCCGTCGCCCAAAACCAATACACAAGCACCGCCGAAGGCACCGCCAAGGCGATCACGCTGACAGGCGCCGACGCCGATTCCGGAACGACTCTAAGCTACAGCGTGGCGACCCAGCCGGCCCATGGCATGCTGTCCGGAACCGCGCCGGCTCTCACTTACACTCCGGCTCTGAATTACCACGGTTATGATGGTTTCACCTTCACGGTCAACGATGGCACGGCCACCTCGGGCCTTGCGACGGTGGTCATCAACGTCACCTGGGTGAACCAACCGCCGGTGGCCATCGCCCAGATCCTTGGCACGCTGGAAAGCACGGCCCTTCCCATCACCCTGGCCGGCACCGACCCGGAAGGCTATGCCATCACCTATCAACTCACCAGCCCGCCCACCCACGGCACGCTCAGCGGGGTGGTGCCCAACCTGATCTACACCCCGACCGCACTCTACGATGGCAGCGACAGCCTGAACTTCACCGTCACCGACAGCGAAGGGGTGGTGTCGGCGGTGGCAACGGTTCGTATCACGATCAGTCCGGTCAATCAGCCTCCCGTGGCGCTCAACCGCGGCGTGCCGGTGGCCGTCGGCACCGCCACGGCCGTCGTCCTGGATGCCACCGACGCGGACAGCGATCCGCTCACATACACCGTACTGGGCCAGCCGGTGCGCGGCGCTCTAACGGGAACGGCGCCCAACCTCACCTATACGCCGCTGGCCGGCTATAACTCCACCGACAGTTTCACCTTCAAGGTCAACGACGGCAAGGCGGATTCCAACATCGCAACGGTGTTCCTCAGCATGGGCGCGGTCTCGGCCCAGGTCGATACGGAATGCTACCTGTGGCCGGGTGGGTTTACCGGGTCCTGGCCTGACATCAGCAGCAAAACCCCTGACGCAACGCGGCTCGATCCCATTCTGAGCATCAGCAACACCGGTTGGCCGGCCGGCTTTACCGACAATTTCAGCTCGCGTCACACCGGCTATATCAATGTGCCGACAACCGGCAATTACACCTTTATCCTCTCGGCGGACGACAACAGCAAGCTGTGGATCGACGAGACCTTGGTCATCACCGAGATCTTTCCGAATCCGGGCATCAGTCCGGTCCTGCACTTGACGGCGGGCTATCACTCGGTGCGCCTGGAGTATGTTGAGTATGGTGGAGAGAACCATTTCACCTTGTACTGGAAGAGTTCGGGCATTTCACAGCAGGTGGTGCCGGCAGGTGTGCTGTTCCACTGTGCCGGCAGCACCGCACCACTGGCCCCGGCCAACCTCAGCGCCACGCCGCTGGATTCCTTCGTCGCCCTGGCCTGGTCGGCCTCGCCGTTTGCAACCAGTTATGCGGTGCAACGCGCGCTGGTGGCCGGTGGCCCTTATACCATCCTGGCCAGCGGGCTAACAACAACGAGTTATCAGGACAGCGCGCGGACCAATGGCACCGCCTACTATTATGTGGTCACGGCCACCGGCGCCGGTGGCACCAGTTTCAATTCCACCGAAGCCGGCGCCACGCCGGTGGCGGCCCCGGTGACCGTCAACCTGGACTATCACGGTTCCACGATCCTGATGAACGGCACCACTTCCTACTCGGCCACCGACCGCGGCACGGCCAGCCGCGTGGCTCCCCTCGACTACGACGGGGTGAATGCCTCGGCCACGGCGGTGAATTTCTGGAATGCGGACTCGGGCGGCACCGCCGCCCTGACGAATTTGAAGGACTCCGAGGGGAACGCCACCAGCATCGGGGTGTCGGCGGTGCTCGTTACCCATGGCAGTTCCAGTTCGTTGAGCGGCCTCGGGGGAGCCAAGTTGCTCAAGGGGGGAGTGACATTCAGCCAGAGTCCCGGATTGCTGAGTTACACGACCCTGTTCAAACTCACCGGTCTGAACTCGACCCACCGCTATCAACTGGCGCTGCCCAGTCAAACCAGCGCCACCAATACGAGCACCTCCTATCGGTTCGGTCCGCTCCAGCAAACCGTGGCCAACGGCGGTGCCGCCACGGATTGGAGCAACGGCTTGAACTATGGCTTGCTCGATGGGCTCATTCCCAACTCCGCCGGGGAAATCCACGTCCAGGGCATGCTCAACACCACCTCCGCCTCACTCAACGGTTGGCAGCTCCTTGACAAGGGCGTTAGAACGACCGCTGGCACCGCAATCGGCGCGTTGGCCCCGACCTTTGGCGCTGCCGCAGGTGGCACCATCTCGCCCGGCTCCGCGCGCAATTTCGCCAACCCGGTCACCTACCGGGTCACCGCCGAGAACGGGATCAACTTCCAGGATTATACGGTCACGGTCGTCGTCGCTCCCAACGTCGTCTTCTCTAACACGGTGCTTGCAATCACTGCCGCGTCGAGCGGCGCGGAGATCCTGAGCACTGGCACGCTCATCGCAGCCAATCACACCGGCGTTGCGGCGGTGGCGCCGGCTACCCTGGCCAACGGTCTTACGTTTGGAACCAGCGTGGTCCACCTGACATCGGGATGGTATGCGTCTAACCAGCGGACGGACGTCGACGCTCACGGGAAAGTTCCGTTGCTAACGGATGCCACGGTGTTTGGGAAATTCATGCGGTCATACACCTGGACGTCGAGTCCGGCTGAGTATTTGAACATCCCCGGTCTAACGCCTGGCCACACCTATCGGCTGCAACTCATCACGCCGAACCCGGCGAATTGCAGCGTGGTCGTGGAAGGGGCGGCACCGGTCACATGGTCGGGAACCGTGCCATCCCTGCTAACCGCAACCTGGATTGCCGGCGACACGACGGCCAACATGGTTCTAACAAGAGCGGTCAACGAGATGGAGATTCACGGTTACGCCTTGCACGACGTGACTCCGGGATACCAACCGAGTCCCACCGGCCTGACCGCCGTGGCGGGCGACGCACAGATTGCGCTGAGTTGGGATGCCGTGCCGGGTGCCACCAGTTATACCATCAAACGTTCCCTAACTGCCGGCGGGCCGTACACGACCCTTGGCAACGAATTGGACACGAGTGCGGTCGATGCCCCGCTAACCAATGGCACCCGTTATTACTATGTGATTTCGGCGAGCACCGCACTCGGCGAAACGCCGGACTCCGCACAGGCCAGCGCTTTGCCGACGCTGCCGCCCGCGCCGTCGGCGCCACCTGCCGATTTGGTCGCCACACCGGCAATCAACAAGGTCGGCCTGATTTGGAGCAGCGCCAGCGGGGCGACCGGATACAACGTGAAACGCTCGCTGGTCAGCGGGGGTCCGTACGCCCTGGTCGGCGCGGCCGGCGGGACGGGTTTCACCGATACGCTTGCCCCCAGCGGCGCAACCTATTTTTATGTGGTGTCGGCAACCAACGGGGGAGGGGAAAGCGGTAACTCCGGCCAGGTCAGCGCCACGCCGATCTCGTTGATCAGCGCCTGGCGCAGCGACCGTTTCACGCCGGCGGAAATCACCGCAGGTCCGGCCGCCGACGGAGCCGACCCGGATGGGGACGGCTTGAGCAATCTAACGGAATACGCCCTGGGCACCGATCCGCATACCTTCACGCCGCAACCGTTGGCGCTGGCCCGTGCCGCCGACAACACATTCACCCTGAGTTTCGTGGCCTGCACTGCCACCGGCACAGGTTATGCCGGACGCACCCGCAAGTATGACGTGGAGAGCAGCACCGACCTCGCCAATCCCAACTCCTGGCAGGGCGTGCCTGGTTATGTCAACATTGTCGGCGGCGGACAGACCGTCACTCTCACCTTGCCCGCCGCCTCGTCGAAAAGTTTCTATCGCCTCAACGTCCGCGTGGAATAACCTCGCCTCGCCCCTCCGTTGGTAAAGCCCGCAACTATCCGCCAATCCTCATCCTCGTATCAGAAAACTCCCGGTCATCACCAACCGGGTGATGCACACACAACGATCTAACAAAAAGACAATGCCAACCATGACCCCTTCGTCGGTTCTCCAACGGGTCCGCACCGGATCCTTCACCGCTATCCTTGTCTCCGCCATCTGTGCCGCCCTGGCACCCGCAGCCACCCTGTACTGGGACACCAACGGTGCCACTACCTCGCCGATGTATGGCGCCGCCACCGGGACATGGGGTGTGGATTCGTTTTGGACCACGTCAGCGACCGGCGCGTTCACCGATAACAGAATCGCCACGACCACTGCGGACGCTTTGACGGTTTCTCCCAATGCGATTTCCACGCTCACGGTGGCGGGTGCCGTAGCCTGCGACAGCATCGATCTGACGAATTCCGGCGGCAACCCCTTGCTCACGGTCAGTGGTGGCACCAGCATCACCCTGGGTACCGGATCAAGTGTGACGGCGGGAATCAAGACGACCGGGGACGGGTCAGCCTTGGTGAGCACGCCCATCATCCTCGGTTCCTCCACGACATTTCTTAACAAGGGCAGCAATAGCGGCGGAAGTATCACCATCACCGGCGGGGTCACGGGCACCTCGACCCTTTCGCTGCAAGGGATCAAGCCTCTGACGATTTCCACCGCCGATCTGAACATCAGCGGGACGGTAACCAATACCAATACCGTTCTAACCACCGTCAGCGCGAACATCGGCGGCAATATCACCAATGTCACGCAAAACGGCGCCAATACGCTGGTCCTATCGGGCACCAACAGCAGCTATGCCGGCACCTTCACGGTCACCAAGGGTGCGCTGCAATTCAACTCGACCGCCGCGATTGGCGGCACCGGACAGACCGTGACCGTTAGCGTCGGCGGCGCGGTGGTTCTCAACGGCGCCACCGACATTTCGTCCCTGGCACCGCGCGTCGTGACAAATTCCACCGGCGCGATCGCTCTCAACGTCAACAGCAGCGCAGCAATCGACTTCAACGGCGCGGGCCTAACTGCCGCCAGCCTCGGTGCCTTGGGCACGGTCACCTACTCGGGCACTCTCACGCCCAATGGCGGCACCTACCGCTTGGGGGGGGGCGTCGGCACCCTGACACTCAGCACCGCGACCTTGACCGGCAGCAACAGCCTGACAGTGAGCGGCACCCCGGCTGGGACCAGCACGGTTGTCCTCAGTGGCGCCAACACCTACACCGGCAACACCACACTCACCTCAGGCGTGCTCAACGTCGGGGTGGTGGAAAACGAGAATGTTTCCGGACCGCTGGGCAAGCAGTTGAAAACGGCTGCGGGCTCTATCATCCTCAACGGCGGCACGCTGCAATACTCGGCTGGCAATCAGTTTGACTATTCCGGCCGCTTCAGCACCGCCGCCGGCCAGCAATACCTCGTCGATACCAACAACCAGACCGTCACCTGGGCGGCCAATCTCGTTAGTTCCGGCGGGAGTCTGAGCTTGACCCGGGCAACCACCACCGCCAACTCGGGCACGTTGGTCCTCACCGGCACCAACACCTTCTCCGGTGTCACCACGCTCAACAACTATGCCGGCGCGTTGAGCGTGGCGACCATCGGCGATGGCGGTGCGGGGGGCAACCTGGGCGCCGCATCCAGCGCGGCAACCAATCTCATTTTTTACGGTCGCCAAACCAGCACCGACAAGCTGATCTACACCGGTGCGACGGCAAGCACGAATCGAGGCTTTTCCGTCGGCCAGGATGCCACCGCGGTGTTCGATATCACCAACGCCGCGACCGCGTTGACCATCTCGGGCGCAGCGACCGGTCAGGGCAACGCCAACTTCCATTTATATAAGTACGGAGCCGGCACACTGATCCTCACCGGTGCCGACAACATGATGGCTAACAACAGCATTGGCCACAAGGTGAATGCCGGAACACTGCAATTCGGCAAGCAGGTGGCGCTTTATAACAACAACACGGCTGCCTGGACCGCAGCGGATCTCGTGGTCGCCAGCGGCGCAACCTTGGCCTTCAATGTGGGGGGCACCGGCGAATGCACCGCCGGCAACGTCACCACCATTCTAACCAACCTGGCGGCCAGCACCAGCACCACCAACGGCATGAACGCCGGTTCGATCCTCGGTTTCGACACCACCAATTCCACAGGCGGCACGTTCACCATCACCGACATCATCGCCAACACCACCGGTGCCAGCGGCGGTGCCCGCGGCTTGAGCAAACTCGGTGCCAACACGCTCGTGCTCGGCGGCGCCAACACCTATACCGGCCCCACCACGGTCAACGGCGGAACCCTCGCTCTAACAGGATCGCTGGCGGCGGCCACCACCGTGGGCATCGCCGCCGGAGCCACATTTGACGTGTCCTCCCTAACAAACTCATCCGCCACTTACGCCTGGAACACCGCCGCTCTCAAAGCCAGCGGCACCGGCACTGCGGCGGGCCTTGCGGCCACGATGAGCGGCACCGCGGGCGGCACCATCAGCATGGGCAGCACACCCATCACCCTGACATGGGCGGGTAACAGTTCCGGGATCGACAGCGATCATCCGCCTCTAACGGTTTCCGGGACCGCTCTAGCGCTTGCGGGCAATCAGTTCACGGTGGTGACCGCCACGGTGTTGGCGGCCGGGACTTATACCCTGGTGTCCGCCGCGTCCATCAGCAGTGGCAGCACGGTCAACGCCACAGCGCTCTACACCGGCGGATCCGGGGTGGTGAGCGGGTTGATCGGCACGGTTTCCATCAGCGGCAACAATGTGATACTGACAGTTTCCAGCGGGGTGGCGGGCGCATTGGATCACTTCGCGATTTCGGCGATTTCCTCGCCCCGCACGGTGGGTACGGCCATCAGCGGGATCACCCTCACCGCGCAAGATTACACCAACGCCACGGTCACCAGCTTCACCGGAACGGTGACGTTCAGTGGCACGGCAGGAGTGACGGGAACCTCGGCGGCATTTTCCGCAGGCGTCTTGAATAATGTTAGCATCACTCCCGTCGTGGCCGGCAGCAGCCTGACATTCACCGTGACGGCTTCCGGCAAGGTCGGCACCAGCGCTTTCAATGTCACTCCGGGGCCGGTGACCGCCGCGAGTTCGACGGTCACCGCCGCCCCCGCCTCGGTCACCGCCGATGGCACCACCACTTCCACCATCACCGTCACCTTGAAGGACTCTAACAGCAACCCCGTTTCCGGCAGGACCGTGACCCTTGTTTCCAGCCGCGGCTCGACCGACGCGATCTCGGCGGCCTCGGGCACATCCAACAGTTCCGGGGTGGTGACCTTCACGGTGAAATCCTCAACCGTTGGCGCTGCTGTTTTCACTGCCACCGATACCACGGATGGCGTGGTGGTTAGCCAAACCGCCGGTGTGAGCTTTACGGCCACGCCCACCGTCAGCGCGGCCAACTCAACCGTAAGCGCCTCCCCGAGCGCGGTGCCGGCCGATGGCTCCACGACCTCCACCATCACCGTGACCTTGAAAGATACCGCCAACAATCCGCTGGCGGGCAAGACCGTGACACTGGGCTCAAGCCGCGGCGCGGCCGATACGGTTTCGGCAGCCTCGGGCGCATCCAACTCCAGCGGCGTGGTGACCTTCACGGTGAAATCCGCCACCGCAGGCGCGCCCGTTTTCACCGCCACCGACACCACCGACAGCGTCGTGGTAACTCAAACGGCCGTCGTGACCGTCAATGCCGTTGCCGCTCAAACCGTCACCGCACTCAATATTTCAGCAAGCGCCACCGGCGCGGAAATTCTAACCGACGGCACGTTGGTCGTGGCCAACCATTTCGGCGGCGTGGGCGACGGCCTGTCTGCGGCGGCATCCGTCACCTTGGCGAGCGGCTTGACTTTCGGCACCAGCGTGAGTCACCTGACCACCGGGTGGGCGGAGCATTCCACGTCCACCGATGCGCAAGGCAAGGTTCCATTGCTCACCGATGCCACGCCTTTCGGCCAGTTGATGCGCCGGTATTTCTGGATCTCTTATGGAGGTTCCGTTTCCACGATCAAAATCCCGGGTCTGACCCTGGGCCACACCTACCGCCTGCAACTGATCTCGGTAAACCCGGAAAACGCCAACGTGGTGGTGGCGAACAATCCGGCCATCACCTGGACGGGAACCACCCCGTCCATGCTGACCTCCACCTGGTTCCAGGAATATCAGGGCACCACCGATGCCAGCATCATCCTCTCGCGCACCGCCGGCGAAATCAATTTCAACGCCTACGTCCTGCACGACACGAGCACCGCCAGCTCGCTCAAGAACATCGCCAGCATGACTTTCCCTGGCCTCGGCGACGCCAACCTGACCGGCACCAACATCACCATCACCGTGCCGTTCGGAACGAATCTCACAACCCTCGCGCCCACTTATACTTTGTCCACTGGCGCCACCTGCCTGCCGGCATCGGGAGCGCCCAGGAACTTCAGCACGCCGCAAACCTATACCGTCACCGCTCCGGACAACTCGACAAAGAGTTATACTGTCACGGTCAGCGTGGCGCCTATCAGTTCCGCCAAGGACATCCTGGCTTGCAGTTTCGGCGCGCTTGGCAACGGCCTGATCACCGGCACCCAGGTCCTCATCACCGTGCCGTCCAACCAGTCACTGACAAATCTCACGCCCACCTTCACGCTTTCGCCCCTGGCATCCATCAACCCGTTTTCCGGGAGCGCCCATGACTTCACCTCTCCGGTGACCTATACCGTGACCGCCCAGGACAACTCCACCAAGGTCTATACCGTAACCGTGCAAACCTATCAGGCGTGGACGGATTCCGCCTCGTTGTTCATCCTGACCACGCCGGATGGAGCGAACGTGGCATCCGCCTCGGAAACCGACTTCCCGCTGCTCGTGCGCCTCAATTCCAATAACTTCAACTTCGGCCAGGCCAAATCCGATGGTGCGGACATCCGTTTCTCCACCGCAGCGGGCGTGATGCTTCCCTATCAGATCGAACAGTGGGATCCCGTCGCCGCCACCGCCTGCGTGTGGGTGAAAATCCCAACCATCACCGGCAACGCGCGCCAGGAAATCAAAATGTATTGGGGCAAGCCGGACGCGGCCAGCGAATCGAACTCCGCCAATGTTTTCAATTCCGCCAACGGTTATTGCAGCGTCATTCACCTCAACGAAACATTGACGGACGAACTCGGCACCGTCACCCCCGCCGATCTCGGCACCAGCGTGGCCACCGGACTGATCGGCAAGGGCCGCCATTTTGTCAGCGGCACCGGCATCAGTTGCGGCAACAACATCACCACTTATCCTTATGCCAGCAATCCTTTTACCTCCGAATGCTGGTTCCGGGCCGACGCCATCGGCGGCAATCCTCTCTATTGGGGGAGATATGCCACCCGCTATGACGGCAATACCGGCGATGGCAATGAAGTGAATATCACGATCGGCTCGCCGGCCAGTCTGAGTTGGTCATCCGACGGTCCCGGCGGTGCCACCGCCGCCACCGTGCCAAGCGTCGGCCAGTGGTATCATCTGGCCGCCGTCTATGCCAACGGCGTCAGCCAGATCTATGTGAATGGCAATCTCGACGGCAGCCGCACCGGCAGTGCCACCGCAATGTCGATTGTCCAGAACGTCCAAATGAACATCGGCGGCTGGCGCGGCGGCAACTATGCCTTTGCCGGCGACATCGACGAGGTCCGGGTGTCCAAAGTCGCGCGTTCGGCCAACTGGATGAAGTTGCAGTATGAAAACCAGAAGGCGCAGCAAACCCTCGTCGGCCCGCCCGTCCAACAAGGGACCAATTTCTCGGTTGCACCCACTTCCGTGACCCTGAACGAAGGCGCGTCCACCATCCTGACCGCCCAGGCAGGCGGCGCACAGAAAATCTATTGGATCCTCAAGCAAAACGGCACGGACACGGTGATCGCCGTGGACCAGTTCACGCTCGCCCTCGCCGCTGGCCGGGTCACCGGCAGCCAAGCGTATGTGATCGAACTGAAGGCGATCTATCCGACGATCACCAAAACCATCGACATTCCGGTCACGATCAACGAATACCTGCCGGATCCGGTGTTCACCCTGTCAGGGCCCTCCGCGTGGGACGGCCGCCAGACCATCACGGTCACGCCCAACATTTCCAACCTCGCCGCGATGCAGGCCAAAGGCGTCGCCAATCTCAACTATGTCTGGAGCGTGGCAGGGCTTGCCGTGACCAAGCAGATCACACCCGGCGTGCTGACACTGACCCGTGCGCAGGGCAGCGGGCTATTGACCGTGACACTGGTGATGGACAACGGCGGCAGCCCGGTCACCCAGACCAAGACTCTAACGGTCGTGGAGCCCGCGTCCGACGCCTGGGTGCGGCGCGCGCCGGATGCGAATGAGAAGCCGGTGAACGGCCAGTTCTTCGCGCGTGATGACACCGGGTACGGCAAGATATACTACAACGGCTCGCTGGGAACCACCCCGGACTCGGTCTATCTGAAGCTGTATCGGACCGAGACCGGCACCGATGTGCCGTACGGAACGCCTTTGCGCCAAACGCTGATCAATGGCGGTTACGCTTTCACCGCGCCGATCGCGCCGGGCCTGGTGACCTACAAGGTCGTGTTCGGCTCGACCAGCGGCGCGACCGACACGGACGTGGCCACCGTGACTGGCCTGATGTGTGGCGATGCCTACATCATCGACGGCCAGTCCAATGCGGTGGCGGACAACAACGGCGGCAACTATGGCACCTTCACCAATGAATGGATTCGCAGTTTTGGCAACATGGGAGGCGGCATCGCCAGCGGCTGGTGCGATGCGGTAAGTGCCAGCTCCAGCGGCGATGCCGGGCGGATTGGCAATTGGGGCATGGCCATGGCCGCCAAGCTGGTCGCCGACTACGCTGTGCCCGTTTGCCTCATCAACGGCGCGGTGGGCGGCACCCGCATCGACCAGCACCAGGCCAATCCGGCGGATCACACCGCGGCGGGCAGCAGTTATTCGATCTATGCGAACATCTTGAATCGGGTGGTCGCAGCCAAGCTGACCCACGGCATCCGCGGCATCCTGTGGCACCAGGGCGAGAACAACAGCGGCGCGGCGGCCCCCACCGGTGACTGGGATTACAAGTCCTATCAACAATACTTCATGGACATGGCGACGGCTTGGAAGCAGGATTATCCCAACATCAAGCATTACTATATCTTTCAGGTCTGGCCCATGCCCTGTAGCATGGGGCCCAAAGGCGACCAACTGCGCGAGGCGCAGCGCACCCTGCCACGACTGTTCTCCAACCTGAGCATCATGTCCACCATCGGCGTCACCGAGCCATGGAACACCCGCACGCTCTGCCATTTCGATGGCACCGGTTACGAGCAAATCGCGGACCTCATCGCACCGCTGGTGGAGCGCGATAACAACAGCTTGGTGCCGGCCACCGACATTACCGCGCCCAACCTGAGACGCGCCTACTTCACTAGCGCCGCCAGGACCGCCATCGCCCTGGAGTTTGACCAGAACATGAACTGGAATACCGCCTCGACGGGGAATTTCTATCTGGACAAGCTCGCCAGCAAGGCCACTTCCGGCAGCGCCAGCGGCCATGTTCTCACGCTCCAGTTGAGCGCCGCCTCGACCCAACAAACCATCAACTACCTGGAGGACGCCATCTGGGACGGCTCCTCGGGCACCCTGTTGCGCGGAGCTAACAACATCGCCGCACTCACCTTCGCCGACGTGCCCATCGGCACCCTGGCCCCCGTCGCTCTAACAGCCACCGCAGGCAACAGCCAGGTCGCCTTGGCCTGGACCGCTCCCAGCGGCGGCGCGACCGGCTACAACGTCAAGCGCGCGCTGAGCGCCGGCGGCACCTACGCGCTGATCGGCTCTGCCACAGGCACGAGTTATACCGACACTGCTGCGGTGAGCGGCACCACCTACTATTATCTCGTGACAGCCACCACCACCGTGGGCACCAGTGTGGGCGAAAGCGCGGATTCCAACGTGGCCAGTGCGACGCCGGCGTCCTCGGGCGTCACCTATGCCTCGTGGATGACCAGCAAGGGCTTGACCGGCGGTGCCGCGGGTGACGACCCGGATCACGACGGCATTCCCAACGCCCTAGAATATGTTCTGGGTGGCGAACCGAATCCCGCCAATGCGGGATCCAACTCGGTTGGCTTGTTGCCCAAGGTTACGCGAAGCGGAAATAACTTGATCTTCACCTACCGCCGTGCCGACATCGCGCTCACCCAACCCGGCATCGCCATCACCGCGGAGTATGGCTCCTCTCTAACAGGTTGGACCGCCGCGCAGGATGGCGTCAATGGCGTCGCCATTACCGTGACCAACGACGGCTTCGGCACCGGCATCGACAGGGTTGAGGTATCCATTCCGCAGGCGCTGGCGGTGGGTGCCGGACTTTTTGTCCACCTCAAGGTGACGCTCCCGTGAATCGATGCGAGTGAGGAGGGGACATTGGCCCCAAGTCGCATGAGGGGAGCAAGGAAAGTCGTCGGATGGCCAAATGGGGACGCAACAAAGCGACGAGAGCCGTCTCGGCGCGGTAAGCAATCATCTTGACGGTGTCGGTGAGCATTTTGACCCTCTGCCACCGCCGCGACCGTGCCCCCCGCATCAAGCAGCCAGCGCATTGCGCGGATTTTTCCGCCGTCATGACCGCCGCGCCGCGCTTGTCACGCCATTGAGCCCAACGACAACGAAACAGGGTCTAACAAATTTGGTCGCGGGCCGGTTCCGGCAACTCTGGAATGTGCCAAGTCATTTTCCGGGATCAATCGCCAATTCCCCGTCACTTCAATGTCGAGATGAGGAAGTGTGATGTTTATGCCGGTTCGGATTCCCGCGTTGCTTCCCACTTTGCCTCCTCATCGGTGAAGTATCTCACGCGCACTTTCTTGAACTCCTTGGTGGAATAAAGTGCGTGGCGGTCGGTGATGCCGGTGGCCTCGGCGATTGCTGTTAGGGTTTGCTCGCATGCCTCCACGGATTTGCCATGAACCATGGTAAAGAGATTGTAGGGCCACTCGGGATAACTCGGACGCTGATAACAATGACTCACCGCGCGGAACCCCGCCATCGTTTCACCAAGCCGCCGCAGGGCATCAGGATCATCCGCCGGGCCGGCCCAGACTCCCATGGCATTCGCTCCGAACCCCGCCCGCCGATGGTGGAGCACCGCCGCGAAACGCCGCATCCGGCCGGATGTTAGAAACCGTTCGTGCATCTCCGCCGCATCCGCGAAGGAGATTCCGAGTTCCTCCGCCACCGCCACAAACGGTGCCGGTACCAGCGCCAGATCCCGCTGCATCACCCGCACAAAGGCGATTTCAAACTCTGTTAGAACCGTGGTTTCCGAGCGGTTCGCTTCGGTATAGGCGGGGGTTTCCTGATCGTCGGGCCGGGCCGCGCCCTCGACATCGAACTTCACGCCGATCTTGAACAGCCGCAGGGTGGGCAACAGGCGGGTCGATTCCGCACCCGACAGGCGGTGCAGCAGGTCCACCGTTCCTTCCAAGCCGAGGCGGCTGGTGGGTGGCACGGCGATGGTGTACCATAGATTGAACGAATGATTCCGCAGGTAGTTGTGGCTCACCCCGGGATGGGAATTGATCACCGCCACCGCCGCGTCAAGCCGCTCCGGCACGATTTTGGCCGCCACCAGACTGGAGGCATAACCAAGGCTGCGGGTATCGAAAATCGCGCTGATCTGCCGGATTACTTTGGTTTCTTTCAAGTCCCTCACCCGCGCCAGGGTTTCATCTTCCGTGAGTCCGCAGCGGGAACCAATTTCCGCGAACGGTCGCTCCGCAAAGGGCATGGATTCCTGAAGTATTCCCAGCAAAGCGGCATCAGCAGTATCGGTGGTGGCGGTCATTCGGGCGGGAACATAACACGTTACCGGTCGGGCGAAAGTCCGGACCGGCTTGAAATTTCACCCGACCCCCTTCCGCAAATCCCTGGCGCTCCACAGCGTACCGGCCGCCGCCGCGCCAGTGCCGCGCCATCTGCGCGCCCCGTCCCGACGTCTTGGCCCGAAGCGCTCCCGGCATGAGCGGAACACCTCGTCCACGAACCCCCGGCTGCCGATCACCGCCCCATCCGTGAAATATCGGACCCGGCACCGCAGCATGCGGCCCAGCGCCACATCCCGGTTTCGTTGGAGTTCTCCCAATTCGGCGTCCACCACCGCCTTTTTCATCCCCTTGCGCAACACCTTCACCTCAAGGTTGCCATCCATGTCCACTGCTTCATCGAGTTTCTCCGTCCCCTTCTCCAACAACAACTTCCGGTATCCCAGCGACACCTCGCCCGCCCAGTGCCGAGCGTCGCCCTCCCAACCTTTGTGTGCCATGATCGCCCGCACCAACCCCGCCCGCGCCTTTTTGCCATCGCCTTTCGGCC
>Ga0118677_10008808_pt1 | contig 16012 bp, 15 predicted proteins | sample AliMusrvi5mmetaG_FD_86154 | JGI IMG/M metagenome (GOLD analysis project Ga0118677, IMG submission 86154) | reverse complement strand
GAATAAAACGGCGTTTTGCGGGGTCCGCAGGGTTTGGCCAGCCGCACGGCTTGACGTTCGGTGTTTTTTATCAGTGATGCACTGATATGTGAAACCGAATAAGACAACAAAGCAAGACAACGCCCCTTGTCTGGCGTACAGTATCCATCAGTTTTCCAAGGCTTAGGATGCTTTTCATTGTTGGCGAATTCCCGTGTATGTGCCGTAAAATATTGGAATATATAGATATATTTACAAAGGTTTGGCTGTGTGAAATTCTATGGGACTTTTGTGACGTTTGTTTAAATGTACCCCATAATCGAGGGGTTGGGTAAAAACAGCCTCTTTGACAGCCCTGCCACCTACCGGTCAGTCGCGCCCGTAGCGACCGCCCCAGCCGTTGTTGCTCGCGCCACTCATGTTCGCGCCTTTCCTCCCGGCCACCGCCACCCCATCCGCGCAGGCGTTACCTTATGTGTCCTTACTGTACACAGAAAGCATACCGTATACTGTCCGCATACAGAACTCAGACGACATACAGAACACCTTTGTTATCGGCATAAATACCGTTTCCCCGGATGAAGCCAGCCAGAACGGGGGCGATTCTGCCATCCATTATTTTTAGCTCTCATGATTTGTCATGGATTATGTATAACACAAAATGCGTTCATAATGTACACAGTCCGCAATCAGAATACAGAATGAATTCTGTATACAGTCTGCACACTGGATGCATTAATCATCGACATCAACGCCAGTTTCCCGAATGAAGGCAGCTAAAGCCCGTTCAAGCACAACGCCCTTTTGTAACTTGAGTTTGGTTGCAACTTTGTCGAACAAGTTGATTGTCTCATCAGAAGCTCGGATAGTGGTTGTACGGTTTCGCCCCGTCGTCCAGCGATAGGGCTTGCGCACTTCAACTGCCTCTTGCGTTTCATCCTGCTTCACCGCAACGCTATCACGGCTCACAAACCCAACTCTCTCACCAACCGCCTTAACTTTATCGGCTGACGGGAAATCGTCATTATCAAATTGGGGTTGCCCCTTTCCATGCCGAAGCTCTTCAACCTCGTTTGCCAGTATGTCGGCGATAGGATTAAGTCGTTTCTCGTCTGCCATTATGCAATCTCCGCTACATTGGGTTTGTCATCTTGACCATGATCCAAGGAATCAGGATGCTCAACCGGAAGGCCGCGAACGATCCTTATGCTCTCCAAAGCAAATTGCTCTGAATTGCGAACGGCCTTATCAATATTTGAGCTATGGGATGACGTGAGTTGGTAGAGCGTCTTTCCGCAGGAAAAAATGGCTTTATACGCTTCGCGCTCAAGTAATTGTGTGGTGAACACTGGGTATCCGGCTTCCTTAAAATTCTGCTCAATACTGGCAAGCGTCCGCCCACGGATTGCCGGGCTTGTCCTGGTAAACAGGATTGCAAAGGGGATTTTCCGTTCAAACGCTTCTTCCTGATTGCGGACCAGCCGCACGGCTTTTGCCGCTTCGACAGCATCAAGATGTGAACCCTGAACGGGAATCACAACTAAATTGGCTCTGCTGATGGCATAACTGACCGTCACGGATGCCACGCCCTCAAGATCGACAATTACAAATTCGCTGTTAGCCGCCGATTCCTTGATTTCAGCCAAGATAGTGCTTTCATCCTTATTGGTGACAACCTTTAAATTATCTGGAAGTTTTGCATGGCTGGCCCATCGGGTAAGCGGCCTGTTGGGATCGGCATCAATCACCGTCACATTCGCCCCTGTGTTGGCTAATGCGTTGGCAAGAAGACAGGCGGACGTGGATTTTCCAGCCCCACCTTTTGAACTGGCGAACACGATGATCGGCATACTCCCCCCTCAGATTTTTATCTTGGCGAAGTGATGAAAACAGAATGAATACAGCCTGTCAACATAATACTGAAAGCATTCAGGTTTCAGAAAGCATACAGTACACAGATGACAGGCAGAACACTGATAGCATACTGAAAACAGAACGCTTTCAGTGTTCTTTTTGTACACAGTATGCAAACAGTGTACACATCATAATATCAATATATTGAATCATTATAAGGATGCATTTCGTTCCTTATTGCTCAAACCTTCAATTAATTCTGACTTCCGCATGGTTAAACCTTCATTTTTTTCGCTTACGCGAAAATTCCGAGTTGGGGTTTAAGTGTAAGCCCAAAATGGATAATCCCAGCCAAGCAGGCAAGGCCGGGGCTTCGGCAGACTGGCTCGCTCCGCTTCGCGTCTGCCTTGCCCCGGCCTTGCCTGCTTGGCTTGGCTCACGACTGAACTCGGGCGCAACGAAAGCCAGTGTAGTAGTAGCGGTAGACGGGGACGCTGTAGTAACGGTACGCAGAACGGCAGCTCCTCGCGTAGTTGAACCAGGACCCGCCGCGAACCACACGGGCCGCGCCAGTTCCCTGTGGGCCGACCGGGTCAATCTGCGTGTCTTCGGTATACGCCCTCATGCCGTCCGCGCACCACTCCCAGACATTGCCGAGCATGTCATGCAAGCCCCACGGGTTGGGCAGCTTCTTGCCGACTTCACGGGTGCCGGATTTCGGGTTGGGGTATTGCATCTCCGGCCAGCTTGATGATTTTTCGCCCTCTGGCAGGTCGAATCCTACGCCGCTGTTGCCACCGTACCAAGCAATAGGGTCTAAGGCCGGGGCGTTGTTTTGCCCAAGAATTTCGATTCCGCCGGTGTACAGTGCCGTGTCGGTCCGGGCGCGGCAGGCGTGTTCCCATTGGGCCTCGGTGGGCAGCACCAAATCCAAGCCGGGTATCTCGGCGTTGATACGTTGCAGGAAGGTTTGCACGTCGTCCCAACTGACCTGTTCGACCGGGCGGCGAGGGCTTTTGAAGCGGCTGGGGTTGGAATGCATCACGGCTTCCCACAAGGCTTGGGTGCAGGGGGTGTCGGCCAGCCAGAAGCCTTTGGTGATATAAACGGTGTGCCGGGGATGCTCTCGCTTGAACCATTCCTCTTCATAGCTTTCCTTCGCCAAGCCGCGAGTCTCCTTCTCCGGCGAACCCATCATAAACCGCCCCGGCGGTATCCAGCGCAGGCGTTGGGTGACTTTTTCCATGGTGAATGCGACAAACACGCCGCGCCTGTCTTGCCCCCACTCGCTGGCCCATGCGGGCGGGTTGCCGGAGGCTAAAGGATGCCAAGCGGTGTCGATGACGGGCGTGGTTTGCATGGTATCGAACCGTTTAAAAAAAGACGGCCCACCGGCGAGCGTTCGCGGGGCATCCGCCTTCCGCTACTAGCACACCGGGGGCCTTTGGGTTTTGGCGACGGCGAACCGACACCGTGGATGGCGGCCTGTTCAGGTTCAAGCCGTCCGGCTTGGTCGTGAGCTCGGGCGCAACGAAAGCCAGTGTTGTTGTTGCGGTTGTCGGGGTCGTTGTTGTTACGGTACGCAGAACGGCAGTTCCTCGCGTTGTTGTTCCAGGACCCGCCGCGAACCACACGGGCCGCGCCAGTTTCCGGCCGCCACCCACAAGGCAGACTTTACACCAAGGCCAGGTCTGCATCAAGCGGACTCCTGCGCAGTTGTTCCCGCCGCCACGTCACGGCATCGGCATGGGCGGTGATGGCATAAGCACTGGCATAGCCCGCCTGCAAGCCGAGTGCGTCAATCAAACCGTCGCGGTAGGCGGTTTCCCATTGTTGCCGACACTCGGCATAGCGGCGTTTGCGGCGGCGGGACAGCAGCAAGCGCCCTGGCAGGATGCGGTAGCCGCAGAAGCTCAGGCCATGCCGACTCTGCCCAACTTGAACCGGCTGCTTGATTTCAAGCCCTAAGCGGTTGTGCGCATACTCACCTGCCGCAATCAAGGCATCGCGCACCGACTCGCGGTCGCCGCCCCACCAGACCATGTCGTCCATGTAGCGCACGAAGCCGCGCACCCGGCAAGCTTCGAGCAACAGCCGGTCGAGGCCGGACAGGTAGTAGTTGGCGAATTGTTGGGAGGTCAGTGCGCCAATGGGCAGGCCCTTGCCCGGTGCGGCGTGGTGGGCATTGATGATACGCGCCATCAATGCCAGTAGCGGCTGGTCTTTGAAACGCCGCGCCAGCAACTCGCCCAAGATGGTGTGGTCGATGTTGGCGAAGTAGGCGCGGATGTCGATCTTCGCGTACCAAGGCCAGCGTTGCAGGTGGTGCTGTGCGCGTCGCACGGCGGCCAAGGCCCCCTTGCCGGTGCGGCAGGCGTAGGTGTCGGCGACTAGGCCACGGTCCAGCACCGGCCCGACAGGGGCCATCAGCGCATGGTGCAAAACCCGTTCGGGAAAACAGGGGGCATGGATGATGCGGGGCTTGGGGTCGCGGATGTGGAAGCAGCGCATTTGACCGACCGTGACCGTGCCTGCCAGGATGTCTTGCCGCAAGTTGGCGAGCCGGGTTGGCAAATCCTTTTTGAACTGGATGACCTCCGTGCGATGGCCCTTGCCGAGCGCTGCGCGGTGGAATGCCGCCGACAGGTTGTGCCAGTCGGCCACCGCATCAAGGCCGACCCCGCTACGCTTCATGGTGCATCCTGCGGTTGGGTGCTGAACGCTTCGCGCAACTGGCGCAGGAACGACTCGGCGTACTTTTCCATCCGCGCATCGCCGATGCCTTGTATTTCGCGCATGGCCGCCGCCGTGACAACCCGGCGCTGAACCATTTCCGCCAACTGCTCGTTGGTGAATAGCGCGTAGACTGGCAAGCCTTCCTTTTCGGCAATTTCTTTGCGGAGTGAGCGCAGACGGGCATAGATGGTGAATTCCGCCTCGTTGAGCACTTCCCGGTAATCGACCTTGTCCTGCTTGCCTCGCCCGTTGTCGCTTTGTGGACGGCCCTGCCCTGCCGACTCAAAGCCGACGCACACCGCCCACGCGCTGTTGGCGCCGTCTTGGGCCAGTTGCCGGTCAACGGACAGGATGCGATGTCCCGCCAAGAAGCGGTTCAACTCGTCGGCGGTGTCGCCGCCGCCATATATGGGTATCGTGAAAAATCGCAATTGCATAAAGGTATTGAAAACTAAGAAAAACCGTCATTCCGGCAGGGATGCCGGACAAATCGGCAGGACAGACGATTTGCACGGCATCGCCGCCCGAAGGGTTCGGGACAAGGATGTCCCGAATGCATCCAGTGCCATGGACGGTAACTATCCACCGCCGACAATCTAGCTGAAATTTACGGCATCAAATCTAACCATAAATCTTGCCAATCAGGATTGGCCTGTTCAATCAACCCCAGTTTCGCGGTGCGCTGCCATTGTTTAATTTGTTTTTCCCGCATAATCGCACTCTCCATCCTATCATGCGACTCATACCAAACCTTGGACGCTGGATTCCGTCATCCCTGCAGGAATGACGGGTCTCCAACACTTGTATACGACGACAAGAGCGGAAGCTTGGGAACAAGCGCCATTCGTCGTTCCGGCGAGATGGTATTTTTCGCCGGGAACGCCCGCCAGGGCGGGCTTATTCCGGCCTTCTTCGCGCCACGCAACCGGGGGCGGCCCGGCCCTGTCCGCTCCGCGGCCGGGCCGCCCCCGGTTGCGTGCGCTCCGTTCTTGGCCCTCCGGCCTCACGCCTGAACTCGGGCGCAACGAAAGCCAGTGTTGAAGTAGCGGACGTCGGGGTCGTAGTGGAGACGGCACGCAGAACGGCAGTACCTCGCGTCGTCGTACCAGGACCCGCCGCGAACCACACGGGCCGCGCCAGCTTCGTCAGATTGCCAAACGCTGCCATCCATCGGTGCTAACTCGTAGTTTGAATGCCATGGGTCTTCGACCCATTCCAAAACATTGCCAAGCATATCATACAGCCCCCACGGGTTGGGTTGTTTCTGACCGACTTCGCGGGTGCCGGACTTTGGGTTTCGGTATTGCATTTCCCCCCAGTCCGATGAATCATACCCTTCCGGCAATTCGTAGCCTTCGCCGCTATTGCCGCCGTACCAAGCAATGGCATCCAAGGCGGGAGCGTTTCTTTCGCCCAGAATCTCGATTCCGCCAGTGTACAGGGCCGTGTCGGTCCCGGCACGGCAAGCATACTCCCATTGCGCCTCGCTCGGTAAGGCCAAGGCCAGCCCTTGGTATTTCTCATTGATGCTTTGCAGGAAGGTCTTGGCATCGTCCCAACTGACTTGTTCGACCGGGCGCAAAGGGCTTTTGAAATAACTAGGGTTGGAATGCATCACCGCTTCCCACAGTGCCTGTGGGCAGGGCGTGTCAAAGAGCCAATAACCTTGGCTGATCGTGACTGGGTGCTGTGGACCTTCGGGACTCCAACGCCCCGGCTCGTTATCCGGCGAACCCATCATGAACCGTCCTGGCGGAATCCAGCGCAGGCGCTGGATGACCGGTTGGCCTTGCTTGGATTCGATGGCGATGTCGGCCCACAGCCCGAAGCGGTCGCGACCCATGGAATCGGTCCAATCCGGCTTGCTATGTATCTGCCGGAAGGTCAGCCGCTCGCGGTCGGTGAGGATGGCGAAGGCGCTGCACTGTGGCAATGACGTGGTTGCCTTGGGGGCGGTGTCTAGGCGGAGTAGCTTGGCCGCAGTCTCCTCGCCCCTCTCCCCAACCCCTCTCCCTGGGGGGGAGAGGGGCTTTGTGATCGTTCCCACGCTCTGCGTGGGAACGCCTGTTAGGCCGCTCTGCGGCCCTAGGCGCGGAGCGCCATCGGCTGCGTTCCCACGTAGAACGTGGGAACGATCAACCCTCTCGGCTGGTCGGGCCAAGGCAGACTGGCTCGCTCCGCTTCGCGTCTGCCTTGGCCGACCCGCCGCTTGCTTGCCTGGCTCACGACCCTGAACTCGGGCGCAACGAAAGCCAGAGTTGAAGTAGCGGTCGTAGGGGACGAGGCTGATACGGCACGCAGAACGGCAGAACCTCGCGAGGTCGCCCCAGGACCCGCCGCGAACCACACGGGCCGCGCCAGCCTCGGACGACTCCCAGGCACTGCCATCGGTCGGTGCATTGTTGTAATTGTTGTGCCATGCATCCTGCACCCATTCCCGGACATTGCCGTGCATCTCATGCAAGCCCCAAGGATTCGCGGGAAGACTCTTGACCGGGACCGTCTCTTGCCGATACAAGCCTTTCTTGCCATCGGCATAGGGGCGGTTGCCATTATAGTTGACCTGCTCGGGGGTGATGTTGCCGCCGAAGCTAAACGGCGTTTCCGTCCCGGCTCGGCAGGCATATTCCCATTGCGCCTCGGACGGCAAACCCAAATCCAGCCCCGGCATCTTGTGGTTCAAGGCTTGGATGAATTTTTGCGCATCTTCCCAACTCACTTGTTCGACGGGCAGGTCCGCGCCTTTAAAATTACTTGGGTTCTCGCCCATGACAGCCTGCCACAAAGCCTGTGTGCATGCAGTGTCGAACAGCCAGTAGCCTTGTTGGAGGTTGACCTCATGCTGCGGACTCTCATCGGAAAAACGCTCCGCCTCCGTTTCCGACGAACCCATCATAAAAGTACCCGGTGCTATCCAGCGCATCCGTTGGGTAACTGGTACCTTTTTTTTATAGATAATATTTCGGTCATGTTGGGAAGAACTGTCATCGTCATTAAAATATGAACTATCATCATGGCTTTCCTGAATCTCAATATTCACCGAAAACTCCACCCAAGCACCATATTGATCCCGGCCCCAAGCACTCGCCCAAGAAGGCGGTTCGCCGGTTTCCCAAAATTCGTCAGAGACCGACTCGGTTTTTGAAACCGAGTCGGTCTGCGGCTCGATCTTAACCCAACCGTTACCCGACTCGACCGTGCCTAGCGGACTGCCCTGTTGCGTCAATCGGGTCGGGTCGGTTTGCTCAACGGTTTGCAACTGATCCGTGACTTGGCTTAGCATCAAACGCCTAATCCGGTCGGGCGGGACATCCGTAGGCAAGAAACTCCGGTCGGGTTGAAAGTCTTTATCCTTTTCATGCAGGGTCGCCGACAGCCGGTTTAAGGCTTTGCCCACTTCGGCATCGGCATAGGCGGCGGAGGTCAGGCGACGCTCGCAACGCCGATACCACGCCAAGGAGCCGCTGGCGATGCCTCCTGCCACAAGGCCACGGGCGCGTTGGCTAAACTGCACAAAAAATTGGCTGGCTAAACTCAAGTCTTGAGCCTTGTCATCTTCCGGCAAACATTCGCGGGAAACCGGTTCCAAGGATTGAATTTCTTCAAACCAGATTTCCTGCGGGAGCGGGCCGCGCCACTGGCGCAACACAGCCAATACCCGGCGTTGCAGCGCCTCCGGTTCGGTGGCAAAGGCGGCGCGGTATTCTTTCGCCTTGTCGGGGGCGAGGGTAGCCGCCGCCGCCGAGTCGCTGGTCAAGGCCGGGTGCTGCCAGACATCGGATTCGGTGCCGCTGTCTGCCTCGTCTGTGGGCAATAGCAGGCGCACCGCTCGCAATAGGCCGGGTTCGATGCGCAACGCGGGGGAGACGAGGCGCAACAGCCGCTCGGCCCGTTGCCACCGTTGCTGGGGGTCCGCCGCCGAACCGGACGGCCGCGCCCACGGCAACAGCCGCCATAGGTCGCGCAGTGCCTTGTCGCAGCGTTGCGGCGGACAGGGCAGCAAGGCGGTCGGCTGGCAACCCGCATCCGCCAGTTGGCGACCAAAGCCTAGCCAGAAATTCCGCACTTCGAGGTTCCCGTCCGTCAAACAGCCCAAGTCACCCAACACCAACACCAGACTCCCCGGCGGCGGCATACGGTAGTCACCCGATGCAGAGCCATCCGTCAACAGCCTAGGCGCGGTCAGCCCTTCCCAATACGCGGCCCGTTCGATTTGGTGGGAAGCCAGCAGTCTGCTTAAAGCATGACCGGTCACTTCCTGATCGGCCCAGTAAGGAACCAAGCGGTCGCTGCGGTCGGCAATGATCTGCAAACGCGGACCCCAGCGGCGGCGGCGTTCGTAGGGAACCCGCTCGATCTGCCGCCCACGGGTCAGCGTGGCGACGACTGCCGGGACATCCAAGGTGCGGGTTTCATGCCATTGCGCGGCCTCGCAGCGCAGACGCGCCTGCAATTCGCGCCAAGGCGCAAGCAGGGGGATGCGAAGCGGCTCGGTAGGGCGGTTAGTCCATTCGATTTCCCCCGGCTCCACGGGCTGTTCCACGGTTTCGGCGGCGGCGATGGGTTCATAGGCATCAACATACCAGAATGGGATGTCGGTGAGGGGGATTTCCTCTATAGGGGCAATTTGGTCGATTGAACCGACTGTGAGTTGAGCCTTTTCGGTAGACTTTACTGTATCGATGGCTACTAACTTCACAGCCTTTACTGGTCTGAATCCCAGCAATTCGGCGGCAATCTGGGCCATTTCTTGATCGCCCTGCCGCAATGCCCGTACCAAGTCGGCCCGGCCACACGCCCCCAAGGGTCTCACTTGCCCGGCTCCGGCCTGCGCTTGAAAGCATCCGGGTGTTTGGCCAGCACGAAGCCCGACACCTGTTCGAGCAGGGTGGCGGCATCGTAACCGGCCGCCAAACCTTCTTCATCGTCCAAACCCAACACGGCCCGCACAAAATCCAGATATTCCGCCTGTCCGGGCAAGGGTAGCCAATGTTCGCGTCGGGCGGTTTCCCGGTCTTGCACCAACAGTTCGGCGGCACTTTGCAATAGGGCATCGGTGGCCTGGGGATAATGCGCTTGGGGAAAATGGGCTAGGGCGCGGGCCATCAGATGGGCAATCAACTCGTCGCGCTGTTCGGGCAGACGCAAGTGCAGCACGAGGCAACGGCGGATGAAGGCATCCGGCAAGGCGCGTTCCTCGTTGGTGGTGATGATGACCAAAGGCGGCTCGCCCTTGGCTTCCACTGGCTTTTCCATGTCGGGCGGGGCGAAGCTGCCGGAACCCAGTGCTTCCAACAAGCCATTGGGTACATCAGATTCGGCCTTGTCGATCTCATCAATCAGCACCAGACAGCCGTTGGACGGGTCGCCGCCGTCCGCTTGTAACGGCGGCTTTTGGCCCACTTTTATGGCCTGTGCCAATGCGTTGAGCCAATCAAAAGCCCACCACAACGGGCGGGGTTGCAGATAATTACGAACCGCCAACTGAGTTTTTGCCGATTCGGTGCCTTCCCCCTTGTCGTCGGCACAGCGCAAAGCCCCCATCAATTGAGCGTCGGCCAAACGGGCAACAGCATCATAATGCCAGAGCAAGTCGCGGGATTCGGTGCGTGAATCGACTACACAAGGCACGAAGGTTCGGCCTAGCGACTTGGCGGCGGCGCGGGCCAATTGGCTTTTGCCTATGCCCGGCTCGCCGCGCACCAGCAGAGGGCGCTTAGCGGCAAGTGCGGCGTTGATGGCGGCAATCTCGCGGCGGTCCCACACATGCACTGGCTCGGGGACGGTGGGCGAGGCAGCAAGTACAACAGTGTCGCCGTGTTGGGCGGTAAGGAATTTCATTGGGGGTTCCGTTGTTTTTTGGGTAACAGTTCTAACAGGGGGCGAAAATTGCGTTTGTCGGCCTTGCGTATCTCGAAGCCTTTATTAAGGCAAAGACAAATCAGGCCAGGGTATCGCGCCCTAATAGTGCGCAACACGTTTTCAAATCTACCCCGGTCTTGGGCCTCCTCCGGTTCGGTCACAATCAGATAGTGGGTGCGGTTGTTGCTTTTGGCCTGAAACTCGATCTCCACAGCGGCGAGTTGGATACGTTCAGGCTTCGAGTATTCGCTGACATCCTCACCGGCAAAACGGCGAACGATAAAATCATCCACGGCCTTTTCAAATTCTTCTGGGGAACCAAACTTTTTCTCCAAATGCTGTCTCAGCGCAGTGATTGTTTTCATGCCGTCAGGATCAAACCCACATTCAGGGGGTTCCGGCAAGCTTAGCCTACCTTTGGGGAAATCATCTTCCCCTTCACGGTCACAGAACAAAGTTTCCCGCCCGTCCACACCGGCCATGATGATTTCAGCAACCGTGGCATAGGAGGCAGGCAGGGTCAGCAAGGCAAGACCGGAGTTATTGCGGATGTTTTGCACGGACTCCACCACACCGTGGTCGTAAATGGCGGGAAGGATGGCCTGGACTACGGCGCTGATTGGGTTTGACTTGGAGATACCGCCGAGTTTGCGGAAAGCTTGTTGGCAATGAACGATCAGTTGATCAAACTCAATCCCCAATAGGCGATTGACTAAAACGGACAATTTTTCCTTACCCTCCCTAGCTTGCCAGCCTTCGGTTAGGTCTGGGAATTCGGCGGCAATGGCATCAACGCAGTCTGTCGCAGACTCAAGCTTCTGCTCGATTCGTTGCCGCATCCGGTTCAGCCGATCCTGGCGTTGACGGTATCCCACCTGCTGGCAAAAATCCGCATCATCCCGCAGCACCTTCCACATCGGCACGGCTTGCAACCGCTTTGCTTCCAAATTAGGCGGCACTTTGACAATCACGCCGAAAATGCGCCCATTGACGACGACGGGGCTACCTGAAGCGCCTTGCCAGTCTTCAGCCAAGGGCGGCCCGGCATCTGCTTCGAGGGCAAAGATAGGGTCGCTTTCCAGCATCGAAAAAACACCGCCCTTCATAGGAAAAGGCTCACGCACCCCGTCACGTCTCCCCCCAACCCGTGGAAAGCCGACGCTTGCCCAGCGCATGTCATCCAACGGCTTCTGGTCACTGGGAAATATTTCCCAAGGCGAGACCTCGGGCGGCAAATTGCAATCCAGCAAAATCAAATCCCACGGCTTGCCATCCCAAGCAACAATGCCTTGAACCGACTGCCAAGCGGAGACGGCTTTGGAGTGATGCCAGCGGATTTCTATCGGACGGCCTTCGTCGCTTTGGGCTGATGTTGGAAATACGGCATGGTAGGCAGTGAGGATGCGGTTGGGGGCCACCGGGTAGCCGGTGGCAACATCCCCTTTTTTGCCATCACTCCCCGCGTGCGGGACGAAAATTTCGGCTATCGAATCTTTCCACATGACCGGAAAACGCTATTTTTCCTAGAAGTTTGTAAGCTATTTTTCCTCCGGACTGGAAATCAGCGTCGAGCCTTCACCGTCGGTCACTGGTTTCATTTTAAGCTTGATGGTGTGCAGCTTTTGCGCTTCAACTGAACCATCCGCGCTGGCATCGACGACCCAGAATTTCATTCCGACTTTGCCTGTGGTTTTTTGTGTCGTGCCGACTTTTAACTCGATTTCAATGTCTTCAAGCTTGAATTGCAGTTTCTCTTCCGCCGCTTGCCGTTGCGCATCCATCAACTCTCTGCGCAATTCTACGAGCATTTCAGCCAATCCGATCTGTTCCATAAGTTTCTCCCAATCTATAAGATTCTGATAATGAGTTATTTATTCGTCTTTATTCGCTTAGAGATTTTCGCTTAAGCGAAAAAAATGTGCCGCCCTTCGCTAACCTGACTAATCGGTGGATCCTTGGCTGTGAAGTCCTCGCTCGCGGTCAGCCAGTTTTAAGATGCCGCTTGTGCTGTGGCGGTTTGTGCAACTTAGGCACTAAGGCGCACAGCACACCAAGGATGCACAAAATAAGATTTTACACCTTTCCGCGCTTGGAGCGCGGCCCCGGATGACTCCGGGGGCTGTTGGGGCGAGGGCAGGACAGCCCGACTGCGGGACACAGCCGCACCTACCAAGCTTTTTGCTGTTAATCCCTTTACTGCCGCCATATCACACCCAAACCGCATGGCATAATTTTGCATACACACGCAAAACTAAACAAAGCAAAACCCCACTACAGCTACGCTCTGAATTGCTGGCAGTGTTTTCAATCGCCTCCTCCGCAACCGCCACAACCACCGCCGCCTCCATCTCCACCGTCCCCATCTCCACCGCCAGAATCACCCCCCCCTCTTATGGCATCTTTTGAACTCTTCAGCACTGCTTGAGTATCGGCCAAGGCAGTACCTACCAATGCGCCCAAACCGACCGTCGCTACTAGGTAAAGCAATCCATCTGCCGTGTTTTTATCAAAATTACGATGATTACGCTTTGCGTAGCCCAGCACAGCATCGCCGTAGTGGCTTCTACTCAACCGAGTGACACTTTGTCGTAGTCCAATAAAGAAAAATACAATCATCATCCAAGTTAGATATCCAACGGGTTTTCCAATTGCCAGCCCATGCTGTAAACGAATAAAACCAATAATCAGTAAAACTAAAAACAGTAGGCCACTTATCTGTTGGGCTTTCTTAGATTGATCGAATGCAACATATAGACCCAGTGTTTCCAAGCGATTGCAAAAAAGGTTTTTTGCGGGGGAAATTGCCGCGAGTCGAATTTTTTCAAGCGTGGCATTCGGCTTAGCTGCTTGCCTGAGAATCTCTGCCTCTAGCGGCGTTTTAGCGTCGTCAGGCACAAGTAACTTTAAGCTTGGCTTCTTTTGCTTAAAAAAGCCCTGCTTGCCTTTATCCAATTCCAAGCATCCGCGTTGTAGAAGGCTAACTAAGGCAACATCCACCGTTTGCTGTGGCCCATCCGAAAGATAGGCTAACTCCTCAGGCGTGAGTGTCACATCTAATGGCTTGCCATTGCGATCCGGTTTGCTCATAATCGAACGAATGGAGCGAGAGACAATCGCCAAAAATAGCCCTGATAATCCATAAAACCATAGAAACCCCGCTGCATCCAGCTTCATTGGGTTGATGCTATCGGGGACACCCGCACAACTGACGATAAACAAGGGCATGGAAAGTGTCACAAGCATGGTCGCCCCTCGCCAACCAATATTCCGCCAAGACTTGGGCTTGGCCACCAACCAATGTTGCCGGACGTTGACTCGGGCATGATGTAAGTCCTTGCCGAATCGTATTTGTGAATCAGGCCATATATCCTCCGGGGGTTTATATCCAAACAATCTTTCGTAACTGGCTAAGGTCTTGCCATACCAATCGTTGAATTTTCCTTGTTCATCCCCCCCGCCGCGTGTAGGCTCATGATGTAAGGGCTTGCCCAACACCTTGGGACAGAACTCTTGCCAATAGGAGCGGGTGTAGGTTAAATGCAGATGCCAAGCCTGATCAACTTGATCGGATGGCGTGACAGGATGTCCCGCAACAATGGCAAGAAATGCAAACTTTTTGTATTCCTCAATCACGCGATGCGTAAACGTGTCAGTCCAACGATTTTCCCTAGCCAGCCTTTTACTAAACGACAAGCATGAATCTGCCTTGTCAAGTTCAAACGCTTGTATGTTCTTAAACAATTCAACTTCTTGAACATTCATACTCATACCTCATTCTGCGTTAATATTGGAAGCAAGCCAGCAATGTGTGGGGCTTTGGCTAGGCCGTCCGCGCCAGCGGTCGGCCTTTTTGGGGGTCGCCGCGCGGCGGGGGTCTGTGCCGTCGAGGAACGAGACGCACAGTCCCCCAGGAGCGCCAAAAAAAGGATTTCACACCTTTCCGCGCCGGGAGCGCGGCCTCGGCATGGATGCCGGCGGTTTTTTGGACGAGGGCAGGGAAAGCCCGACTACGGGACACAGCCGCATCTGCCAAGCTTTTTGAGCAAAACCAAAAAATCCTAAAACCTACCAAACAATGGTATAATTGAAAGCCTTACCTTTAGGATAACTCCTAAACTTAAGATGACTTTTGGCCCGGTTTGGCTTGCCCACACCGGGCTTTTTTATGGGCTGGAACCATCAGCAGAATTAGCGCGTTTAAGCCTTTCAACCTCGGCTTGAACGATCTCAATCAAATACTCTGGCGCGTCGATGCAAACGCGCTTCCACCCGTCCGGCAAGTCCAATTCATCCCTAAGATAGCTTACCCCGCCAAGTTCAGCCAGGCGCAACGACTCCTTAACTTTCTGGAAAGCCTTCCAAACGATATTCACAGCACCGCCCACAGTCTGCTTGTCCCAACCGTGCGGCCTAGCGATGTCCTCCAATTTTTCATTATCGACCAATGCGGCCCTAGCCGCATTTAGGCGGCTTTCCGACATGCTCAAAAGCGGGACCACCGCGTCAAATTCTGCGGCTGACATACGCCTTTTCTTAGTGTTCCCCTTTCCCCTGCCTTTTTCACTCATAGCGTTAATCTCATATTCTTATTATTCTTTAAGTTCCAATAAACAAAAAAATGGAAATCCTTTTCCATTAAACCACTTTAAACTAAAACCTTATTGCTCCTTTGCCCCATGGAAAATATCAAGCATACTAAAAATCATACAAGGCGTTGCCCCATGCAAATAGGCAACCAAGGCAAAAGCGCCGTCTCCATCCTTTGAGAAAATGCCTTTCCTAAAACCGCTCAAAACGTCCATTGCAAGGTTTTTAGATTTTTTTCCAGCATTGTAGTAAGGTTTCAACCATGAACTTATCTCGCTCTTGTCGCTATCAGCAAGGGAATCCCAAACACGAGAAGGCAACTCGCCCCTTTCTATGCGGCTGTAGGCTATTTTCAAGACTAGGCCAATGGAGTTTCCAGCCTCTATAAATCTAGCGGGTAAAAATCCTTCATCTTCCGTGACAACATCAATTCTTTTAGGCGTTGAAACGGTTTCCAACGTGTTAGGGTTGTTTTGCTCTGGCTCAACGGCCTTGACCACAACCGGCATTTTAACCTTATCCAAATCTCCCGAATTTAGGTTAATCATCCTCTCGGCTAGGGTTGCGGTGGCATCCTCGGCGAGTGCATCAAAATTCTGCCTTGTCTCTGGTTTTGGCTGCTTGCTTGCCGGTGGCTTAACCTTGTCTTTAACTTTGGCAACCTTATCCCTAGCCCTGCCGTCCATCGGTGTGCTTTTGAGTTCGTCAACCAAAGCCTTAGCCTCGGGCCGGCTTATTTTCTCAATGGCCTTTACCGTGTGGATAACTTCCACGTCTGCGCTAATGTTCTCGGTAATCAATCGCCTTGTCTGCTCCGGCAATTTCAGTAGCCCCAACATTTTCGACAACCAAGCGCGGCTTTTATTGTGCTTTTGCAAAACCGCCTCGGTCGAGCCTAGCCGGTCGAGGTCGCGCTGTAGCTTTTTCGCTTCTTCGATCTGCGTTAGGTTCTTGCGTTGGACGTTCTCGGCGTATTGGGCATCCTCGGCTTCCT
>Ga0118677_10008807_pt1 | contig 16013 bp, 13 predicted proteins | sample AliMusrvi5mmetaG_FD_86154 | JGI IMG/M metagenome (GOLD analysis project Ga0118677, IMG submission 86154) | reverse complement strand
ATCATAGTGTATGCACCTATTTTATCTGTTTACAGGGCCGTTTTCAAGGCCGCGGTAAGCAGAACGGCGTAGCGGCGCCCATATCAGGCGAAAAAAGCCGCCTTTCCGGGTCCGGGCCGCGGGTCTTCCGCATTACGAAAACTTGAACTCCTGCCCCTCTTTTACCGCGAAGCAATTCATTTTAGAGCCGGCCGCCTTGATCCTGGCGCGGCACAGGACGAGTATTTCTTCTATATCCCTGTCGGTCCGGTCCTGATTGTGATGAAAGAGCCCGAAATTCTTCACTTCGGCTTTAAGGGCGAGGTCCACGGCCTGCTGGTAGGTGGAGTGGCCCCAGGCCTTCCGCCGCGGATATTCCTCGTCGGTGTATTCGGCGTCAGCCGAGAAAACGAGGCGGGGCGCCAGCCAGAGATAACTCAAGTAAAATACCACCGCATAACAGGCAAGCTGGAACCAGACTTCGTACATAAAGGCATGGTCGCGATCTGAATTTCCGTAGAGAAGGTAGGTGGGCAGGATAAACAATACCGCCCATACGACCAGGTGCAGCAGGATCTTAAGTTTGTTTCCGGAGGCAAAGTAGTAGCTCATGCTGGTGGATTTTATTTTTTCCTGCCGTGCGGGAGGTTGATGGAATATTCGATCCCGATGATATATTTGTTTTGCGGTGTGACCATCTTCCATTCCCGCTGTATCATATAATATATCCCGAGGGTCTGGTGCTTTACGATGGAAACGTCGATCCCGGCAATTACCCATAACCTGTTGATGGTGAAGTTGCCGGTCGGGTTCCGGGGATCCATGATCTGGAAGTGTGGTTCAATGCCCACATAGGGCTCAAACCGGCCGGCCCTGTATTTGACCTCGAATTTGTCGCGCCAGTACCATTCGGGCACTTTTCCTTTATCGCTGGAGTATATGTTCTTGTACTCTGCCTGAAGGCGGGCCCTGAAATTAAATGTAAACTGGCCGCGGCGAACCTTATAGTCAAGGTCGACAAACCCCCTGTGATGATAACGCATCCCCAGACTGTAATATTTCTGGTCATCATAGTTCCCCGAAAACCGGTATCCCAGGGTGAACTTAAGCCCCTTTCCCGCTTTTACACTGCCACCGGCTTCAATATAGAGTTCATCAGGGCGGGTGAGGTTTTCGCGCAGGCGGAATTCCTGGGTTATAAATACCGAGTAGCGGGAGGAGAGCGACTTCTCAATACTGAATTTGCTCCACAAACACATGTCATCCTGCTGGCCTGCAGCCTGACGTGCAAGGGCCAGCAAAATCAGTATTGCCGGTAATAACAATCGCCTTTGCATCCCGCCACTATTCATAATAGAAAATCTTAATATTGGCCATATCCTTCAGAAAGTCGATCCTGCCAATGGTAATCCTCCGTATTTTCAGCCCGGTACGTTTTTGAAGGTCCTCGATCAGTTCCGCCTTTTTTTCGGGCCTGATCATTTCAATGTTTTCATACCGGATGGTCTTGCACTGTTCCCTGCGTATGATCAGGTTCCCGTCAAGAATAAAGGTTGCCACAAAGACCAGTCCGTCGAGGATCCCCAGCTTGTAATAGTCGAGCTGGATGGCGCTGAGAAGCCCGATGGCGATAAAGATAAAGAGGTAGGTCATGTCGCGGATGGAGATCCCGGCGGTTCGGTAACGGAGCATCGAAAATACGGCAAACAGTCCGAAAGCCGCCCCCATCGAGAGTTTGACATATTTCAGCACAAAGGTGATCAGGAAGATCATCAGGTTAAAGATCACGAAGGTGAAGATATAGTCCATCTTCTTGGTACTCGGGTAATAGATCAGGGTGATCAGCACGATCACCGTGAAAATATCGATACCCAGGCTGATAAAGAATTTTTCATCGAGCATTACGACGTTCTTTTTCTTTTTTTCGGCCTTCAGCTCTTTGGCGCTTAACGAATCGGTCTCAGACTGCACGAGTTCATTGTCCAGCGGGTCTTCCGCGGTTTTCTGGGCCAGGCAAAGGGGGCCCGGACTCAGTAAAACCAAAAGGAACAGCAAGGTGATCAGAGTTTTAACTGACATTTTTCAATATTTTTTGGATTCGTAATAGTTTCGGCTTTAAGTTGTTCTTACGGATTCCCGGGTACATGTGTATGATGCCCAGGCAGAATTTTGAAACCGACATCTGCCTGATTTCCAGTCGGTGCATCAGGCAGGGTATTCCCGCAAGGCTCGACCGTTGCTGCTTGACTTCGGCAATGCACAATCCCCCGATGGTTACCTTCTGGTCGTCCTTACAAAAGGTCAGGCCGGTGTCGATGGTGATCCGTTCGGTCATATCGCGGTTGACAAAGGTCATGCGGTTATACCGGGTTTCCATCACCGGGACCATCGAAGCAGGGTCAAAGGGGGTACAGTCTTTCATGAGTTTTTCAGCCTTCCCTTCGATTACCCGGGAAAACCCGGCATGTTTGATCCTTTTCTTGATGGTTCTGCCTTTGTTGTTTTTAAATTTGACTTCAAAGAAGCAAAGATCTGAGTCGCAATACCTCCTGAAGCGGATCTTGTATCGGTTAAGCTTCCCCTGGTGGTGGACCCGGTACAGGTTCAGGCCAGGCGTGTCGAAATAAACCGTATCATAGGCGTGTAAACGGTTTCCGGCAGTTTCCATGATCCTGTAATCTGTCTCCATCAGGGATAACAGCCGGGGAAGTTTATCGATGCTGAACACGAATTTTGTCTCAACCCGGTCCATCAGTTTCACACTTTCCATCTCCTCAAGCGATACAGGCCGGTACCGGTCTGTTATTTCACGAATCAGATTTTCCATGAAGGATGTTATCAATAGTATTCGTACAGGTATTCCTTGGCCGATTCGGGCAGGTTGGTCTTGCCGAAAACCTGTTTATGCGATTTCATGTTCCGGGCATTGTAATTGTAGATGACCTTTTTGATGGGTTGACCCGTGGCGTCGGTAACGGTTTCTGTTGCTTTCTTCTTCGAGGCGTTGTAGGTATAAACCGTCTTTTTCTTCAGGGCTCCTGAAGGGGTGAATTCCGATTCCTCCGCCAGCAGCGATTTATCCTTGATCACCGTATAAGTGTAAGTCATTTTGTAGCTCTTGCCCTCCTTGGCATCGGTCACCCCGAGTTCGGTGACGTTCCCGCTTTTGTCATATAGATAGGTTTCCTTGTGTGTTACGGCACCGTCCTTGGCATAGTCGACCGCCAGGGTGGTATTTCCGTTCCTGTCAAACTCCTCATACGAATCTTTCCAGGTGGAGGCTTTGCCGTTTTCGTAAACCGTCATGGTGGTGGTTGACGATTTCACCTTGTGTTTTTTTTCCTGTTTGCCGGCAACCATAAGGCCCGGGAGGAGTAGGAATAGTCCTGCTGCTGCAATAAGTCGAGTTGTCATGTGAGGTTATTTGTTTTTTCCATTGACGGTGAAGATGGTGATGTCGGGTACGGTGACCTCCTGGTACTGTTTGCTGATGGTGACCTCTTTGATAATTCCTATTTCGGCGTTGGTCTGGAGGAGCGAATCCTTCGAGAAGCAGTACACTTTGTAATTTCCCGGCCGGAGATACTTGAACTCGTAGGTGCCGTCGTAGCTGGTACGAACCTTGTTCCCGTAATCCTTGGCATCACCGTACACGATAAAGACATATTTATCGGGCACATAATATTCCCCCTGCAGCACCGTGAAGGTGGCGTTATAGTCTTTGGCGTAGACTTTTCCCGTAACGGTCGAAGTGCCTCCCTCGCCGGCAATTTTCTTGCATGCCTGAAAGGTAAGACTTAGCGCGACTGCCATGATCAGGAGGATCTGCAATCCTGTGGTTTTTTTTGTCATCATACTGAGATTCATTAAAAGATCAATAAATTGCGAATGCTTTGGTTAAAACCTTGTCGTTGCTGGTGGCCCGCACATACCATATCCCAGCCGGCAGCCCTGAGATATCCATCTCTGCAGAAAGCGCCGGGATCATCTCCATAGAAGATCCGAAAGAACGTGACCGCACCATCTGCCCGTTGGTATTGAAGATCCCGAAGGTAACCCCTTGGTTGACATTTTTGATCTCCACGGTAACCTGATCCCTTGCCGGACTGGGATAGATCAGCATCCCTGTTTCGGGAGTGGTTCCAATAAAGTTGCAGGCCTCTTTTGAGGGATTCATGTAGGTAAACGGTCCACGGCCATTGGGATACCGGCCGATGCTTTTACCCACGGCAGGGTTTGCGATAAACACCGAGTCCAGCGGTTTGCCGTTCTGGCTGGTCAGTGTCAGCCAGCCCCCGGTTGGTTTCACGTAGAAGTTGCAGTGCAAGCCTGGCCAGGTAGTATCCCCGTCGGCCCATACAACCAGGTAGCTCCTGCCCGTTATAACGGTATCGGGAAAGGCCCATTTCAGGGGCTCCGACTGGTCGTCGGAAAGATGGACGCCGGTAAGGTGAAGGTTTTCGGAAGTGTTGTTGCAGAATTCGATCCAGGGACCATTTTCCCCGGCATACACCGGAACGTCATTCCTGCTGCTGATCATCACTTCATTCAGGGTTACGTCGCCGGGTTCGAGCGATGGCTGGATGGTGTAGAAGTTATACTCGGCCCGGGCAGGCGAAAAGATGCCGGCACTATCGTTTTCGGCATAAAAATAATACTGGATGACCGGCCCCGACGGGATGATGGATGCGCCGTAGATCCCGTCGCCCGCAACACTGTCGTGATGGTTCCCGTCGTCGCTCATGGCTACCCGGGTAAAGGCATCGTAAAACCGATAACGGTAGCCGAGAAAGACCCGGTGTGCCCCCATTGCATGCACGCTGATCCACGCCTCTTTTTTCCTGACGGGAAACTCAGGGCCGTGTTTCTGCTCCAGGATGACCGGGGCGCCGCTAAAACCGGGATAGGTGGCAAGATAGGCTGTTCTCGCCTCAATGAGGTCTTTGAGCCCCGGGAATTCATTGTTCGATCCTGAACTCCCGACGGTATTGTTGAGGTTTTCCGGGAAACTGGCATAGGAGTAAAATTTATTGGTGTCGGCCTTTACAGCCGAATCGATGACTCCCTGCAGGTAGGCTCCGCGCGTGTAATAGTCGTTGTTGCTGAAATTCTCCTCCACGATGGTCCGCATGTGGGCCAGGAACATCCTTTTCAGGGTATCGTTTTTCAACAGTTTTGTGAACAGGGGGCGGGGGGAAACGGCAAAGGCAAGCAGGCCGAGGGGATCGAGCGTTTTTGTCTGGGGAATGGTCAGCCCGTTGAAATGGGTGGAACCATCCGAATGGCGGAAACTGCCGAACGACATGTTCATATCCCAGGGGATCGTATTGAACAGGCCGTTGTCATCCTTGTACATGTAGTAATTCTGTGAATACCCGATATAACTGTCGATATTCAGCAGGGCATAGTTGAAGGCATGCATCCACAGGGCCCGGTCGACATTCAGCACCCGGGCAACACTGTCGGGTTGCTGGTTCAGGACGGTAATGAAATGATAAAGATCCGACCATCCATAATCCGACTCAAGTTCGTAGTAAGGTTCGTAGGCCGTCGAATCGGTGCCATGCGCGTCGGCAAGGTTGGCATTCTGGCCGAAGGGATATTCGAGGGTTGCAGGCGATCCCTTGATAAAGGCGTTTACCTTTTCAGGAAAAAACCGCGTGATGAAGTTCTTGTTCACCGCTTCAACATTGGAATAGAGCCCCAGCAATGTATCGTTGACATAGACATTGGCAAAGTTGGCACGGCTTGCAGGCATGTACTTGCGGGCAATCTCATACGAGAGGGCCTCCCTGATAAAGGAGGGGTCGTAGTTGACATTGCTCAGCCTCAGGCTCGTGAAACCCTGGTAGTTTTTATGATGGCGTGTATAAGCCAGGTCGATGTTGAAGGGGTTTTTAACATCCTTCAGGTTAACCGAGCTGTATCCCTTATAGCGGATTCCTGCATTTTCAAGTAATTGCCCGTTGATCACGATATCACAGAATAACCGGTCAGATCCGCCACTGGCAGTGAAGATGCTGTCCATCACATGTTTCCAGTTCTTCACATGGAAGATGATCCTGATATCCTGGATTTTTCCCTGGTCATAGAAGTCCTCCTGGGCTGTTGCAGGATAGATCATCACCAGGAAGAGGAACAGGGCTGCGAGTCGTTTCACTGGATCACGAGTTTTCCTGTATAACTTAGGTTGCCACCCGTGTAACTGATAATATAGAGCCCTGGTACAAGACTGTTCAGCCTGATGGTATTCGACCCCCTGGCCACTGTCTGTTCAGAAGCCACACAGCCTGCCAAGGTCAGGATGCGGAGCTTTCCGGCAGAAGTGAGCCCGTCGACGTGCAACTCCGTAGAGGCCGGGTTTGGGAATATTTTCAGGTTGATACCCGCCAGCTCACCGGCACTTAAATAGGGATCATAAAATTTTGAGACCCCCGCACCTGTAGCGACCCAGACATTGTCGGACTGGTCGATGGTGATTTTCTTAACGAGGTTGTTGACAAGTCCCTTGGCTACGGTATAGCTCTTCCAGGAGTTGCTTTTTTCAGCGGAGATGCCCCCCTCCTGCGTATAACTGTCGTAGATGCCGAACCACATGGCTCCTCTTGAATCCATGGCGATATCCTGGATATGGTTGTTCAGCAGTTCACTGGTTAACCTGTAGGTGCAAATCCATTTGTCAAGACTGTCGAAAACCGCCACGCCTCCCTGCGATGTCCCGACCCATTTGGTGTACCCGGCGCCGATACAGATCGACATGATGTTGTTTTCGGGCAGGCTGTCAGCCGTTGTGAAATAGGTAAAAGTTGAACCGTTGAATTTGGCCAGTCCGCCCAGCCAGGTACAGATCCAAACGTTACCTTTCTTATCGGCCCTTATATAACTGATCAGGTCGGCCGGGAGCCCGTTGGCGGTGGTATAGTTGGTCCAGACACTTCCTGTAAAGTGCGACAAGCCTCCGCTGGTGCCAATCCACACACTTCCGTCGGGATCGGCTGCAATATACGATACCATGCTGTTTACCAGTCCATTGGCTGTGGTATAATTGGTCCAGGTGGTTCCGTCAAACTTAGATACTCCCAGGTCGGTCCCTGCCCATACATGGTTGTATTTGTCCACCGCAATACAGGTGATGGTACTGTCGAGCAGTCCGTTGGCAAGGGAGTAAACTTTCCAGGTGGTGTCGTTGTACATCGCTACGCCTCCCTGTGTTGCGAACCATTTGTGGTTGTTTCCGTCAATGGCTACCCCCGACACATAGCCGGCAGGAAGTCCGGTGCTGTCGGTGAAGTTTGTGAATACCTGCGCACGGAGCTGGGTCGCGCTGCAGAGGAGCAGAAGCAGGCAGAATTTTGAAATGAGCGATTTCATAGTGGTTATATTTAGATTATTTTATTAGTATGATCTTGGCAGTAAATACATCTGAATTTTCTGGAACAACAGAAAAATAATAGATCCCGGCCGGGAGTCCCGAGAGATCTGTTGAATATTGGTTGTTAGCCGTCATCACCGCTTTTCCGAAGGAGTTATACACCGTGACCATGAATGGCCTGTTTTCCAACACTTTTCCCGAAAGGGCCACCCATCCTGTGGTAGGATTGGGTGAAATGCCGATGACCCTGGCCGCTTGTGTGCCGCTGATCCCGGTAACCAGGAATGGGGCCGACAACGCGGAAAGACAGCCGGAGATTCCTGTAACCTGCACCTGGTAGGATCCTGGTTGTGACGTGACATAAACCTGGCCGGTAGCACCCGCGATGGTATTACTGTTGCGGCACCACTGGTTACCGGTGGCGGCGTTTGAAACCAGGGAGTCGCCGCTACGGGTAATGACGGGGGTGGGCGGAAGGGTGTTTACCACGAGCTTTATGGAATCAGTTGCCGAACAGGGACCGTTGGTGATGGTGACAATATAGGTTGACGTAACCACAGGACTTACCACGGGGTTGGGCAGTTTGGAGGTAAATCCCGGGGGGGTGGATGTCCAGTTGTAGTGATAGGCAACGCCCCCCACGGCGGTTACACCCAGCTGGGCGCTGTTGCCGGGGCATACCGATGCAGGCGAGGCGCTGGTTAATGCTGAATAGTTGCCGGTAACAAAGCAGGGAGGATACCGGAAGGTCTGCGCCAGGGTACCGCCAATGCTTTTTGACCAGACCTGTACCTGGTTGGAATCGATTTCGTAGATGAATCCTGACATGCCGATGCAGACAAGGGTGTTGCCGTTGGGCAGCTGCTGTGAATTCCCGTTATCCTGGCTGGGACTGCCATTGTAAGTGTTTCGCCAGCTATAGGTGGCGGGTGTATAGGAGGTTCCGGGGGTAAGCGTGTAGCTGTATCCGTTATAGGGGGGTGTAAACAGGTCGACACAGGTTTTTCCCCCTGATCCGCCTTTGTTGTTGAAGGCTGCCAGCGCGTTTGGCAGGAAGGGGTTGTCGGCTGGCACCCAGTGGGCATCGTGAACCACGTTGAAGTCGGTTAATCCCGCTGTCTGGTATGCGGCAGGATTTCCCCAGCGATACAGGAAGTCACCGCCCTTACCGGAATTCCCGCCGGCATGTGAAGCGGCCTGAGCCGAGGTGGTGCTGTGATCGATCACATAAACCTCGTTCAGCGCATGGGAGCTGAAACAGATCTGGTCGAGCGCCTCGTTGTAATCGATGCCATTCATGTGGATCCAGTCTTTCGAGGTGTTATAATTGATATTCAGCAATTCGGGATGGCCTGCAACCACACCGTAGTTGCTCTTCGTCGCATCGTGGTCCTGAACGAGGTGATCCCATGCATGCCATTCCCAAACCACCGTTCCGCCGCTGGTACCCGACGGCTGGATCTCGACAATCTTGTCGGGCCACATTTCGATACTTTGCGAACATCCTGCCTGGACAGCCTGGGCAGCGGTTTTCCGTTCATAGGCAATCAGCAGCACGTTGCCGTTGGGCATGGCATGAATATCATGATGAGTGCAATAATCCTGCGTTGAATAGATGAAATCCCACAAAACAGTACCATTCCAGTCGACTTTCTGAACTTCACCTGCAATGGGGCCTCCCTGGAAGAAGTTTCCCTGGTGATTGACAGTCCGCAGCAGCACTCCACCCGGCAGGAGGTAGCTGGCATAGCAGGTCTGGGAGGTTGAACTGAAGGTCCAGGAATGATAGGTGTATCCCGAAATATCAATGAGGTATGCCTTGGTGCCTCCCTGGGGGAAATAGAGGGTATAGCCGTCATAGGTCTGGGTATTGCCGGTGCTGATGCCGGCAAAGAATAACAGCAGGGAAACGACTATCATCCTGATGCGAAGACTGGTGGCGGCACTGTTTACTATTCTTAAAGAAAAGGGTTCTGTCATAAATTACTTTTGTTGGGATGTTGAATCGTTCGGTTGTGGTTCAATCGCTTTCCGGATTGTTTGCTGACTACAAATGTGCAAAAATAATTCTTGATAATCATGTAGTTATATATTCCCCTTATTTCCATTACATGAGATGATCCGGCAATCACCCAATCCTCTCCGGCAATTATATGCGGCTACCTGACCAGGATGATTTTTTTCCGATACCAGGATGAATGGTCAGTGATCACGGTCACATAATATAACCCGGGTTCCATTCCCGACAGGTCAATGGTAGTAATGTTTTTCGCGTAACTGACTTGTTGTCCCATGGTATTGAAGATCCTGGTCTCGAATGAACTGGTCGCAAGGCCGCTGATCCAGAAGATCCCGGTTGCAGGGTTCGGATAAATGGTGAGAACCCCGGCACCGGCGGCTTCATCAATCCCAACATAGACAAAGGAGGCGGAGATGGCTGAAATACAACCTGCCGGGCCTGTAACCTGGACCTGGTAGGAACCCGGCACTGTGAGCTGCAGGTATTGACCCGTTGCCCCTGTGATCAGGTTTCCGTTTAAAAACCATTGATTTCCCGTGGCGGAATTCGATTTCAGCGAGTCGCCGGCCAGGGTTATCGCCGGGGTGGCCGGGAGCGCATCAACCGTCACTGTCACCGAGTCGCCGGCCTGGCATCCATCGGCGTTGATACTGACCATATACAGGGTAGATGTTGAAGGACTGACCACCGGGTTTTGCAGTGAGGAGGTGAAGCCTGCCGGCAGGGAGCTCCAGTAATAGGTATAGTTGGCCGTTCCGCTTGGGACGGCATATAGCTGCGAGGTGCTGTTCGCACAGATCTCCTGCGGACTGGCTGTGGCCGTTACGGTCGGGGGCGGGAGTATCCCAACGGGTACGGAATTGGTGGCATTGCAGGTGCCGCTGGTGATGATTACCGAATAGGTTGTCGCGACCCCCGGGGTTGCAATTGGGCTTTGAAGTGTCGAGGTGAATCCTGCGGGTAACGACGACCAAAGATAAGTATAGGGGCCTGTTCCGCTGGCCACGGCATTGAGCTGCGTCGCGGCATAGGGGCATACCTGGGCCGGGGTGGCAGTTGCCGTTACGGTGGGCTGTGTGCCGAGGGATACCATCACCGTATCGGCCGTGGTGCAGGTTCCGCTGGTAACATTTACGATATAGGAGGTCGACGCTGCAGGCGTAACCACGGGGTTTTGCAGGGTGGAGATAAATCCTGCCGGGATGGAACTCCAGGCATAGGTGTTTGTGCTCCCGCCGGTAACGGTTACATTGAGTTGTGAAGTTCCCCCTGCACAGACTGAAGAGGGAGTTGCGGTGGCAGCTGCCGTAATTCCTCCGTTTACATAACAGGCAGTGTACCTGAAGGCCTTGGCGGTAGTGCCTCCGACGGTAGTGGACCACACCACGGCCTGGCTGGAGTTGATCTCGTAAATATAGCCCGTGGCGGCAATGCAGACCAGCATGTTGCCGTTGGGAAACTGCTGTGAGTTCGACTGGTCGGCCGAATTCCCCAGGCACGGATGCCGCCACGTGTAGGTGGAGGGTGCATAGGCCGAACCTGCCGTGAGGGAATAGTTATAACCATTGTAGGGCGGGGCGATGATATCGATGCAGGAGGAAGAGTTGTTGATTCCCTGATTGTTGAACCCCACAAGGTCGTTTGCCATGGGGGCGTCGGCCGGAACCCAGTGGGCATCGTGCACCACATGGAAAACCTGGTTTGAGGTGGTTCCCGTGTTATAGGCGGCAGGATTTCCCCAGCGGTAGAGAATGTCGCCGCCCTTTCCCGAGTTCCCGCCGGCATGGCTGGCGGCCTGTGCCGTGGTGGTGCTGTGGTCGATCACATAGATCTCGTTCAGGTAATGCGAACTGATGACGATCTGGTCGAGTGCGGCATTGTAGTCAATCCCGTTGACATGCATCCACTCCTTTTGTTGCTGGTAATTGATATTCAGCAGTTCAGGATGGCTGGCTACCACGCCGTAGTTACTTTTCGCGGCATCATGGTCCTGTACCAGATGATCCCAGGCGTGCCATTCCCACACGATATTCCCGCCTGTGGAGCCTGAAGGCTGGATCTCCACGATTTTGTCGGGCCACATGATCATGCTCTGGGCGCCACCTGCCTGGGTGACTTCGGCGGCGGTTTTGATTTCATAGGCGATTACCAGCACATTTCCGTTGGGCATCGGATGAATGTCGTGATGAGTGCAGTAGGTGGCGGTTGAATAGGTGTATTGCCAAACGACAGTACCGCTCCAGTCGATCTCCTGGACCATGCCGCACATCCCCGGGCCGCTCAGCTGGTTTCCGGTATTCTGCACGCTGCGCATGATATGCTGGTTGGGAAGCAGGTAGACCGTGTATCCCGTAGGCTTTGACGTTGACCAGATATGGTAGTTGGCTTTGCTCATGTCGAGCAGATAGACGTTGTTGTTCCCCATTTTACTGTAAAGGGTGTACCCGTCATAGGTCTGGGCGACCGTGGTTGCTGCACCTGCCATCAGGGTCAGGGCAAATAGCAGGAAGATCACTCGTTTGTTCATGCTGATAGATTTGTTTGATTATTAACAGGGTTTTACGTTGTTATCAGAACTGTTATCATAATCCCGGACGACTATTCTCATAAGGAATAATGGATTCCGGCCTCTATTGATTTCAAGACAGGCAACATAACAGGGGGTTGCCTGGGGGAATCAGGGTGAAAAACCGCCCGGCGCGGATGGCTGTTATGCTGTAATACGCGTCATTGCTTGTTTTCCCTGGGCGTAAAAATATCCTTTCCATCGATATGGGAGGAGGGATTGTCGGTAAAGAGTCCGATTTCACCGGTAAATATGTTAGGCCTGCTTCTCCTGTGATTTCCATGCCAGATCCACGCTGCTAACAGTTCCCTGTTTATAAGTTCCCCGGCTTATTCCCGGTTTGTACCGGCAAATGGCTTTACTTTGCACCTCTTGTGGAAAACAGTGCCATCCTGATATTGGTCATCCTCTCGTTTTTCATCCTGATTGTGCCAGCCAGGATCCGTTATTACTATACCCTCGCGGTCACGGTGCTGACCAGCGTGATAACCTCGATACCCTCTGTAAGCGTCTTTTTTAATCCCGGGTGGGCTCCCTTCATCTTAGATGCAGGAAATCAACAGGGCTCGATAACCTTCACCCTCGACAGCCTGAGCGCCTTCTTTATCCTGGTCACCAACTTCACGGTACTGACCGGGCTGCTCTATTCAAACGGGTATCTAAAGCCCTATCGTCTCACCAAATCGCCCTCGCAGTTTGCCCTTCATTATTTCAGCTACGTATGGCTCCATTTTTCCATGTTATGCGTGCTGACGCTGCGCGATGGTACGGCATTCCTGATTGCCTGGGAGCTGATGGCGGTGTCGTCGTTCATGCTGATCCTGTTCGAGGCCGAGAAACGCGTCACGCTGAAAACAGCCGTCAACTACCTGATCCAGATGCACGTGGGGCTGGTACTGCTGGTCATCGCCTTCCTGCTGGTGGAGGCCGATACCGGGAAGTTTGGATTTGAGGGGATGCCGGTCTATTTTTCACGTCAACCCAACATCCCGATCTTTTTCCTCTTTTTTGCCGGCTTTGCCATCAAGGCAGGGTTTATCCCATTTCACACCTGGCTTCCCGAGGCCCACCCGGCTGCTCCCTCGCATGTATCGGGGGTGATGTCGGGGGTGATGATCAAAATGGGAATTTTCGGCATTTTCCGTGTACTGACATCGGTGCAGAGCGATGCCTATACGATAGGCATCATCATCATGGTCGTCGCCACCCTGACAGGATTGTACGGCATCATGATGTCGATCCTGCAAAGCGACCTGAAAAAGCTGCTGGCCTATTCCACCATCGAGAACATCGGCATCATCGGCATCGGCATCGGGCTGGGGGCCCTGGGCATGGGATTGAAGCAGCCGGTACTTATCATCCTGGGCTTTGGTGGCGCCCTGCTCCATGTTCTCAACCATTCGCTCTTCAAATCACTGCTGTTTTACAGTGCGGGATCTGTTTATAAGGCAACCCATACAAGAAATATCGCGCAGATGGGCGGGCTGATCCAGAAGATGCCCCGAACAGCGGGGCTCTTCCTGTTCGGGGCGATTGCCATTTGCGGGCTTCCGCCCCTGAACGGCTTTATCTCCGAGATTTTGATCTATTACGGACTTTTTGCAGGGATGCAGGCTGCCTCGGTTTTCCAGACCATGTCGATGATGATGACCATCCTGGCCCTGGCCCTGATCGGGGGACTCGCCATTTTTGGCTTTTCAAAGGTCTTTGGCATTGCCTTCCTGGGATCGGCCCGTTCTGAACTGCATATTGCCGAAAATGCGATCGGTCCGGGGATGCTCTTCCCCAAACTCATCATTGCCGCGGTGATCCTCTTCATCGGCATGGCGCCGCTGCTCATCCTGGGGCCGCTGATGCGGATGGCGGGAGCCCAGTTTCATGCAGAGAGCCTGCCTGTTATTACACCCCTGGTTCATGCCTTTGCCACAATAAGCCTGGTGAGCCTGGTGCTCATCTCGGTGGTGATCGTCCTGCTGGTTATCAGGAACAGGGTTGCCGGAGCCGCGAAAACCACCTATGGCCCTACCTGGGGGTGCGGCTATACGGCCGGAACAGCACGCCAGCAATATACGCCGGGCTCCTTCTCGGCCAACCTGGCCGAACTGGCCGACCCGCTTCTCCATATGAAGCAGGAGTACAGCGCCCTCCAGGATGAGGATATCTTTCCCCGGAAACGAACCTTCACCCTTTCGCCCACCGACATTTTCCGTTCGGCGAGCAATAAGATCCTCGACTTTTCAATGCTGGCGCTGAAAAAAATTGCCAGGCTGCAAACCGGCAACATCCAGCATTATATCCTGTATGCCTTTGTTTTCATGCTGATCATTTTTATCCTCCTTTATATGAAAGTTCTATGATGGGCTTCCTGCTGGCCATCGTTACCGCGCTGTTTTTCCCGGGGATCATCCTCAGGGTGAAGAGCATTGCCAGCGGCCGCAAAGGGCCCGGCATCATGCAGCCGTGGAAGAACATATGGGTGCTGCTGCATAAGCACAGTGTGATCAGCACCACCACGAGTTATGTTTTTAGGCTGGCCCCGGTGTTTTATCTTGCCACCATCCTCTGTGCCATCCTTTTGCTTCCCTTTCCGGGAATTCCCTCCCTGCTGGGGTTTGAGGGGGATTTCGTACTGTTTGCCTACCTGCTTGCCCTTGGAAAGTTTCTCTTTATCCTTGGGGCGCTCGATACCGGCAGCAGCTTTGAGGGGATGGGAGCCAACCGCGAGGCGCTCTACTCCATGCTGGCCGAACCGGCCTTCTTTATCCTGTTCGGTACCCTGGCACTGCTGACGGGGCATACCTCCATGCAGCAGATCTTCGAGACATTCCGGTTTGCCGGCCACAACTCCTTCATCATCGGCTTTATCGCCGTTTACCTGCTGATCCAGATCGCCATGATCGAGAACAGCCGCATGCCGGTGGATGACCCGAAGACACACCTTGAACTTACCATGATCCACGAGGTGATGATCCTCGATCACAGTGGCTTTGACCTGGCGTTGATCCATATCGGCACAGCGCTTAAATTCGCAATGTATGGCCTGCTGATCACCAATTTCCTGGTGCCGGTTGGCGGTGTGCTGGAGATGGTCGATGGCAAAGCCGGCATCGTAAACCATGCCGGTCCCGTATGGTTGCTGGCCGTGCAAACGGGGGCCTGCCTGCTGGTACAGGTGGCATTTGCGACATTGATCGGGCTGATGGAATCCTTCAGGGCCCGCAAGAAACTTGTCAGGAATCCCCAGTTTATAGTCACCCTCAGCTCCATTGCCATGGTGGCCTTTATCCTGGTGTTACTGATTACCTTTAAAATGATCAGTTAAGATGAATATCCTGGTTGTCATCGTCTTTGCCATTACCCTGATCTACCTCAGCATGACCGAGCGTTTCCGGATCTATGCAGGGCTCATTGCCCTCCAGGGGGTGCTGCTTTTTGCCCTTTCGTTCCTCGAACTCGACGCCATCACCCTCATGACGCTGCTCTTTGTCGCCATTGAGACCCTCGTATTCAAGGTGGTGGTGGTACCATTCCTGCTTTTCCGCATCATCGAGAAGACCGGCGAGGCAAGGGTCCACGATAAGGCAATGCCCGGGTTTTATTCACTGATGTTCGTCACTGCCGGATTGCTGCTCAGCATCGTGGTCTCCTTCTCAATGAATACCACCCAGGCTAACATGATCTATTTTATCGTTGCCTTTTTTGCTGTTTATACGGGGATGTTCATGATCATCTCCCATAAAAAGATATTTTCCCACCTGGTGGGGTTCCTGGTGATTGAAAATGCCGTGCTGCTGCTCTCCCTGGCCATCGGCAGTGAAATGCCCATGCTGATCAATATCGGCATTTTGCTCGATATCTTCGTCAGCGTGCTGATCCTGGGGATCTTCGTGATGCGGTTGAAACAGCATGCCCATGAACTGACAATGCTGAAAGATGATTAATAAAGTGAAGTGATGAATATCCAGTATATTAAATAATTTGATTCCTCACAATTATACACTACGACATTGTTTGGCGTACCCTTGATGTAACTTTGCATGAAAAAGGACATGAATACATTGTTTTTTACTCAACGG
>Ga0118677_10008806_pt1 | contig 16013 bp, 11 predicted proteins | sample AliMusrvi5mmetaG_FD_86154 | JGI IMG/M metagenome (GOLD analysis project Ga0118677, IMG submission 86154) | reverse complement strand
ACAGCCAGCAGGGCGATAAGCCCTGCCATCGCGCTGAACCTGCGCGAGTAGCGTCCCATGAAGCCAATGAGGAACAACCCTGCAAAAGCCACGACCATCGTTGCCGGGTTCGCTCCGGTGTTCTTTGCGCTTGTTGCCTTGCCTGCAGGGCGCAACTGCGGATTGCCTTTGTTTGGAACCACCAACCCGCAAGAGGATGGAAGGGTGTTGAAAGTCAACTGGATTTGAGCCGGCGTAGCGCCGACCGCCACCGAGCCCACGCCTGCCGGACCTGATGGCGCAAGCACGCACAGGTTTGTCAGTGCCGAGTTGTTGGAAGTTACATAGGTCAACGAGACTGTGCCCGTGTAGGCGCCCGCGGGGGTTATTGTGATGGTCTCAATGCCTGAGTTTCCTTGCGGAACCGTGAGCGTGGAAGGACTGGAGGTCAGCTTGAATGTGCCGCCTATGTATACAGACCCGACCCCGGTGGAGGGGGCGTTGGTTGCATCTCCGGAGTAATGGGCAACCACCTGGTGGGAACCGACGGAGGTGAAGGATGCATTGTAGACATATTGTCCGTTCTGATCGAGAGCGTGCCCCGGGGTTGCAGTTCCGCCATCGACGACCAGTGACACGGTGCCAGTGGTCACAGGGGTTCCGGTATCGGTCTTCACCGTAATGGTAAAAGCATCCGAAGTGTTGATCGTCGGAGTCGCGTTGGCGGCACTGACCGTGGTTACGGTCGGGGTGAGGGGCGAGTTGCTGGCGGCCCATGCGCCTGACAGGTTTGCGACGTTAATGGAGCCGAGTCCGGTGACCAAGTCGTAGCCGGCAGCCGCAACATAGCTTGTGGTGCTGCCGCTGCTGCTGCTGCAGTACTTGGAGCCCGCCGTGCACTCATTGTTGCCGGTGGTCACGTCGTGAAAGATGTTGCCCGCGGAATAGTGGCCGCCGCTGGCGGCCAGCGCGTAGAGCGTGGAGTTGATGTTGCCGGTGCCGGTGCTGTATCCCTGCTGCTGGTTGATAAGCGCCAGCATACCCGCAAAGATGGGTGCGCCAAAGCTCGTGCCGCCCGCCACCGTTAAAGCGCCTGTGGCCGAATCGCGGAAGCCGCTATTGCAACTGGCCTGCTGGCTGTTGTTGCTCCAACTGCTTGAGTCGCTGGTGCAATAGAGATAGCCGGGAACTCCCGCCGAGGCGTAGAAAGATATATCCGGAACATCGCGAACTCCGTCTGCTGGAGTGAGCGCGGCTTGCCACGCCGGCTTGGTCTTAAATAAGGTGCTCTTGCCGCCGCCGGTGGCGCTTAGGCCGCCAGCGCTGCTGTCGTCGTTCCAGGCTACTTCCGGGATGTAGGTTTTGAGCGAAGAGATGACGTCTGAACCATTGGCGGTGTTCCAGTAGGTGGAGTTCGAAGAGGTATCGTTGGCCGCGATAATTTCAGTACCGCCAATCCCGGTCACATTTGGACTGCTGGCGGGGTAGTTCACGCCGAGAGTTTCCTGCTGAGCAGTGGTGAGGCCGGACTGTCCTGAGCAGGCGGTTGAACCCGCATCGCCCGAGGCAGCGATAAGAGTCTGTCCCTGCGTCGAAGCCTGCTGAAAGGTTGATTCAAGGGAGAAGCCGCCCAGAGAGGACTCGCAAGCGCCATAGCTGATGCTGACGATGTTTGCGATCTTCTGGTCGATGGCGTAGGAGATTGCGTCGAAGACGCCATTGCTGTTTTGACTGTCGCCGGTGTAGACAAAGAAAATCTCTGCCCCTGGGGCCATGGCGCTGGACCACTCAAGATCGAGATCGGATTCGGTCTCATCGCCACTGTAGATGGTGGAACCGCCGCTGGCCGGCACCAGAACAAGCGTGGGAGGATTGGCGTTGAGACCGGCCGCTGTCTGAAAACTCGCAATGTCGCTGACGATAATGGCCGACTGGCCCACGACCGCAATGGACTGGCCTGCCCCGGTATATCCCGAGTGATACAGCGCGGAAACGCCATAGGCGGTAGCGATGTCACCGGGAGCAAAGTAGACATTCTGTGTCTGGCTCGAGGTGAATGAAGGGCGCGGCTGCACCGCCCTGTTGACGATGACCTGGGCTTTGGGGCGGAAGTTGTCGAGGTTATGGATACCGAGCACGACGGACGTCAAAGCGGAGGGCAGCGCGAGATCGGAGGAAGGCGCCATATGCCGCTCGCCCTGGGTGTTGTAGTAGTGCAATTCCGTTGAGAAGGCCCGCTCAGCCTGCGCGGCATTGCCCGAGAAGCGGATCATGCTGCGATTGCGCGCAATGGAGTCAATTGAGAAACCTTGCTGCAAAAGCCAGTTTTGCACTCTTTCAAGGTCGGCCTGCGCCATGCCGAAACGGGCGCCAAACTGGTCGGGCGTTAGCCACTGGTGAAAGAGCGGCGAGGCGGGGTCCTGCTGCGCGGCGATCAAGGCCTGCAGATCGGCCTGCTGTGCGGCGGAGCGATTGAATTCGATGCTCATACCAGTGAGCGCGGTATTGGCGGGCACCCTTCCAGCGTCGAATTGAGGCTGTGCCAGGGGATGATGGGAGCCTTGCAAGGGGGCCAGTTCGGAACTGTTGATTTCCGAGTGAATGCGGGGGGCCACCGATTGAGCGCCCAAAGTTGCCGCTGCCGCAAGGCAGGCGGCGAGCCAACTGCAAGCGAACCGGCCGCGGACCCGAGCCCGTGTTTCACGTGAGAGTGCAAGCATCGTCTTCATAATCATCCTTGTGGAGTGGAGGGTTTGGAGCCCGGAGGCACGGGTCCCAAAGACCGCAGTCTTTGAGGAAAACCGAGCCAAAGCAAACGCGCCTGAGGCTGCTGCCAGCCGCAGGAAGGGGAAAAGCGCGAATTCGAAAACAGCGATCCAGCGGTGCACAACGCCGGGGGTTCTTCCGAGGCAATACAAAGAGTCTATCTGCAAGCATAGACTCCAGAAGTTTGCTAAAGTTGCGATGCAGGAAGAACTTCGCGCCAGAAATGCAGGGCTTCGTGCCAAAACTGGCTAGCCCAGAGGGGCGCAACCCCGGCTCAGCCTGCCTGGGGAGTTACCAGGTTGAGAGCCGCCATGCCTTTGCCGCGCGGAGCGTGGCCGTCTGCCCGCCAGGCGATCGAAAGCTTCTCGCCGCTCAACAGTTTGTGAATCTGGCTGCGGGCGTGTTCTGCCCACGGGCCGCGGCTGTCGAGGCCTACATAAGCCTGCCAGTGGCGCAGGGCAGGACGGCGCTCACCGCGGCGCTCATGAGCCAGGGCCAGGTTATAGTGGGCATCGGCGTAGCGGGGGGCCAGTGCGACTGCCTTGCGGTAGGCGTTGATTGCCTCGTCCAACCGTTGCAACTCGTCCAGCACATTGCCCAGATCGAAGAAGGCCAGCACATAGCTGGGGTCTGCCTCGGTGGCGCGCCGGTAAAGCTCCTCGGCGCGGGTGAACTGGCGCAGATGGAAGTGGATAGTGCCGAGGTTGATGAAAGCCGGCGCGTAGGCGGGGTCAAGCCCCAGAATCTCCTCGTAGAGGGCGATGGCCCGCTGCTTTTCGCCTGCTTCTTCAGCCTGCACGGCAGCCAGAAAACGGTCATGGATGGCGCGCGGGCTCTTTGTACCCGGCTTGCGCAGCGGATGCGGCTCAGAGACTGCCGAAGGGCCGTCGGCGCGGTCAAAGTCAAACAGCAACTGACGGCGGATGGGATCGACCACGGCCCCGTGGTGGCGAAAAGCCAACCGGGTGCCGGTACGCACCAGACAGGCCTCAAGCAGGGGATTGGTCATGCCGGCAACGGCCTTCATGGCCACGATGGAGTCTCTTATGGAAGCCGAAGAAACAGACTCATCGCGGAGTACGCGCAAGGTCCTCAACTGTCCAAGGTCCTGGAAAGAGTAGGTCTGCTGCTGGGGAATGAGGTTCGCCCGCTCCCAGCCCTGCAATTGGCGGGAACTGATCTGCAGGATGCGCAAAACGTCCTGGCGGCTATAACTGGTCACTCTTCAATGCTCCCGTAGGTGGTCCGGTAAGGCCCCCAAAAAGCCTGAACTCGTTTCGTATGAACTCAGGTGCTGGCCATGTTTCTGGATGATGCCCCCTCGGACTCGGCTCTTGGAACAGTTATTGAGAAACCGCTCTTGCTCACGATTATGCCAAGAGTATGCGTGGATAAGCAGACAGGAACTACCGCTGCAACAAAAAAAGGGGTGGATAAGAGGTGTCTGACTTGGTACAAAACAGGGCAGAAGCCTCCGACCTGTGGGAAACCTGGCAGAAATCCACAAATCCCGGCGAATTCGGCAGCTAAGCCGTCGGAAATGTGAGGCGCGGGGGATCGGATTTTCTCGGAGTCCAACGCAAAATGGCCTCCCGCAAGGAGAAGCCGTTCAAGGAGAGATCGTGAAGGGATTGCCGGTTGCGCTGGGCAACGCAATGAGATGCTGGAGCCGAAGGCCGGACTCGAACCGGCGACCTGCTGATTACGAATCAGCTGCTCTACCAACTGAGCTACTTCGGCGTACCTCTCAGATTGTATCGTTGCACCTGTGTTCGGTAAAGTTGCGCGGAAACAAGCTTGGCGATAATTGCCTATTTGGGCATCCAACGGCGAGAGGATTTTGAGCATGGCACTGGCGTTGACGCTTCAGATTGCCTACAGGATCGCAATCGTGTGGGTGGGAGGATTTATTTTGGCCACCGGGATTCGGGCGCTGCTTCCGGACCATGCCGGGCTTCATTTCCTTGGCGGACAGAGCCACATCGTTGTTCCGTACAGCCGCATGGGGTTCTGGACCTGCCTGCTGGGAGCGGTGATTGTAACCGCGCTGGTGGTGGTGCGGGCCATGCTGGCGGACTTTGGCGTACGGTCGTCGCCGTTTTAGGGGCCTAAAAACGGAAAGAGCCGCCCGGCAACAGGGCAGCTCTCTCCTCAGGGAGAATAGTTCCAACGGAGGCAAAACCATCAGAACTTTCTGGCTGCATAGTAGGGGCGGGGGATGGGAGTGTCAAGAACAAATACTTAGCGAAATAAAACATGTCAATTCAAATACTTACAAGATAGAGCTTCCACGGGAAGAAGGCAGGGTCTTCGGCGTGTGTTCGCCTTTTTGTTCCCGGCAGAAACCGTCTTTTATAGGTGTTTCTTAGGGTTTCTGGCGGTTTTTCCACAGGCAGAATGCCCCGTTGACCCTTCGGATACGGCCTGTCAAATCATTTCTGTTTTCGGCCCTGTCAATCCCGCAGGTTGAGACGGATGAACTCCGTATCGTAGACCGAGGAGACGGGTTTGCCGCGCGCCATCCGCCAAAGAGCCCTGAAGCCGCCGAGGAAGAATCCGAGCAGCAGGGCGGCTACCACGCCGATCATTACCAGTTCGGCAATGCCGATAAGCAGCTTGGCCGTCTTTGCCACTTCAGAGACGGTGGGCTGCGGAATCGAAGTCAGTTCGGTTTCGTAGTGCACGGTGGCCAGCAGCTTGTGGCTCTCGTCGGGAATGGCGTCGCCGCTGACGATGGCCACCAACGGGCCGCTGCGGTGCACCTCGAGAGAGGCAATGTCGGAGTCCATAAGCGGCTTGGGCCATGCGGGCTGGGCCTTGCTGCCTGCCTTGATGTAATCGCGGATTTTGGTTTCCTGCGCGGCGGCCATCTGCGGCGTGGGGTAGTCGATGATGGTGAGCGTAGCCGGACCTGAACGCAGAATGTAGTTGGCGGTCAAGGTCTCCGCGCCAAGGTCAAAGCCGACAACTGCAGGTGGCAGCACGCCGCCGGAACCGGCATAGCCCGCCGGGCCCAATGCGTAGTGCGTGGTCTGGCCATCGAGTTGGGGCTTGGGCAGGTTGAAGAGGATGGGAGGCGCCATCGCCTTGGTGCCGTCGGGCAGCGGCAACTGGCTTGCCAGTTCGCGCAATTCAGAGCCGGACATGGGCCCGATGCTGGAGAAGTTGGCGTCGATAACGGTATTGCCCAGCCAGAACAAGACGCGATTGTGGTTGGATGTGGCCCCGGCGCCGATTTCTTCCTTGGGCCAGTTGTTCTGGCGGTAGAACGTGTAGGCGCCGTAAGCGCCGCTGGCATCCTGGAAGCGAAGCGCGCGCAGGGTGAGGGTTTCGCCGCTGCGCTTGTACGTGGCGCTGGCGCTGTCGGTAAAGCCGTACTCGGCCAGGGCAGGCGCGTTGGCTTGGTCGGCCTGGGCGGCGACAATGGTTTTTTCAGGCGCTTTGGAGGAAACCCATCCCGCGAAAACTTCGGGCAGCATCGCCTTGGGTACCGGCGGCAGAGTGAGGTGCGTAACGCCCTGTGGAGCGGCGGGCTTGGAGGGCGCGGATTGCGCCTGGGCAGCAGCCGTACTCCCGGCCAGCGCCGCGGAACAAACCATAATCGGAATCCAACGCATCGACACGCTCCAGTATTCAGGGTACACGCTGCCGCCCTGCGATGCAGTGCTCAGCCGGCCCCTCTCTTGTTGGACACTGGCGGCGCTGGAAAGGTTCCTGGAGCCTATTGGAAACAACCACGCTGCGGCGGCGCGTGGCCACGGCTCAATGGACTTCGGATGTATCTTGTGCGCCAACGGGAGGCGAAGCATGGGACGCGAGGACGTCTGCGAGAGCCTTGTACCGGCTGGCATGGAACTCAATCGCGTAGCTTCGCACCCAGGCGGCCATGGGTCCGCCCAGCGCGAACGCAATGATCAGCCCGACACCCAGGCCCATCAAAACGAACAATACCTGAAAGCCGATCTGGAATGAGGCTAGCGAGCCGGAACCGTTCTCTAGCATCTCATCAAATCCCTGCGCGGCCATTCCGAGTATCCAGAAGACCAATCGCACCGGGAACCACGCGGCGACCCCTACAACGAATCCTGCCAGCGAGGGAAAGACGAAGCGGAGAATGAGGTAGGAGCAGAAGGCTTCTTTCTCTTTGCGAACAATCTGCCACCCCGCCCGCCACGCCGCGCGGAAGGAGAGGTCCTCAATGGCCATGCGGGGAAGAACGAAGTCGTGCAGCACCACCTCAGTGATCAGCACCGCCAGGCATACCAGCAGAAACAACCCGGTGCACGGAAAAAACAGAAGCAGAAAGACGCCGGGGTCGAGTTTTCCGTCCGGGGTGCGCAGAGTCAAGACTGTGAAAGCTGTGATGCCGATTCCCGCCGCCACCAGCGCCAGGAAGCCAACAAAGGCAAGACCAACCAGCAGGCTGCCTTTGAACATCCGCCATGCTGGACGCTGATATCGAACCCACGCTGCCCGAATCTCCCTGGTCTGGTAGAGCAGGCAGTGGAAGAGGACGAAACGCAGAAGTATCAAAACATATATCGAGAAAAAGAAAGCAAAAATGGCCACCGAGACGCCAAGCAGCGTGAAGGTGATGAACTCCGGAGCAAACAGCGTTGCTTGATCGAAGCGGCCAAGGTCGAACGATGGAAGACTTGAAGCTGAATACCGGAAGCTGACGATGGCGCCTTCCGTGATGGTGGCTATCCCGGCCAGTTTTAGAAACATATCCCATGCGAAAGGACGGAAGAGAAGCCGCCAGGTCCGCAGCAACGCAGGCCACACCGCTTCCGACGCAGACAAGGGCTTCATCAGGCTCGCTCCGGGCCAGCCCAGCGTAACATATGGCCGTCGCGCGGCTTTATGCCGCAGGCGCTGCGGGAGCTGGCGGGTACAGCAAGTCGCCCAGCCTCCGGTAGCGGCCGCCGTAGAAGACCAGCGCGTACTCGCGAACGCTGGTGCTCACCGGCCCACCGATGCAGACGCCGAACAGCAACGCAAAGGCGAATGCGACGACTCCAAAAAAGACCTGGAGGAGAACGCCGACAACGGCGGCGGCGCCCGCTGCATCCGCAAAGCCGGAGTGAATGCCGTACACCACAGCTGCAGCCGCACCGGCCAGGATAAGCCCCGGAATCAGCAGCACGATGAAAACAGCGAACATGGCAATGGCCGGCAGGATTAGCCGCAGCAGCGCGTAAACAAAGAACTCCCGCTTTTCAGCCATGACGCGCGACCACACCGCGGAAAAGGCTTCGCCTGCCGAAGCGTCCTCGAGCGCGTAGTGGGGCAGCATCCAGTCGCGCAACAGCACGTCGAGCAAGACCGCAATCACCACCAGCAGGAAAATGATGGGAATGATGGGCAGTGCGAGGGACAGCAGCAGCGGTAAATTGGGCGAACCGCCCGGCGGGGTCTCGCGAACCAGCCGAAGTACCCCGGATATGAACGGGATTGAGATGGCCGCCACGAACAGCAGGTAGCAGACTCCGACACCCACGTTCATCCAGAAAAAGCGAGTTGCCGGCTCGCGAAGCAGCCACCATCCGGGGCGAATCTCCCGGGTGGTGTGAACCAGGCAATGGAAGAACGCAAACCGGAGCCGCGTGATCAGGTAGTAAATCCAGGCCGAAAAAATGAATGCAAGCAGCAGGGCCGCCACGGCCGCCGCCACCCATCCCGGATGGATCTCGGCCAGCGAATGGATCATGGGGCCATGGTCCGATGGATGGCCGCCGCTGTGCGACGAGGAGCGGAGATTGCTCCCGATGCCTTCGGTCACGATGGCAACCAGGCCGAGCTTCAGGTAGGTTCCCCAGCTGAAGGGCCTGAAGAGAAAGTTCCGGGTACGCTCAATGGCGGGCGAGACAGAGTCCACGGCAGAGATGGCGCGCATATAAGTCCTTTCGGGCAGGGCCAGCGTAGCACAGAATTACGCAAGACTCATGGACGAAGTTCCGCCGAGGGGTGCGGAATCGCACTGAACCACGCATCGAAGGCGGCCAGCGAGCGCTCGCAGACGAGCCGGTGGCGCTCTTTTTTGTCGCGGACCTTCTTGCGCAGTTCTTCTGCCAGGGGCTCCAAAAGGTCGAAGGTGATGTTTGCCGGTTGAAAGTCCTTGGGATCGGCGTGAGTTATGTAGTGAACCAGCGAGCCCAGGGCTGAGGCGCGCGGGGCGGGAATGGGTTCTTCTCCGCGCGCGATCGCCGCGGCGTAGATGCCTGCCAGCAGGCCGGTGGCGATGGATTCGGTGTAGCCTTCAACGCCGGAAATCTGCCCGGCAAAGAGGAGCTTCCGCTCTTTTGACTTTAGGAGCAGCGTTTCGTCCAGAAGAACGGGCGCGCAGATGTAGGTATTGCGATGGATCTGGCCGAAGCGCAGAAAGCGGGCATTCTCCAGGCCGGGAATCAGCCGCAGCACCTTCGCCTGCTCGCCGAACTTGAGGTGATTTTGAAAGCCCACCAGGTTGTAGCTGTCGGCGCGCAGGTTCTCCTTGCGCAGTTGCACCACCGCCCACGGCGTTTTGCCGGTGCGCGGATCGCGCAGGCCCACCGGCTTCATTGGTCCAAAGCGAAGGGTGTCGCGGCCGCGGCGGGCCAGAATCTCAATGGGCAGGCAGCCCTCAAAGTAGTCCGCCTTCTCCCACTCCTTTGTCTCTGCGGCCTCGGCGGCCAGCAGCGCATCCAGAAAGCGGTCGAACTCTTCGCGGTCCATGGGGCAGTTAATATAATCCGCCGTCCCCTTGTCCCAGCGCGCGGCAAAGTAGACGCGGTCCATGCTGATGGAATCGGCATCGACGATGGGCGAAATGGAATCGTAGAAAGCCAGGTGGCCGGAGCCGGTGATGCGCTCGATCTCGCGACCCAGCGCATCGGAGGTCAAGGGGCCGGTGGCAACAATGGTGCATTTCGTGCCGTCCTCGTCTTGATTTAGAGTTGTCACCTCTTCGCGGATGACGCGAATGAGCGGCTGGGCGGCAATCTCTTCGTTGATGCGCCGGGAGAACTCAACGCGGTCTACGGCGAGCGCGTGGCCGGCGGGAACAGCGGTCTCATCGGCAATGCGCAGCAGCGCAGACCCGGCGCGGCGCATTTCCTGCTTCAGGAGCCAGGGCGCGGTGTTGGGCGATTCGCTTTTGAGCGAGTTGGAGCAGACCAGTTCGCCAAAGTCAGCGGTCTGGTGGGCCGGGGTGAGCCTTGGCTCGCCGTCAAGGCGGCGCATCTCGTAGAGGTCAACCTGGCAGCCGAACCGGGCAGCGGTCAACGCGGCCTCGGGGCCGGCAAGCCCGCCGCCGATCACTCTAATTTTCAAGAGCCAGCTCCCGTCGTCTTACCCGTTTCGGCGCCGGCCAGCCTTTGCAGGGCGTCGCCGCTGATGCGCACATTGCGCCACTCATCCAGAAACTCGGCGCCCATGGCGCGATAAAAATCGATGGCCGGGGTGTTCCAGTCAAGAACCTCCCATTGCAGGCGCAGGCAGCCCTTCTCCAGGGCAATGGCTGCGACTTTCTGAAGCAGGGCCTTGCCGATGCCCAGGCCCCGGAATTCTGGATGGACGAAGATGTCTTCGAGATAGAGACCGGGGCGCCCCAGCCAGGTGGAATAGTTGAAAAAGAAGAGGGCAAAGCCGGCCGGTTTGCCATCCTGCTCGGCTATCAGGCTTGAATAGAAGGGGTTAGCTCCGAATCCGTCGCGTAAAAGGCCTGCCTCGGTGGCAGAAACGGCGTCCGGCTCCCGCTCATAGGCGGCAAGGGCACGAATAAAGCTGAGAATCTCGGGTACGTCGGCCGGGGCTGCGTTGCGAATCGTTGTAGCCATCCTCCCAATCTTAGAGCCTCGGAAGGGGCCAAGTGCCTGATTGTGTGATCTGTGCCACACGCAGCGGTCATCCTGAGGCATTACCATAAACAGGTGTACACGTTCGGCGAAAGCCACCGTGGACTCCCAGACAGCGGGGCTCACTGCAGGCTCGGGCTGGCCGCATCGATTCATTGGATTTAGTGTCAGAGCAATCAGGGGCGCAGCGGGCGTTTTAAATGCCGTACGCTCTCTTGTGTTGGGCAGGCAGTTGGATTTAACTTGGTCCTGCTACGGTGAGCGGTCTGCGGGACGGAACAGGCGCCCCAGCAGCTCTTCGGCGAAGAACGTACTTGACAGCCGGCGCGCAGAGTTTGTGCTGGCAAATAAGAATTTTTTGAGCTCGCGGGCTGTTTCGTTCGCGCCGCTTTCAAGGAGAAGAATATGAAACGCACCATTTCACTTGGTCTGGGCCTGCTGGCATTCGCCCTTTTGCCCGTGCTTGCGCAGACTCCCCCCCCAATGGGCAAGATTCACGGTAAAGTCACTGCCCCGACCGGCTTGCCTTACAACATCGGCACGGTGAATTTTTCAACCGACGGCGGCAGCACCACAAAGTTCTCGTTCCCGGTGAACGCGGCAGGCAACTATACCGGAGACATAGCGCCCGGCACGTACATGCTGTTGTTCAGGCTGCCGGATACGCCAGCCAACAAGATGGTGGACCAGATCGACGGCATCAAGGTTGCAGCCGGCCAGGATGTGGAAGCCAACGACGACATGTCGCGCAAGGAGTTTATTGACAACCTTCCGGCCGACACCAGGAAGCAGTTGGAAGAGATCAAGAAAAAGAACGCCGACGCGCTGAAGACCAATGCGCTCATCAACAACCTGAACGCCGACATCAAGATTGTCCTGCAGGACTTCAAGGATGCCGGCGGCGCCAAGGCTGCCGCAGCCCAGGCTCTTGGAGCGGGCGCTTCAAGGACGGATCTCGATGCCAAGGAAACCGAGATCAAGACCGCGAAGTTCAGCGAAGCTGAAGCCCTTATGCAGAGGGACACTACGCTGAAGCCGGATGCTTCGGTTCTGTGGGCCCAACTGGGACAGGCTCAACTTGGCCTGAAGAAGTTTGACGAAGCGGAAGCTTCGTACAAGAAGACCCTGGAGATTGAAGCCACCGCCAAAAAGCCGAGCCCGCCGACGCAGGCTGCGGCCAACGCTGGCCTTGGCGAGATTTATGCGCGCAACGGCAAGGTTCCTGAGGCCACAGCGGCTTATGAGGCTGCCGCCAAGGCTGACCCGACAAGGGCCAACTTCTACCTGACCAACGAATCGGTCATCTACTCGCAGCTTGGCAACGGAGACGCCCAGGCCGCAGCGGCCGACGAGGCCATTACGGCCGACCCGAACCAACCTCTGCCCTATTACCTGAAGGGCCAGGGGCTCATTCAGAAGGCTACCGTCGATCCCGCCACGGGAAAGATGATTCTGCCTCCCGGATGCGCTGAAGCCTATGGCAAGTACATTCAACTGGCTCCGACCGGACCCTATGCAGCGGATGTGAAGGGAATTCTGGACCAGGCCAACCAGAAGGTTGACACCAGCTACAAGGCTCCCAAACCAGCCAAGAAGTAGGCTCAACTGTCGCTGTTTGACTGAAGGGCGCTTCCGGATTCCGGCAGCGCCCTTCTTGTATTTGCCGACCTAGAAATTCGCATCAATACCGTTGTTGTCATCCTGAGCGAAAGGGACCCCAAGCGTTCTTCAGCTTGGGGGTGGTGAGCCGAAGGATCTGCGGCCGTTTTTTAAACAACGTCTGTGACACCACGCCAGATGGGAGACCAGCATCCACTCTTTCCGTGAATGATGAGGCTGCAACCTTCTACAATCCAATCCATGAAGTCCGCTTTGCCCAGTCCTGATTTGTTGAGTTACGACGAGGCCGCCGCGCTGGTTGGCGATTGCGTCCTGCGCCTGGGCAAATGCCGGCCCGCGATTGAGACGGTGGAGTTGGAACGGGCGATGGGCAGGGTGCTTGCGCGTCCTCTGGCGGCAGATCTGGACCAGCCTCCTTTTGCGCGTTCCACTCGCGATGGATTTGCCTGCCGCGAGGCAGAAGCCTGTACGCACAAGTTCCTGACGATTGCCGGCACCACGCGCGCCGGCCTGGTGCCCGCTGGGCCGCTGCCGCCGCGCGCTGCTTGGGAGATCATGACCGGCGCGCCGGTTCCCGCCGGCGCCGATGCCGTGGTGATGCTGGAGCACGTGGAAGTGGATGCCGGGCGCGTCCGCCTGCTGCCGCCGCGCAAGGTCGAGCCGGGCGAGAATATCGTTGCCCAGGGCGCGCAGGCACGCGCGGGCGACGAACTGCTTCCGGCTGGAACCACAATCCACTCCGCGCAGATTGCCCTTGCAGCCTCATGCGGCTGCGCGACCCTGCCGGTTTTCGCGCGGCCCCGGGTGGCGATTCTCACCACCGGCGACGAGCTGGTAGCGGTCTCAGCGATGCCCGCGCCGGGCCAGATTCGCAACTCGAACGGGCCCATGCTGGCCGCCATGGTAGCCGCCGTGGGCGGCGAACCCTGGGTGCTGCCTACCGCGGCTGATAATGCGCAGACACTGGACGCCTCACTGGAACAAGCCGCAGATGCAGACCTGCTGCTGATTACCGGCGGTGTATCGGCAGGCAAGTTCGATCTGGTTGAGCCCGCGCTGGCACGCGCCGGAGCGCGGTTTCACTTCACCGGCATCCGCATTCAACCGGGAAAGCCGCTGGTGTTTGGAGACCTGTCTGTAAGAGGCACAAGTGCCACCCAAAAGACTGGCGGCACGAAGCACTTCTTTGGGCTGCCGGGAAATCCGGTTTCATCGGCGGTGACGTTTTTGCTTTTTGCAGCGCCGGTGCTGGCCGCGCTGGCCGGAAAGCGCGAAACTGCTCCGCGCTTCGCATTGGCGCGCATGGCGACGCACGCCGAGCGGAACGGCAAGCCGGGGTTGACGCGCTTTTTGCCCGCTTACTGTGATTTTGGCGCATCGGTTGGCGAGTTGCCTGAGGTTGCGTTTGTTCCCTGGCACGGTTCAGGAGATCTGGGCGCGCTGGCCCGCTCCAACTGCTTCCTGGTTGTTCCGGAAGTGGCCCACGGACTGGAACCCGGAACAGTCGTACAAATTCTGCTTCCTTGAGGAGTCTCATGCAAGAACCCTCCAAATCACAGCTCTCGCATTTTGATTCAACCGGCAAGGCCGCGATGGTGGATGTAAGCGGCAAGCAGGCCACGCGCCGCACAGCCACGGCCTCGGCATTTGTTGAGCTTTCTGCCGAGGTGCTGGCCGCTCTGCCCGCCAACCCCAAGGGCAACCCGCTTGAGGTGGCGCGCCTTGCGGGCAGCCAGGCGGCCAAGCGCACCGCCGACCTGATTCCCATGTGCCACCCGCTGCCGCTGACGCATGTTGACGTGACGGCGGAGGTGGTAGCCGGGGGCGTGCGCATCGCGGCGACGACAGCCACCGTTGGCCCCACCGGCGTGGAGATGGAGGCGCTGACTGCCGCGGCCGTTGCCGCTCTCACGGTCTACGACATGACCAAGGCGCTGGATAAGGGCATCGTGATTCGTGATGTGCAGTTGGAAACAAAGTCAGGCGGCAAGAGCGGCGACTTCACCAGAGAATCGCTTCCAGCGAGATAGACCGGTCGAAGCCCGTCGTTTGAGTTGCACCATTCGCGCTTCGTTTGAAGGAGCCGTTATGTACCATAGGACGCCCATAGCCGCCTGCTTCGCACTTGCTGCACTTTGCGCGGCCTCAGCCGGCGCGCAGACGTTAGCGGTATACCAAACCACGCCCGACCTGCTCGAAGCGCTCTCTGAGCGGCAGTCGCTGCGCTTTTCTTCCAAACCAAGCCCAGCTGCAAACGCTCCGCTCATCACGGTTGACGACGCGCAGCGGTTCCAGGAGATTGACGGCTTTGGCGCATCGCTTACCGACGCGGCGGCGTGGCTCTTCGCCAAGAAACTCACCCCCGCGCAAACCGATGCAGCCTTCAGCCGCCTCTTCAGCCGCAAGGACGGCATCGCGCTCAGTTTTCTCCGTCAGCCTATCGGGGCTTCTGATCTGGCCGTGACCTTCTACTCTCTTGACGACCGGTGCGAGCAAACAGCCACGGCCTGCACCACGCCCCCGGGCGTTGCGGACCAGAGCCTTGCCCACTTCTCGCTGAAGCACGATGAAGAATACATAGTACCGCTGCTTAAGAAAGCGCTGGCCCTGAATCCCTCGCTGCACGTGATGCTGACGCCGTGGAGCCCGCCGGGCTGGATGAAATCGTCGGGCTCGATGCTGGGCTCAGATGCCACGAACAAGCAGCCTTCGTCGCTGCGGCCGGAAGCATACGGCGCATTTGCCGACTACCTGGTGAAGACGGTGGTGGGCTACCAGGCGGCTGGAGTTCCGGTATATGCGCTGAGCGTACAGAATGAGCCGCTATACGCTCCGCCCGCCTACAGCGGCATGTTGATGACAGCCGCGGAGCAGGCGGCCTTTCTGAGCAATGCTCTGGGACCGGCGATGGCCGGCGCGGGACTGAAGATCAAGGTCATGGTCTACGACCACAACTGGGACCACCCTGAATATCCTGAAACCGTGCTACGCGACGCCAAGGCCGGTGCGCTGGCTGCCGGAACCGCATGGCACCATTACGCCGGCGATCCAGCCGTGATGACGAAAAACCACGAGGAGTTCCCGCAGAAAGACCAGTGGGTAACCGAGTCGAGCGGCGGAACGTGGCAGAAGGGCTACGGCGGTAAGGGCAACATCCTGGCCGAAGAGGCCGCTGAGTTGATTGCCGTGACCCGCAACTGGGCCAGGAGCTACGTGCTGTGGGCGCTGGCCACGGATGAGAAGCACGGCCCCTTTGTGGGCGGCTGCGACACCTGCCGCGGCTTGATGACCATCGACCCAACCAAATCGCTGAGAGAGATCGTCAAGGCCGAGCCGGACTATTACGTCCTGGGCCATGCCAGCAAGTTTCTGCTGCCCGGCGCGGTGCGCATCGCGTCAGACGAGCCAGCGGGCACCCAGTTGAAGGATGTGGCCTTCCGCAACCCTAACGGCGTGGTGGTGCTGTATGCGCTGAATGCCGGAACCAGGGGGCAGGATCTTCGCATCGGCTGGCACGGGAACACAGTGGCCACCACCATTCCTGCCGGGTCGGTGGCCACATTTGTCTGGAAGCCGTGACCGGCTAGTTATGCTGCTCGGGCTTTTCTCCGGCAGGCGGAGGCGCTTGCGGCGGGCGCGGACCGTCGTCGTCGGGGATGATGAACTTCTCAGGTTCCTTGTGGCCCCGATGGCAGGTGCCGCAGGTGACCTTGGCATCCGACGCATTCTTCTCGTCGGCCACCATGCTGATGTAGTTCTTGTTGATGTCCTCAGTCATCTTGAGCATGAGGCGGGCAGTGAGCTTTTCCTGCT
>Ga0118677_10008805_pt1 | contig 16018 bp, 16 predicted proteins | sample AliMusrvi5mmetaG_FD_86154 | JGI IMG/M metagenome (GOLD analysis project Ga0118677, IMG submission 86154) | reverse complement strand
ACCGTGCCGCCGGAGGCACGCTCGACAAGTCCGACTGGCGCCGCAACAACGTCAACACGCTCGTGCACACGCTCGGCGAGGCGGTCCACGCCGCGAGGCCCGGCGTGATGTTCGGGGTGAGCCCGTTCGGCATCTACACCAAGGGCTCTCCCCCCGACGTCAAAGCTGGCGTGGACCAATACCACCAGCTTTATTCCGACCCCGCGATGTGGATGCGCGAGGGGTGGGTCGATTACCTGGCACCCCAGCTCTACTGGGCCGAGGGCGGACCCCAAAGCTTCTCCTCTCTTCTTCGCTGGTGGCGCAGCCCGCAGGTCAACCCCCGCGGGATCCCCGTCTGGCCCGGCCTCGCGGTCGACCGCCTGACTTCCCACGGGTGGCCGGTCTCCGAAATCGCCACCCAGCTCGCCCTGGAAAAGACCATCGGCCCTCGCGGACGCGGCGGCTTCCTGCTCTGGAACATCGGACCCATCGCCAAAAACACCAAAGGCATTGTTTCGGTGATCCGGGCAAGGTAGCCACGGGCGCAATGCCGGGGCGCTTCCATTCTGATTTCTGCCATCAGCAAAAATATGCTTGTTATCGTTTCTGTCCTCCTTCGGCTGCTTTCAATAAAAGTATTCCTGGATGGAGTTTCTCTTGCCTTTTCAGCGCTTGCTCGTTCGGCCGGGAACCGCCTCGATATCTTCGTTTTTGTATCAGTCGCACTCTATTTTCTTTGCGCTGCGGGGATTTGGTATATCGCTCCCATCCTGAGCCGCTTGCTCGTGGGACGACAGGACCCGGCGACGAATCATCTGCCAATCACAACCGAGGATCTTCACAGGATCGCGTTTGTCACTGTCGGGCTCTATTTAATTGGAACCTCTTTTGGCCAAACATTAAATTGGTTGTATTTCTCCCTCATTATAAGTGGAGATCGTGAGCTGACAGCGGAAGACAGGAAGAACTTCTATCGACTTTTTCAATATGCGACCCAACTCGGCATTGGATTGTTTTTTGTCCTTCGCAGTCAGATGCTCGCAAGCCGGCTTTGCTCTTCTTCATGGAGCGGAAAGAAATAGGCTTCCGTGCTGGTCCTGCTTTTCGTCGCGATTGAAGAGCGCGTAGATCGCTTCGGCGAGGGCTTCGGTGTCGGCGTTTTCGTCGTTGCTGAGGACGGCGACGGTGAGGCCGTTGTTCCGGCCCATGATCAGGTTGGTTGATGTGCCGTCCCAACTGCCGCTGTGGAAGACGAGCGGCTTGTCCGGGTCGATGAACCACCCGAAGCCGTAGCCGTTGCCGTCTTCGTCGCGGACCGGTTTCCCGTTGTCGAACCGCCCGTTTTTCCAGGCCTGCTGCAGGGCCTTTTGATCCATGAGAGCGTTGCCGCGCAGGGCGGCGTCCCAGAGGGCGAGCTCGCGCACCGATGTGTAAACGCTGCCGTCGCCGGTGATGACGGTCGGTGACGAGGCCCGGTGGACTTTGCCATCATCGGCCACCTTGTAACCTTTCACCGCGGTTTCGGGCATTTTTACCGTGCCGTCCCTCACGAAAGTCTGTCGCATTCCGGCCGTCCGGAAGAGGTGCTCGCGGACGTATTCGTTGAAGGTCTGGCCGCTCAGGCGTTCGACCACGAGCGCGAGCAGGGCATATTCGGAGTTGTTGTATTCGAACCTCACTCCGGGCGCGCGGCGAGGCGAAGTCTTGTTCAGCCACGCCAGGTGAGTCTCGGTGGTCAGCGCCGCAAATTCCGCGTCGCTGCCCTCCCAGTCGTCGCCGGTGTAGTCGGCCAAGCCGGAGACGTGGTGGAGAAGGTCCGAAACCGTGACGGGACGGCCTTTGTCTGGAACGGAGAAATCCGGGAGAGCCTTTTTCAGCGGGGCATTTGGATCGAGTGTCCCCTGCGCGGCAAGCGTGAGGATCGCCACGCCGGTGATGTGCTTGGACACCGATGCGAGATCGAAGATCGAATCCGGGGTGATCGGGGCGCGCGATTTGATGTCGGCCAGCCCGTAGCCTGAGAGGTGGATCGGCGCGCCGTTCCGCGAAACCAGAACGGCCGCACCGGGCCCATCGGGGCTGAAGGACTTCGCGAGCAGGGCGCGGATCTCGGCGGCTTTTTCCTGCGGATCCTCGGCGCGCAGCGAGGAAAGCACCAGCGCAAGAAGGCCGCAGAATACAAGGATAGGTTTCATAAGGCCTCTCTTTCTTGCGAGGAGACGCGCAGGGACATTCGATCCCGGAACAAATTCCCGCGCCACACAGATAGCGAGCGATGGGCCGCGGTCAAGTGGCGGCTGGACTGCGAGAAATGGAAGTAGGCGTGACAAATTGCCGCTGCTGCCGATACTTCCGGCATGGCGGTTTTGAGTCATTTGGGCGTGGTGGTCGGGCTGGCCAGCTTGGCGGGAATCAACCTCTACCTCACGGTCTTTGTGACCGGGCTGGCGATCCGGATGGGATGGGTGACGCTCACGCCCGCACTGCATGACCTCGCGATTCTTTCGGATCCGATCATCATCGGGGTGGCCGGGTTTCTTTATCTTATCGAGTTTTTTGCGGACAAGATCCCCTGGGTGGACACGGCATGGGATGCGGTGCACACGTTTATTCGTCCGGTCGGAGCGGCCGCGCTGGCGGTGGCGGCCCTCGGAAACACGAACCCTGTCTTTGAGATCGTGGCGGCGCTGGTCGCCGGAGGCGTGGCTCTGGCCGCGCACGTGGCGAAGGCCGGGACCCGGCTGGTCGCGAACGCGTCGCCCGAACCGGTTTCCAACATCGGTCTCAGCCTGGCCGAGGACGGCGTCGTTTTTGCGGGGCTCGGCCTGCTCGCATGGAATCCGGTTGTCGGCCTGGTCGTCGCGGTGGTTTTCACAGGAGTCGTGGTGACGGTGATGCCGAGGCTTCTGCGCGGGATCCGCGCGAAACTCTGGCTGGCCTGGAAAAAACTCAACGCCGTGCCGGAGGAAGACCAGGAAACCGAACTCGGCCGCCGGCTTCCGGGGCATTGCGAACTGCAGATCCGCCGGGCACACGCGAGCACGGCACCGATCGGGTGGGCGGTCCCCTGCCTGAGCGGAGGAGGCCCGCGGCTGGCCGCCAACCTTCGCGGCTGGCTGGTCTGCCTCGAAAACGAGCCGACGCGGCTGTTCTTTGTCGCGGGCAGTTTTTTTGGAGGCGTCGTGCTGGCGATGGATATTGCGGGGTCGGAAGTCTCGCACCAGGCCGGGTTTCTCTGCGACAAGGTGGAAATCGTCCACCGGGACGGCTCGCCGAAGCACGGGTTTCTGTTCGAGCGCGGGCTCACGAAGGTGGCCGCGCGGCTCGCCGAGGCGGTCCGTGAGATGGCCGGGCAGCCCGCCGGCCAAGGCTGAAATTCCTTGCCGGGGTTTTCCCGCAACCGCTAGGTTCTGGGCATGAACATTCTGGTGACCGGCGGGGCCGGATTTATCGGCTCCCATCTGTGCCGTCGATTGTTGTCCGATGGGCACGCGGTCACGCTCATCGATGATTTCAACGACTACTACGACCCCGCCATCAAGCGCGCCAACGTCGCGGCGATGGGCGGTGCCGCGAAAGTCGTCGAGGGCGACATCCGCGACCGCGGGCAGATCCAGCAACTTTTCGCGGAGGGGAAATTCGAAACCGTCATCCACATCGCGGCGCGGGCCGGGGTCCGGCCGTCGGTGAACGATCCGCAGCTTTACATCGACACGAACATCACCGGGACCCACCACCTGCTCGAAGCCTCGCGCCAGAACGCGGTGAAGCGGTTCGTGTTTGCTTCCAGCTCGTCGGTTTACGGGCTCTCGAAGACGGTTCCGTTTTCCGAGGACCTGGCGCTTCCGCAGACCCTGAGCCCCTACGCCGCCACGAAGCTCGCCGGCGAGCACCTCTGCGGAAACTACTCCTATCTCTTCGGGTTGCGCGCGGTCTGCCTCCGGTTCTTCACGGTTTACGGGCCCGGACAACGGCCCGACCTCGCGATCCACAAATTCACCGACGCCATCCACAAGGGGCTCGCGATCCCGCAATACGGCGACGGCACGACGCGGCGGGATTACACCTACATCGACGATATCGTCCAGGGAGTCATGGGGGCGCTGAAATACGAAGGCCCGCTTTTCGACATCTTCAACCTCGGGGAAAACCAGACGATCACGCTCGCCGAACTCATCCGGGAAATCGAGAAAGGCCTCGGCAAAAAAGCCGTGATCGAGCGCCTGCCCGAGCAGCAGGGCGACATGCCGCTCACCTCGGCCGATATCACAAAAGCGCGGGCCCTGCTCGGCTACAACCCGCAGACCAAGATCGCCGAGGGCATCCCGAAATTCATCGCGTGGTATTTGAACAAATGACCGTTTCCGACATCGCAAGCGAGCTCGTCCGGATCCCGAGCGTCAATCCCGACGGCGATCCGGGAACGCCGCAGACCGGCGAGGCCGCGTGCGCGGAGTGGCTCGCGGCGTTTTTGTCTGCCGCCGGCGCGGAGGCCGAACTCCGCGAGGTCCTGCCCGGTCGCCCGAACCTTGTCGCGCGCTTCCCGTCCGATACCCCGGGCAAGCCGAAGATCCTTTTTGCCCCGCACACCGATACCGTGAGCGTCGCGGGGATGACGGTCGATCCGTTCTCAGGGGAAATCTGCGATGGCCGGCTGTTCGGGCGCGGGGCGACCGACACCAAGGGCCCGATGGCATCGATGCTGCACGCGCTGGTAGAAGCCGCACCGATCATTCCCGCCTTGCCTTATGAAATCTGGTTCGCCGGCCTGATGGGCGAGGAAGCCGGCCAGCACGGGGCCAAGGCGTTGTCCGCGCAGGAGGAGTTCGCTTTTGTGATCGCCGGCGAGCCGACCGACCTGCACGTCGTTTACACGCACAAGGGCTCCGCATGGCTCATGCTTCACACGACCGGACGCGCCGCCCACGCCTCGAAACCCGGTGCCGGAGTGAACGCGATCTACAAAATGTGTGATGCCATTGACGCCATCCGCAGAGAGCTGGTGCCGGCCTTCGCTCAGCATGTGGACCCGGTATTGGGGCATGCCACCGCGAGCGTGGGCACGATCGCGGGTGGCGCGAAAATCAACATCGTGCCGGACTCGTGCCACGCCCGCGTCGATCTGCGCACGATCCCCGGACAGGACCTTTCCCCCGTGGAAAAAATCCTCCGCGCACGCGTCCCGGACATCGAGATTTCGATGTCCGTCTCGCATCCGCTCTTCACCGATCCCGGGCATCCGCTCATCCGTGCGCTCCAGCGGTGCGGGGCCGGCCTTGCAGGCGCCCCCTGGTTCTGCGATGCCGCCGTCTTCGCCGCGAACGGCAGCCCGGCCATCGCGATGGGCCCCGGCTCGATTGCGCAGGCGCACACCTGCGACGAATCCATCTCGGTGCACGACCTCGAAAAAGGCGCGCAGTTTTTCCTCGCCTTCCTGCGCTCGCTCCATCCCGACGCGTGACGTTCTGACCGAGGCACCGGTTTCGTTTCCATCGAGGGCTGGGGCAGACCTCCGGGCTGACCGAAGCGGCGGGCCGGGGACGTCCCGCCCTCCCAAGCTTTGCATCCAACCTCACCCACTGCTCATCACACCCGTGGCTGGGCGAGCACGACCGGTTTCGCCGCAGAAAACTCCTCCAGCTCCCGATCGAGTCTCGCGACATCCGCGCCGCCGAGCCGGTGCAGCGTCGCCACCGGACCGTCCTGAAAAAAATCTGACATGCCCGAGCTTCCGGCAGCCGGTTGTCTACCCGCCCCAGTGCGCGCCTTCGCTCAGGGCCGGGGTCCAGCCGCGCTGGTCGCCGTTCGCGTAGTCGGTCTTGCCGATCGCCCCGATCATCCTCTTGCCGGTTGCCGCGCGCCAGTATTTGCTCATGCTTTCGCCGGTATGGCAGCTCCAGCTTTTGACGAAGGCGTCGCGGGTGAAGAGGTCGCGGTGGATTTTGCTGAGCTCATTCTCGTGGAGCCAGCTTTTCGACCCGCTGTCGATCTCGTTGCTGTAGTCGAACATGAAGCACGCGCGGTTCGAGTGGCCGAAAAATTCGAAGTCGGCGATTTTGACCTCCGAGCGCGGGCGGCCGGCGTTGAGGTAATTGATGACATCGTCGCCGGAGGTGATCCAGACGAGGTTGACGTGGTATTTGTCGCGGACCGAGACGATGTTGGCGATGAGGTCGGATTTGTCCTGGCGCTGGGACCGGCGGACGTAGGCCGGCTTGTAAACCATCCACGTGATCAGCGCGTCCGGCCCCTCCTTTTTCCGGATCTCCTCGATGCGCACGCGGGCGGCGCGGACGAAGTTCCCCCACCAGCGGTCGTGCGGCGTGGCTTTGAATTTTTCCCATTCGATGAGCGACGGGCCGCCGCTGACGAGGATGTATTCCTTTTGGACGGCCGCCCCGGCGGTCAGGGTCCCGGCCAGCAGGATCAGAAGAAGTGCGCGAAACATGGCTTCAAGATTCGCACTGCGCGGAGAAGTTCAAGCACATTCGGCGGGAAGATGGGGGTTTGACAAATCGTGTCTCATGAGACACATTTGGGCATGACCACGATCGAGATTCCCGTCCGCGAGCTCCACGCCCGGACTGGGCATTATGTGCGCAAGGCGTCCCAGAACACGGAGGTGATCGTGACCGACCGTGGCCGTGCGACCGCGCGGCTGGCTCCCTTGCAGGAGTCCCAACAGAAAAAACGCCCGCTTGGCACCCGGCGCATCCTGGCGCCCGGCTACCGCGAACTGCTGGCGAGCGGAGCCTTGAAAAGCCGCGCGGGAAGCACGGATTCATCGGCCGACGACCGCGCTGTGCGGGATTTATGATCTACTGCGACACGGCCTATCTGCTCAAATACTATGTGGATGAGCCGGGCAGCGGCGAGGTGCGGTCGCTGATCGACAGCCAGGTTGCCGTGGCCTCGCTCGGGCTGGCCCGCCTCGAGCTTGCGGCGGCATTCCACCGCAAACTCCGGGAGGAGCAAATCGACAAACACGCCCACCGGCTTCTCGTCCAGCAACTCGAATCGGACTGCCATGCCGGAATCTGGACCTGGCTTGACAGCGGCATGGCGCTGGTGGCGAAAGCGGCGGATCGTTATACGGTCCTTTCCTCGCGGGTGTTCCTCCGCGCTTCCGACGCGCTCCATCTGACCTGCGCGCTGGAGAACGGGTTCCGGGAAATCTACTCGAACGACAAGCATCTCCTGGCCGCCGCAAAACATTTTGGCCTGCGCGGAAAAAACGTCATCAACAACCCCTCCCGTAAAAAATGATCACCGTCGTCATCGGACACAAGAACCCCGACATGGATGCCATCTGCTCCGCGATCGGATACGCGGAATTCAAGACCGCGACCGGATCTCCCGGCGTGCTCGCCGCGCGGTGCGGCAACACGAACGAGCGGATCGATTTCGGCCTGGGGAAATTCGGTTTCGAGGCCCCCGCGTTTCTGAGCGACGTGTATCCGCGCATCGAGCACGTGATGGAGCGCGACGTGGTGAGCGCGCACTGCAAGAGCCCGGTTTACGAAGCGATGACGCGGATCGGGGAGACGCGGTTCCGCGGGCTGCCGGTCGTCGATGACGACGGGCGCTGCGTCGGGCTGATCTCGGCTTTCAAGCTGAGCCAGTATCTTTTCCCGCCGCTCGACCGGATCGCTTCGGCGCGGGTCGTGGACGCCTCGCTGGCCGACATCAAGGCCTCGATTCATGGAAAGTTCCTGTCGGGGCCCGAGGACACCGAGGTGTACCCGCACGATCTCGTGGTCGCGGCCATGCACACCACGACATTCACGAAGCGGCTCGGGGAACTCGACGTGAAATCCACCGTCCTCATCGTCGGCGACCGCTGGAACATCCAGGAGCTCTCGATCGAGGCCGGCGTCCGCGCGCTCGTCATCACGAACAATTTTCCCGCGAAAAAATCCGTGCTCGCGCTGGCGAAAAAGCACGGCGTCACGCTCATCTCCTCGCCGTATGACACGGCGACGACCGTCCTTCTGGCGCGCGCGGCGGTGACATCGGGGAAGATGCTCCAGCCGGACTTCATGAGCCTGCCGGCCGACATGCCGCTCCGCGACGCGAAGGCCGATGTGACGATGTCCTCGCAGTTCGCGTTTCCGGTCCTGGGGCCGGACGGGCGGCTCGAGGGGATCCTTTCCAAAAGCGATTTTCTGAAGCCTGTGCCGCACCAGCTGATCCTTGTCGATCACAACGAGCTCAGCCAGGCGGTGCATGGTGCGGACGAGATCCCGATCGTCGAGATCCTCGACCACCACCGGATCGGGGTCGCGCCGACCCACCAGCCGATCCTCTTCCTCAACCGCCCGGTGGGATCGACCTGCACGATCGTCGCCACCTGCTACCAGCAGTCCGGGATCCCGATCCCGAAAAATGTCGCAGGGCTCCTCATGTGCGGGCTGATTTCCGACACGCTCAACCTGTCCTCCCCCACGACGACGGATGTGGACCGCAAGGCCCTCGAGGCCCTCGCGAAAATCAGCGGCGTCCGTCCGGCGGATCTCGCCTCGGAAATTTTTTCGGTCGGCTCCCCGCTCCTGACGATGACATCGAGGCAGGCGATCACCGCGGACTGCAAGGAATACGCGGAGCGCGGGTTCCGGTTCAGCGTTTCGCAGATCGAGGAGCTCAGTTTCTCGCACCTCCCGGAGAAGCGCGACGAGCTGGTCGCGGCGCTCGAAGCCTACCGCTCGTCGAACAATTATTTTTTCTCGACCCTGCTCATCACCGACGTGAACACGCAGAACTCGATCCTCCTGCTCTGCGGGCCGGATAATTTCACGCGCCTGATCGATTTTCCCGACGAGGGTCCCGGCGCCTGGAAACTCGACGGCGTGGTCTCGCGCAAAAAGCAGCTCCTCCCCTACCTCACGACGCTATTGGGCCGGGTCGTGTGACCGGGGAGCGTCCGGCGAAATTCTTTCAGAATTCCGCTACAGTCGGAATCCACGCCGCAGGTTTAGCGGAATTCTGAAAGAATTTCGACTGTTTGAGGCATTTCGAAGACGAAACGCGTTCCGCTTCAGAAATCGCCGTCGCGCGGCTGTATCGTCAGGCGGAGGGCTTCGGCGGGAGCTCGATCTGGCGGAAGGCGGCGGCCACCTGATCGAGGGCATCGACCTTCACCCCGAGATCCTTGATGAGGCCGTCCTTGAGTCCGTAGATCCAGCCGTGGACGGTGAGGTTTTGGCCCCGCGCCCAGGCGTTCTGGACGACATTCGTATGGGTGACGCTATTGACCTGCTTGATGACATTGAGCTCGCAGAGCCTGTCCACGCGCTCCTCTTCGGTGGGGAGGTTCCTGATCTCCGCCCACCGGTGCGAGTAGGTGTCGCGGATGTCGTTGAGCCAGTTGTCCGCGAACCCGTGGCTGGTGCGCTGCATCGCGGCAATGACCCCGCCGCAGCCGTAGTGCCCACAGACAATAATATGACTGACATGGAGGGTGTGGACCGCGTATTCCAGAACGGACAGGCAGTTCAGGTCGGCGGGATAGACGATGTTGGCGACATTCCGGTGGACGAAGAGTTCGCCCGGGAGGAGGCCGATGATCTCGTTCGCCGGAACCCGGCTGTCCGAGCACCCGATCCAGAGGTAGCGGGGCGACTGTTGGGCCGCGAGTTTTTCGAAGAACCCCGCCTCGCGGCTCTTTGTCCTGCCTGACCAGGCCTTGTTGTTTTCGATGAGCTGTTCGATTTCGTTCATGGGCATTGCTAGAGTTTGATGCCTGCGCGGCGGTAGGCGGTGCGGATCTGGTCCATCAGCTCGGCGGTTGTCCTGCCGTTCAGAAGGATGGGGAGCGTGGATTTTTCAAATTCCGCGCGCTTCTCCGGCGAGGCCAGGATCTCCGGCCGGGGCGGCGGCGTCAGGGTGTCCGGCCAGCGGTAGCGCCCGCCGGGCAGGATCTCGACGCCGGGGAGTTTTTTGAATTCCTCGACGTCCGTTTGGTATTTCTCGATCTGTTCGAGAACCTTGCCGACGGCGCGCATGTATTTCACGAACACGGCCCCGTCGCCTTTGCCGTCCATGTTCATGAAGTAATTCACCAGGAGATAGGCGGTGAAATACATGCGGCGGGATTCTCCGGGGTTCCGCTCCAGAGTTTCGGACCATTCTTCGCCACTGATCCCGAAAAGCTTTTCGATCGGAAACGGCTCCGGAACTCCTCCGTGGGCCTTGAGAAAAGCGACGTAATCCCTCAGCCCGCTCCTGGCCGCCGAAACCCTGAAGACACCGACCCGGAGGGGGATGGCGTTGGTGTATTCGGCCGTTCCTTCGATGACCCACTGCGGCAGGAGATCGAGCCAGGCGTGCATCATCTGGTGGGTGAGTTCGTGGACCAGCGTGTCGGACCGGTAGTCGGAGGACTTGGCAAAACTTTTCCCGAGCCGCTCGATGCCGAGGCTTTCGAACGGGACGATGAAAAGCTTGCGGGATCGGAAATAGATGCCCCCGCTGTTCTTCGGCCCCCCTTCTTCTTCGTATCGCCCGCGCGAACGCACCAGCAGCGCGTGGAAGCGGTCGCCCTCCTCGGGCTGCGGGCGGACCCCCCACGGCAGCGCACCGAGCAGCTCGTAGGTCGCCTCGAAATTCCTCGCCACATCGCGCAGCAGGTTCTGGGTGAGCTTCCCGTCGCTGGTGAACTCGAAGTGCTGCGTGCGGTAAACAAATTTTTCGTTCTGTTCGTCCTCGCTGACGACCTCGGCAAGAACCTTGCTGCTGTCCACGCCGACTTGCTCCGGCATCGCGACCGGCTGCTGCTCCTGCCATCTGGTCAAATACGCGCGGTCTGCCTCGCCGAGGGAGTCTGCCGGAACGCTGGTTCGCCCGCCGTTGAGAAGCCGGAGCACCGCCGTCTTTCCATCAAATGTTTGCAGGGCGGCCTTGGTCGCCACCCCTCCCGGAAACGTCCACTCGCGCACCGGGCCCTCGGGCGGCAACCCCGCCATCGCCGCGAGCGCGGCGAAAACGAGGATCGCGACCGCTCCCGCGATCCCTGCTCGGGCTGGACGTTTGTGCATGATGCCATCGTTTCTATTCGACGCGCGTCCGCCTTGGCCAGTTCGTTCTGGGCGGCGGGCACCAGCCATCCCGCACGCGATGCGCGAGGGCGCAGCTTGCCTAACCCGGCGGGATCCGTTAGAGGGTTTGCATGTTCCAACGACTTGCCCTCGCCCTTGTGGTCGTGCTGCTGCCCGTCATGCTCCGGGCGGACGAGACCGTGCTGGCCACGCAGAAAAAGCTCGCGGGGCTCGGGTATTACAAAGGCGAGGCCGACGGCCAGACCGGGAGCCAGACGAGCGCGGCGATCCGGCGGTATCAGATCGCGCAAAACCTGAAAGTCACCGGGGAGCTGAACCGCCAGACGCTCGACCGGCTCGGGGTCAAGGGCTCGACTCCCGCGCCCGCCTACGTCGCCATCGCCGATATTTTTAAAGGGGGGCCGTATATTTCCTCGGGACCCGACATGCAGGTCGCGGTGATCCGGCAGGCTCAGAAAAACCTGAAGCTCCTCAAATATTACAGCGGGCCCGAGGACGGCATGCCGAATGCCGGCTTGGTGTCCGCCCTCAAGGCCTGGCAGAAAAGCGCGGGCTTCCGGCAGAGCGGACGGTTCGACGAAAACTCGCTCAAAGGCCTCGACCTGATGCCCAACTGATCACACCCATGAACGACGTCCTCGACCTGTTCCGCCAGACCGGCGCCCTGCTCCACGGCCACTTTGTCCTGCGCAGCGGGCTCCACAGCCGCGAATTTTTCCAGTGCGCGCTGCTGCTCCAAGATGCAGCGATCGCCGCCCGCGTGTGCGGCAGGCTCGCCGACAAGCTCGGCGAATACGAGGCCACGACCGTGATCTCGCCGGCGGTCGGAGGGATCATCGTGGGGCAGGAGGTCGCCCGGCATCTCGGCAAGCGCCACATCTTCGCCGAGAAAGACGGCAGCGGCGGGCTCGTCGTTCGGCGAGGTTTCACGATTCAGCCCGGAGAAAAATTTCTGGTGGCCGAGGATGTCGTGACGCGCGGCGGGCGGGTCCAGGAAACGATCCAGATCGTGCGCGACCATGGCGGGATCGTTTCCGCGGCGGGCTCGATCGTCGACCGGAGCGGAGGCACTCTTCCCGACTTCGGGTGCCCGTTTGTTTCCCTCGTGCAGATGAACGTCGAAACCTTCGACCCGGAAAACCTGCCGGACGACCTGAAGGGCACGGAAGCCGTGAAACCCGGCAGCAAATAGCCTGCCATCCCATGGACCGTTTGTTGTTAACCGGCGCGACGTTTTGCCTGCTTGTGAGCTTCGGCTACACGCTGTTCGCGTTGGGCGGGGGACGGTTTCGGCCCGGCCGGGTCAACATGGTCGCCATCCTCGGCGGATTTCTGCTCCTCACGCTGGACCTGTGGAGCCGGGGGCATGCGCAGGGCTCGTGCCCGATCAATTCGCTTTTCGACGTCTTGGTCTTCGTGAGCTGGTCGATCCTGCTGATCTATCTGGTCATCGGGCCGGCCTACCACCTTTCCCTGCTGGGCGCGTTCACGTCGCCGCTGGTTCTTCTCGTCCTCCTGTTCGCGCAGCTGGGGCCTGTCGGGCCGGCCGCGCAAGGGCGGTTCGACCACGATCCCTGGACCGAATTGCACGCGGCGTTGAGCCTGGTCGCCTACGGGGCGTTCGGCTTGGCGGCGGTCGCTGGGCTGATGTATCTGGTGCAGGACCGCCAGTTGAAAAGTCGCAAGGCCGGAGCGCTTCTCTACAATCTTCCGCCGATCACCGACCTCGGTGTCGCGAATGCCCGGCTCATCCGTCTCGGTTTCGGGCTGCTGACCGCCGGGTTCGCGGCCGGGTTTGCGGCCGGTCACATCGGCGGGATCCACGTCAACGGCCTGAAGTTCCTGGCCTCGGTTCTCATCTGGGCGGCATACGGGGCGATCCTGGTCCTGCGCAGGTTCCGCCGCCTGCCGCCGCGGCGCGCGGCGGGGGCCTCGATACTTGTGTTCGGCGCGGCCCTGCTGGCGCTTCCGGCCATCCAATACCTTTCCTCGCTCAAATGAATATCGTCTGCGCGGGCATCAACCACCGGAGCGCGACGGTCGATATCCGGGAAAAATTTGCCGTCGGCCCGCACGAGCTCGAGCAGGCGCTCGCGCGGATCCGCGGGATCGACGGGCTTGCGGGAGCGGTGATTGTTTCGACCTGCAACCGGGTCGAGTATTACACGGCAAGCGTCTGTCCGCTCCGGGTGTTGGACGGGCTTCGCGGATACCTTCAGGAGCGAACCGGCGGGAACGACGCCCCGCTCTACACGCACGAATCCCCCGCGAGCATCCGGCATTTGTTCCGTGTTGCGAGCGGCCTGGATTCGATGGTTATCGGCGAGACCGAGATCCTCGGCCAGCTCAAGCAGGCGTATGCTGCGGCCACCGATTGCGGGGCAACCACCCGCCATCTCAACAAGCTTTTCCAGCACGCGTTCCGGGTGGCCAAGCAGGTGCGCAGCGAAACCCAGATCACCCGCGGATCCACGTCGGTCGGATCGGTGGCCGTCGATCTCGCGGGAAAAATCTTCGGGGATCTGAACGGGCGGACAGTCATGATGCTGGGAGCTGGAGAGATCAGCGAGAGAACCGCGCGGAGTTTTGTTTCCAGAGGGGTGGGCACGGTCATCGTGACGAACCGCACCTTCGAACGCGCGGCGCGTCTGGCGGAGGAGATCGGGGGAATGGCGGTCCAATTCGATGACTGGCACAACGCCTTCGACAACGTGGATATCCTGATCTGTTCGACCGCCGCCCCACACCCGGTCGTGACCCGCGAGAAAATCGAACCGCTGATGAAACGCAGAAACGGGCGCTCGCTGTTTATCATCGATCTCGCCGTGCCCCGCGACGCGGAGGCCGCGCTGAACGAACTCGATGACGTCTATCTCTACGACATCGACTCGCTGGAAGAAATTGTCCGCCAGTCGCTGGAGGTCCGCCGCGCGGAAGTCGTGCGCTGCGAAAAAATGATCGACCAGCATGTCTCCGAATTCGTCGGATGGATGCGCAACCACATCGCCTTTCTCAAATGAAAACAATGATTCTCGGCACACGCGGCAGCGAACTGGCACTCGTGCAGACGCGCGATGTGGCCGCCCGGCTTGGCCAGGCGCATCCGGGCCTCGCCGTCGAGGAGACGATCATCAAAACCACCGGCGACAAGCGCCTTGATGTCAGCCTCTCCGCGCCGGGCTCGCTCGAAAAAGGCCTGTTCACGAAGGAGCTGGAAGAGGCCCTGCTGAGCAAATCCGTCCACGCCGCAGTGCACAGCCTGAAAGATCTTCCCACCGAACAGCCGCCCGGGCTGATCGTCGGCGCGATTCTCGAACGGGCCGACATTTCCGACGCGCTCGCCTCGAAGCACGCGGGCGGGTGGAAAGGGCTTCCGCCCGAAGCGACGGTTGCCACGTCGAGCCTGCGCCGAAAAAACCAGCTTCTTTTGCTTCGGCCCGATTTACAGATTGTGGAAATCCGCGGGAACGTCCCGACGCGCCTGCGCAAAGTTTTCGAGAACCCCGAACTCGACGCCTTGGTCGTCGCAAGCGCCGCGCTGGCGCGCCTCGGAAAGGAAATCGTCCCCGACGGGCTGCAAATCACGGTCATCGAAGAAATGCTCCCGGCTCCGGGGCAGGGAGCCGTCGCCGTCGAGTGCCGCGCGGACGACAAGGAGACCCGCGATTTGCTCGCGGCCATCCACCACGAACCCACGGCGCTCTGCGTCCGCGCGGAGCGGGAGCTCCTGCACCGGCTCGGAGGCGGATGCCACATGCCGCTCGGCACGAGGGCGGTCATCGAAGACGGAAAACTCCGCCTTCTCGCCGCGCTGTTCGAAGCCGACGGAATCCGCTGGCTTTCGCGATGAGGGCAAGCCCTTTCAGGCCACCGCGCTTTCGCGGAAGAAAATATCCTCATCTCCCTGCGGCGGATGAATCGGTCGCGACCACTGCAAGCCTGTGAAAGCATCGGTGGCTCTGTGCCCCCTGCTCTCCAGCACCTGCGTCCCGGCATCGAATGCCCGCCGATCCAATGGCGCTCCAGACCGATTGATTCCGTGCCTTTCGTGCTTCTCTCTCTGCTGCAGAATATACCGGCACATTTCGTTTCAAATCTCCCTCCGCATTCGGTATAGCTTCCCGCCACCGAGATGCACGATGTCTTACAGGCTGACCTTTTTTCGAAGTCGAGGCTCTCGCTTGATGCGCTGAGCGTCTTTTCGGACGCGAAGGCAGAGGATCGGGGGGCGGTTCACACGCGGCCCGAGGCCGCCGAATTTTCTTTATCGGGCCTCCGATCTCATGTTCCCTGAATTGATGCGAGCCGCTGCCAAACCAACGCTTTTGAATGGAGCGCATCGGCCGGAAAAGCGATACACCGTTCGCAAAACGCCTTCTCTGCGCGTCAAAGAGACTCTCGAAGCCTGTGAGTCCGCAAGCGCGGTCTTGAGCGGCCTTCCACTTGCCGACAATTCGCCCGGAGCGGTCGAGAAAATGCTTCGCGCAAACGGTATTCTCAGAAACCTCCCTTGGCCGGCACCCTTCGACCGGACCACGCATCAGCTCCGGCTCGGCGACGCCAGGGATCTTTCGTGGATCAAAACGGGGAGCGTCCACCTTGTTGTCACCTCGCCGCCATATTGGACCCTGAAAGATTACGAGCCGGGAGCAGACCAGCTCGGCGAGATCCAAGACTACGAAGAGTTTCTTGGCGAGCTCGACAAGGTTTGGGCCGAGTGCGCGCGCGTGCTCGCGCCGGGTGGCAGGATTTGTTGTGTTGTCGGAGACGTGTGCGTTCCCCGCAAGAAGAACGGCCGCCATCTCGTCATGCCCCTCCATTCCGACATCCAGGTGCGCAGCCGGAAACTCGGCCTGGATTGCCTGACCCCGATTCTCTGGCAAAAAATTGCGAACGGAGCCACCGAGTCCGAGGGCAACGGGGCGGGATTTTACGGCAAGCCGTATCAGCCGGGAGCCATCGTGAAGAATGATGTCGAATAC
>Ga0118677_10008804_pt1 | contig 16020 bp, 12 predicted proteins | sample AliMusrvi5mmetaG_FD_86154 | JGI IMG/M metagenome (GOLD analysis project Ga0118677, IMG submission 86154) | reverse complement strand
CATCGGCGCGGCCATCGGGGGACGGGACGCCGGCGTCGTGTTCGAGGGCGACCGTCGCTTCCCCATCGTCGTGCGCCTGACCGACAAGGTCCGCGAGGACCGGGAGGCCCTGGTCGGGGAAAAGCTGCCCTAAGCGCAGGTGCGCAGGTGCAGCTTGCCATCGCCCAGAAGCTCATGGCTGAATTGCCCCGCATCACGCCGCCGAAGCTCCACCCCTTCACCCCTGCCATGGCAACCAGCCTGGTCATGGACAGCGTGAAGCGGCGGTCCAAGCCCGCGCCAGTGATTCCGGCTCCCGACAACCTGGTCATCACCGCAGCGTCCATGGAAGATCCCCCAATCACCATGGACCAAGCCATCGAGGCCATCTACGACTACAGGTCCGCGTCGGCCTTTGCCCACCGCAGCCCCGAGCCACACCAGGAAGAGCCCAAGCCTGCGCCACCCACACCGAAGCCTGAGCCGAAACCCGAGAAAAAGCCCGACACGCCCACGTTCAAACCCCGGCGCTAGAAGGTCATCGGGCATTCGCCCATCGCAAGGACCTGGCGCACACTCCATGCCGTAATTCCGGCCTGCTGAAGGCGCCTAAAAGCAAAGTCGCTGCTGCGCTCCGCCCGGATCCGCATGAGGTGGATGAAGTCTTCGAGGCTGAGTTGGGTCATGAGCACCCTCCACGAGGGGGGGCGCTTCTTCTTCAGAGGAGGGTCCGGGTCTGTTCCGGCCTCTGGTGGCACCTCCAATGGAGGGTTTTGGGGCTCGGTTCCATCTAGGCCGCCAGAAATTATTGCGGCTGTATCGAGTGAAGCAGAAGGGTCGCCTTCGGCGCCCCTGGCAGCAGCGGCCATGACCGCCTTAATCGCGTCCTCGGCCTCCTTCTTACCCCTACAGGCCCCAAACGAGTCAAAGAACCTGGGGGCCCGTCCAGGGAGCACCATGTCGAGCAGATCGTCCTTCCGGCGCTTGATGAGGTCCGTGGTCTTCGTGACGTATTTGCAGACCTCCAGGACGGCCTCTTCACGTTCAATCGTGGTGGCCGTGGTCTTTCCCCCGACGAGCCGGATGTCCACGATGAAGAGGTCCTTTCGCACCTGGTCGAGCAGGCCATCGACGAACTGGAACTCGTCTTCCCAGTGCTCGCGCTCGGCCTTGCTCTTCGCCTTGCGGATCTTCTTCTTCAGCGTGGAGGAGGAGTCCTCAAGGTCGATGATCCGTTCCAACGTCCAGCCCTTCTCGATCCAAGGCTGGCGAGGGTCAGCAAAGTCTTCCCCGTCTTCAGAGCGGAACTGGAAGACCACAGCACCCGTCCACTCCCAGGCCAGGGAAACTTGGCCGAGCCACTGGGCGATTGCGATGAGGTGCGCGTGGACGTGCGGTTCCTCGGTGCCCGGATCCTCCAGGTTCTTGAAGCCTCCGAAAACCGCCTTCCGCCAGAGGGCCGTGGCCCGCAGCCGCTCGAAGGCCTCGTGCGTCACGTAGTAGGTCTCGCTGCCCACCTTGAACCGCTCGAGAGAGGATCTGTTGAGATCGTCGGCGACTCCCGAACGCTCAAGGCCGAGCGCGGCGGCGGCGTCGGCCGAGGTCATCGGCGTGGCGCGAGAGGTGACGAGGCCGATGGCGGCTCCGGTGAGATCGTGGCCCGCCAGCGCGTTCAGAAGCGAGCGCTCCTCCTCCCGCAGATGCGTGCGGCGAGGCGGGAGCGCGTCGAGCACCACTCCGCCACCGATCGTGAGGACGGGCGAGTACGAGCGGATGATGAACCGGTCGCCATAGCGTGGAGCGATCGGCTGCTCGAGCCGCAGCTGCGCGTAGGCGTGCTCCCCCGGCGCCAGCTCAGGGCGATCGTCCATCAGAAGCACCCGCGCGAGGACCTCGGCGGTGCCGTGGTGCACGTGGACGCGCGCCCCGCTCTCGAGCGGATGCTCGTTGCCGGGCAGGTAGGTCAGCAGGGCGTCGATCCGATCCGTCACCGTGAGTGAGCCGGGCGCCGCGACCACCTCTCCTCGGGCTATCTCGTCCTTGTCGAGCCCGACGATGTTGAGCGCGACGCGCTGACCCGCCGTGGCGAGGGGGACGGCGCTGGAGTGCACCTGCACGCCGCGCACCCTCCCCGACCTCCCCGACGGGAACACCTCCACCTGGTCGTCCCTTTGCACGCGTCCCGTCCACAGGGTGCCCGTCACCACCGTGCCCGCGCCGGCGATCGTGAAGACGCGGTCCACCGGCAGCCGCATCGGCTGGTCGGCGTGCCGCGAGACCGCCTCGCCCGCCACGAGGTCCAACGCCTCGCGGAGCTCGTCCAGACCCTCGCGGGTGCGCGCCGACACCGCGACGACAGGCGCGCCCTCGATGCTCGTCCCGACCAGCAGTCGCGCCACGTCCTCGCGCACGAGCGCGAGCCACGACGGGTCCGCCAGGTCGGACTTGGTGATCGCGACGACTCCTCGCTCGATCCCCAGCAGGTCGATGATGGCGAGATGCTCACGCGTCTGAGGCATGACCCCGTCGTCGGCAGCCACCACGAGCAGCACGACGTCGATCCCGGTGGCGCCCGCCACCATCTGGCGCACGAACCTCTCGTGGCCGGGGACGTCCACGACGCCCATCACCGTGCCCGACGGCAACGTCAGCTGCGCGAAGCCCAGCTCGATGGTGACGCCGCGCTCCTTCTCCTCAGGCAGCCGGTCCGGATCGGTGCCTGTGAGGGCTTTGACGAGCGCGGACTTGCCGTGGTCGATGTGGCCGGCCGTCCCCAGGACGAGCGACACGGCCTACCGACCGTCCGTCTCTGAGGCGATCCGCTCGAGACGCCCCACGACGGCGTCCGCCTCGGCGGCGCTCAACGTGCGCAGATCGAGCAGCACGTGGCCTTCGTGGATGCGGGCCACGATCGTGGGATCGCCGAGTCGCAGCGATGCCTCGAGGGCGTTCGCGCTCGTCCGAAGGGGCGCGAGGGTGACGACGGTCGTGGGGATCTCCGCCATCGGCAGCGCTCCCCCTCCGGCGCGCGAGGTATCGGGCTCCGTCAGCACGTCGAAGGCGCCCGCCGAGACGGCGCCGATGCGCGAGGCGAGCATGCGAGCGCGGGCGGCGACCTTCTCCGGCGGGCTCAGAAGCATGGCCAGCGTGGGGATGTCGCGCACGGCCCTCTCGGGATCCAGGTACAGACGCAATGTCGCCTCGAGCGCCGCCAGCGTCATCTTGTCGAGGCGCAGCGCCCTCGCGAGGGGATGCGACTTCAAGCGTTCGATGGCATCGCGCCGGCCGGCGAGGATGCCCGCCTGCGGTCCGCCCAGGAGCTTGTCCCCGGAGATCGACACGACGTCCGCACCCGCCTCGATCGATGACCGGACGGTGGGCTCACCCGCGATCCCGTAGGGCGCGAGATCGATCAGCACGCCGGAGCCCTGGTCCTCGTAGACAGGGACGCCGCGCTCGCGCCCGAGCGCCACGAGCTCGGCGAGCGACGCCTCCTCGGTGAAACCCACCATTCGGAAGTTGCTCGAGTGGACCTTGAGCAGCAGCGCCGATCGCGGGGTGATGGCGCGCTCGTAGTCCTTGAGCCGGGTCTTGTTCGTGGTGCCGACCTCGACCATCCTGGCGCCCGTCTGACGCATGATGTCGGGGATACGGAAGCTCCCGCCGATCTCTACGAGCTGCCCCCGGCTCACGATCGCCTCGCCGTCACAGGCGAGACCGGCTATGGCCAGGAAGACGGCGGCGGCGTTGTTGTTCACCGCAATGGCGGCTTCCGCACCGGTCAGCTGGCAGATGAGGCTCTCGACGTGGACGTGCCGGCTGCCGCGTTCGCCACTCGCGACGTCGTACTCGAGATTCGAATAGCCTGCCGCAACTCGCGCCGCCGCCTCGACGGCCTCGGGCGCCAGGACCGAACGCCCGAGGTTCGTGTGCACGATGATCCCGGTCGCGTTGATCACCGGGCGCAGCGAGGGGCGCATCCGCTCGGTCACGAGCGCGATGACTCTCGCCGCGAGACCGTCGTCATCGAAGCTCTCGGCGGCGCCGGAGAGGATCCGCTCGCGAACGTCGTCCACCACCGACCTCACGGCGTCGGCGACCAAGGGGCGCGGAACAGTCTCCGCAAGCGCCGTGAGGTCCGCGCGGCGCAGAAGGTCGTCGGTCTTGGGAAGTGCCCTGAGGAGCGACTGTCTGTCCATGGGTGACGATTCTAACCGAGCAGGCGTATGAGCCCGGGCCGCGCCCGCCCGGCTATGGGTGAGGCGGTGGAGGGTCAGGTGACGGTGACGACGGCCGGCCCGATCGCGAGGCGAGCCGCGGAGGCCTTCATGTCGCCCACCTCGCCCACGGCGAGATCCTCCTTGAGGCCGAGGAAGTCGAGGCACGTCCCGCACACCCGGACGACCACGCCCTGCTCCTCCATCAGCTTGAGGTCGTCGAGCACCTCGGAGCCCGTACATGCGAGCCGCACGCCGCCGTTCATGAACATCACGGCCTCGGGCAGCTCCTCCCCGCGGGCGAGTGTATAGATGAGGTTGCGCATCAGGATGCGCCCCAGCTCGTCATCGCCTCTGCCCACGGTCTCGGCGGTGAACCAGAACGTCTTGCCCATCTTCCCATCCTCCTTCAGGTCCGGGAATCGATGCGGACCGCCGGCGCGTCTACTCCACTGAGATGGTCCCGGCCCCGCCCTCTACCACTGACCCGATGACCGAGGGTGTCACGCCAGCCGCGCGCATCCGCTCGAGGAGAACCTCGACCCGGTCGCGGGGCACCGCCATGAGCAGGCCGCCGCTCGTCTGGGGGTCGCAGAGCACTCGCCAGACGGCGAGCGTCTGGGTGTCCTCACAGTCGCCGAGCGGAGCCGGCCGAAGCGGCCACGTCACGAAGGGGGCGGCGTATTCGATGATGTCCTTCGTGCGCCCGGGGACGACCCCTGCTGCCGCGTGTTCGAGGACGCCTTCGAAGATCGGAAGAGCGCTGAAGTCGAGCTGTGCGGCGCACCCGCTGCCTTCAAGCATCTCGTGCAGATGGCCCGCCAGCCCGAACCCGGTGACGTCGGTGGCGGCGTCGACGCCCACCTCACACATCGCCTCGCAGGCCGCTCGATTCAGCGTCGCCATCGACTCGATGACGGGCCGCGCGGTCATCTCGTCCTCGAGCCCTCGTTTGAGCGCCGTCCCGATCACCCCGGTGCCCAGCGGCTTGGTGAGCACCAGCGCGTCTCCGGGACGAGCGCCCACGTTGCGCACCACCTTGTCCGGCGCGGTCACGCCCATGACAGACAGGCCGAACTTGGGCTCGGGGTCGTCGATCGTGTGGCCGCCGACGACCACGACGCCGGCCCGCCGGCAGACGTCGCCTCCGCCGCGCAGCACGTCCGCCACGATCTCGGGGCCGAGACTGCATGGGAACGCGACGAGGTTGAGGGCGGTGAGAGGACGACCGCCCATCGCGTAGATGTCGGAGAGGGCGTTCGCGGCCGCGATGCGCCCGAAGTCGTAGGGGTCGTCGACGATAGGGGTGAAGAAGTCGACGGTCAGCAGCAGGGCCGTCGTGTCATCGAGCCGGTAGACCGCGGCATCGTCAGCGGTCTCGAACCCGATCATCAGCGACTCCGAGTGCCCCGGGGTGAGTGTCTCGAGTATGGCGCGCAGGTCCTCCGGACCGTACTTGGCGGCTCAACCGGATTTCGACGACAGCTGCGTGAGCCTCACTGGACCGGCCATCGCAGACCTCCTCTCGCCGTCCGAACGAACCGCACGCGCAAGAGCGTACACGATGAGACTCAGCCTCCGGCGCTCGAGCTCGCGGCGTCGCGTGGTGGCCCCCCTGGGATTCGAACCCAGACTTCGCCGGGTTTAAGCCGGCTCCCTCTGCCAGTTGGGGTAGGGGGCCTCCTGCGTGCGCGCGAGGTTCACGATAACGCGGCGGGGCCCTCGAGGATGAGCCCATATAGGATGTCATGCTCGCTGACGAGCGTCTCGTCCAGTCCCGAGAGCGCCAGGATGCTCTCAAGGATGAGAGCCCCGCCGACGATCACGTCGGCTCTCTCGGGGTCCATCCCTGTGACCGACCGACGCTGCCGGACCGTCATGCCGGCGAGCATCCCGCGCAGCCTCGCGACGTCGGCGGCGCGCAGGCGCGATCCGTGGACCTTGTCCGGGTCGTAGACGGCCAGCCGCTGTTCGATCGCGGAGAGCGTGGTCCCCGTGCCTGCGAGCGTGACGAGCGTGCGTGCGCTACGCGGCAGAGAGTCGAAGAAGGGCCGCATCTCCTGCGACACCCAGTCGGCGGCGCGATGCACCTCCTGTGCCGTGGGAGGATCGGAGTCGAGGAAGGCGTCGACCACACGCCGCGAGCCGACGTCGAGGGAGAGCGCCCTCTCGATCCCCGCGGTGCGCACGGCCCCGCCCGCGCTTCCGAACACCAGTTCCGTCGAGCCGCCTCCCAGATCGGCGACCAGCACGTCCTCCACGTCCAGCCCGTACGTCGCTCCCCTGAAGGACAGGCGCGCCTCCACCGCCCCCGGTATCACCACGGTGTCCACGCCGACAGCTCGAAGGCGTCCCAGGAGCTCGTCTCGATTGTCCGCGTCTCGGGCGGCCGAGGTGGCGACGGCCACGACGCTCACGACGCCGAGCCTCGTCATCTCGCGAGCGAAATCCGTGACAGCTCGGGTTACACGTTCGATCGCGTCGGGCGCGAGTGACCCGGACGCCCGCAGCCCCTGCCCGAGCTGCGTGACCACCGTGCGCCGCTCGACCTCGAGGACCGAGGTGCCGTCGGTGTCGGCGATCAGCAACCTGGTCGTCACCGTGCCCACGTCGATGGCCGCACGACGCTCCACTGACGCCACGCCGCACCCCCTTCTCGGGCCGCCCTCGCATCGGCACATAGTACCTGCCGGCAAGGCCTGCGAGGCCTGCGGGCGAGCGGAACCTATCGGTCGGCGCCGAAACAGGTGGCTGCGTCAGGATCGGGGCAGAAGACGGCGCCGGCGCCGCAGAGCCGGGCGAGCACTGCCCGACCCACCGGATCCGGGTTGCCCGCCAGGGCTGCCGCCACGCGGGCGTGCAGGCACTTCACGGTGAGCGGGTCCGCCTGGCCCGCGACTCCCCGGCCGTGGGAAGGGTCCTCGCCACCGGCGAGGACCGCTCTGGCATGGCGATACGCACGGTCCGCGTAGAGCACGGCCGCCGCGAGGTCCACGTCGGCCGCAATCCTCGCCGTCCACTCTGCGCACGCCCCGGCCGATTCCAGCGCGCCCAGCGCCTCCACGAGCCAGGGACATGTGAGCCACCAGGTCGTGGGGAACGGCGTCCCATCCTCGAGATGGGGGTTCACGCGAATGACACAGGGCGCCTCCGCACCGCACCGCACGGCGACCTCCCACTCACCTCGGGGAGACCTGCCGATCTGTCGCGCGACGGCCTGCGCGTCAGGGCGCGTGTGTGGCATCGGCGCTGGCCGTCACCCCGAAGACGGCGTCGAGGAACGACTGGATCATCGAGCGGGCGGGAGGAGCGCTAGTGGCCGGCTTGGACCCGCTCGTGGAGCTTCCCGAGGGCACGACCACGAACACGGTCTCGTTCGGCTTGCCGAGACCCAGGTTGTTGCGCGCAAGGTCCTCGACGCCGGCGGCGGTCCCCATGGCCGAGACCTCCTGGCGCAGCTTGTTGTTGCGAGAGCGAAGGGTGTCGTACTGCTGCTCCAGGCTGCCGACCCGGCGGCTGGTCTGGTACTGCAGCTGGACCGCGGGATACAGGCCGGAAACCGGCAGTTGCGTCACGCGTTGGGACGCCCCGGGCGGCGGCGCCGACGGGCCGCCGGTTTGGGCGCAGGCTTGGAGGGTGGCCGGCGGGCGGCCGGCGTGGAGCGGCTCGTGCCGCCCGACCTCGGTGCCGAGGCCGTCGTGCGACGCTGTGAGGACCCGCGCTGTCTCGACGTAGTGCTGCTCATGCGTGGGCGTCCCGGATCAAGGTGTCATCGATCGCCGGGGGCCTGCTGTCGTCCCCGAGCGCACTATATCACTCTCGACCGCAACCTTCGACCTTAAGTGGAGATTGAGGAGACACACCGCCCGGACGCAGCCAAGTCCGATGCGCTCCTGAGTGTAGCCACACCGGGACAGCGGCCTCAGACCGTGAGCACCCGGATGAGGTCGGTGGAGCCGGCGACTCCGACGCTCGTTCCCGCCGTGAGCACCACCTTGTCGCCCACGCGCACGGCCTCCAGGCTCAGGGACGCCGCCAGGGCCGAACGCGTCATGGACTCGATCGACTCAAGGGGCCCGACGAGGCAGGGAGTCACTCCCCACACCAGAGTCAGGGCGCGCGCGACCGTGGCGACCGGCGTCACCGCAAGGATCGGGACGCTCGGGCGACAGCGGGCGACAGCCCTGGCCGTGGCGCCCGACTGCGTCGCGACCACCATCGCGGCCGCCCCTATGTCTGACGCCAGGTCGCAGGCCGCCGCCGCCACCGAGGCCGTGGGCCCGGTGGTCTCGCGGGACACAGGGGCGCTCTGCCCGGCGGACTCGGCGGCGCGGCAGATGCGGTCCATCGTCTCGACCGACTCGACGGGGTACGCGCCCACCGCCGTCTCCTCTGCCAACATGACGGCGTCCGCGCCCTCGAAGACGGCGGTCGCGACGTCGGACGCCTCCGCGCGGGTGGGCCGCGGGGACGCGGTCATCGATCCGAGCATCTGGGTGGCGACCACCACGGGCCGGCCCCTGGACCGGCATGCGCCGATGATCGCGCGCTGCGCAGGAGGCACCTGCTCAGGAGAGGTCTCCACGGCAAGGTCACCTCGTGCGACCATCACGGCATCGGCGGCCGATACGATCGCGTCGAGATCGTCGAGCGCCTCGTGCTTCTCGATCTTGGCGACGATGGGCAGCCCCGCGCCCGCCATCGCGTCACGCAGGGTCACGATGTCAGCGGCGCTGCGCACGAACGACTGCGCGACCATGTCCACGCCGTCCTCGATGCCCCACGCGAGCGCCTCAAGGTCGGCGGGCGTGACCGAGTCCACGGAGAGAGTGATGCCCGGCACGTTCAGCCCCTTGTGAGGGAGGAGCGGCCCGCCGCGGCGCACGAGGCAGCCCACCTCACCTTCTGTGGCGCTCGACACCTCCAGCTCGAGGCGTCCGTCGTCGATCAGGATCCGGTCGCCACTCGCCACATCGGACCAGAGCGCCTCGTGAGTGACGCAGACGCGTTCGGCGTCGCCCACGCAGTCCCCGGACAGGAGCCGGATCGACGCACCCTCGGCGAGCACCGTGCCCGCGGCGACCTCTCCCACCCGGAGCTTCGGACCGGGAAGGTCGAGCATGACCCCGACGGTACGGGAAAGGGCGCTCGCCGCAGAGCGTAGCGCTCGCAGGCGCGATCGCAGCTCCGGCAGGCCGGCATGAGCGGCGCTGAGCCGCGCGACGTCGACGCCCGCGGCGAGGACGCGTTCCAGCACACCGGGCGCGTCGCACGCCGGCCCGATGGTCGCGACGATCTTGGTGCGGCGCGCGGAGACGGGCACGCCGGTCTCCTCTCGCCTCTCGGTCAGCGGCTGATGTTGTAGAACGCCCGCATGCCGGGGAAGTCGGCGGAGTCGCCGAGCTCCTCTTCGATGCGCAGGAGCGCGTTGTACTTCGCCACCCGGTCGCTGCGGGCGGGCGCCCCGGTCTTGATCTGACCCGCGTTCACGGCGACGGCGACGTCGGCGATCGTCGTGTCCTCCGTCTCGCCGCTGCGATGCGAGATCACGCACGCATAGCCGGCGCGCTTCGCGAGCTCGATGCAGTTCAGGGTCTCGGTCAGCGAGCCGATCTGGTTGAGCTTGATGAGGATGGCGTTGGCGACACCCATCTCTATGCCGCGGCCGAGCCGCGTCGGGTTCGTCACGAAGACGTCGTCGCCCACCAGCTGCACGCTCTCGCCGATGCGGTCGGTCAGGAGACGCCAGCCGTCCCAGTCCTCCTCGGACATGCCGTCCTCGATGGAGATGATCGGATAGCGCTCCACGAGGTCGGCGTAGTAGTCCACCATCTGCTCGGAGGTCAGCTCCCGACCCTCACCCGCGAGGACATAGACCCCACGGTCCGCGTCGTAGAACTCCGTCGCCGCGGGATCGAGCGCGAGCATCACCTGCTCGCGGAGGGAGTAGCCGGCCTTCTCCACGGCCTCGCAGATGATCTTCAGCGCCTCCTCGTTGCTCTTGAGGTTCGGCGCGAACCCGCCCTCGTCACCGACGCCCGAGCTGAGTCCCCGCTCCTTCAGCACGCCCTTGAGGGTGTGGTAGATCTCTGAGCACATGCGCAACGCCTCGCTGAAGCTGGTGGCGCCGACCGGCATGATCATGAACTCCTGCAGGTCCACGTTATTGTCGGCGTGCACACCGCCGTTGAGGATGTTCATCATCGGCACCGGCAGCTGGTGCGCGTTCGCGCCGCCGATGTAGGAGTACAGGGTGAGCTCGGTCGACTCGGCTGCCGCCTTCGCGACGGCGAGGGACACGCCCAGAATGGCGTTCGCGCCGAGTCCTCCCTTGTTGGGGGTACCGTCGAGAGCAAGCATCGTGGAGTCGACAGCCCGCTGGTCGGTGGCGTCCATCCCCACGAGCTCCGGCCCGATGGCGTCGTTCACATTGGCGACGGCCGTCAGGACGCCCTTGCCGAGATACCGGGCGGAGTCGCCGTCCCTCAGCTCTACGGCCTCGAACGCACCTGTCGAGGCGCCGGACGGGACGATGGCGCGACCGAACGAACCGTCGTCCAGGCTCACGTCCACCTCGACGGTCGGATTGCCCCGGGAATCCAGCACCTCGCGCGCGTAGATGTCCGTGATCATGCTCATGCGCGTTCCCTCTCCTTCGCTTTGCGCCACAGCGCTTCCATCCCCTCGATGCCCATCCCCTCGAGCGTCCGACCCTCGGCAGCAGCATCGCGCTCCATCTCGGAGTAGCGCCGGATGAACTTGGCGCACGTGCCGCGCAGCGCCTGCTCCGGATCGACCCCCATCTTGCGCCCGACGTTCACCAGCGTGAACAGCAGGTCCCCCAGCTCGTCCTCTGCCTCGGGGCTTCCTGCGGACGTCGCCTTCAGCTCCTCGGTCTCCTCGACGACCTTGTCCCACACGTCGTCGACCGTGTCCCATTCGAAGCCGGCCGACGCGGCGCGCCGTGAGATCTTCTCGGCGTATGTGAGGGCGGGCAGGGTGCGCGCCACGCCGTCGAGCAGACCGCTCTCCGGCTTCTCCGTGCGCTTGATCGCGTCCCAGCGAGTCATCACCTCGGCCGGCGTGTCGGCCCGGGTACCGGCGAAGACGTGCGGATGACGCCTCACGAGCTTGGTCACGATGGCTCGCGAGACGTCCTGGATGTCGAATCTGCCCTGCTCGCTGGCGATCTGGGCGTGGAGGACCACCTGCAGAAGGATGTCGCCGAGTTCGTCGGCGAGCTCCCCGTCGTCGCCGGTCTCGATCGCGTCCACGGCCTCGTACGCCTCCTCTATGAGGTTGCGTCGAAGCGACATGTGGGTCTGCTCGCGATCCCACGGGCACCCGTCGGGCGCCCGCAGGACAGCGATGATGTCGACGAGTTCCGAGAACGCGTCGCCCTGCTCGTGGTTCGCCGCGGCCCCCCGGCCAGGCATCCGGACCCTACTGGGCCGGCGACGCTGACGCTGACGCCTCGGCGTCGATGATCTTCTTCAGTGCGGGATCGAGGATCTGTATGTCGGCCTTCTTCTTCAGACCGGCGACATACTTGGTGAAGGCCGTGGTCTGCGTCTGCTGCACGAGGGTCTGCCTGATCTGCTCCGTGACGGCGGACAGGGACTGCACCTGGGCGGACCGACGGCCGAGCAGTTTGATGATGTGCCATCCGAACTGGCTCTTGACCAGCTCCAGCGAGCCGACCTTCATCTTCTCCGTCGCCTGAGCGAACTGCGGCACGTAGTTGGTGGGCGCCGCCCAGCCCAGGTCGCCGCCGGACTTCGCGCTCGCGGTGTCCTTCGAGTACTTGGCGGCCATCTGCGCGAAGTTCGCGCCGGCCTTGATCTGCGCGAGCACCTTCTGCGCGAGAACGGTGTCCGTTGCGGAGAACAGGATGTGCGCTGCGTGCACCTGCGCCGGCGTCGTGAACTGCGTGGCCTTGTTCGTCGTGTAGTAGGCGCTGATCTGGGCATCGGTCACGGTGATGGTGCTCGTGGGCGTGACCTTGGCCATGAGCGCGTTGACCAGAAGGCGGCTCGTGATCGAGTCACGCAGCTGGGCCATCGTGATCCCCGACTGCTTGAGCGCGGCAGCGAAGCCGGTCTCGCCGCCATACTGCGCGGTGAGACGGGCGATGTAGTCGTCGACCTGCTTGGTCGTGACATCGACGCCGAGCTTCTTGCCCTGCTGCCTGATCAACTCGAGCTGTATGAGGCTGTCGAGGATCTGGGCGCGGTAGGTCTGCTTCGCCGACGCGGTCATCGTGGTCTGCTGCTGCTTCTCGACCGCGGCGAGCTGGGTGTTGACCTGGGCCGCGGGGATCGCGACACCGTTCACGGTCGCCAGCGCGTCGGTGGTCTGTTTGCACGCCGCGAGTGCGACGGCTGCCAGTACGAGGAAGGCGACCAGCGCGATCGCGGCGGGTCGGATGGATCTGGTCATGAGCGCTCCTTGAAGACGGTGATCTTCCTTGAGAACGAATGTGGTCAAAGCAGAGACACTATAGCAGCCATCATGCCCAACACCCCGTTCAACACGGGTTCTCCATATGGCAGCGGCACCTGCAGTTTCCGCTCCCTTTCCGAGAAGATCGCGCCGAGCGGAGCGAGCCGCCCGCGCTGCTCGTCATCGAGGGTCATCGGCTGGAGGACGAGTCGCCCGCGGACCACCGCCACGTTGGTGACGCCCGCCATCCCCGCGAGTGCCTTCGCGCGCGCAACGCCGGCAAGGTTGGAAGCGACCTCGGGCATCGCGCCGTGCTTCTCCACGAGGTCCGCGACCGCGGCTTCCACCGCTTCCGGAGTGCCGGCTGCTGCGAAGCGGCGATAGTAGCGGACGCGCTCGTCGGTGGCCTCGACATACTCCTCGGGCAGGAACGCCTTCACAGGCACGTCCACCCGCACCTCCGGCAGCGCCACCTCGGGCTCGCCCCGCGCCTCGCTCACGGCCTCGCGCAACATCTGCGCGTAGAGGTCGAAGCCGACGGCGGACATGTTGCCGTGCTGCTCGGCGCCGAGCAGTGATCCCGCACCGCGGATCTCCAGGTCGCGCATCGCGACGCGGATGCCGCTGCCCAGATCGGTGAGCTCGGCCATGGCCACCAGCCGCTCGCTGGCCTGGTCCGTGAGCTGCCTGCCACGGGAGAACAGGAAGTAGGAGTAGGCCTTCACGTGGCTGCGCCCCACTCTGCCCTTGAGCTGGTAGAGCTGGGCGAGACCGAGCCGCTCCGAGTCCTCGATGATGAGCGTGTTGGTGTGCGGGTTGTCGATGCCGGACTCGATGATCGTGGTGGCGACGAGCACGTCCACCTCGCCCGCCGCGAACGACTCCATGGCGGTCTCCAGCTGCTTGCCGGACATCTGGCCGTGCGCCACGACGATGCGCGCCTCCGGCACGAGTTCGCGCACGCGGGCGGTCGCCTGCTCGATGCTCATCACGCGATTGAACACGTAGTAGACCTGGCCGCCGCGCCCCATCTCGCGCCTGATCGCGCCCTGGACGATGTCGGAGTCGAACTCACCGACGTGGACCTCGACGGGGAATCGGTTGGGCGGCGCGGTGTCGATCACGGACATGTCGCGCACACCACCGAGCGCCATCTGCAGCGTCCGCGGGATGGGTGTCGCGGAGAGCGTGAGCACGTCGATCTGCTCGCGCATGTTCTTCATGTGCTCCTTGTGCTCCACGCCGAAGCGCTGCTCCTCGTCGACGATGACGAGACCGAGGTCGCGCGGCACGACGTCGCGCGAGAGCAGCCGGTGCGTGCCGATGAGCACGTCGACACTCCCCTCCGCGAAGCCCGCGAGCGCCTCGGCCTGCTGCGCCTTCGTGCGGAAGCGGGAGAGCACTTCCACGCGTACGGGGAAGGGTGCGAACCGCTCGCTGAACGTGGTGAAATGCTGCTGCACGAGGATCGTCGTCGGGCACAGGAACATGACCTGCTTGCCGTCCTGCGTGGCCTTGAACGCGGCACGCAGGGCCACTTCCGTCTTGCCGTATCCCACGTCTCCGCAGATGAGCCGGTCCATCGGCTTGTCCGACTCCATGTCGGCCTTCACGTCGGCGATCGCCGCAAGCTGGTCCGGGGTCTCCTCGAAGGGGAACGCCGCCTCCATCTCCTCCTGCCAGGGCGTGTCCGGCCCGAAGCAGTGCCCGGTCGCGGCCGCGCGGCGCGTGTAGAGATCGACGAGATCGAATGCGAGCTTGCGCGCCGCGGCGCGCGCCTTGCCCGTCGCGCGCGACCAGTCGGCGGTGTTCAGTCGGGTGACCCGCGGCGCGTTCTGGTCCGGTCCCACGTACTTGGTGACCCGATCCAGCTGGTCGGTCGGAACGAAGAGCTTGTCGCCCTTGGCGTACTCGAGCAGGAGGTAGTCCCGCTCGGCGCCGAGGACCGAGCGGCGGGTGATCTCCCGGAAGAGCGCGATCCCGTGCGTCACGTGCACGACGTAGTCCCCCGGCTGGAAGTCGAACGTGAGCATCGTGGGGTCGACGCCAGCGGCGGGTCTCCTCGACGCCCGCGGATACATGTCGTCGACGCTGATGAGGGCGAACCTCGCATCCGGCACCACGAAGCCGGCGGGAACGTCGGCGATCGAGACGTTCACGGCCTTGGCGTCCAGGCCCGCGGCGACGTCGCCGGGAGTGCCCGGCTCGACGCGCGCAGCGCCTCCGTAGCCCCTGGTCGGGATTCCCGCATCCTCGAACGAGGCGACGAGCGCCTCCCGTTGACGGCGGTCGTGCGCGGCCACCAGCACGGTGTGACCCGACTCCAGCAGCCCCTTGAACGCCGCCATGGTCTTGCTCTCGCCGCCCGCCACGTCGGGCCGTCGGGTGGCCAGCTGCGCATCGACCGTGCCGCCGGCGCGCAGGATGGAGAGCAGCGTGAGCCGCTGCCGTCCGCCCAGATCCAGCTGCGCCGGCTTCACGAAGAACTGGTCGACGTCCTCGTGCGCGACCTCAGCGGCGGTGGCCACTTCGGCGTGGACGCGTGAGGCGTCGTCGAAGAGCACCCGCGGCTCGGCCACGATGACCAGGGCTGACTTGGACAGGTAGTCCGTGGCCGAGGCGGTCTCGCGATAGAGCAGCGGCAGGTACGCCTCGACGCCGTTGAAGAACACGCCCTGCTGGAGCAGTTCGAGCTCGTGGGCGAGGAAGGGATCTTCAAGGGCGCGACGCTGCAGGTCGCGGAATCCGGAGCGATACGCGAACTCCACGTCCTTCGCCGAGCGATGCGACAGCCGCACCTCGCGACAGGGATACGCCTCCACCCGCGGGATCTCTCCGACGCTCTGACCCGTCGAGGGGACGTAGCGTCGAAGCGACTCGACCTGGTCGCCGAAGAGCTCCGCACGGACCGGGAAGTGCCCGTCCGACGGATACACGTCCAGCGTGCCGCCGCGGACGGCGAACTGCCCGCGCTCCTCCGCCTGATCGACCCGTTCGTAGCCCATGCGTGCGAGCAGGTCGGCAGCGGTCTCCAGATCGAGCTCCGCGCCGGAGTCGATCACGACCGGGTCGAACGCGTCGGCCGCACCGCGCGGAGGCAGGAGCCCCATCAGGCCGCGGGCCGATGCCACGACGACGGCGGGACGACCCTCCTCGAGCGCATGAAGCGCCCTGGCACGCTGGCCCGCGACCGAGACGTCGCGCGGCTCGCGGGACCAGGGCAGCTTCGAAGGTCCGGGAAGCGGCAGCACGTCGGCGGGCGGCAGGTACGCGGTCAGTTGCCGGGCGAACCGCATCGCTGCGTGCTCGCCGGGAACGGCAACCAGGACCGCCCGCGGCTGCGCGCGGAAGCGACACGCGACCAGCAGCGGCCGCACCGTGG
>Ga0118677_10005418_pt2 | contig 16020 bp, 16 predicted proteins | sample AliMusrvi5mmetaG_FD_86154 | JGI IMG/M metagenome (GOLD analysis project Ga0118677, IMG submission 86154) | reverse complement strand
CAAAAGGCACTGGATGAAGCGGTGCAGGCGTCCAGCGCCCTGGCGGGAGAAGGCTGGACCACGCGTTTGGGCAGCGGCCCGCGCGGACCCGGCGAAGTGTTTCTCGCCGCCGCCTACCAACATGTCCGCGCCCGCAGCAGCGACGAGAATTTCTATTCCCTGGAAGCCGACACCCAACCGATGAGCCCGGAAATGCTGCAGGCGGTCGGCGGCTTGTCGCGCGGCCTCAAGCGCATTGCCGATCCCCTGAAGGAGTTGGCGCGGCTGCTGCGCAAGAAGATGAACGACAAGACCGCCGAGCTGGAGCCCTATACCAAGGCGCGGCTGGAGGCGGCAGCGCGCGGGCTGGACCGCCGCGCCAAGGCCATTCTGCCCGCCTGGATCCAGATGCTGGAAACCCTGGAGAATGGCGAGATCGCCGAAGAGTTCGTCGACTGGTTCGAACTGGCCCGCGAGGATGGCCGCGATGCCGATGTCGGGCTGGAACGCCACTGGATCGATCCCACCAAGCCGCTCTCTACCGCGGTGCTGGAAACCGCGCATGGCGCGCTGATCACCTCGGCCACCTTGCGCGACAGCGGCGGCGATCATGATGACCATTGGGCCAGCGCCGAAGTGCGCACCGGCGCCGGTCACCTGCCCCAGCCGGCGCGGCGCGCCCATTTCGGATCGCCCTTTCTGTATGAAGACCAGTCGCGCGTCTTTGTGGTCACCGACATTGCGCGCCGCGATCCCGATGCGCTGGCCGCAGCTTACCGCGAACTCTTTCTCGCCTCGGGCGGCGGAGCGCTGGGACTGTTCACCGCCGTGCGCGCGCTCAAGGACACCGGCAGCCGCATTGCTGAGCCCTTGGCCGGTGCGGGCTTAACTCTGTACGCCCAGCACATGGACAGGCTGGACACCGGCGCGCTGGTCGATTTGTTCCGCGCCGAGGAGAATGCCTGCCTGCTGGGAACCGACGCCCTGCGCGACGGGGTGGATGTGCCGGGGCGCTCGCTGCGGCTGGTGGTGTTCGACAAAGTGCCCTGGCCCAAGCCGACCATCCTGCACAAGGCGCGGCGGGCCAGGTTCGGCAAGGGCTATGACGACCTGATCACCCGCTTCCGCCTGAAACAGGCCTTCGGGCGCCTGATCCGGGGGCCGCAGGACAAGGGCTGCTTTGTCATCCTGGAAGGGGCTACCCCCAGCCGGCTGCTGACCGCTTTTCCCGAGAAATCCCCGGTCAAACGCTGCGGCCTGGCCGAGGCGATTGGGGATATCCGCCAATTCCTGGGCGAGGCGGCCGTGACCCACGCCCCCACCCCCCTTATAACCGGGTGATGGCCGCCACCGTTGAAACCCTGATTCCCCCAAATGGCCTTGGCGATGAGTCCTATGGCCGATTCTCGACCGGCATCCTGCCCAGCCATGTGCTGAAGCGGCTGCTGGACCAGGGCCGCGAGGTCACCGCATCCGAGCCCTTCGCGCCTGGCCAGATCCAGCCCGCCAGCATCGATCTTCGGTTGGGCGCTGTTGCTTATCGCGTTCGCGCCAGCTTCCTGCCCGGCCCGGCCGCCACGGTGGCGGACAAGCTCAAGACCGTGTTCATGCACGAGGTCGACCTGACCAATGGCGCGGTGCTGGAAGCGGGCAGTGTTTACATCGTGCCGCTGCTGGAACGCGCCGAATTCTCCGCGCGGATTTCCGGCGGCGCCAATCCCAAAAGCTCCACCGGCCGCATCGACGTCTTCACCCGGCTGATCACCGACTACGCCCCCAGCTTCGACCGCATCGAGCCTGGCTATCGCGGCCCGCTTTACGCCGAGATCTGCCCCCAGACTTTCCCGGTGCTGGTGCGCAAGGGCAGCCGCCTCAACCAGCTGCGCATCCGCCATGGTTCACCCAGCTTCGGCGACGCAGCGCTGCGGCGGCTGCATGAACAGGCGCCGTTGGTGGACGGCGAGCCCAACATCAATGACGGGCTGGCGCTATCGATCGATCTCAAGGGCGACAGCGCCTTAAAAAATGGAAGTGGGCGCATTGGCTATCGCGCCAAAAAGCACACCGGCCTGATCGATGTGGACAAGGTCGGCGTGCTGGACCCGGCGGATTACTGGGAGCCCATCGAAGCCAATGCGCGCGGCGACATGGTGCTGGATCCCGACGAGTTCTACATCCTGGTTTCGCGCGAACGCGTCGCAATCCCGCCCGACCATGCCGCCGAGATGGTGCCCTTCAATCCGCTGGTGGGCGAATTTCGTGTTCACTATGCCGGCTTCTTCGATCCGGGCTTCGGCTATGAGGCGGGCAAGCCGCCTTGCGCGCGCGGTGTGCTGGAAGTGCGCTCCCGCGAAGTTCCCTTCATCCTGGAACATGGCCAGGTGATCGGCCGGTTGGTGTTCGAGCGCCTGACCGATCCGCCGCCGGAAGGTTATGGCGAGGGGCTGGGTTCCAATTACCAGCGCCAGGGCCTAAAGCTGTCCAAGCATTTTCGCACGCCTTAGCGCCAAAGCTCGTAACAATTGTTGCGAAAAACCCACATCGCCCGCCAAAGCATCGCCAAAGCCCCGTGGGGCAACGCAAAACCATTGCGCAAGAGCGTATCTCCAGCACAGTTAGCGTCACTTGCGGACGGACGGTTTGGGGAAACCCTGCAAGCGATTGGAATGCGGAAATGGGGTCCGGTTCCAGTGGTCCAATTTGAAGGGGGCAGTGAGAGGCGGTTACGGCGCGAAAGCAGCCGGCCGCCTCTCGGTTTTTCAGCATGCTGCTAAAGACCCCGCGCCTCGTCCTGCGCCCGCAAATCCCTGCAGACGCCGCCCCGCTTTTCGACATTCTCAGCGACCCGCAAGCCATGCGCTTCTGGAGCCGCCCTGCGATGACAGAGCTGGCAGTGGCCAACGAACTGGTGCGCGAGCAGCAGGCGGCGATGGCCGCCGGGCTCTGCCGCTACTGGACAATCCTGGAAAGCCGGCAGGCCATCGGCAGCATCGATCTCAGCCTGATCCGGGACGGCTCGGCGGAACTGGGATTTTTGCTGCGGCCCGCGTCCTGGGACAAGGGATTCGCCAGCGAGGCGGTGGGCGCGGTCGTCACCTACGCCCTGGGCCCGCTCGACCTGAAGCGGCTGGCAGCAGCGGTGCAGGCGGAAAACCGCGCCGCGGCACGGGTGCTGGAGAAGAACGGCTTTGCCCAGGTCCAGCAGCGCGCCGTGACCCTGCCCGGCGGCGATAGACGGGTTGTCGGCTTCTATCTCTTGAAGCGTTAGCGCTCGCGGCCGGCGCGGCGCCAGCGTCCGACCAACTCGTCCAGGCCTTCACGGTCGAGATTGGGCGACTTCCAGCTCTTGGAGAAGCCGACATGCATGTTGCGCGGAACTCCGCGCTTGCCCAGATCGTCGAAGCGCACCCGCATGGGCATGGAGACGCCCTGCCCCAGCACAATAGCTTCGCGGTCGCCCAGCAGCGGCAGGAAATCCACCAGGTCGATCATGCCTTCATAGGTTGAGCCGCGGATCACTTCCTGGTCGCGCTCGCTGGACAGGCGCAGCACCACCGCGGTGCCGCATTGCGACAGGATGGTTGCATCCAGCTCGCACGGGCGCTGGGTCACAAGGCACAGGCTGAGGCCGTATTTGCGGCCTTCCTTGGCTATGCGCGACAGGGCCTGGCGGGTGGGCATGAACTTGGAGTCGTCGACGGGCGCATAGCGATGGGCTTCCTCGCACACCAGCAGCATGGGCAACCCGCCCTTGCTCCAGACCGCAAGGTCGAACGCCAGGCGCGAGATCACCGAGATCACCACGTCCAGGATTTCCGGCGGCACGGTGGAAAGATCGATCACCGAAATGGGACGGCCCTCGGCCGGCACACGGAACAGCCTTGCCAGCACATCGCCCATCGTGTCCTGCACCGACAGGCTGCCGAACATGAAGTTGTAGCGCTGGTCGGTGGCCAGGCTCTCGATGCGCGCCTTCAGGCGGCGATAGGGCAGCAGGAACTGGGTGCGCTCCAGGCGGCCCAGCTGTTCGTCCAGCCAGGCCATGACGTCGGACATGCGGAACGGCGTCGGCGTGTCGACCGTGATCACGATCTGGCTTTCGGATTTGCGCAAGGCGCCCGAACGGCTGGTCGCCGATTCGCTGTAGCGCTTCTTGGCGTGCACCACCGCGTCGGCCAGGATTTCCACTTCCGCGTCGTAATGGGCGTCACGGCTGACCAAAGCGGCCACCATCTCGGTGAAGTCCAGCATCCAGAAGGGCAGGCTGAAATTGTCCAGGTTGATCGGTTCCACCAGACCGCCAAAGGCGGCGGAATATTCATTGTGGATGTCCAGGATCAGCATATGGGCGTGGCTGTGCTCGGACAAAAGGCGCTGCAGGATGCAGGTCACCGCCGAAGACTTGCCCGAACCGGTCGAGCCCACCACCAGGAAATGCTTGGCCAGCAGCTCGTCCACCAACAGGCGCGCCGGCACGGTGGGATCCTGGAACAGGCTGCCGATCTGGATGCTGGCGGCCTGGGGCGGGGCATAGACGCGGGTCAGGTCGTGCTTGTCGGCCAGCAGCACCGCATCGCCCAGGCTGGGCAGGCTGGAGACACCGCGGCGAAAGGTGAGACGGCGATTGTGATCGGGCACGATTTCGCCGGCCAGGTTGATCTCGACCAGGCCCAGTGACTGGGGCTCGCCTTCAGCGGCCGGCATGGGCGCGCTGATACCGCTGACCACGCCCATCACGGTGGCATCGGGGGTGATGATCTTGGTCAGGGCGCCGATCTGCACGCGCGCCTTGTCGGCGATGGCGTCCTGGCGTTCCAGGATGGCCACGGCATGGCTGCCGGACACCGACACGATATGCGCCAGGCGGATCGGCGGCGCGGCGGGAAGGCCGCGGCGTTCGCGGAAGGGCGGAGCGGCGGGCTTGGCCACCGGCTTTTCGATGTGCAGGGTCATGCGACTTTTCCGACTGGCAGGGGCGTGGAAAGGGAAGCCGCATCGCGCGGCAAGGTAACGATGGCGGTGGTGCCGGCGCCGGGCTGGCTGTCGAGCAGGAGCGAGCCGCCATGCAGCTTGACGATGCCCATCGCCAGCGGCAGGCCAAGGCCGGTGCCTTCCTGGGTGCGGGCAAGATGGCCCTGGACCTGGGCGAAAGGCTTCATCGCCATCACGATCTGTTCATGGGTCATGCCGATACCGGTATCGGCGATGGCGATGGTGATGCTGCCGTCTTTCACGGCCTTGGCCATCACCAGGATGCGGCCCTTTTCTGCGGTGAACTTGCTGGCATTGGAGAGGAGATTGACGAAGAGCTGGCGCAGGCGTTTGGAATCGCCGCTGATCTCCGGAAGGTTGGCTTCCATGCGCACATCCACCGGCTGATGCTTGGCGTCGAAAAGCTTTTGGGTGTTCTCCAGCGCGATCTCCAGCACTTCGCTGACCAGCAGCGGACTTTTGTCCAGCGCCAGCGCGCCTGATTCCAGCTTGGACATGTCCATCACGTCGGACACCACATCGAGCAGGCGGCGGCCGGCACTGGCGATATGGTCGGCATAATCCGCCGCCTCGCTCTGGGTGGTGGCGCCGGGTGAGCGGATCAGGTCGGAGAATCCGATGATGGCGTTGAGCGGCGTGCGCAGCTCATGGCTCATGGTCGACAGGAAAGTCGACTTGGAACGGTGATTGAGTTCGGCTTCGGCGCGGGCGGCGCGAATGGCGCGCTCGGTATACTTGCGCAGCTGCATTTCGCCGAAGGTGTCCGAATACCTGGCAAGCAGACGATTGGTGTTGCGCGAACGCGCGATAAGGCCCGGCTTGGCCACGGCAATGCGTCCTCAGGCTGACGCGCGAAATGTAGTCTGGAAGGCGTTTTTCCCCGGTTAACGTCCCGGCAAGCAGACGGCGCGGCGTCATAACCACGGGTTGTATTTCTTAACAATTACACCTATTGATAGGCCGGTCAGCTGCCGGAAAAACGGGGAAAATAAGGGCGTTCCGATCAAGCGCGGCATCGAGGCCATTCCTGGCGGCATGGTGATCGTGCCCCTGACCCTGGGGGTCCTGATCGCCACCTTCGCGCCGGGGGCGGAGCAGTTCTTCGGCTCCTTTACCGGGGCGCTGGTCGCCGCCGCCAATCCGGCCTATGCGAAGGCGGCCCCCTACGCCACCGTGCTGGTGGCCGCCAGCGTAGTGGTCACCATGCTGACGGTGCCGTTGATCACGGCGTGGTGGGCGAAGAAGATTGGTCAACGTGGCGGAATTAGCCCGTAAATGTCTCCGATAATGAATAGTGCCGCGCACAGCGCGAACAGACCTCGAATGGACCAGATTATCTTGGTCAGGCGTGGATCAGACAGTGATCTATACTCACAGCCAAAAACAAATCCCGTAAAACGAAGCGAATTTGTTATTCCGAAATTCCTGAAAGACGGACTTCCGAGTTTTATCCAGGTATTATGGTGCGCGCGCTCTAGATAACCCCAGAGGTAAATGCCCATACCAAGATAAACTACGATAACCGCGAATATCCCCCATACATAAGGCGGCGCGATATAGACCGTGCCCATGAGCGATCCTTTATCAGAACCAACTCAGTTCTTAGGATAATCCCGCCAGAGCCATTCCAGCGCCGACGGCAAGGTCTGGCGCACGACACCATTGTCCACGTGATGGGCGTCCATAGCGAAGACATACTTGTAGTCGTAGCCCTTCTTCTTGAGTACCGCCGCCATGCGATTGTTGGCCAGCGGCCAGTTGTGCCAAGTCGATTCCGGATCGTCGAAGTGCAGGTCCTTTTCACCGACCTCCATCCACATGCGGATCGGCTTCTTCGCTGCGCCCGGGATCAGGCGCGCGTGATATTCCCAGCCGCCGCGCGCGGTCTTCGGGTCTTGCGGCGAAGCCTGGTTCACGAAGGTGCCCGAATAGCTCAGCACCTTGTGGTAACGCTCGGGATGGTACCAGGCCATGGTCCAGGCGCAGATCGCGCCGGACGAACCGCCCATGGTGGCGCGGCCTTCCGGATCACTGGTGAAACTCACGCCGTAGTTCTTGGACACGGCGGGCAGCAGTTCCTGCTCCACCCAGTTGGAATAACGGTCCGACAAGGTGTCGTATTCCAGTCCGCGCTGCGAGCCCTGGGCGTCGCTGCCGCCGGAATCGGGCGCCACGATGATCATGGCGGGCACGCGGTGCGCCGCGATCATGTTGTCCAGCACCGGCGCCATGCGGTTGATATAACCATGGCCGTCCTGCACCACCATGAAGGGCGCGTTCGGCTTCACCTGATTGGGGATATAGACCCAGACATGGCGCTCATAGCGGCCGGGCCTGGAGACAGCTGCGTCCGGCGCCGGCAGGCGGTTGCCATAGGCGTCGCGCTTGGCGCTGATGTCGTTCTCGATCCGTACGATGCCCGGATAGATCTTGCTGTCTTCCGAGTACATTATGAATTCGCGGATATCGCCCTGCGGCACCGACGGATCGACCTTGTATTCCGGCGCATCGGCATACGGCGGTTTGATGATGCTGTTCTCGGCGGTGACCGCGGGCGGCGGGGTGGGGAATTTCGGCAGCGAAGGATCAGGCGCCGGCTGCGCCAGGGCCGGAATCGCGGCGACCAGCGCCAGCAGCGACAATGCAGTGATCTTCTTCATCTCTCGTCCCCGTTGTTTCTTTTTATTTCGGCCCAGACTTCTATTTCGGAAAATCGCGCCACAGCCATTCCAGCGCCGACGGCAAGGTCTGCATGACAACCCGGCCATCGACATGGCCGGCGCCCAGCGCAAAGACGTAGCGATAGTCGTAGCCCTTTTTCTTCAGCACCGCCGCCATGCGATTGTTGGCTAGCGGCCAGTTGTGCCAGGTCTCTTCGGCATTATCGAAGCGGTTGTCCTTCTCGCCCACTTCCATCCAGATGCGGATCGGCTTCTTGGCCGCCTTCGGGACTATGGTGGCGTGATATTCCCAGGCGCCGCGCGGCGTCGCGGCAACCGGCGGCCAGGCCTGGTTCACGAAGGTGCCTGAATAGCTCAGCACCTTGTGATACCGCTCGGGATGGAACCAGGCCATCGTGAAGGCGGCCGCCGCACCGGACGATCCACCCATAGTGGCGCGGCCTTCCGGATCGGACGTGAAGGTGACGCCGTAGTTCTTGGTCACGGCGGGCAGCAATTCTGTTTCCACCCAGTCGGAATAGCGGCCCGACACTTCGTCATATTCCAGTCCGCGTTCCGAGCCTTGCGCATCGTTGCCGCCGGAATCGGGCAACACCACCACCATCGCCGGCAGGCGATGCGCGGCGATCATGTTGTCCAGAATATTGGCCAGCCGCTTCACATAGGAATGGCCGTCCTGCACCACCATGACGGGCGCGTTGGGCTTCACTTGCCTAGGGATATAGACCCAGACATGGCGCTCATAACGGCCCGGCGCCGACAGGCCACCCTGCGGCACGACATAGTTGCCGCGTGCGTCGCGCTGCATGCTGGCGACGCGCACGATGCCCGGATAAATCTTGCTGTCTTCCGAATACATAATGAATTCGCGGATTTCGCCCTGGGGCACCGCTTCATTGGCGATCGATTCCGGCGGATCGGCATAGGCCGGACCGATCACGCTGTTTTCGGCCGTTACTGGCGGCGGCGGGGTGGGAAATTTGGGCAGATCGCTCTGCGCGAGCGCAGGCAGCGCGACGCCACCCAGAAGCAAACAAGCTGCAAGCGTCTTTCGCATCGTCCTGCCTTTTTGTTACGGCGCCGGCACCAGGGCGCGGGCGGCTTCGGCTAGCAGCACCGGCACGGTGTGGGAAATATCCAGGATCACCGCATCTTCGTCGGCGGTGGGTTTCTCAAGCGTGGCGAACTGGCTGTCCAGCAGCGCCGCCGGCATGAAATGGCCCTTGCGCTTCCTCATCCGAGCGCCGATCAACTCGCGCGAGCCGTCCAGCAGGATGAAATGCACCTTGCCGTGGACCTGTTTGCGCAAGGCATCGCGATAGGCATGCTTCAAGGCCGAGCAGGACACCACCACGCCATGGCCGGTGTCGCGTTCCACTTCCATGCGCGCGCCGATGGCTTCCAGCCAGGGCCAGCGATCCTCGTCGGTCAGGGGGATGCCGGCCGACATCTTCTTGACGTTGGCGATGGGGTGCAGGGAATCGCCCTCGACAAAGGGCACGCCCAGATGCTCCGCCAATCCGCTGGCGATGGTGGTTTTGCCCGAACCGGCCACGCCCATCACCACGATCAAGGGCTTCACAACGCCCACTCCAACGCCTGTCATACAATCCTCAAAAAACGGAAAAACGCGTCGCCGCGCCGCATCCCTGTCCCCGGCCCCCAATGGGGCGCTTTTTTGTGCGCCGGATACTATAGTGTCGGCAGGCAAAGCCCAGCCGGAAACGGGCGGAAACGGGGGAAAAATGCGTGTACAAACAGGTGTAATCGCTGTTTTCATGGGCCTTATGACACAGGCACAGGCCGGCACCGTGGATACCGCCAGTTTCGGCACCACCAAGGACGGCGTCCCCGTTCATATATTTACACTGACCAACGGCCACGGCCTGCGTGCCCAGGTGCTGGACTATGGCGGCATCATCTGTTCGGTGGAGGCGCCGGACCGCAGCGGCAAGCTGGCCAATGTCATCCTGTGCCAGAAGGACCTGGCTGCCATCGAGGCCACCGGCCCGCTGAGCGCGCTGACCGGACGCTATGCCAACCGCATCGGCCATGGCGTGACCATCGAGGGCAAGCGTTACGAGCTGGCGCAGAATCCCAACGGCGTGACGTTGCATGGCGGGGCGCCGGCCTATAGCCGCCGCGTACTTCAGACGGTGCGCACCTTCAGCCATACGGGCGATGCCGGCGTGACCTTGCGGCTGGTGTCGCCGGACGGCGATCAGGGCTTCCCCGGCAAGGTGACCTTGGACCTCACCTACACGCTCACTGACAGCAACGATTTCAAAATGGAATACAAGGCGACCACCGACAAGACGACGGTAATCAACCTGACCAACCACACCTATTACAACCTGGCGGGCAATGGTTCGGGCAATGTCGAGAACCAGGTGATGACCATCATGGCCGACCAGGTGACGCCGACCGACGCCTATCAGGTGCCGACCGGCGAGTTCACCAATGTCGCGGGCACGCCGTTCGATTTCCGCGAGCCCACGCCCATCGGCAAGAATTTGCGCTCCAGCGATCCGCAGATGCTGATCGGGCGCGGCTATGACCACAATTATGTGCTGCGCAAGTCAAAGCCCGGCGCGCTGGAGCTGGCAGCGCGGATCACCGATCCGGTCAGCGGCCGCACGCTGGAGTTGCTCACCACCGAGCCGGGCGTACAGGTCTATTCCTCGAACAATTTGAACGGCGGGGTGGTTAGTGCGGCCGGCACCACCATTCGCGCAACAGACGGGCTGGCGCTGGAAACCCAGCACTTTCCCGACAGTCCCAACAAGCCGAACTTTCCGTCCACCCTGCTGAAGCCGGGCGAAACCTTCACGTCGGCGACGGTAATGCACTTCACCGCCCGTTAGACGAGCGTCTTCTTGGCCCATTCAAAGCAGCGGATGTTGTTCGATTCTTCCGCTTTGAACTGATCGTCCTGTGACAGCGTGCTGATCACCGGCAACGGTTTCTTGCTGGCATTTGTGTTCACCAACCGGATGGTCTCGGCCAGATACTTGCCGCTGCGGTCGGGCCAGGTAACCCAGTATTTGTCGGTCAGCACCGGCACCTTCAGCGGATCGCGGGTGATCAGCTCGTGCATGGGAAGCAGCTTGGGGTTGGCTTTCTTCAGCACCGCCCACATGGCGGGAATATCCATAAAGCCATCCTCGAACAGCACTTCCGACAACAGGAATCCGTCGCTGTAGTTCTGCACCGCCATATTCTTCATGTGACAGGACTTCACATAAGGCGCCAGCTTGTTGATGACGTCGACGGGATCGTCGCACATCGAGATGTTGTTGCCGAAGTCCACCAGCGCGCCGAAGTTGGGGCTGGAATATTTCTTCAGCACCTCGACTTCTTCATCAACGACCCGGTCCTTGTGATTTTCCATCGCCAGCGGAATGCCGATCTTGTCCGCGATCGGCACGCAGACATCCAGCACCGCCAGGGCATTGGCCTTCCAGTCCTTGTATTGCTGCAGGGTCGAGAAATTCTCGTAACGGCGGCCGACGAAGCAGACCGTGCGCACCACTGGTGCGCCCAGTTCCTTGTACATGCGCAGGCCCTTTTCGAAGGCCGCGGTGTCGTCGCCCGGCTTGTCGAGCAGGCGGATATCGCCTTCGAAGAACATCTTGTGATGGTCGAGCTGCTTGCGCAGCTTCTTGATGTCGGTGTCCAGCGGCAGCGCCATCTGCACACCGCCGGCGCCCAGCGAACGCACGTAATCGACCGTGGCGAAAGGATCGGCGGGGCCGCGGGCATTGGGATTGTCGCCGCGTTGCTTGCGGAAATAATGCCCCAACGCCGTCTGGGCCACGCCCAAGGGCGATTGGGGGCGATCCGCGCCAAAGGCCGGCATCGCGGAAGCAGCCGCCAGCACGGCGCCCCCCAGCATCACATCACGCCGCGTCGTCATGCATCTCTCCCAGATTTTTGTTTAAGCGGCGGTCCAGCCGCCATCGATCAGGATATCGGTGCCGGTGACAAAGCCCGCCAGGTCGCTGCACAGATAGCAGGCCAGCGCCCCGATCTCTTCTACCTTGCCCCAGCGGCCGACCGGCAGCTTGGTCAGGAACATCTTGTTGGCTTCCGGATCGTTGATGACGGCCAGGTTCATATCGGTATGGAAGGGGCCGGGCGAAATCGCGTTCACGGTGATGCCCTCGCCCGCCAACTCCAGGGCCAGCGACTTGGTGAAGCCCAGGAGGCCCGCCTTGCCCGACGAGTATGCGGTGCGGCCCGGCAGCGAGATATGCGCCATGATGGACGACAGGTTGAGGATGCGGCCATAGCCGGTGCCCTTCATGCCGGGCACGAAGGCGTTGCAGGCCAGGAAGGTGGTGACCAGGCTGGAATCCACCACACTGGTCCATTCCTTCAAGGTGAACTCGGTCACGCTCTTGCGGATGTTGATGCCGGCGCTGTTAATCAGGATCTGCGGATTCTTGAACTTGGCGTTCACCTCGCCCGCCAGCCGCTTGACGTCGCTTTCGCTGGTCATGTCGGCGTTGAAGCCTTCGACCGTGGCGCCCTTGGCCCTGAGTTCACCGGACACCTTGTCCAGCTTGGCCTGGTTGCGGCCGACCAGCGCGATCTTTGCGCCGGCGCCCGACAGGGTGTGCGCCATAGCTTCGCCCAGGCCGCCGCTGCCGCCCACGATCACCGCCGTCTTGCCAGTCAGATCAATCTTCACGGGTTCAAACCTTTTTCAGTGGATTGGAAAATCAGCGCTTGGCGTCGGGCTCGAGGAAGAACCAGCAGGCGCCGGAAACGATGGCGGCGGCGGCCATGGTGTACATCACCATCGCCCAATTGTTGTTGGTGTCCTGCAGAATTTCGCCGAACACCACCGGCGCCACGAAGCCGGCAAAGTTGCCCAGCATGTTCATGGTCGAGGAGACGGTGGCGGTATATTGCTTGCCGATCTCCACGCAGGTGTTCCAGCTGATCGGCATGGTCAGGTCGCTGGCAAAGCTGGCCAGGCCCATCAGCGCCATCGCCAGCACGATGTCATTGACACCGGGCAGGATGAAGATGATCGCAGCGGTGGAAAAAAAGCCAAAGATCGCCACCCATTTGCGCGGAATCGACAGCGGCAAGAAGCCAGACACGATGGAGCCAACGCCGCCGCAGGCCAGCGGGATCATGGCATAGACCGCGGCCTGCGCCGGCGGCAGGCCCTTGGCTTTTTGCAGCCAGGTCGGCAGCCAGGTGACGTAGAAGTACCATGTGTAGGAGAAGCCGAAATATTGCAGCCCCAGGAAGAAGATGTCCCGCTGCAAAAGCAGCTTGTACCAGGGCATACCGTGATCGTGCAGCACCAGGGCGCGCGAACTTTCCAGCAGCGCAAGTTCGGCGGCGTTGACGCCCTTATGCTGCGCCGGATCGTTGCGGAACCAGGGCAGGAAGGCAGCGACCCACACCACGCCCAGCATGGCCAGCGCGACGAAGCCCCAGCGCCAGCCGAAATGATAAATCACAAAAGCCGCCACCGGCGGCGCCAGCGCCCCGCCCCAGCGTCCGAAGGCCCACATCACGGCCTGCGCCTTGACACGCTCGGACAGCGGCAGCCAGGCCGACAGCATGCGCGTCAGGTTGGGAAAGCAGCCCGCCTCGCCCGCGCCGAACAAAAAGCGGATTGCCCATAGCGAGGCCAGATTCCAAACCGCGCCGGTCATGGCGGTGAACAGCGACCAGATCAGCACCAGCTGGCTCAGCACCCAGCGCACGCCCAGCTTGTCGCCCAGAAGGCCCATCGGAATTTCGAACAGCGCATAGGACAGGCCGAACGCGCCCAGCACCAGGCCGGTCTGGCGCTTGTCCAGGTGCAGGTCGGCGGAGATCGGCACGATCGCCTGGCTGATCGCCACACGCTGGATGTACATGATCATGGCCAGGGCGAGGGCAAAAACCACCACCCAGTAGCGCGTGCGCGTTGCTTGCATATTCGCCCTGTCCTGACCCTTGTTGGGGCCCCTTTTCCGGGGCTTTGGAAGCGCGATGCGGTCCTGAAAGACTTCACATGGCCTCGCAATTTCTATACTAAATTCGGGCAGTGGGAAGTCAATGGATTGGGTTCTGCCGGAGCCGGATTCACCGATAAAAAACAAGGGCTTTTGCGCCCCGCCCCTTTCCTGAGCATCCTTCAGCGGAGTATCGCATTTGAGCATCCCCAAGACCTTCAATTTCGGCGGCGCCGTGGCGCTGGTGACCGGATCGGGCCGCGGGCTGGGACGCATGATCGCCGAGACCCTGCTGGCGGGCGGCGCTTCGGTCGCCCTGCATGACATCAGCGAGGACGCGCCGGCCGCCTTTGGCGAAAGCGAAAGCCTGACGGCCCTGGCCAAGGAACTGTCGGCGCGCGGTCCGGGCAAGGTCGTGTCGGTGCTGGGCGACATTTCGAAAGAAGCCGATGTCGCGGCGCTGGTGAAGACGGTGGAAGACAGCCTTGGGCCCATCTCCATCCTGGTCAATTGCGCCGGCGGCGACATCGCCGCCAAGGGCGGCAAGCCCAATCCCAATGACGCGCTGAACATCAGCCTCGAAGACATGCAGGCGGTGATGAACCGCAACTTTGTCGGCACCATGCTGATGTGCCGCGCCGTGGTGCCCGGCATGGCCAGGCGCCAGAAGGGCGCGGTAATCAATTTCGGTTCGCTGAACGGCCATATCGGCGTGGTGTCGGAAGTGGTCTATGGCTGCGCCAAGGCCGCGATCCTGCATTACACACGCTGCCTGGCGCTGGAGATGAAGCCCAATGGCGTGCGCGTGAACGCGATCAGCCCAGGGCCCACCACCACGGCCCGGTTCCTCGCCACCCGCGCCACCGATCCGTCGAAGATGGAAGGGGTGTCGCTGGAACGCTATGCCAAGCCGCAGGAGATCGCCGATGCGGTCGCGTTCCTCGCCTCCGACCAGGCCGGCTTCGTCAATGGACAAGTGCTGCGCGTGGACGGCGGCATGACGCTTTTCGCTTAATTTTTCACGGGTAAGGTTTCAAACATGGCTGACGACAAGAAGTATGACGGCAAGACTCCCCAGACCCTAAGGAGCCGCGCCTGGTTCGACAACCCCTCCAACCCCGACATGACGGCACTCTATCTGGAGCGCTATCTGAATTACGGGCTGACGCGCGAGGAATTGCAGTCCGGCAAACCGATCATCGGCATCGCCCAGACCGGCAGCGACCTGTCGCCCTGCAACCGCCATCACCTGGTGCTGGCCGAGCGCGTACGTGAAGGCATCCGTGAGGCTGGCGGCATCGCCATGGAATTCCCGGTCCATCCCATTCAGGAAACCGGCAAGCGCCCCACTGCGGGGCTGGACCGCAACCTCGCCTATCTGGGCCTGGTGGACCTGCTGTACGGCTATCCGCTGGACGGCGTGGTGCTGACCATCGGCTGCGACAAGACCACGCCCGCCTGTTTGATGGCGGCGGCGACGGTCGACATTCCCGCCATTGCCTTGTCGGTCGGCCCGATGCTGAACGGCTGGCATGAAGGCGAGCGCACCGGTTCGGGCACCATTGTGTGGAAGGCGCGCGAGATGATGGCGCGCGGCGAGCTGGACTATACCGGCTTTATGGAATTGGTGTCGTCGTCGGCGCCGTCGGTGGGCTATTGCAACACCATGGGCACCGCCAGCACCATGAACAGCCTGGCGGAAGCCTTAGGGATGCAGCTGCCGGGTTCCGCTTCCATCCCCGCGCCGTACCGGGAACGCGCGCAAATGGCCTACATGACCGGCAAGCGCATCGTGGACATGGTGCATGAAGACCTGCGCCCGTCCAAGATCCTGACCAAGGACGCGTTCCACAACGCCATCGTCGTGAACTCGGCCATCGGCGGTTCGACCAACGCGCCCATCCATATCTGCGCCATCGCCCGCCATATGGGCGTGGATTCGCCGCTACAGGACTGGCAGACCATCGGCCACAAGGTGCCGCTGCTGGTGAATTTGCAGCCGGCCGGCGAATATCTGGGCGAGGATTATCACCATGCCGGCGGCGTGCCGGCGGTGGTGAACATCCTGATGGAAAAAGGCCTGATCAAGGAAAAGGCCCTGACCGTAACTGGCCAGACCATGGGCGAGAATTGCAAGGGCAAGAAGGTGCATCTGCCCGAAGTGATCTGGCCGTTCGACAAGCCGATGAAAAAGGAAGCCGGCTTCATCGTGCTGTCCGGCAACCTGTTCGATAGCGCCATCATGAAGACCAGCGTGATCAGCGACGAGTTCCGCAAGCGCTATCTCTCCAACCCCAAGGACCCGGAAGCCTTTGAAGGCAAGGTCGTGGTGTTCGACGGGCCGGAGGATTACCACAAGCGGCTGGACGATCCGTCGCTGAACATCGACGCCAACACCTTGCTGG
>Ga0118677_10008802_pt1 | contig 16024 bp, 10 predicted proteins | sample AliMusrvi5mmetaG_FD_86154 | JGI IMG/M metagenome (GOLD analysis project Ga0118677, IMG submission 86154) | reverse complement strand
GGTTTGGGCGGGCGGCAGGGATCTGACTCCTGAGGTGCCCGGCGTGATAACAAGGCCGTACTTGATCAGGTTGGGAATGCCGTCGTGAGCAGGATCGAGCAGGGGGGCGGCGAGCGGATTGTTGAGGCCGAAGTATTGCACTTGCCATGCGTCGTTAAGTCCGTCGGCGGCATAGCTGCCGAAGTTGTCAGGGATGGTATCGAGCACCGTGAGACCAAGGGTGGCGGTCAATCCGCCAAAGACACCTTGCGCGGTGGCGGAAGTATTCTGATAGACAATGGCGGCGGTCGCAAGTCCGTTGGCGTCAATGCCCGCGATGGGACCACTCGCCACACTCCAGGCGATGCCAGTGGCAGGGACGGATATGGTTGTTAGATCATCCAGCAACTGCGCACCAGTGAGTTGCCGTGTCGCGCTCTCGTTCACGGTTGCGGGCGATGCGGCGAGTTGCAGCGCCGTCACTTCATAGAGCTGGCCGATGAAGCCGGACTTCGCGGTTTCCGCAGGCGACGCGGCGGTGGCAATCCCGGTGATACCGCCCGCGCTGCCAGCGTTGGTGTAGGCTGCGCTGGTGGCGCGCAGGCCGCCGGTGTCAATGCTATCGAGGGCCACGGCGTAACTGGTACTGGTGCGCGGGCCGGTATGGCCAACGGCGGTGAGCAGGGCGAGTAGTAGCGTGACAAGCGTTTTCATAATGTTGCCTTCGTGAATTGGGTTGTTTGAATAGGAAGTCCGGGAGCTTTGACGGAAGTCTCTCGGCGACTCACACCGGCCATTGGTTGTTACTTGTCTTTCCGCAGCGCCGAGGTCTTTGATGGAGATGATAAACATATTTCAGTTGTCGCGGGTGAACCCAGTCTTCAGCGCTGCCATTGCCGGTGCCAGCGGCAGGAGGCTTTCCAGCCGCGCGATCCGCGCTTCGCTTTCCTTGTCCTTCGCTTGGATTTCGGCCAGGCGCTTCTTCAGTTCTCCGATCTCCACGTCCTTTGCCTCCGCACGGCGGTGATCCTTGAGAAACTCATTGAGCAGCATCGCGTTCACCTGCTCATAGCGGACGGTCTGGATCATGCCCTTGTCGTCGCGCACCACCAGATCCGGATTCAGCTCGTTCACCTCCTCGGCGATAAGACCGAACTGCGGGACGCCCTTGGAGTCGATTTCCGGTTTGTATTGGAAGGTCACAGGCCGCAGGGAGAGTATCGTCTCGCTGGCGGCGTTCATGTCGGCGATGTTCTGTTTGAAGCGACGGGAGGAGGTCAATGTCCCAAGCTGTCCGGAGGCATTGACAAACACCGCCGCCCCGCCGCTGCTCGTGGCCCCGGAGATCCCGGCGATGAAGGTTGATGTCTGTGCGGTGCCAACGCGGATGGTGTTCGCCTCTCCAGCAATGCCCGCGCTGCCGATGTCGATGTTGTTGTCGCCGGAGGTGAGGAGGCTTCCTGCTCCGCTGCCGAGAGCGATGTTGTTGCTGCCAGTGGAGATTTGGCCTCCTGCTCCGTTACCGAGAGCGGTGTTGAAGCTACCCGTCGCGTTGTACTCAAGCGCGGACCAACCGCAGGCCGTGTTTTGAGAGCCCGCCGAGTTGCCGACAAGCGCGTAACTGCCATAGGCGGTGTTTCGCCAGCCAGTTGTGTTACTGAGCATGGCAAAAAAGCCGGTGGCTACATTCTGGCTGCCCGTCGTATTGGATCCGAGCGCCAAGCTACCGGTGGCAATGTTGTCATCGCCCGTCGTGTTGCTTTCAAGCGAGTATGAGCCGCTGGCCGTGTTGCTAGAGCCAGTTGTGTTGGCAGCAAGCGCACTATAGCCGCTGGCAGTGTTACTCCAGCCCCTATTGAGGTCGGGAGGGTTGTGTAAAGGGTCAAAGCCCCCAGTGTTAGAATGAAGTGCATTGTAGCCGCTGGCCGTGTTGTTGCAGCCTGCGGTTGTGAAATTGCCCGCCCCATAACCCGCAAAAAAGTTGCCGCTGCCGCCATAGGTATGAATCAGTGCGGTGCCGTTCTGAATGATGACACCCACGTTACCACTGCTGTCGGTCGCTGGGAGAATCAGGCTCCCGGCTGCGGTGATGGACCCGGCGGAAAAATTCCCGCTGGCATCACGTTTCACAATGGTGCCCGGCGTGTTGGCATTCGTCGCCGCATTGGCGAAGTTCGCGCCCGAGGCGACGTTGGCGGCGGTGACTCCTCCGACTGCAGCGACGACGGTGGCCCCCTGTGTGCCGGTGACATTGCCGGCCAGTGCGCCGGTGAAGCTGCCTGCGGTCGTGGCGCTGGTCGCGCTGGTGGCCGTGGTGGCGTTCCCGGCGAGGTTGCCGCTGAAGGTCCCGCTGGTCGTGCCGCCAAGGGTGAGGCCGGAGCCAAGTTGCGTGCTGCCCACCGCTCCACTCGCGATCATCGAGGAAGTGACGGCACCGTTGGGCACCCCCGCTGCCATCGTCGCATACCCGACCGCCGCGATGCGCTGGTCGGGCGTGAGAAGTTGCGAGCCGTGGGTGCCGTCGTTGAACCACACCCGCAGGCGCACGTCGTCATGGCTGAAGACCGTGGCCGGCACGAGGGTCATGTTAGCCAGCGTGGCATCGCCCAGCAGCACGGAATAAAGGCCTTTGGTGACGGTGAGCGCGACGGCGGCGCTCGGTTCGGATCCGGCGCTGCTGGTGCCGTCGTTGCTCCAGTAGGTGGTGGTGCCATCAGCATTGACCAGGGCGAACTTGAACTGGCCGGAGCCCTCGAAGTTCACGGTGCCCACGGCGACGCGGCCCTGGTAGTTGATGAGTTGCGGGACTTGGGCGCTCACCATGGCGGCGAAACCGGCGGCCAAGACCAGACGGGTGAAGTGGCGGATCGGGTTCATGGTGGGGTTCAGTTGCGTTTTTTGCCGGTTCAAAGAGCGGTGCTTCAATTGGGGTTGTTGGTGACTGGTGCTGACAATATCAAGGTGCTGAAAGGAGTTTTGGCGGAGGGAGGGAGTTCACCGCGTCGCCACGACGCTCATGAACCGGTGGATTCCGTCTCACGGTTTTGCCGCCGGTAAAAGCGCCTGGAGGTGGTCGCCCCGGTATCGGTGAGATCAAGCGTCCCGGTGGTGGGCGAGACTGCGGTGGTCGTCAGCGCCGTCCAATCGGCGGTGCCGAGGGTGGTGCTTTTCTGGATGGTGTAATCGATGCCGGGAGTGCCGGAGAGGCGCAGCGGAAACTGAGTGCCTACGCGCGGCCCGGCCACATCGAGGCGCGGCGGCGCGGTGCTCTTGGGGATGAACGTGCCATACACATCGCCACTGAGGAAATTGAAGTTCACGTCCAGGTTGGCCAGGGTGGCGACGACCGCGAAGCGGGTACCGTTGAATACCGCGGCAGCGATGAATGGCCAGTTGGAACCTTGAGTCGCAAACATCTCAAAGGGCTGGCCGAGGGCCTGCAATGACGGATTCAGAAATTGAAACTTCACCGTATTCGGGCTGCCAAATGAGCCCTCGGTCCAGACCAGCAGATAGTTCGTCCCGTCAAAGGCCACGCTCGGTGCCCCGCCGTTGCGACCGACCTTGATCCGTGAGCCGACCAAGGCTCCGGTTGGACCGACCAATTGGGCGTTGATACTGTCGTCTGCGGTTTCATCGCCCTGGATTCCCACCAAATAGTTGGTGCCGTCGAACGCAAGATTGATGGCTTGTTCGACACCTCCCGGGTTGCCGACAGTTCCCGTGTTGGTGGCGATGGGGAATACCCCGGCGGCGATTGTGTCTGTGCAGGGCAGGGCGATGAGCAATCCTGCGGCGAGCGCGGCGAGATAAGCACGACTTTGTTTCATGACGGAACGAGAGTTGATGTTGCTCGGGCTTTGCCGGTGTTCTGGTGACTGCTGGAAATCCACTTGGAATGCTCCCATTGTTGGAGCCATGGGCGCGACTGGCCATATCCCGCCGGGGAACGCAAGAAAAAAACACAACTATGTCAAATGTTCTATATTTCCGTATTTAATGGGGGGGCTGGTTGCGCCTTGCCGCGGCAAGCGGGATGTGAGGCGGGGGCTAGGGGAGGAGCTGGTCAAGGCCCCCGGGCTATTTGGTTTGTCCCTTCTCGGCGACCCACGGCTTGTCGTCGATCAACAGCCGGTCCTCGGCAGGCAGGTAAACCACCCGACTCGCCTTGATGGGGCGCGACAGGCCGTCGTTGGTCACGACCCTGATTTCAATCTCACCGAGGATGACCAGGCTGATCCATTGTTGTTCCACCGCATACACGCGGTTGCTGAGGCTGCGAATGGCATCAATTGCTAGGAAATTGCTTGTGGGGTGAAGGCCGTTGAAAGAGCCGGTGGCCGGAGCGGAGGGCGGGGAAAAAGGGATTGGCCAGCGCTGATAGAAGCGCGTGAAGTTTCATGGGGTGGTGGCGATGAATCGGAGTTTCATGGTTGGCGGAAATGAATGGGGTTTGCCGGTTAACGCGGCACGGACCATTCAAAGACCGCTGGAGTTGGCTGTTCCTGCTGGCTCGCGGGGAACACCAGGCGCAGGAACCGGGCGCTGGTGCGCGAATCGATCACCACGGGGGAACCGGTGGCGGGAGTGACGGAGTAGTCCGCAAGCGTCTTCCATGACGCGCCGTCCTCCGACGCCTGCACCGTGAAATGATAGGGTTTCCAGGCATATTCGAAGCGGATTTCCTGGCGCGAAACCGCCAGGGATTTCCCGAGATCCAGTTGGAGCCAGGATTCCTGCTTGGGATTGGCCGGCTGCCAGAGCGTGGCATAGTTGCCATCCGTGACACAACACGCCGCCCGGAGCGGCCCGGCTTCGGACGAGGCGCTCGCTGTGGCAGGCAGGCGCTTGCGATCACGGCCCTGCGCCAGGGCCGGACCGGTATGGGTGGGCACCACCTTGGCGATGCTTCCATCCGGCAGGAACTTGATCTCGTCCACACAGGTTTGGCGGCCCACAAATGCCTCGTTGAAAGGAATGCTGTGCCGATGATAGAGAATGTGGTCCTTGCCCCCGAACTGCAAAATCGTGTGGTGGCCCGGGCTGATGACGTTCTTTTCCTTGTCGGTGACCAAGATCGGACTGCCGGGGCCTTCCTTGAACGGACCGAGCGGATTGTCGCCCACGGCATAGTGGACCTGATAGGTATCCTTGATGGTCACGCCCTGGGAATACATGAGGAAATAGAGTCCGTGGCGTTTCACCATGATCGGGGCTTCGAAATAGTTGGTGGGAGTGACGTCGCGCGGCTCACCGACGAAGGCGGACATTTCCCGGTTCAATTTCACCGCCCAGCACTTGCCGTTCGTCCAACCGTGGCCGGACCCCCAATAGAGCCATGGCGTGCCGTCACTATCGACGAAGGCCTCGGCATCGATCATGTGAAAGCCGGGTTTGTATTCGCGGGGGACGAGCGGTTTTCCGCCGTTCGCGTCCCGCCACGGGCCGAGTGGTTGTTCGGCGACGCCCGTCCAGACTTCGTTGCCGACGGAAACGAACATGTGGAACTTCTTGTCCGGCCCGAGAACCACGGAGGGTGCCCAGACGGCGGCACCGCCGCTTTGCGGGCTGGTGCAAGCGGCCTTGGTCGGCCAATTGAGTACCCGGTAAGTCCATTGTTTGAAATCCGGCGACTCCCAGCAACCGAGCGTATCCCCGCCCCAGGGATCGATGGTGGCGTAGATGAAAAATTTCCCCTCATGCTCGACGATGCTGGGATCCGCGAAATATCCGGGAAGAATGGGATTGGCGGAGCCAGGCTCACGCCCCGGGGTAGCGGCGGCCGACAGCGGAAGAAGCAGCGAGAAAAGGGAAACCCCGAGGGCCAGGAGCAGGGCTGCCTTCGAGTGGGATTGCGCCGTCCGGGTTGAAGTCCGGGCAGGCGGCGGATTCTGGCGGACGGTGGCGCAGCAGGCGGGTGACATGATGATAGGTTGCATAAACAATTGATGAGGAAAAATTATCGTCGCGGCCGATTCAGGGAGCTTTGGGCTCGCCACGACCGTCCGCCAGGCAGGCGGCGCGAATAGAGCCACGCCCGGCGCCAGCGGGGGCCGGGTTACTTGCCGGACGGAGCGGGTTGCGCCCAGGCGGGCAACACCACGTCCTTGGCGCGGGTGGCGGGGGTAACTAACAAGCCGGAGATTTGTCCGTCCTTGAGCTGGCAGGCGACGGTGGTTTGATCCGGGGCATGCAGTTTGAAATCCACATCCCACTTCTGCGGCCAGGCCGGGAATAACAGGATTTTGCCGCCGGACTCGCCTTGCAGCAGCATCAGGTTGGCGGTTTCCAACAGATTTCCGCCATGGTTCTGGTCGGGCTGGAAGTCGAAGTTAGGGCCCCAGGTGGCGGGCCAGCGGTAGGCGGCATTGGAATTGGCGCATTTGAGTTGCAGGATGCGGGCGGCCTCGTCGGTCAGGCCCAGCAGCGCGGCGGCATTGCCGTCATAGCCCCAGCCCACCGGCAGTTGCGAGCCGCGTTTCTGATAGGCCGCCTTGCCCTCGGCCATGAGTTCGGGGCGGGACAACGACACTTCGCGATAGGGCCAAATCGGATAGAGTTCGGGGTTCTCGCAGTTGCTGCGCTTGGGATCGTATTTTTCCGCGGGGGACAACTGGCGGACGCCGTCCCGGGTTTCTGTTGGGAGGGCCGGGCAGGCCGCCTGCATCCGGGCAAACAACGCGCGCTGCTCGGCCGTGACTTGCTCCGGCGGCAGGGCGCCCAGGCGCCGCGTGATATCTAGCAGGCCGGCCACGGTGGGCGCGTCGTTGACCACCCCGGTCCAGTAGGTTTCCACCGCCTGCGTTGGATCTATCAGAAGTTTGCCGCGCGCGTCGCGCTGGAACCGGGTATCGAAGTAGCGCAGCACGGTTGCGGCCATCGGCAGGATTTGCTCCTTGAGGAAGGCGGGGTCATGGGTGAAATCCCAGCGATCCAACATCAAGGCCACGATTTCGGGCCCTTGGTTCCAGGCCTTGTCCCACCACGGGCAGCCGACGTCCTTGGGCTCCTTGCCGGTGCGGTCCCACACGTAGTCGCTGCCATAGGTGCCGAAGAGCGTCATGGTCTCGGGGAAATAGGACCCTTTGGCCCCGTGGTATTTGGCCGTGCGTGACTCGGCCAGCGGCACCGCCCGGGCATACATCCGGAAGAACGGCTCCATCAGGTCGAAGTCGCCGCAGGCCAGCATCGGGTGATACATGTGGCGGGTGTTTTGAAACCAGTAGCAATCGCCCCAACCGCGCCAATCCGGGTTGGCATCCTCGGCATAGAAGAAGCCGCCGTTGAATTTGATCGGATAGGCCCCGCGCCCTTGAAACCCCTGCGCATAACGCTGCAAGGCATAACCGCGCGCAATCCCGTCGGGCGCCTTGACCAACACCCACGACCGCCCCCAAAACCCGGCCCACCAGGCACGGGTGCGGACCAACGCCTGCGCCGCATCGGTGGATTTGGCCGCCTCGCGCGCCAAGCCGCCCAGCCACTCGTCCACCGTGGCGGTCTGCGCGGTGTATGTTGTTAGACTCAGGTCCAGACGGGTTTGCGCCGCGGCGGTTTTGAGCACGTGATCGCCCGCGGCCACCCAGCCACTGCCTGTTAGCTGGCCGCCGAAGGTGCGGTGCAGCAGCGGGTCGAAGGCGCCCGCGGCGCCGGTGAGCGACTGGGTTTCCAGCAGTTTGGGCACCACCGATTGTTCGTTGCGGTGATACCAGCGCACGGCCTGGTCCGCAGGCGGCAGGAACACATCGGCGCTTTCGCTGCGCGCGAAAGGCGCGCCACGGGTGGTCCAACTCGAATCATCGTTGATGGACTTTTCGGCAGTGCGCCAGCATTCCACCGTGGCGGTGGCCGCCAGCGCCACCCCGCTCGCGCCCGTCACATGCAGCACCTGGGCCGCCGCATCCACCCACACTTGCAAGGTCAGGCCGGCTCCGGCAATTTCCACGATCCCGTCGCGCAGCCGCGCCTCCTGCCGGAAATCCTTGGCCTGGGCCAGCGGATTGCCCTCGAAGTGCAGCCGCAGCCGGCCGAGTTTCAGAAACCTGCAGGTTTCAGACAGCGCGTCGGTGCGCGCCAACAGCAGCAGCACGTCGCCGGTGGTTTTCTCCACCCAGACATTGACCACCACCTCGCCATTGCCTAGCGGCATCGACCCGGCGGCGTTGTCGCTGGGCGTGTTCCAGGCCACATTGAGAGCGTCCAGCGCGCCGGGCGCGCCGGCGTCGGCGGTGGCGCCGCGCGCCAGCATCGGGATGGCAACGGCATGACAAACGAGCAACAGGACGGGGATTTTCATGGAGGTTAGGGAGATGTTGGCGGGGCCGGGATTCCCGGAATGAAACCCCGTGCCCGTGATCCTACCCGACCGGCCCGCGGAAAGCCAGCGGTCATTGGAAAGCGGCTTCCCACCGGGATTTCCAGTACTGATAGGTGGCGCTGGCGGGAATTTCGAGAAGGCGGGTTTGCCAGAAGCCGGCGATGACGCTGCGGGCGGCGGCGAGTGTCTCGGTGTCACCCATTTGCTTGAGCGCGGTGGCGATGTCGCCGGCGAGTTCCGGTTGATACGGGGCGATGAGGACGAGGTGGAGGACGGTGTCGACGGTTTGTTCGCGGTTTGCCTGGGCTGCGGCGAGCAAGCCTCGGACGCGTTGCATTTCCGCGATATCGGCGCGGCCGGCGCGGCCGACATCCATGCTGCCGAGCGCCGGAATTGTCATCAGCAGAAAGCGCCGATAATAGGCCAGGGACTCGGCATGCTTGCCGGCTTTGGCGAGGACGCGCGCGGCGTAGAGGAGCCGTTCCTCATCCGCGTAGTTCGTCCATGGGCTGGTGCAGGCATCGATGAACGGGAAAGTGAGATCTAACGGAAGCTCCAGATAGTCGAAGGATTGGAGGACCGTCGCAAACCCGCGGGTTGCGAAGCTCCAGCCGCGTGTGGCGACGTTGCTGCTGGTTAGAAATTTCCAATGTTGCTCCGGTGTCGCGGAATTGGTGTCGAGTAACAAGCGGAGCATGATGTCGCGCACCAGATTGCGGGCCGCCAAGGCGTCACCGCGTTGGCGCAGTTTACCGGCGGCAACGATGCCGTCGATGATGACGAAGTCGGGTTGTTTCGGATCGGATTTTGCGCCCGGAGTGGGACTGAGGGTGATCGTGGTGGTGGGCTTGCCCTTGACCGGAGGATGGCTGCTGTCCATCTCCCAGGGAACGGGATTCAGGTGGGACTGAAGCCAGCGGTGTTCATGGTCGTTAGGTTCGCGTTTATCCAACAGGCCGCGGGCCAGGTCCTTGAGGTCGGCGGGAACTCCGACGCTTTGGGCGAGATCGCAGAGCGGGAGCCACAGCGCCCGGAGCAATTCGGTCTTCTCCAGGCCGGCTGCCTCGTGTTTGGCGATGAGGTCGATCATGCCGCGGGCCCGTGGCAGCGGGTCGGGCTGGCCGAGGATGGCGGCGAGTTTTCCGATGCGCTGGGCGGGCGCTTCCTGCGGCCATTCCATTTCGGCGATGCGGCAGGCCTGCTGATATCCCGCGACGAGCGGCTGGCTGTATCCGCCGCCGCCCCAACGCTTGGCGGCTTTGAAATCATGGGGCTGTGTGGATGCGGCCATCACCGGGCGCATGGCCTCGAAGGCGAAATCGCCGCGACCGAGGAGCAGCAGCGCCTCGGCGGCTAACACTTTGTGGGCGGTGGCGCATCCTTCGTCGCGGGTGCTGCCGTTGATCTCGCAGACATCGCGTTTTGCCAGATCCCGCGCGATGCGGATGGTGCGTTGTTTGTCCGGCAACAAATCGAGAAACCTGAGATACTCGCCCATGATGCGCATGGAAACGGGCGCGCCCGAGGCGAGGGCGGTGGTAAGAAGCGATTCCCGGCGTGAGGACAACTCGGCATCGCGAGCCATCTCCGCGAGGTCATCATCCCGCAGGGCGTTGCCCTGCAGCAGCGCGATGACGGGATGTCCGGCCGCGCTGTGGCTGTCGGCGAGCTTCGACTCTCCGGATAGAATGGCGACGCAGGCGTTCATCGCCGCGCGTTGTTTGTCGGAGTCGGGTTTGAGAGCGATGATGCTTGAAATCGCGCTTTGCCACTCGCCGGTCTCAATCGCGAGTTGCAGCCGCAGCAGCGGGTGATGGTCGCCGGTAATGGTTTCCATCGCCTCCTTCGAGCGTCCGAGCGCGTGCAGGAGCCGGGCCCGCTTGGCCCGATAGACGGAGTCCGGGAGGGAGGACTTGGCGGCATCGAGATCGTCGAGCACTTGCCCGCCATGGCCGAGGAGCGCGAAGACGGCGACGAAAGCGGCATCATGGTGCTCTTCCGAATCGGGATCCGAGAGAAACGCGGCACCCAGAAGATCGAATGCGAGGTCATCGTCTCCACCCATCCACGCGTCACGGGCCAGGGCGCGGGCGTCGTGAGGTGTTAGGAAAAACTTGAGGCCCGTGGAATCGAATCGTTCCTTGAGCAAGACTTTGATCGTCATGGCACTCCGGATCCGGACCAGACTGCGGGTTTCCCCGCTGATGAGCCGTTTGAAGAGGAGTTCAAGTGTTTCGCGGCTCACGGAGTCCGGCGGCAGCAGTGGCTTGATGTCGATGCCGGGGCTTTCCGCAATGAGGTCGGCCAGCACGCAGGCGGCGGCGCTGGCAAGCCCTTGCCGCACCGGCGGGGAACCGGCGTCGGGGGCGGGCTTGGGACGAATGAAATCCAGCAGGAGCGCGGCCGCCTGGGCGGGTTGTCCCGATTGCCACAGGCGCATCGCTTGATAGAGTGACAGCGCGGGGACGCCGGGTTCATCGAGAAGGTCCGGATGGATGGCGAGCCAATCGGTGGCGAGCGCGTCTAGCAAGAGCAGGGAAGGTCCTTCCAGCGAGCGACCCGAGATGGCTCCATCCAGAATGAGTCGCAGGGTGGCTGCCGCACACTTGCGCGCCGGCAGGCGGCGGCTGATCTCGGGCCGCTGGCGGATGAGTGAGCCGAGAAGCCGCAAGGCGTTTTCGTCATTCTCGGTCTCGTGGACGAGCAGGGCGTCGCTGAGCTTGTCGCGACGCGCCATGACGAGGTGATAGAGCGGCACCGGGCCATGCACGCGGGCGGCGCTTAGCCGCCCACAAACCTTTTCTAATAAGGTAGAATAAGGCTTTGCCTGTAATTTGTGTTTGTATGTGCCAGTGATCAGTGTACAGTTTGGGCTACAGCAACCTAACAAACATATGGCCACGGTCTATAAAACCAACCAAAGCAAATACTGGTTCGCACGGTACTATGATGGCACCGGCAAGCGGTTCAGCAAGTCCACGAAAACAGAAAGCAAGCGGGAAGCCAAGCGGATTGCCGGCCAGTATGAGGCCGAGGCGCGGAAGGCGATAGCCAAGGCCGAGGTCGATTCGGAGATTCCCGCCATGATCCGGCGCACCGTGGAGATGGCCGGACTGGAAGCGCAGCAAGGCCGGCTTACCTTACATAGGGCCGAAGAGCTGATCCGACTCATGCATCAGGCAGCAAACCCCGGCGACACCGCGGTCAGCTTCCGACGTTTCGCCGGCGCCTGGCTGGACACAAAGGAAAAATCCACGGCGGACACGACATGGCGGTCATACAGCGATGCGGTCAAGCTCGCGATCGCCATCCTGGGAGCCAAGGCGGACGGACCCATGCGGCAGATCACCGTGGGAGACATGGAACGGGTACAGGCCGGGATGGCGGAATCAAGGAAAGGGAAAACGACCAATTATTACTTCGGAGCTGTTAGGAGAATTCTCCAAAGCGCCGTCGAAAAAGATATTATCACCAAGAATCCGGCGCGACCCGTGAAGGGCCTGCCCGAGGGTGACAGCGTGCCGCGGGTTCAGTTTGCGACCGCGGAGGTGAGGCAGGTGCTAGCCCATGCCACGACGCCTGAATGGTACGGGCTGATTCTGCTCTCGGCGCAAACCGCGTTGCGTCAAGGTGACTTGCTCAAGCTCACCTCTGAGAACGTCGTTGGCAACCGGATACATATATTGGCACACAAGACGTCCGCCAACAACAACGAGGTGCTTCAAATCCCACTGCGCAAAGAATCCCTGGCTTGGCTGGAGGGGCGCACCGGGGCGCTGTTCCCCACCATCAAGGCGATACCCCCCAAGGCTCGCCCCAAAGCGTTTAAGGCCATCATGTCCGCGGCCGGTGTTGCTAGCCGAATCGTTCTTGCCGCGGGTGATCCGCCAGTGATGGCTACCCGTTCGTTTCACTCACTGCGTCATAATTGCAATACGTGGATGGCAGAGGCCGGCGTTCCCAGCGACGTTAGAATGGCGATCACCGGCCACAAAAGCAGGAAGGTTCATGCGGGCTACACTCATCTCGACAAAGCGCTAGACGAGGCTGTGGCCACCCTGCCCGACCTCTGACCCATCGCCATGTATGAGCGCTGCTGCGGCTCCTGAGGCCCCCTCGGACAACCACACCGCCCTCAGTCCGCCGCAAGCTCACCGGCCACGACTCCGAGGCCGCGCATGTCAGCAGGTACACCCACCACGATGAAACCCTGGTGAGGGCGCGGCGGCGGCATTGCCGGATCTCTGACCGGTCCTGGGGCGTCAGCAAGCCCGTGGAGATCACTTGGTAGCCACTTGCTGCCTGCCCATTGGGGATTGGAAGGAATGGGATTGTGAGGCAGGGACTCCTTGCGGCAGCCACAAACCATCGCCGCCTGCGGCAACGCAGGGCAGACGCCGGGTTGTGTGGTCCTTGTCACCTGAAACAGCATTAAGAGTCCCGGCAACGCGGAATCGGATCAAAAAGCCCAGGGTTGACGTCAGATGCCAACCTGTGACTGTTGCTGCCCTGCGGCAAGGTCAGCAAGGAATAGCTCCAGCTCGCCCAAGTCAAAGACCTTGAGCCTATCGATGCCGGCGGATGCGAGTTGGCGGAATCGCTCCTTATCGGCGGCGGGGGCATCGGCCGGATATGTGACGATGATGTGCCGATATTGCACGTATTGGGCGATCTTGTGCAAGGCGCTGAGGAGTTGATATTCGAGGGGGCGCTCGCGCGGGAACCGTGAAACCGCCTTGATGGCCACGTAAAGGTGTTGAATTTCAAAAGCAAAGGGATCGGTTTCCCGGGCGAGGGTGCCGCCGTAACGCGCGATGATTTGGAGGATCCTTGATTCAAGGTCGGGCAGCGCCCGGCGCGACTCGGCTGTGGCGCGATCCCGCTCCACAAGTGCGTTGATGTACCCGCTGAAATTGCCTCCATAGAGGGTATCCGCACGCAGGGTGGCGTAATCACATAGCGCCTGATCCATGAAATTCACGGATTTGATGCGGCGATCAGGGACACTTTCCTGACTGCGGGTTGCGGCCTTCTTGCTCATAAGATTGGGACAGGGGCCTAATGTAGGAGATTTTCATGGAGATGGCAAGAAAAATCCATCCAGCCTTGGGTCGGTCAGCAAGATGGAGACCTAGTAGGAAATTTTCATAATCGAAGGAATTGTCTTAATTTGCGCTTGCGTTCCATTCTGAACGGGGTTTTGGTCCTTGCGCACCGAACACTCCCGCTCAAGCAAACGCCAATGAAAAAAACCCATAACGACTCAGCAAAGTCCAGGGGTCGATCAACATCATTCTGGATCACCCAGCCGGATCATGACGCCCTGAAAGCCTTTGCAAAGGAGCATGGCCTCTCGGCATCCAACGTCATCAACCGCGCCATCAAACAACTCATCGGGGGTGGAAATCCTTTTCCACGCCCTTAGTTCATACATGTATTACAGTTGGCATTCCCTTGAATTAAATGACATTCACATCAAAAGAAATGAAACATACACCAATCTGTACCCGCACAGCGGGCGCCGCCAAACCTGCCCTTAAATTCCCTGCCTGGCTGGTCCTCGACCGGTCGCTCCTGCAGCAGATCCCTTGCGGAGCGTACCTCGTCAGTGCTCGCACCAATTGCGACTGTGCACCCGTTTTCGCCACACAGATCACTGCAAATTCCGATCTGGACCAAATTTGGCAGGACTTCCTGCAAGCCGGCGCAGCTCGGGGGGGGTGCATCGTCGTTGACGACCCCCGCCAGTTTTGGGTTCTTGTCAGGCCCATAGCGTCGGACAGCCGCGGCTTCATTTCAATGTACGAAATTGGCCGTCGGAACGCCCTGCTGAACCTCCTATTCGCCCAGTCGGGGCGCATTGCTTCCTAACCTCACCGACCTACAATATGAATAAAAAAAAATACAGCCAACGTCAGGCGGAAATGGATGCCGAATACAAGCACGCCTTCAGCGCCCACTTAAGTTCGCTACCGCCAGAGGAGCAAGAAGCCTTCAAGCTTGCAGGAATCGATGGCCCGCTCGTTAGTTACCGGGGCAGCGGTTGCCCGGGTGGAGATATTGCCGAGTCTTCGCTGGCCAACCATACCCCGGACATCGCCGACCTGATAGACGGGAAGACGGTCGAATCTGCTGATGCGGAGACAAGTTACACCACCGATGGCATCTGCGAGGTGCTTTCATACATCCGGTCCCAGCCCAGGCCCGGTCTGACGATCGATTGCCTGGCGCTAGTGTTCAATTTGCCCATTTACGGAGGCGAGAGCATGACCGACCTCGCCACCCGTCACGGTGTTTGCAAAGCGGCTGTTTCGAAACGCTGCGTCAAGATCACCAAGGACTTGAAGATTCAACCGTCCCGCGCAATGAGGAGCGAGAAGACGCGCGAAGCCTGCCGTCGCGCACAAATAAAAAAGAAGAAGAACTCCGGGTCTTGAGCTGACATCCACGTCAGCAGTGCCAAACCCTGTATCCTGCCTTCCGCGAGAATTTCTTCCTGACCTCGACCTCGACGGAAGGCAGGAACTGGGTGTGAAGCACTATTTGTGTTGGGTCACCGCCTCACGCCTGCAATTGGTTCATGCGGGAGGAATCGCCTGTAGCCCGCCCGTCAAAGCCGCACCCCCAACCCCATCCCCTCCCTCATCTCCAGCAGCGCTTCGGCATTTCCCCTGGCGTCATCGACCGGGTTGTGCGTGTGGCGGGTCTTCCTGAGGTGCTTGAAGCTGCGCGAGGTGTCGCGGACCAGGCCCTTGTAGAGGCTGCCCAGATTCGTGGACGAGTGCCCGAACGGGTTGTTGCCGGTGAAGTGGCGGGGTGTCGTCTCTGGTGGCGAGGATCCTCCGGGTTCCTCCTGGCTGTCGTGGTCCCCTCGTGTGGAACGCTCCCCGACCGGTGCAAACCCCCACCCCTATCGTCCATAATCTAGTGGACGACTCCATGAGTTCCATCCCCCACGGTTGGTCCGTTAGAACAACTCAAGACCACATGACCAGCCCGCAACATCAACCAGAATCCAGCAACATGACACTCATGCCTGTTTCACATCATCCAAAGCGCCCGGGCCGGGCAACATCGGAAAGGAGGATCGCCTGATGCACTGGGCCATCATAGCCGCTGTCGCATTGTTCATGCTCTTCACCTGTCAGGATAACGAACGGTCGGCCAAGGCCAAGGCCGCCGAGGAGGCCCGCATCGAGCGGGAGGTGGCACGGCGGGTCGAGGTGGCGCGTAAGGAAATGGCCGAGCGGGATGCCCTGTTTCACACCGTGAGCTGGATCGTCCTCGTCGTGCTGACTTGCGGTGGGGTGGCCAAGTTCATCTGGTTCCGTCAGCCCCGCCCGGTCATGCCGACCACCCGTGCCGTCCAGTACAGCCCGCCTGCTTATGTCATCCAGCAACCCCGGCCGCAGCGGGTCGATTACCAAGCGCCGCGTGCCGGCAGGGTGCTTGATTTGCGGCCGGCAGTGTCATCCCCACCGGTTCAACAACAACCCGGATGGATCCGTCGCCGACGTCGCCGACGTCGGAACCGTGATCCGGGCGGTCAACCCGATCCACCGCGGAGATACCGTTAGGCCGCGCCACGTTCTTGAAAAGACCGCGGTGATGTGTGCCGTCAGACTCCTGTTGGAGATAATTGAAGGCCATGCCTGGGTCGCCGCCATCCGGTTGCCCGCACGTGGCCACTGATAGACGATTACCCGCGGCATTTATCAACCCTAACCC
>Ga0118677_10008801_pt1 | contig 16025 bp, 10 predicted proteins | sample AliMusrvi5mmetaG_FD_86154 | JGI IMG/M metagenome (GOLD analysis project Ga0118677, IMG submission 86154) | reverse complement strand
CCATTGGAGGGCAGCGTGGCCGTCGATCATCACGAAGGAAACATCGTCGGACAAGGTGTAAAACTTCATGTCACCGCCATCGCCGGTTTGCAGCAGGCCGGTATAGCGGCTCAGGAAATGATGCGACTCACCGAAAGGATTCTCCCCATGGAAAATGAGCGGCACAAAGGCAGCGCCATCGACCTCGCGGGATTTGTTCCAGGCCGCCTGCCAAGCGCCGTAGGTGGTGACGTTGGTCCCCTCCGGCAAGCGCCGCGTTTCTAGCAACAAACTCCGCTGCGCCGTCCATGAGCGCATCCGCCGTTGCGAATTGCCGCCGAAGTAGAGGGTGGCCGCAGCGCCGTCAGCAGGCATCGTCTCAGCTAACAAAAGAAGTGAGCGGCCCGCGCCGCGCCACACTGAGTCGAGCGCGATTTCCTTGCGATCCGGGCCTAGCAAAACAGAGTCACGCATATCCGCGCGGCCGGCCCCAAAATCCGGCAGTCGGATTTCCCAGCCAGCGGCGGGCACGTCTGGCGCTGCGTTTGCGTGGAGCACCACCCGGTAAGGCGCGCTATCCACCGCCCACGCCGTGTCCTTTGCCTTGGGCGCGGCTGCCGCCATCGCTGCTAGCAAGATGAGAAACCCACTGATCTGGCCGAACGGGCCGAACGGGCCGATCCCACATCTCTGACGGCACATCCGGCTCATGGCGTATCGAGGGAGCGGAAGTAATCATCCACCGGCTGTTGGTAGCCGGCGGGCACCGCGACGTCGGCACCGCCTGGCAAGCGTTTCTCGCCGACGAAGCGGGTGCCGGCCCCGCCTAACACTTGGACGTCATGGGTGGTGGCACCTTCGCCGAGTTTGCGGAGGCCTGCCACGATGCGGCGGTGGAGGGCCTCATAATCGGCGAGGCGGCCGCTCTTGAGGGCATCGCGGGATTCGTCCATCAGCTTGGCGACCTCCGGCATGGCACCGCTGCGCAGATAGAACAAGCGTGCCGTGGCATAACTCTTGGCCGTCTGTTGGGCCAGCAGCGCCTGCTCGGCGGCCAACGCATTGTTCAGGATCCGGTCCGGCGAGTTGACCGCGCGCAACGGCGCTTCACCGGTCATGCCCGCGCGCTGGCTTACGCCGCCGGCCTTGCCGCCGCCCGTCGCCTTGGCGTCGGCGGGCGGGCCGTCGTCCTGGACCTGGCCTTTTTGCATCGGGGCGTTGGTGCGCCGCGCGTCAATCGAGCTGCCCTCCAAATGGTCGGCGCGCTGGTTGACCATCTCGCCGCTGGACATGCCTTCGCGGCCGCCGCTGGAACGGCCGGTCTGCTCATTCTTGTTAGGCGGGGTATTGCCGCTTTTGCCTTGGGCGTTGAAGCCGGGCATCGGACCGTCGGCCACTTCCCAGCCGTTGGCGGGATTGACCGCGAATGCATTGTTAGAGGCGGCGTCCTGGACTTGTTCGGCGAGGCCTTCCTGTTCCTTGAGCAAATCGCCGACAAGGTCGGTGAAGGCATCGGGCAGCGGCAGGTTGGGGATTTCGGGCATTTCGCTGAGGTCGAAGTTTTCCATCAGCCACTTGGTGGTTTCGTTTTTGTCGGGCAGCCACATTTCCATGTCGGCGGCGGTCTTGGCGGCCTTTTCCAGATCGGTTAGGAGGCTTTCCTCCTTTTGCACGGCGATTTCGCTGGGTTTCAACTCGCCGGCCGCTGCCTGCGCGGTATCCTGCTGGATGACATCCTCGAAGATTTTGGTGAGTTCCTCGCGCAACTCGTTCATCGGGCGCAGATCGGGCAAGGCATGGGCATCGGTGAGCATTTGCTCGATCAATTTTGCGAGCTCCTCTTTTTGGGTCGCCAGTTCCTTGGCCACGGCGACATCCTCGGGGCCGGACTCATTTTTGGCGGCCAGGGCCTTGCTCTTTTCGACGACCGCGCGTTGTTGTTCGACGAGGGCCTCGAGTTTTTCACGCATGCCCGCGGCGGCCTCTTTGAGGGAGTCGGCCTTGTCGCCGGCGGTGGAACGCTGCGAGGTGTTCAACAACTCGAGCACCCGCGCCAGATCCACCAACACCTGTTTGGAAATCGCCGCGGCTTCGGGGAAGTGTTCGCTGTCAACTTGTTCCGCGCCGCGGATCATTTGTTCGTAGATCTGGCTCTCATGCATCAGGGCGGCGGCCTTCTCTAACACGGCGCGGAAGGCGGTGTCGCCCAGCGAGGCGTTGCGGGCGCCATCGGCCAAGGCCTGGCGCACCGAGCGCGACTCGTCGGCCAACGCGTCCTGCTCGGCGGCGATGGCCGCGCCCTCGCCCTTGAGTGCCTTGAGGGTGCGGGAGTGGAGCGACTTCTGGCGGGAGAACAAGGCTTCGACCCGGCCAATCAGGTCGCGCACGGCCGCGCCGCTGGCCTCGTCGCGCAAGTCCGCCGGCAGGCTCTTGAGGCGGGCGAGGATGGCCGCCTCGAGCGCCTCGGCCTTGGCCAGCGGGCTGCGCCGCGCGGTGGCCTTGGCCTCGACCGCCTCGCGCAGGGCCAGCGCCGCTTGTGGCACTTCCTTGCCTAACAACGCCGCGAGCACCTCGCGCCATGCCGCCGAGCCGGCCGGGGTGGCGGCCACCAACTGGCCCGCGGCCTGCTCGATTCTGGCTTGGCGCTCGGCCAAGGTTGCGACCTCGGCGGCGGCGGCGTTGTCGGTGGCATGCAACTGTGCGCGGGTGGCATCGAGATTGGTTTGCTGGCTGCGCAGCAGGTCGTCGAGGCTGCCTAACAACTCGCCCTGGCGGCTCTCGGTGGCGCGGCGCAATTCCTCCGGCGTGACGATGCGCACCACCAGCATGCGCGAGAGGGTGCGGCCGGGACCGGTGACGTCGTTGCCATCGCGGGCCGCCACGCAGAACCACGCCTCGCTTTCCTCCTTGCCGAGCCAGCGCGCCAAGGGGATGTCGATGGTTTGCTTGAACAATGGGGTCCCCGGTTTCCAACTTTCGATGACTTTGCCGTCGGGCTTTTCCGGCGTGCCGCGAAACACCGTCACGTCCGCCAGGCCGTAATCGTCGCTGGCCTCGAACGCGAGGTGCAGCGAGCCATCGCGGGTGAGCAGCACTTCTTCTTCGCCGGTTGGTTGGATCAGCCGCACGCGTGGCGCCTCGTCGGGCTTGAGCGTGAAGGCGACGCGCGCCTCGTCGGCTAGACCGGATTCATCGGTCCAGTGCGCCGCCCAGGGGCGGTTGAGGGCGGGCCGGCCGGCGAGTTTCCAGGCCTCGGGCTTCTCCGCGCGGCTTGCCTTGGCGTCGCCATGCTCGACGGACAATTCCTTGACGCCGCGATCGAACGTCCAGTCCAGAGTCACCTCGGAGCCTTCCGGAATGGCGGGCCAAACCGCGCCGGCGGCCACCCGGACGGGCGGCAACTTGGTATAGGCTGGCGGCAGGATGGCGAGTTGGCGCGCGACCACCTTGGCCGGGGCTTGCACCTGGATGGACCGCTCGAAGGAACGCGCGTCACCGGCTTCAAACCAATAGCGCCCCGCCTCCAGCCACCTGCAATCCACCGCCCAGGCCATCGTGCCAGGCGTCCGCAGCGCGGCCCGGCGGTCGATGCTGCCATCCGGTTTGGCCATCACCAGCCAGACCTCGGCCGGCACGACGCCCGCCAGCGTCACTTGCATCGCCAGCAGCGTGCCACGGGCGACCACGCGATCGCCCGGTGCCACGGCCACCACCCGGGTGCGGGTGAGCGGCGCGATTTCGCTCGCCGGCAACAACACGCGCCCCAGGCGCTGGCGGAATTCGTTAGGCCGCCACAGGAACAGGGCCGAACCTAGCAAAAGAATCGCGCCCGCCCCGGCCGCCCACCGCCGCAGCATGCGCCAATCATACACGCGTTGCCAGGCGAGGCCGTGCCACAGGCCGGCCAGCTCGCCTAGCAAAACGGCGCGCCATGGCGAGGCGCCGTCCAGCGAGCGGTCCAGTTGCACCGCATTGACCAGGGCATTGTCGGTGCGTCCGGTGCTCAGCTCGAGGCGCCTCGCCAGCGCCGCGTCGTCCAAATGCCTGAGGCCCACCCGCACCGCTTCGAGCGCGGCGGCGACCAGCGGCAGGGCGCAGGCGACAAAGCCGGCCCAGCGACCGGTTGCGCCGAAGCGGGCGCGCGCATCGGCCACCAACCACACGGCGAGCACCGCGGCGGCGGCGACCAGACCGATGGCCAGCGCGGTGAAGCCGCGGCCGAGCTTCAAGGCACGGCCGGCCCTGGCGAGGAGTTGGCGCGGGGCCGGGCCGCCGGTTTCGTTAGATCGGTTGGACTGTAGTTTCACCGGGATGAGTTATGGCTTGGCGCGGGGTTTTGGGCCGGCAGCCTTGGCTTCCAGGCGCGTCAGCCGGAAGTTGGCAAAGTAGGATTTGCCGGCGCCCATGGTCGCGCCGTAGGCGACGACCTTCACCGAAATGAACTCGGGTTTTTGGTCCTTGCCGGCGACCACCACGGTTGTTGGCACGGTGAAGTCCCGCCCGGCGCTGCTCCAGATCTTCGAGTTGCCCGGCGGCGAGGGCACTTGCGCGCGGTAGCACATCATCAGCGCGGGCCGTCCAGCGGCTGGCGCACGGCGGAAAATCGTGCGCTTTTGATCCGGCTGCGGGTCGCTGCTCCAGGCCTCCGCGTGAATCTTGGCGGACAAATCCCACGTCATGCAATCCACCTCGAGGTGATAGCTGGCACCCGGCTCCACCGGCACCGGCACGCTTTCGAGTTTGCCGCCCTGGTTGCCGGCGATCCCGGGGGGCAAATCCAGCACCACCGCGCGGCGGCCACCCACCTCGCCGGCTGGCGCGAGTTTCACATACGGGCCGTTGTCCTTGTAGAACTCCTCGTCGGGAAAAACCGTGAGCCAGCCGCGCAGCGCGTCCTTGCCCTCGAAACCGCCATTGGGCAGCAGGTTCTTGTCGCCACCTAACACCGATGCAGCTGTTAGGCAAAGTGCCCCCAGCGCGGCAAACATGGGTCGGTCAAATCGGGTCACGAGATGCATGGCGGCGTGGGGTGGCGTGGCAGCCGCGGCTAAGATGGACCCGTTCGGGGCCCGCGTCGATGCTTGTTTGGCGGTTTTTCCCGTAGGGTTTCACCCCATGGCGGCAATTGCCGGAATGCCCTAGTTTCATTTCGTCCGTTAGCAGCGGCGGGCTTTCCGCCGTCTTCTGGATGGCCCATGCAAACAAACAAACAAACAACATTATGCAACACACAAAACTGATAGTACTCGCCTTTGCCGCCGTTGCCCTCGTGGGATGCGACAGAGAGAAAACCGCCATTGATAACAAGAAGGACGCCACCAAGGAAGCGATCGACAATCGCAAGGACGCCGTGAATGCCTCAGCCAAGGAGGCCAAGAAGCAAACTGATATCAATGCCGCGCTCGACAAGGAGAAAATCGATGCCAACAAGGATGCCACCCAGGCGCAACTCGACGCCGACAAGAAAAAGGCCGACGCCGAGGCCAAAGCCGCCAAGGCCAAGGTGGATGCCGAAAATAAGGAAACCAAGTAGGCCGTCGATTCACGCCAGCCCGCGGCTGCGGCGCAACCACCACTCGCCGCACAGACAACCTAACAATAGAGCCGCGACCAGCGGGTGGTTCCAAATGTCGGTGACCACCTCGCGCTCGGTTAGATGAGTGGGTTTGGGTAACAGCTTGAGCCACTTGTCGCCCTCGCCGCGCGCGAAGTAGGCGCCGCCGCTTTGGTTGGCGATGGTCCGCAGGAACTCGGCATCGGGAGCTTCGCCGCGGCGTTCCTCGGGCGATGCGGCCACCGCGATGCGGGTGCTTGCCCGCGCTTCGCCGCCATCCCAGCTGGCATGGGCCTCGATTTCGTAGACGCCGGTGGCGGGGGTTTCCATCTCGCCACGGAAGCCGCTGACCCGGCGGCCCTCCGGGTTGCGCCAGACGGCGGCTTGCAGCAGCATGGGTTTGCTCGATCCGGCGGGGTCCTTGAGCGCCGCCTCTAACGACTTGAAGGGGGCCTCGCCCTTGCCGATCCATTCGGCTTGCACGACGGCCTTGTCGCCTTGGCGGTAGAACGGCCGCTCGGAGGTCATCTCGATGCGCCCGCCGCTCTGCAGGCCCTCCTGCTCGGGTGCCAACCAATCGAGCAGTTGCCCCCAGAAGGTGTCGTAGGCGGATAACTTGCCGGTCCAGCCGGGGGCCGCCACGCGCCAGCGCCACAGCGTGTCGCTGAGCACCACCGCGACGCGGCCGGCGCCTTGTTGTTTGACCACGACCAAGGGCCTTGCCTGGCCGTCGGCGATCACTTCCATCAGGACTTGGGCATTGCTGGCCACGCCGGTGGCGGAGTTGGCTCCCTGCAGGGCGGGGAACTCCTTGACCGCCTCAAACAGCGGGCCAAATACCGGATGGCGCAACCCCGCATCGGTTAGCCTCACGCCGAAACGCCCGTCGCGATGGGGCGCGGGCGTGGGCACCGGCAGCACCCGGCCGAGCGACGCGGCGGCCAGCGGTGAGCCTAGCAAATTTGGCCCGCCCAGCACGGCGAGCCCGCCGCCCTTGCCGGCGTAGTCGGCGATGGCCTGCCACTGCGCGGGGTTGAGCGCTTCCGGGCTGACGTCGGCAAGGATCACCGCGGCGCGCGAGGCGAGGGCCGCGGGGCTCAGGTCGAGGGTCTCCTTGGCGGCGGCACTGCCGTCGCCGAGGCTGGCCCAGCGGCCGTCCTGCCAGCGGGCGAAGCTGTCGAGGCGCACGTTGCGGTCGGTCGTTAGCGCGCGCCGCAAAAACTTGCCTTCGAAGCCCAGCGTGTTGGTTAGCAACAACACGCTGCGTCCCTCCTGCCGGACCGCCACCACGAAGGGCTGGGATTTTGCCGCGGCATCGGCGGCAGGGTCGGCGACGCGCACTTCAAACGCATAACTGCCAGGGCGTTCGGGCTGGAGCGGCAGCAAGGCCTCGGCGACTTCGCCGCGACGCGAGAAGCGCACGCGCTTTTCCGCCAGTTTGCGGCCCTCACTCCACAGTTCGACGGGGATGTCCTTGCCGTCGACCCCCCAGCCTTGGAGCACGATGCGCACGCTGGTTTCCGCTCCGGCGATCGGGTGGCGCGGCGGCTCGACCTGCCAGATGGCCACCCGTGCCGCGGCAGCCGGACCGGGTGGCTCGACTTCCATGACCCAGCATGGCAAGCCGAGGCTGACAGGCGGTGCGCCGCCGGTGTCCAGGCCGTCGGAAAGCAACACCACGCCGGCCGCGTCCTCGCGGCCATAGCGGTGTGCCCATTCGTCCAGCGCGCGGTTGATGTCCGACTCGGTGCCATTGAAGGTGATCTCGCCCGGCACCGCTTCTGACAAGCCGTGGGCGATTGAAAAGTATCGCAGGTCGCAGGTTTCGCGGGCCTTGCGGAAGGCGGCGGAGTCCAGCCACTCGCGCGCCATCTGGCTGCGCGGCGCCGCAGCCGGGCCGTCGTTCATGCTTTGCGAGGCGTCGACGAGCACGCCGACGAGCGGTCGCTCGGCCACCGTCTCGCGGCGCCGGAACTGGGGTTGGAGCACGATCCATGCGATCAGTAGGGTCGCGCCGCCGCGCAAGCCCGCCAACCACGCCGCACGCCGCCGCTCCGGATCGCGGCGCAATCCGCGGAAGGTCCAGACCGAGCAACCTAACACGCCCGCCGCGAGCGCCCAGAAAAACCAGTTGGCAGTCATCGGCCGGCCCTCCCTCCGACCGCGCGGGCGCGGAAACGCGGTCCGTCGGCCACCGCTGTGGAACCGCCAGCGGCCGCCGTGCGGCGGCGGGCCGCCGCCGCGCTGGCCCAGCCTTCGGCGACAAATACCAGTGCCGCCGCGCCTAACAACCACGGCCACAGCGGCACTTCGCGGCGGCTCGCCTCGCGCCACTCGCGCAGGCCCTGGGCGCCAGCCATCACCCGGCCCGGCAGCATCGCTTGCAGCTTGGCGGCATCCAGCGGCCGCAGGTCGGACTCGGCGCGGCGGACATTCACGGCGCAGCGCCACTCGGTTTTACCGGCTTTGGAAACCGCATCGTACAAGCCGCTGTGGAGCGTTCGGGTGGCCGCATTGCCATTCTCCGGGACGGGCCAGGCGGCGTCGCCGGCAAACTTTGTCAGGTCGGGCCAGGCCTCGCCGACCCAGCATGCGGTGGTGGTTTGCATGGCCAGTTCCCTGGCGCGGGTGAGTTGTTGGACAAACGGCACAAAGGCCGGGGAGAGCGGCAGATCGCCCCACGAGCGGTCGGCGCTGGCATTGAGCCACAGCACGCGCCCCTTGCCACGGGGCACTTCGACTAACAAGGGAAACTCGCCCGCCAGCGTGGCTAGCACCTTGCCCGCCGCGACCGGGGCGCTTCGCCTAACAGTCCTTTGGGGCAGCGGCGGAAACGGTGTTTGCTCGCTCCACAGCCCGGCGAACAACGGGTGGTTGGGCACCAGCAGGCGGGTGGCGATGCGCCCCGCGGGCAGACTGATTTCCTCGCCGGCCGTCACCGGCCAATCCTTGGGCAAGGGATTGGGTGGCGTGTCGGCAGTGACCACCACCGTGCCGCCCGCCTCCGCAAATGCCAGCGCCTTCACCCACGCGCCTTCGCCACTCACCGCCCCGCCGGTGAACCACACCGCATCGACCCCCTCGGTCGCCTGCGCCGTCCAGCCATCCGCTTCGATGGCCAGCGCCTTGCCAGCCCCGCCCGCCGCCAGTGCTTTGGTTAGAAAAAACGACGCGCGCATGCCGCCGCCCATCCCGCCGTTGCGGTCAACCACCAGGGCATTGAGCGCGCGGCGCAGCGGCAGGGCAAAGCACCAGCGGTCGTCGCAGGCCAGCGCGTCGCCCGCCAGGGCCACCTCGCCGACGAGCACCGGAGCGTCCATCGCGGGCACCGGCAAGGCCAAGGGCACCTCCAGCGAGCCGCCCGCCGCAAGCGTCACGGGTTTGCGCAACAATGTCTGGCCGCCGAGCCGGCATTCTAACAAATCGTTGGCGGGCGCGTCGCCGTAGTTCACCAGCTTGGCCGCGCCGGTGAGCAAGGCACCCTCGCGTAGCGCCCGCTCGTCCCATTCGACGGCGGCGACGCTGATGTTGGAAGCGCGCAGGGTGTCGGGTGCCAGCACCACCAAACTGACGCCGCTGCGTTGCCAGGCGTGGCGGAAAAACCCCTCGGCGGGCCAGTCCCAGGCGGCAGGCTGGTTGTCGGTGATGACCAGCAATTCCTTGCGGCCGGCACCGCGGGTGGCGGCCCACTCGCGTGCCGCATTGAAAACCGGGGCCAGGCTCGAGGAGCCTTCCGACGGCGCGATGGCATCCAGCGCCCGGAACAGGTGCCCGCGATCGGTGATGGGCACCGGCACCACTTGCTCCAGCCGGTCTGTTAGAACCCACAGGGCCACTGCGTCTGACCCGTCGAGGCCGGCGATCCACTCGCGGGCCAGGCGTTTGGCGGCATCGAGGCGGGTGCCGCCCGACCCGCGCCAGCCCATGCTGGCGGTGGCGTCGATGACCACCACGGATTCCACCGCGCGTCCGGCGCCGAACCAGTTGGTGTTGGAGCGCACGACCGGGCGGGCGAAGGCGAGGGCGAGCAAGGCCACCAGCAGCAGGCGCAGCAGCAGCAGGCCGAGGTCTTCGACGCGCACCTGTCGTTTCATCCGCGCCGCCGCCATTTTCAAATACCGCAGCGAGGGAAACTCCACCGGGGTCTGTCGCCGTTTGCGCCGCAAGTGCAGCCACAACGGCACCGCCAGGACGGCGGCGCAGGCTAACAGGAATGGCGAGAGAAAACCCATAGGGGGAGGAAGAGTTGTCAGTTGTCGGTTGTCCGTGGAAGAGAAGAGTTTGACCGCAAGGATGCGAAGGGCGCAAAGGGGGGAAGAGTTGTCGGAGGAAAAGACAGAAGATCGCTTCGCTGCAAGACAGAAGACAGAAGACAAGAGAAAGACGGACCTGGGAATTGGGACGGGAGACAGCGACGGGTTTGTTGCGGGCGCAGCATCACACGGATGAGAGGAGCAAGAGGTTTAGAATTTAAGGATTCCGGATGGCGGGTTGTCGGGGCAGTGGTAGGGGAAGCGCAACTCCTTGGGAAGCTCAATTTGCCTCGCGGATGTTCATGCACGGGGGCGAGGGAGCGCCGGCTCAAGGAGGGTGGACATCCTGGCCACCTGCCCATGGTGTGCGCAAGGGTAAGTCACAAAGCGACTCTCCTTGCTCACTTCGTGGGCCCGGGCGGCTGGAAGCCACCCCTCCGTGCGGGTGGGTGAACTTTGTGCTTCCCGCGGCGCGGGGCGGATGTTAGGACTTCACCACCATGAGTGATCGCATCCAAGACATGCCGTTTGACGAGCGGCCGCGGGAGAAGCTGGCGCTGTTAGGTCCGGCCGCCCTCAACAATTCCGAACTGATGGCGCTGTTCATAGCCACGGGCATGAAGAACCACAGCGCGATTGACATCGGCCGCGACCTGATCGCCAAGTATGGCTCGATGAGTGCGCTGGGCAGCATGCCGGTGGCCGAACTGGCCAAGGAGAAAGGCCTGGGCCTGGCCAAGGCGTCCAAGCTCGCCGCCGCCTTCGAGCTGGGCGCCCGCGTCGCCCGCGAACAAATCCACCAAGTGGCGCTGGACACCCCCGAGCGCATCCTCGAATCGTTCGGACCGCAAATGGCCCACCTGTCGCAGGAGCAGGTGGTCGTGGTCACCGTGGACACCCGCCTCAAGCACCAGGGCACCACCGTGGTTTCGTTAGGCACGGTCAACGAATCCAACGCCCACCCGCGCGAGATCCTGCGTCCGGTCATCACGCGCGACGCCTATGGCTTCATCCTCATTCACAATCATCCGTCCGGCGATCCGAGCCCGAGCCGCTCCGACGAATCCACCACCCGGCGCGTGGTGGAGGCGGCCAATCTGATGCAGGTGCGCTTCATCGACCACATCATCATCGGCAAGCCCTCGCCGGGCCGCTCCGCCTACTATTCGTTCCGCGAGGCGGGCCTCATTCCGTGACGCGGATTGCTTTTACCCCCGGCCCCCGCTAGGCTCTCGGCACGCCGATTTTCCCATGACCCGCCTGCACCTCCTCCGCAACCTCCGCACCGCAGCCTACCTGCTGGTGCTGGTCGCCGTTGTCACGGGCATCGCCGGCCTGTGGTGGGCCAATCACACCGGGCTGCCCGCCACCTGGCGCGCCGCCATTGAGCGCGAGTTTGCCAAACAAGGCATCCACCTGAGCATCGGCAGTCTGAGCTACATTCCGTTCAAGGGCATCGTTGCCAGCGAAGTGCGCGTGTTCGCCGATGCGCAACACGCGGTGGTTCTCTCGCAACTCGAGCGCATCCTCATCGAGCTGGACAAGGCCAAGCTCGCCCGCGGCGAGGTGGGTCTGACAAAGATCCAGATCACCGACACCAGCCTGCGCCTGCCTGTCCAGCCCGGCAACCCCGACACCGAGATTTTGGAAATCACCGGCCTGACCGGCACGCTGCTGCTGCCCGGCGGCAGGTTGTTAGAAGTGCGCGACGCCCACGGCACGGTGGCGGGCATCGAAATGACCCTCGGCGCGCGGATGCTCCGGTACCGGGACACGGGCGCCCCCGCCCAAGCCGATCCTAACAAGGAGTCGCGGCTCCGGCTGGTTTCCCAAATCCTCGCCGAACTCAAGAACTGGCATTTTGACAAAACCCATGCGCCCGCCTTGCGCGTGTTTGTCGAGGGCGACTTGTCGGATGCGGCATCCATCGTGGCGCGCATGGCGTTGCAAGCCACCGCGGTGGAGAAAAACGGCCATGTGATTGATGAAGTGGCGGCGGAGGGCAATCTAACCGGCAGTCTGATCACCCTCAACTCGGTGCATGCCACCGATGCGCACGGGATTTTCGAAGGCCGGGTGGACTATGACATTCACGGTCGCGAAGGGCGCTTTGACGGCACCTCGTCGCTCAATGTGCCGCAGTTGCTCAAGAGCTGGCTCGGGCTGCCGACGCTGCAAGACATCACCTTCGGCGGCGGCCAATCGCTAGAGGCGGAGGGCGATTTCAAGGTCGATCGGGACGGCGTCGCGCAGGTCCGCATGACAGGGCACGCCCGCTGTACGGCGGTGGTGCTTCACGGCATGCCCTTCGACCTGATCGAAGGTTCGTTTTCGTGGCGGGACGGCGAGGCCTACCTGCGCGATGTGCGGTTGGTCCGGCCCGACGGCGAGGCCAGCGGCAAGGTCATGATCCAATGGCCGTTGGTGCGCCTGGCGCTCAAAACCACTCTGCCGATTGCGGTGTATCGTCCGTTTTTCGTCGGCCAGCCCCTCGAACAAGTGCTCACCGACTTTGGCCAACGCGCCAACGCCTCGGTGCAGGTGGCGCTGGAAGGCGGCTTCGATGCCACCGACAAACAATCCTGGGCCTTGTCCGGCAGCGGCCACGTCAAAAACGTCACCTACCGCGGTGTGCCGGTGGATTCCGCCCAGTGCAAGATGTCGCTCAGCAGTCACGCGCTGGATTTTTCCGATGGCACGGTGGTGTTCAACTATCAGGACTACCCGCTGCGCAAGGCCTTCGCAGGCCCCGCCAGCGGCACGGTCCATGCCGGGCGCGTGCGCTACGACAATTCTAACAAAACGGTCGCGATCGAGGATGTCGTCGGCAGCATCTGGGCCGCGCCGGTGTTGCGGATGTTCGCCCCTGGCATCGCGGATTCGTTGGAGATCTATCGCTTTCACCGGCCGCCGCGGCTGACCGCCTCGGGGATCATCGATGTGACGTCGCAGGGCCGCACTGCGATGACGGTGGGGTTTCGCAGCAAGGATCCGGTGGAGTACGTGTTTCTCGGCAAAAACCTCACCCTCGAGCAATCGTCCGGCAAGGTGGGCATTCGCGGCGGCACGGTGCTCGTCGATGACTTGGAGGTGGTCACCTTCGATGGCCCGGTGGCGGCTAGCGTGCATGTCCTCAACTCCAGGAAAATCACCGGCGAGTTCAGTTGGACCGATCTGTCGATGTCGGCCATCAACGCCGCGTACGGATTGAACATGAGGGGCGGCGGCGCTCTAACAGGACGGCTGGACTTCGGCTTCATCCAGGATAAACTCGAAACCATGAACGGCATCGGGTTGATCTCGGTGGAACAATCCGAGTTGTTTTCCGCGCCCGTCCTCGGCCCCTTGTCGTCCCTGCTCGCCGCCATCCTGGGCGACCGCCATGCCGGCTTCGAGCGGGCTCACACCGCGTTCTGCACCTTCACGATCCGCGATGGCATTCTTCACACCAGCGACTTTCGCACCTCCACCACCTCGCTGGTATTTGCCGGGGATGGTTGGGTGGACTTGAAGAACCGCACGCTGGACATGACCCTGCGGGTGGACGCGCGCGGGCTGTTAGGCATTGTCACCCTCCCGCTGCGGCCGTTTTACGGCTTGTTCCAGTTCCGTGGCACCGGCCCGCTGGCCAAGCCGGAGTGGAACAATGCGGCCTTCACCCAACCCCCGCCCGAGCAAGCCAGGATCCTGTCACTGCCGCCCAGGGCACGGGTCATCGGGGGAAATTGATTTTGCGGATTTTGCGAGTCACTCCTTGCGTGGGGGCTGCCGGCGTGCCATTGTCGTCGCGCGGGGTTCCCCATGACGGGGCTTCCGCCTAACTCCAACCTATCGCGAGCCATGACTGATCCACTCCCCAATGCCGCCACCCTTGATCCGGAGACCGGTGCGGCCGCCATTCCCTCCGTGTCGCAAGCCGCCAACGACCTGCGCGCCGCCGCCGGCGAAAAGGCCAGGGAAATCGCCCACAGCGTCAGCACCCAGGCATCCACCCTCAAGGACCGGGCGATCGAATCGGCCCAACATTTCCGCGAGGTCGCCAGCGAGAAGGTCGGCCAACTCAAAGCCAGCGCCGCGGAAAAGGCCGGCGAGATCAAGCAATCCGCCACGGATCGGGCGCACCGCTTGCAGGAAAGCGCCGCCGAACAATGGCGCGACACGCGCGTCATGACCAAGGAATTCCACGTCACTGCCGAGGACTACATCCGCCAAAACCCCACCAAGTGTGTCGTCGGCGCGCTCGGCCTGGGCGTGCTCATCGGACTGATCGTCCGCCGCTAGGGTTGCTTGCCCCTTCCGCAGCCAAGCTCGTTGCCACCCGCTCCGGCCGGGACGAGCGCTCGCCGCCTCATGAACGCTTCCTCCGGCATGGACTCAGCCACCCCACCCGATGCTTCTGCCGAGCATCGCGCACAGGCGTCGGCACCGGCGGGATGGAGTGAGGCTCTCGGTGCACTGGTGGGGTCCCGCATCGCACTGATTCAACTCGAATCCCAAGTCGCCGCCCGCCAGGCCGGCGAGCTCGTCGCGCTCATCGCCGCCGCCGCGCTCGCCGCGATTTTCGCCTGGGCGCTGCTGCTCGCCGGCACCATCGCCGCCCTCGCCGCTGTCACCGCCTGGCCGTGGCACTGGCTCGCCCTGGCGGCCGCAGTGCTGCACGCGCTGGTTGCTGTCATCGCCCTGCGCCGGGCCCGCTCGGCCGCGCGCCCCGCATTTCCCATTACCCGTGCAGAATTTCACAAAGACCGCGAATGGCTCAACACCCTCAAAACGCCTCGGAAATCGAACACCTGATTCGTCTCAGTGCGGCCTCCCGCAGCCGTTTGAGCCAGGAAGCCGTCGCCCTGCGGCAACGGTTTGATATGCCGCGCCGCGCGCTGCATTCCCTGCGCAGCCACCCGCTCGCTTGGCTAGGCGGCACCCTGGCCACCGGCCTTGCCGCCACATTCCTGTTCCGCCGCAAGCCCGCCCCTCCTCCTCCCGCGGCCAAACCGCGGCGCGGCCTGCATCTGGTGCTCGGCTCGCTGGCCCTCACTGCCATCCGCCCAACGGTCAAGGCCTGGCTCATCGTCCAGCTCAGACAATTCCTCGCCGCCCACCTCCAAGCCCGCGCAGCGTCGCACTCCCCGTCGAACGACCCAAGCCGCGGCGGGCTGCGCCGCCCGCTCTAACATTGTCTAACCTTTTCCTACATCCCATCCGTCCCCACCATGCCAGGCCATCAAGTTCTTGATCACGTTGACCAATACCTCCAGCTCGGGCGGGAATACGAGTGCTCGGACATTCATCTTCCCACCGCCTTTCCTCCGGCCTGGCGGCGCTTCGGCCAGCTTGCGCCGATTTGGGATGACCACCCGCATCTCACCCCGCAGGACACCGAGCGGCTCGCCCGCTCTTTCCTCGGCCCCAGTGAGTGGGCACGCCTCCAGGACAAGGGCGACGTGGACTTCGCCTACGCCAACGACCACGGCCGCTACCGCGCCTCGGTTGTCAAGCAGCGCCTCGGCTACGACATGGCGTTCCGTGTCATCAACACCAAGATCCGCTCGATGGCCGATATCGGCCTGCCACTCGAACACATCACACCGCTGACCCGCTACCAGAACGGCCTGATCCTCGTCACCGGTTCGGTCGGCTCGGGCAAATCCACCACCCTCGCCGCGCTGGTGGACTTCATCAACATCGACCGCGAGGACCACATTCTCACCCTCGAGGACCCCATCGAGTATGTCTTCGAATCGAAGGGCTGCCACGTCAACCAGCGCGAAGTCCACGCCCATACCGACTCGTTCGGCAAAGCCCTCCGCGGCGCCCTGCGCGAGGACCCTGACGTCATCATGGTCGGTGAAATGCGCGACCTCGAAACCATCCAGCTCGCCCTCACCGCCGCGGAAACCGGCCACCTCGTCCTGGGCACCCTCCACACCGGCAATGCGCCGCGCACCCTCGACCGCGTGCTGGACGTTTTCCCCACCGACCAACGCGAGCAGATCCGCGTGATGGTCTCCGAATCGCTGCGCGGCATTCTCTCCCAACAACTCGTCCCGCGCATGGATGGCGTCGGCCGCGTGCTCGCCCTCGAATTGTTGGTCAATACCCCGGCTGTCGCCAATTGCATCCGCGAGGGCAAGACCTTCATGCTGCCCGGCGTCATGCAGACCGGCAAGAACGTCGGCATGATCACCATGGACGAGTCGCTGCGCCAACTCTACATCCGCGGCATCATCTCCCGCGATGAG
>Ga0118677_10008799_pt1 | contig 16027 bp, 17 predicted proteins | sample AliMusrvi5mmetaG_FD_86154 | JGI IMG/M metagenome (GOLD analysis project Ga0118677, IMG submission 86154) | reverse complement strand
CTTCCGGATGGCATTGTACTCGCGTTGAAGGGCCCGGGCGAGGTGATGACTTCCCGTTACTACCGTTGCCCCTTGTTCCAATGCGCTCAGGACCTCGGATTGCATGGGTCTCCCTTGAATCGGCACGTCCGTGAAGGCTTATGGTAGCGAGTTTCGGGCCTGATTAATTTATATTGGCAACGAAACGACCAATTGATTAGATCAGTCTTGCCCTATCAAATACCCAAACCGCGTGCCGAGGAAGACGCGAGGGTTCTTGAACAACCACTTCACCGAATCAAACGGCAGATGGAATAGCACGGCGTTGCCAAAACCAACGCAACCGACTAGGAGCGAGTGCGGCTTGGCACACTCCAGCCCAACCCCGGGGGACTCGAAGACAGTTTTGGCACAGTTACGGTCACAGTAGGCAAGAGAGAGTTGGACGAGGAACGCATAATTCCCTTGGAATCAAAGACTTTCGCCGATGCGGCATTGAGCTAAAGTAGAGACCCCGCTGCCCGATTAGCAGGTGGTCTACTGACGAGTTTGTATCTGATTGATTCTAATGGTCGGGGCGGGGCGATTTGAACGCCCGACCCCCTGCGCCCAAGGGAGAAGCGTGGTTTCCAAAGGCTCCATTTGTTATGGCCCATTCTTTATGTTTACAACAACTTGGGGAATCTGCTTTTCGCTCGAAAGCTAACCTAAGTGGACTCAGCAGATCGGGTTCGGGCACAGTTCTGCCACAGGTGAATTCAGCCAGGCAAGATGACACGCGACGGAAGATGCCTTACGCTGTTTAGCATGGAAGTGCGTTTTACGCCTGAGCAGGAAGCACAGATAATCCGGGCGGCGAAAAGCCAGGGCACGGAGGCCGAACGTCTCGTCAGGGACGCGGCGCTCCATTTCATCGACGACGCGAACTTCCGGGCGGCCGTGCTGGAAGCTGAGGCTTGTGCCGGGCGGGGCGAGTTCATTGAGGAAGACGAGATGGACGCCCGCTTTGAAGAAATGCTCCGTTCCTGAATGCGTATCCGGTGGACCCCGCCCGCGGCACGTGACCTGCAGAGCATCAGTGATTACCTGAAAGAGCACCACCCGCAGTTTCGGCAGTCGACCATGCGCAAACTGTACGACGGAATCCGCGGGTTGAAACAGACGCCGTTCATCGGCAGACCTGGCCGCGTTGAAGGCACGCGGGAGATCGTGTTTGCTCCTATGCCCTATGTCGCGGTGTATCGCGTCAGGGAACAGACAATCGAGGTCTGGCGCATCTGGCACACCTCACAGGAACGCAGTTGACATCGGGTGCCAAACGACCCGGTCGAGAGTGGTTTTCTGAAGCCTTACGTTTTCGGTATCTGCGACCATTCGACTCCGAACCGAGCGAGGTACTTTCGGAGGCGATCCGCATCGTTCGGCGTGGTCTTGCGTCCTCGCGACGCGCTATAAAGTGTCCGCCCGGCGTCCGACAGCGATCGGCTTCGCCTGCATACGTCGAGAACGTGGTTCAGCTGTGCCCGATCGAAAAGGTCCATCCCGGCGAGCTGGTCCGGTCCCAGCAATTCGAGGAGGAAGTCCGGGGATACCGAACATTGGGGATCCGCCCAGGATTGAGTCAGCCTCCCCACCTCTTCATCGACCGCATCCACGGAGATTCTGCCACCTAACGAAAGCGTGGCCATGCGCGCGACGGCGGCATTCAGATCGCGGAAATTTCCTTTCCATGTGGCCGACGGGGAGAGCGCAAATTCCAGGAAACGGTGTCTGGCCTCCTTGCTGAACGTGATGTGCCTTCCCGTTCTTTGAGCATAATTATCCAGTTCGAACTGCAGATTTGGTTCAATGTCTTCCGGCCTGATGCGCAGTCCCGGCAGCGCAAAAGTCCAGAGATTGATGCGCGCCAGCAGGTCTCGCGGAAGCGCCCTTCCCGAACCGCTTCGGGCAGGTCGCGATTCGTCCCGGCGATGAGCTGAAAGTCGCTGCTGCTTTCCCGGTCGGAGCCCAGAGGGAGAAAGGTTTTCTCTTCGAGCGCGCGCAGGAGCATGGCCTGCTCATCGAGACCCAGTTCGCCGATCTCATCCAGAAACAGCACTCCGCCATTTGCCGCCCGCAAGAGGCCGGGCCGGTCTTTGAGAGCTCCGGTGAAAGCGCCTTTGGTATGGCCGAACAAGGCCGACATTGCGCCGTCACCGCGGAGCGTTGCGCAGTTCAGATCGACGAATTCCCCTTTGACGGCGTGCCGGACCTTCTTCAGTTCGAAGATACGGCGCGCCAGGCGGGATTTACCAGCGCCTGTGGGCCCCGTCAACAGTAGCGGATCGCGCGTGGCGATGGCCACTTGTTCGATGCGATCGATCAGCCGGTTGAAGGCCGGATTGCGCGTCTCGATTCCGCCTTTGAGGAACGACGCGCCCTCGCGCTGCTCTTGCTGGAAGCGGGACGCGATGCCGTCATAACGGGAGAGGTCGAGGTCGATGATTTTGATTGTGCCCGGCGCGCTGCGGTCCCGTTCCGGCGAGCACTGCACGAGACGGCCCGGAATCCAGCGCGCCTCGGTGAGCAGAAAGAGGCAGATCTGCGCGACGTGCGTGCCGGTGGTGATGTGAACCAGATAATCTTCGGCATCGTCGAAGGGGTAGCTTTTGGCGAAGGCGAAGAGCGATTCATACACGTTTTCGAAATCCCAGGGATCGCCGAATTCAACCCGGTGGAGGCGGACTTGGGTTTCCGGCGATACCGACTGAATATCGCGCCCAATCAGTTGGGAAAGAGATAGATCGCGGAGCCCATGCAGCAACTCAAAACGATGGACGATGAGATCGGGCTGCCGGCAGAGAGACACGGAAGGACGCCAGGTTTGCCAGCGATCCGGGTGTTTGCCCTGATCGATGGTGGTTCCCAGAAGACCGATGACGACCAATGGCCGGTGCCGCATAGATTATATTCTACATATTTATCCATAAAGATAGTCGACCCGAGCGTGGTTGGCGTATAAGTTGAATATTATCAATCACTTATGCTTTGGCCGCCCACCTGCTTTAGTACAACCTGAAAGCAGGGTACGAACGTGGCAAACAAAACTCTCTTCGCAAGCCTCCGTGACGCGCTGATTCCCCGGATCGACGCCACAAACTCGGAAAACGCACCCGCGTACGCGCTCGCGCCGAAACAAGCGCTGGCACAATTCGCGGCCACCGGATGCTTCGGACGGACGTTTTATGCGACAGCCGAGGAACAATTGAGCCGCGTTCTCGAATTTTGCGAAGTCCTCGCGGCTGAGGGCGAGTTGGAATTCGTGGCAAAGGTTGCGATTTATAGCCGCACTCAGTCTTTCATGAAGGATATGCCGGCGCTGTTGTGCGCATGGCTGTCCGTGCGTGATGCGCGGTTGCACGCGGCTGTGTTCGCCCGGGTGATCGACAACGCTCGCATGTTGCGGAACTATGTCCAGATTCTCCGGTCCGGCGTTGTCGGGCGGAAATCTTTGGGAAGTGCTCCCAAACGGCTGGTTCGCGACTGGCTTGCCGGTCGTGACGAAGACGCTCTGTTCAGTTCGAGCGTGGGACAGAACCCCTCTCTTTCCGACATCCTGAAGATGGTCCATCCTAAGCCGTCCAGTAAGCGTCGGGAAGCGTTCTACGGGTACATGCTTGGCCGTCCGCACGAAGCCGTCGCACTCCCGAAGATGGTGCTTCAGTTCGAACAGTTCAAGACAGGCGAAGCTACCGAAGTTCCGGACCTGCCTTTCACGATGCTTTCCGCGCTGCCCCTGAGCCGCAAGGAGTGGACCAATATTGCGCGAAATGCCTCTTGGCAGACCACGAGGATGAACCTGAATACTTTCACGCGTCATGAGGTGTTTGAAGACTCCGAACTTGTTCGAATCGTTGCGGACCGACTCAAGGACGCCAGTGAAATCGGCAAAGCTCGGGTCTTCCCTTATCAACTGCTGGCGGCGTATCGGAACTGCGATGCGTCGGTCCCTGAGGAGATAAAAGGAGCTTTGCAGGATGCGATGGAGCACGCGATCGAGAACGTTCCGAGCATTCAAGCAACGGTCGTGGTATGTCCTGATGTTTCGGGTTCCATGTCGAGCCCGGTCACTGGGTACCGAGCGGGGTCTGCGACAAGTGTTCGGTGCATCGATGTCGCCGCGCTGGTTGCGGCAGCTGTGTTGCGCAAGAATCCATCGGCTGCGGTCCTGCCGTTTGAACAAGCTGTGGTTCCGCTGCGGTTGAACTCGATCGGTGGCGGCGGTACGAACTGCAGTGCGCCGGTCGGTCTTCTGAACAGCGCCAAAGGCAAGGCGGATCTGGTCATCTTCGTGTCCGATAACGAGTCATGGGTTGATCAGGGTCGGGGTCGGGGCACGGCGTTGCTGGCGGAGTGGTCCCAATTTCGCCGCCGGAATCCGTCAGCGCGTCTGGTCTGCATCGATATCCAGCCGAACCAGACAACGCAGGCAACCGAACGAGAGGACATTTTGAACATCGGCGGGTTCTCGGATCAGGTGTTCGAGGTAATATCCGCTTTTGCTTCAGGAAAACTCCAGCCGGATCACTGGATCGGACGTCTCGAACAGATTGAGGCGTAAAGCGGTGTCTGCGGCGAATGCAGGGTGGGACTACAAATCCTTGCGGGTTCAACTCCCGCCCCTCCTCGGGTCATCTCAAAACTGAGGAGAGAAGTCTGGCTGGGATCGTCTCGCTCGACAATCTGTCGCCGCAGTTGCTGCAGCGGAGCCGAATGCCGGAGGGACTACATCTACAACATGTTCACGTCTCTCCGAACTACTTGTCGGCTCCTTATCGGAAACTGGCGAATGCCAGCGTGAGTACATGGTGCTGCGGGTTTCGAGACCCGCCCCGGCTCAAGAGCCGCGGAACTCTCGCTCTTGTTGTCGCCAGTATGAGTGGGCCTGCGCCGAATGCAGGAGGAACTACATTTAATCTGCAGGTTTCCGGTTCGAATCCGGGACGTCCCTTCACTGGTACGGTAGCTCAGTGGGACAGAGCAGCAGAACGGTTTCTCCGTTGGTTGTCGCCGCAGGCGAGGCTGGATTTTGATTGCCGGCGGCGAATGCCGAAGGGACTACATGGGTTCACGGTTCGAATCCGGGCTGTTTCGCGGAAACATCCGGAACAGTAGCTCAACCCGGTAGAGCAAAGTCTCTTCATCTGATTGTCGCCGCCTAAGTGCCCGAAGGAAGGAAAAGAAGATGTCGGAAAGCACCTACAACCTAATCGCACCGGACAACGGCGTGCCGATCAAGGCATGGACGAAGGGGGTCCAGTTAGAAGATCAGGCTCGTCAGCAATTGACAAATGCGGCTCAGCTTCCCTTTATCTTCAAATGGATTGCCGCGATGCCGGACGTGCACTGGGGCGTGGGCGCAACCGTGGGAAGCGTGATCCCGACGAAGGGCGCCATTATTCCGGCGGCCGTCGGTGTCGACATTGGTTGCGGGATGATGGCAGTGCAGACCAGTCTCAACGCGCGCGACCTGCCCGATAGTTTGAAGAACATCCGTGCGGCGATCGAAACCGCCGTGCCTCATGGACGCACCAATCATGGGGGCGCGGGCGACAGGGGTGCGTGGCGTGACATTCCGGAACGTAACGGAGCCGTCTGGTGCAGTGAACTCAAAGCCCGGTACGAGGCGATCCTGGCCAAACATCCGAGGCTCGATCGTGGAAATCACGCAAATCATCTGGGGACGCTGGGAACGGGTAATCACTTCATCGAAGTCTGCTTCGATGAGGCGGAGTCGGTGTGGTTCATGCTGCACTCCGGATCGCGCGGCGTGGGCAACCGCATGGGCGGCTACTTTATCGAGCTGGCCCGGAAAGATATGCGGCAATTTTTCGTCAATTTGCCGGATATCGATCTCGCCTATTTTCCGGAGCACACGCCGCATTTCGACGATTATGTGGAGGCGGTCGGGTGGGCGCAGGATTACGCGCGCCGCAATCGGGACCTGATGATGGAACAGGTGGTTGCTGCCGTGCGGACCTGCGGTGAACTGCCGCCTTTCAGCGCGGAGGTCAAAGCGATCAACTGCCATCACAATTACGTTTCGCGCGAATCCCATTTCGGCGAGAATGTGCTGATTACCCGAAAGGGCGCGGTGCGGGCGCGCGAGGGTGACATGGGGATCATTCCGGGCAGCATGGGCACTCGCTCCTATATCGTTCGCGGCAAGGGTAACCGGGACAGCTTCTGCAGCTGCAGTCATGGCGCGGGGCGTTCCATGTCGCGCAACGAAGCGAAGCGGCGGTTTACTGTAGAGGATCACATGCGGATGACAGAAGGCGTGGAGTGCCGTAAGGACGCGGATGTGATCGACGAAACGCCCGCCGCCTATAAATCCATCGATGCCGTTATGGCTGCTCAAACCGATCTGGTCGAAATTGTTCATACGCTGCGACAGGTAGTCTGCGTGAAAGGGTAAGACGATGCCGATTCTGATTGACGGAACACTCGGCGAAGGCGGGGGGCAGATTCTGCGCACGTCGCTGAGCCTTTCGCTGGTGACAGGGAAGCCGTTCCGTATCGAGAATGTCCGCGCCGGGCGTGCGAGGCCGGGACTGCTTCGCCAGCACCTTACGGCGGTTCTGGCGGCCGCCGAGGTGTCCGGAGCCGAAGTGGAAGGCGCGACTCTCAGTTCGTCCTGCCTGACCTTTACGCCCGGCCCGGTGCGTCCGGGGGATTACCGATTCGCGGTGGGCACGGCCGGAAGCGGCATTCTTGTCTTCCAGACCGTGCTGCCCGCACTGATGCTGGCCAACGGTTCGAGCAGGGTGGCTATCGAAGGGGGCACGCACAATACCGCGGCTCCGCCTTACGAGTTTCTATCGAGAACCTTCTTGCCCCTGGTCGAACGCCTGGGGCCGAAGATTCGTTTGCACTTTGAGCGCTATGGATTTTATCCCGCCGGGGGCGGCCGGTTCTCGGCGGAGATTGAGCCGGCGGCAGCGCTCAGCCCGCTCCATCTCGGCGCTCGGGGAGAGATTACTTCGCGGCGTGTCGTCGCGATTGTCGCGAATCTGCCCCGGCATATCGCGCAGCGGGAGGCCGAGACCGCAGCATCCATGCTGAACTGGGGCGCGGAGCTTCACGCCGTTGAGGCGACGCGGGAGTCGTCCGGTCCCGGCAACGTAACGATGATTGAAATCGGAACCGACGAGACGACCGCAATTTTCACCGCCTTCGGCCAACTCGGCATCAGTGCTGAAAAGGTAGCCGGAAATGCGGCACGTGAAGCCCGGGAGTACCTGGTCTCAAAGGCTGTAGCTTGTGAGCACCTGACAGACCAGTTGCTTTTGCCGATGGCACTTGCCGGTGCGGGGTCGTTTACCGCTGTCAAAGTCAACCTTCATGCGCGAACCAACATGGAAGTGATCGCGAAGTTTCTCCCTGTACATTTTGAGACAGTGGTTTTGGACGGTTTCACTCGGATTCAGGTCACACGATAAATGCTGCTTACCATAACCAACACGGCTCCGGACGCCACCGACCTTGGATTTCTGCTTCACAAAAATCCGGCGAATCTGCATACCGCGGACCTGCCATTCGGCAAAGCGCGGGTGTTTTATACGGCGGCAGGAAGCGATGTGTGCAGCGCGTGTCTGCTGCTGGAGATCGACCCCGTGGATCTGGTGCGAGGGGCACAGCAGGCGGAAGACTATGTCAATGACCGCCCTTATGTCTCGTCGTCCTATATGACCGTGGCAATCGGCCGGGTCTTTGGAACGGCGCTCGCCGGGAACTGCCAAAAGCGGCCGGAACTTGTCGCGGCCAGACTTCCTCTGCGAGTCGATGTCGAAGTAATCCGCGCGCGAGGCGGAGGCGAGGTGCTGCGGAGGCTGTTTGAGCCCCTGGGCTACAGAGTTGAAACGGCCCGGTTACCGCTCGATGAACGATTTCCCGAGTGGGGTGAAAGCGGCTACTACCGGTTTTCGATGGCTGGCGAGACGACCGTACATGATCTGCTTTCCCATTTGTATGTACTGTTGCCGGTGCTTGACGATGAAAAACATTACTACGTAGGGGACGACGAAGTCGAAAAGTTGTTGCGCCATGGGGAAGGCTGGTTAAGCAGGCATCCGGAACGGCAGTTGATTGTGAGCCGTTATCTGAAGCGGCGCTCGTCGCTGATAGACCAGGTGTTCGCTCGACTTCTCGATGACGAAAACGCCGCGGTGGAAGCGGCGGAGTCTAAATCGGAACGATCCACGCTTGCCGAGAAGGACCTGGAGCGACCACTCACGCTGCACACGCAGCGATTGAATCAGGTCGCCACCCGCCTCAAAGAACGCGGTGCCAGAAGGGTAGTGGATCTCGGTTGCGGTGAAGGCAGATTGTTGCGGCGTTTGCTCGCGGATCGCAGCTTCGAGGGCATCCTGGGAATGGATGTCAGCCATCGCTCGCTCGAGGTCGCATCGACAAGGCTCCGCCTGGAACAAATGCCCGAACGCCAGAGAAAACGGATCGATCTGATCCAGGGCTCATTGCTTTATCGGGACCGGCGTCTGGCAGGGTTCGATGCCGCGGCGCTGGTCGAGGTGATCGAGCATCTGGATCCGGCCAGGCTTGCCGCGATGGAGCGAGTACTTTTCGAGTTCGCCCACCCGCGCCATATTGTGATCACAACCCCCAATCGCGAGTACAACGGATTGTTCCCGGGTCTGCCGGCGGGTAAGATGCGCCACGGCGATCACCGGTTCGAGTGGACCCGGTTGGAATTCGCCATGTGGGCACGGGCAACAGGGACGCGCTTTGGCTATGAAGTTGTGTTCGAACCCGTAGGTCCGGTGGACGGAGCCTGCGGAGCGCCATCGCAGATGGCAATCTTTACTCTTGCCGACAGGCTCACGGACAAGGCGGACAGACAATGAAGACGATTGAGATACCGGACCTGGCACTGGTCGTCCTGATCGGGGCTTCGGGTTCGGGAAAGTCGACGTTTGCGCGCCGGCATTTTCGGCCGACGGAGGTGCTGTCATCGGACTTCTTCCGTGGTCTGGTCAGTGACGACGAAAACGACCAGAGCGCCACGCCGGACGCGTTCGATGCGCTGTACTATTTGCTGGAAAAGCGCCTCGCGCGCGGAAAGCTCACTGTGGCGGATGCGACCAACGTGCGAGCCGAAGACCGAAAGCGACTGGTGGAACATGCCCGCAAATACCATTGCTTCGCGGTGGCACTGGTCATCGATACACCGGAACGCGTCTGCCAGGACCGCAATCAGCAGCGTCCGGACAGATCCTTCGGTCCTCACGTGGTGCACCGGCAAGTTACCGACCTGAAGCGCGGCCTTCGGGGTCTGGAACGGGAGGGTTTCCGGCAGGTCCACATTTTGAATGGGGCTGATGACGTTGAGGTACGCCGGATGCCGCTCTGGAATAACAAGAAGAGCGAGAAAGGGCCATTCGATATCTTCGGTGACATTCACGGCTGCGCAGATGAGCTGCGCGAATTGCTGACAACACTCGGGTGGGAATCCTACGATTCGGAGCAGGCCGAATCTCCATGGGGCGCGGAATGCTGGCGACATCCGGAAGGGCGACGGGCAGTCTTTCTTGGGGACCTTGTGGATCGCGGGCCCTGCGTTCTCGATACAATCCGCGTCGTACGCAATATGGTTAAGGCCGGCACTGCTTTTTGCGTTGCGGGAAATCATGACGTCAAGCTGATGCGCTGGCTTCGGGGAAAGCAGGTGCAGGTCAAGCACGGGCTCGAACGGTCCATTGCCGAGATGGAGCGACTGGCGGCTGAAGATCGAACAAGGATAGGATCCTTTCTCGATGGCCTGGTCAGCCACTATGTTCTGGACGAAGGGCGCCTCGTGGTCGCGCACGCAGGATTGCGTGAGGACATGCATGGCCGTGGCGCCGCGGCTGTACGCGAGTTTTGTCTCTATGGAGAGACGACTGGTGAAACCGATGAGTTCGGATTGCCCGTGCGCTACAACTGGGCTTCGGAATATCGCGGCAAGGCAACCGTCGTTTATGGCCATACGCCGGTTCCCGAACCTGAATGGCTGAACAACACGGTCAACATCGATACAGGCGCGGTTTTCGGTGGCGCTCTGACGGCGCTGCGGTATCCGGAACGGGAGTTCGTGAGTGTGCCGGCAGCCCGTGAGTATTCCGTTCCCGTCCGTCCCATTGCCGTTCAGCCAGCAGGTGCTCGACGACGTTCTCGACCTCGAAGACGTTACCGGAAAACGGATTGTAGAAACCCGTCTTCACCGCACGATTACGATCCGCGAAGAGAATTCCGTTGCCGCGCTGGAGGTGATGAGCCGCTTCGCAACGGATCCTCACTGGCTGATTTATCTGCCGCCAACCATGTCTCCGAGTGAGACTTCGTCCCGCGGGGATTATCTGGAGTATCCGACCGAGAGTTTCGATTATTTCAGAAAGAATGGCGTTTCAACGGTTATCTGCGAGCAGAAGCACATGGGATCGCGCGCGGTGGTGATTGTTTGCCGGGACCGCCAGTCAGCCCGCGCCCGATTCGGTTCGGTGGACGGGCGCGCTGGCGTTTGCTACACACGAACAGGAAGGCCGTTCTTTTCAGATCCGGCGGACGAGGCAGGGCTGATCGGGAGATTGCAGGCGGCGATCGGGAAGGCCGGCTTCTGGGATGAATTTCAATCCGACTGGTTCTGCTTTGACTGCGAGCTGATGCCATGGTCGGCAAAGGCGCGCGAACTGATCGAGCGTCAGTACGCTTCCGTTGCCTCGGCTGGCGAGCATTCACTGACAGCGGCGGTGGCGGCGCTTGCGATGAGCGCGGCGGCCCGGGATCTCGGCTCGGCTTATCGGCAACGATTGGAGTTGTTGAAGAAATATCGGGAAGCGTATCGCCGGTATTGCTGGCCTGTGAACTGCCTGGCGGACTATCGTCTGGCTCCATTTCATCTGTTGGCGTCCGAGGGAGCAGTTCACGCAGACAAGACGAATCGGTGGCACATGGAGACGCTGCACCGCTTCGCGGCGGCGGATCCGAATTTCGTTGTGGCGACGCCCTTCCTAGAAATCGAGTTGGCCAATGATTCAGCGGTGGAATCTGCTTGCCGGTGGTGGGAGGAACTGACTGGGTTGGGGGGAGAGGGAATGGTGGTAAAACCTCTTGACTTCGTCGCCACAGGCCGGAAGGGGATGGTGCAGCCGGCATTGAAATGCCGTGGCCGGGAGTATCTGCGCATCATCTACGGACCGGAATATACGGCGGACAACCAGTTACCGAGGCTGCGAAACCGCGGACTTTCCGGCAAGCGGGCTCTGGCGAATCGGGAATTTGCTTTGGGGATCGAGGCGCTGGAGCGCTTCGTTGCTCGCGAACCGCTGCGGCGTGTTCATGAATGCGTGTTCGGAGTACTCGCGCTCGAAAGCGAGCCGGTCGATCCCCGGCTTTGATCCCGGATCGGGTCGGAGTTTGGCACAGTTATGCCACAGGTGAATGGAGCAAACCCGTAATCGGGCAACCTGGGGCTTGCCCTCCCTGATCTATCCGCACAGCATCTGTTCGATTACGGCAGGCGTCAGTTCCTCAAGAATATCTTCCAGAAACTTTGGCTTCATAGCATCACCCAGTAACTCGATTTCATTCGAGCCCGCGAGAATGCGAAATCTGACCGTGCGCCCTTCCGGATCAGATGCATAATCCTCGGGTTTGATCAGGTCGGGAAGAAGTTCGACAAATTTATATTGTGTGTCCACGTTTTCACCACTTTCCGGCAATAGCGGTGCCGCATGCCGGGCACCCGCCGTTTATAAGCACATTACTTGTTGTGCGCCAGATGTCTCTCTGCACCACTGGCGCGTGACAATTCGGGCAGGTCGTATCCCTTCCGCCCATGCTGCGCTCAACATAGACATAATTTAAACCGGCGTCCTTAGCGATCTCGACGGCTGCATCCAGCTCCGAAGGCAGAGTAGGCCGCGCCTGCATCATTCCGAAATCCGGATTGAATCGCACCAAATGCCACGGTATGTCGACGCTGATCTCTGCGATCCAATTTGCGATGCGCCGGACCGATTCGGCGTCCGCATTGACATCGGGAATCATCGGCGTGCTGACTTCCACCCAGACGCGCGAAGACGCGAGGTAACGAAACGTTTCGAGAATTGGCGCGAGAGCAGCTCCGGTAAGCCTGCGGTGGCGATTTTCGTCTGCCGCTTTAATGTCGATATTCACGGCGCTCAGATAAGGCGCAACAGTTTCGACCGCATGTTGCGTCAGGAAGCCATTGGTTTTCCAAACAACATCAATTCCGTGTGCTTTACCAAGTCGAGCCACGTCAATTGTCAGTTCTGAGGCGAGTGAGGCTTCGGAGTACGAGAATCCGACCGCGGCGTTATGAATGCGCGCTCGCGTTGCCAGGTCTTCCGCTTCCAAAGGGGCAGCGCGCCACGGCAATCCAGTGGGCTTTCCGGCCTGCGACAGCCTGTAGTTCTGACAATAGCGGCAGGCCATCGAGCATCCGGGAGCCCCCACCGTTAGCACCGGTCTACCGGGGCGGTAGTGATAGAAAGGCTTCTTCTCAATCGAATCGAGGTGAATTACGGTAGCGGAATACGAAGCCGTTTCGATGATGTCACCAATCCTCCGCCTGGCACCGCAGATTCCGGTTTCTCCGTCTCTCAAGTTGCACAGATGGGGACACAACGTACAGCGAACACCATTGCCTTCGCGGGAAAAAAACTGGGCAGGGCGCCAGTGTGGCTGTTCCGTGGCTGGTACATCGGGTTCCATCAACACCTGAATCTACGCCATTTTAACTCCGTCCAACTCCCCGGCCCGGAAAAACAGTCGGCGCCATCCTCGACCGTCCGGGTTAAGATATATTCCTGACTTGTGGTTGAACCGGGCCCTCTCCGGAAATTAAAGCCGAAGGAAAGTGTTTATGCCGGAATTTCAGGAAGAATTTGATCGCGGACTGGAAGCCGCTCGCGACGAAGCCGGAACCGCGGCGCTCGACAGCAGCGAAACTGCCCGCACCACTCTCCGGTCGACATGGTTCCACAGCGTTTGTTCCCGTTGCAGTCATACATTTCGCGTAAACGATGTCGTGCGACGGGTTAACGGAGAACTGGTGCATTCCGGTGGGGAACTGAACTGCGCCACCGAACAGCGATCCACTTTCGACGTAACACCGGCGGTGCGGGAATTCTTCGCGGGTCTCGACGAGGAATGGCCCCCCCCGGTCGATGTTGAGGTCACCCGCCTGGAACCAGGCCATCGTCTGCTAGCTCCGCCGGTCGGGGCGATTCGCAGAAGGACCTGTTTTGTTTGCACGCACACGTTCAGATCCCTGGATCAGATTGTGATCTGTCCTTGCAGCCCCTCCGAGCCGTTATGCGAGGTGGGCGTCCATCGGGATCCCGTTCACGGTTTGCTTTGCCTCGAAACCTGGAATCCGGGCGGATCGCGGACGCACTGCCCTGTTACCTCGCGGAAACTGGACAAATGAAGACCGGCGAAGGAACCGCCGGGCGGTTCGAAAGGCACTTTCGGATCGCCGACTGGCGACAGGAGAACCTCAGTTCTGCGACCGTCGTGGTGGCCGGTGTGGGCGCGCTGGGGAGCGAGGTGACGCGCATTCTTGCCATGAGCGGGGTTGGGCATCTTATCCTGGCTGACCCGGACCGGGTAGAAGAGTCCAACCTGAGCCGGGCGCCGCTATTTCGCGAATCGGATATTGGCCGATATAAAACGGACGCTGCGGCAGACTATCTGCGAGGCTTGGCTCCAGGCATCCGGATCGACGCCCGGGCGGATTTCTTTCAGCGCGCCATTGGTTTGGCCGATCTGCGGGACGCGTCGCTGGTCATCGGTTGCCTCGACAGCCGGGCTTCGCGTGTAGACGTTGCCGCCCGCTGTTCTTTGGTGGGCGCCAGGTCCATTGACGGCGGGACCCATCCATGGGGAGGGGAAGTGAGGCTCTTTCTGGAAGAGACCGGACCCTGTTACGGTTGCGGAATGACTCCTGCACAGCGCGCCGAGACCGACACGCCGCAATCCTGCGCGGCTCCTCCGCGTCAAGGCGGCGAGGGGGCGGCAGCGCCGTCCTCCGCGCTCGTTGGCGCATGGCTGGCCGCTCTTGCCGTGCGCTATCTTATGGGTCTTGCTGTGCCCTCGGGTGCGGTCCACATCGATATGAGCCGCGGATCCAGTTCGTCGGTGGAACTGGTGCGGGACGCCGGTTGCCCGTTCCACTCCAGACTCGCCTCCGCGCGACAGATCCCGCTGGATCATCGCGCCACTCTGGGAGAACTGTCATTGGCACTGGGCGGACGCGTTCCGGTGCTCTGGTATCCGGTGCGCCGCTTCCGCCGCTGCGGAAAATGCGGCTTTCGGGACGAACCGTGGCTTCCCGCTCTGCCGCCGACCTGTCCGTCCTGCGGGGCCAATCTTCCGCACGGCTCCGTGCTCGACCTGCAGGAAGCGCCGCGGGGGCGGATGTTAGGCGATCTTGGCATTCCGCCGCGGGAGATCCTGCCGGTGCGGACGCCTCAAGGGTACGAGTATGTGGAACTGGCTGGTGAAGGCGGAACGGCCTAAGGAGACTATGGGTGAACAAACGTTTATTTCCATCGTGGTCCGCAATGTCAAAGACGGATTTGCGGTCATCGCGGAGGCGAGAGAGATCGCGCGGATCATGGGCCTTGCGGGGCGTGTGGCAGGGCCCTTCACGATGGCCGGAAGTATCAACGTCCGACTCGAGGAAATCTCCGAAAGCGAAGCACGCCAACTCGCCGGATTCCTTGCTCGGAAGACAAACCTTGACGCGGAAGTCATGATCAGCCCCTTTCGGGATTACTTCGTCGATAAACTCAGAATTTCCATCAATAATGAGATCGATCTGGACGTCCGGGAGGTACCCGCATCGACGCCGGTGAGTCGTCTGCTGGATGCAGTTCTGGCCGATCAGAACCTTCGTCCGCTGGATCTCAGCGACGCGAATGTGAGAGTCTACCGAGAACCCGGGGATGGAACCGCACGCGTTCTGGACCCGCTGGCGACTCTGCACACCAACGAGGTTCGGACAGGCGATACGCTCGCGTTGTACTACAGTTGGCCCGACCGGGATTTCCGCATCGTGTTTTCCTTCTCGCCTGCCGAGACAGACGCGGCCATCTGCAGAGAACTGGCCACCCGGCTGCGCTCGCATCCTGCATGCGCCAACACGTCCATTTGGCACCGCGGGATGATTGCACCGGGCGCCCGTATTCCAGACACCATCGAGAGCGAGTTCGGGCGGGCGCGCCTGATTATTGCGATCATGAGCGCCGACTACTTCAGAACCGATCACCCCGAACCATTCTTCCCGCTGGAAAAGTCATTGGTGAATACGAGAGCGTCCAAAATAAATGAACGAACTGGTGTAATACCTGTGCTGGGTCGGGTCACCACCATCCAGGCTCCGTTTTCGATGCTGGGTCGTCTTCCGCGGGGCGGTCGGGCTATCGTGCAACATCCCGACCCGGACTCGACCTACACCGAGATCGCCGAGGAGATTGTGGAACTGGTGAAGTCGATGCGAGGCGCATAGAGCCGGCTTTTGCGAAGTATCTCGACAGGTTTAGACTCAATACATGTTGACGAAGGAGTGGTGGAAAGACGGCATGATAACGGAACTTGTGACGCTCATGGGGGACGGCGATTCAGCGAGGTTTCTCCTTCTGGAAATCGGTTTCCCGGCAGGAAAGATCCCAAGCCACCCCGCTAATGCGGAAGTTTTCTGGCAATTGGTCTTCAAGGACCTGGAGCACGGAATTCTGCTGAACGGTCCCGAGTTGCTGCGAAAAGCGATGGCGAGTCGATATCCCGGGAACCGAATGTTTCAGGCCGGAAGCGCTGCCGCGCATCCGGAGTCCAAAGGAACGGCCACCGCTGCGCCGGTTACGTCCAATGCTCCGGAAGGCATCAGCGTGTTTATCTCGTATTCCCACAAAGACAAAAAATATCATGACGATCTCTTGGTCTTTCTCGCATTGATGCAGCGTCAGAACCTGATATCGGCCTGGAG
>Ga0118677_10008798_pt1 | contig 16030 bp, 11 predicted proteins | sample AliMusrvi5mmetaG_FD_86154 | JGI IMG/M metagenome (GOLD analysis project Ga0118677, IMG submission 86154) | reverse complement strand
AGTTCATTGAAACGGCGGATGAGGTTCTCGAAAATGAGCCCCATCTGGGCATTGGGTACGGCGTCAGGGTGTAAGTCGATTTCGCAAAATTTTGAAACGACCAGGTAGAGAATATTCGACTCACGCATCTTCTCGATTTCGTTTTCGAATTCGAAGTAATCGAAAATCGTCCGCACGTTAGCGGAGAAACCTTTGATGTAGCTGACAAGATGTTTCTCGATGTGATCGGGATCGCCTTTGAGCTTTTCGAAGTCGAGCGGTGAGTGATTATGAAACCGCTGGCCTGATGCCTTATTCAGGAATTTATCGATCGCATCGTCATTGAATTTTCCGCCTTTGCGCTTTGTATGTTCGGCAAGAACCTTCTGTTTGCTGGGCGCAAGCACGCAATCGAAGCGGCGCAGGACGGTGAGCGGGAGGATGACCTTGCGATACTCGTTGCGCTTGTAGGGGCCGCGCAGAAGATTGCAGATGCTCCAAATGAAGCTGGCGATTTGGGAGTGGGTTTCGGCGGACATTGGGAAATTCAGTTAGCAACGGCCAGAGCCATTCACGACGGCGGCCTTGATGAGGGTGAAATCTTTGCGTTTGGAAGGCATGAGGGGTGCGCACGTGTGCAAGATCGGGCGGGGAGGGGTTGCTGGTGACTCAGGAAGCCCAACCAAGGAGCCACCGTTGAGCGGAGAGTAATCCGCCCATTCCGCCTAACGCAAGCGCAAACATTCGGGAGGAGTGGGGTGAAGGTTGGGAGGGTGGCGCCAGGGCGAGGAATGGACTGCGGATTCAATCGCGGTCCAGTTGCGGAAGAGTGTTTGGCAGGATGCCAAACACAGCCGGCAGGATGCCGGCGCTCCCCGCGGTTCACTCGATGGGGACGGCGGCAAAGGTGAGGGCGGCGACGCCGTTGGAGCCGTAGATGAGTTTGTCCTGGCGGCCGTCCCAGGTGTTGCCGGAGATATAGGCGATGGACTTGGCGGTGGACGGTTCTGACAACTTGAGCGTGATGACATTGCCCGCGGCGCTGCCGGCGGTGACGGGAGCTGCCAGCTTGTCCAGACTGAGCCAGGCTTTGCACTCGGGCTTCCAAGCCATCGGTTGGCCGAAGTCCAGAGCGATTTCGTTTTTGGCGGGGCTGGTGAACCAGGCGCGCTTGAGGTTGGGAGCGGTTTTCGGCTGCTTGGGGACCACGCCGTAGTTGTCCTGTTCGACCAGCGGGCACATCAACTGCGCGATTTGTGCATAGCCCTCCATATCGAAGTGGCACAGGCCGCGGCCGCTCGAGCCGCTGATGATGCCCAGGGTGGACATGATGCGCATGTTGGAGAAGAGGTTGGGCAGGGTGCGCTGGGACTCGGTGAGCATGTCGCCGATGGGGCCGCCCATGTTGCAGCCGCTCGGCCAGATCTGATAGATATAGTAGAACTGGATGTTCGGATAGTCCTGCTTCCAGGCGGCGGACATGTCGATGAAATACTGTTGATAGGATTTCCAATTATAGTCGCCGGTGGGCGCGCCGCTGCCCTGATCGTTTTCGCCCTGGTGCCACAGCACGCCGCGAATGCCATGGGTCAGCTTGGCGGCCTCGACGCGGGTCAGCAGACAGCCATAGATCTTGTAGGGGTTGACGTAGAAGCCGCCGCTGGTGTCATGACGATTGGCGGGGTTGGGCTGGTGTTGGAAAATGGGGGTGCCGCCATAAGCTCCATTGATGATGCAAATGGGGATGCGGTGGTTTTCGACAAGCGCCTTGGCCAGCACCATGCCCCAGGCGCCGATCTGGTGGTCGCCATAATTGGGTTTGCCCCATATATGGGTGCGCACGGCATTGCCCCAGCCGCCGTGGGTCGTGCCCTCATGCTGATTGCCATAACTGCGGATCCAGGTGCTGACGGAAGTTTCGGGATCTTCCGTCGGTCCATTGTTAGGTCCGGTGGCCTCGGCATTGGACTGGCCGTCGATGATATAGGCGTCGCCGCAGACGAGGTTGGTGACGGTTTTGAGGACTTTTTCGGTGCTGCCGGACTTGGTGCCGAACTCGACCTTGTACTTGACCAGGCCGGGCTTGAGTTTGACGGCGAAGGCGTAGGACTTGTCGGCCTTGGGCTTCTGGCTTTCGCCTTTGTAAGGTTTGTCATCGGCATAGACTTTGAGAAAAACCGAGTCGGCTGGCTGGTCGATGGTTCCGTTATAGAAGAGCGTGCCCTCGTTGGTATCATCGCGGGCATAGAACTGGTTGTCCTCGGGTTGCTCATCCTTGCCCGGCGTGCGCTGCACCCAGGCGTCCTTCTTCGGTTCGGTCACCAGCAGGGATGCCGTGGCGACGGTGTCGGCGCCACCGTTGTTGACGGTTGCCTTGAGAGTGATGCTGCCGCTGCATTGCGAGCGTTTGAGAATGAGCTTGTCGGGAGTGATTTCCTTGATGACCGCGCCGCCGGCGACAGTCCAGGTGGTTTTGAGGTCGCCGGCGCCCTTGGCCTTCATGGCGGCGAGGTTGCTGATGATAGGGATGACTTCGATGGTGTCGCGGCCGTTCCATGCGCTCGGTGCCTTGAGGGAGACGAGGGGTTCCGGGATGTCCTCCTTGATGGTGACGGGAATGTCCTTGGTCTTGGTTTCGTTAGCATAGACCGCCTTGAGTTGCAGCGTCATGGAAGTGTCTTTGGTGACCCGGCCGGCCGGCAGGGTGAAGGTGAAGCGGTCCACGGCGGCGAGGGTTTCCACGCCGTCTTTCTTGAGAATCCAATAGAGTTTTTGCGCGCCACCGGCCTTGGCCTGAAGCGTGACGCTGCTGCCTTCCAACATGTTAACCGCCGCTTGGTTGACCGAGAATTCGGTGCCGCCTTGGACCAGCGGGCCGACCAGTGATTGCATCGGGTTCTGGTTTTCGTACTGCAACTTCAGCCAGTCGGCGGAGCGGGCGACGCGCGAGATGCGCACCTCATCGATGTCGCCGACGAAGCGGTAGCCGCCGCCGCGCATGCCGCCGATATCCATGCAAACGTCCTTGACCACCGACATGGCGGCCTTGCCCTCGCGGGTGCCGTCGAGCTTGCCGTTGACGAAGATGCGGCTGGTGCCGTTTTCGTAAGTGGCGGCGACATGATACCACTGGCCCATGGCGGGCACGGTGGCGCCGGCGGTGCCGCCCGGTCCGTCGGAGGCCCAGCCAATACTCGGCGGGGAACCGATGCTTATGGCAATCTCATTGCCGTCGCCGGTATTGCCGTTGAGGCGAGTGGCATATCTGCCGTAGTACACGATGTGAGAGTCGGCCCCTTCGGTGCGGAACCAGGCTTCGGAGGTGAAGGGGTTGTCGCCAAAGGGAAAGGTGGTGATGTGTTTGCCGCAGTCGATGCCCTTGCCCGCGACAAAATGCCGGCCGTTGCCGATCATGCCCGGCGCCACGGTGGTGCCGGTATCGGTGGGCGTGACGGCACCGAGTTCATCCTTGAGAGTCTCGTTCATGTGGATGACGGTGGCATAGCCATTGTCGGCATTGAACACGGCGGACCCGTTAGATTCGCTGGTGGCATCGGGCTTGCCCCAATGGAGCTTGAGTTCCTGGCGGGCGTTGCCCTTGATGACGGGGATTTTCACCCACACGCTGGCGCAGCCGTGGGTGGCATCCCACTGCTCGATCTGATAGGCCAGCGGCTTGCCATTGGCGGAGAAGCGCAGGTCCTCGCCGTGAGCCTTGGCCTGGCTGAAATTGAAGAAGTCCTTGTTGAGCCGCACTAACAGGGGGAAGCCTTCCACAGAGGCGCTGGCCGGCAGGTTGGCCCCTTCCGGCGTGGTTAGAATGAAGAGGGACCCTTGCTGCTGCCAACCCGGATACTGGGCCAAGGCATGAGGCGTGAGGCCGGCGAGCCATGCGCCGGCGAGGATGAGCGAGGACTTGTTCATGAGGAAGTGCTGAATGTTGCGTTCGGTTGGATTGTGAGAACGCAAGCAATTAAGACGCGTACCGGAGCAAGCAATCTTTCAATCCATTTTACGGGGCACCGAGTGGAACTTTTCGGCGTGGGGTTGGGCTTGGAATACGGCAGATGGAATGGATGGCAAGAGGAATCGTTGAGTGGCGGCGAGCCTGCTTCGCCAAGGCTACGAAGGCCGAAGACGCCGCCATCACGGCTTGTCGCGAGACGCGGCAAGCAACATGACGACTGGCGGCGAGACGCCGCCATCACGGCCTGCCGCGAGACGCGGCAGCAACATGACGACTGGCGGCGAGACGCCGCCATCACGGCCTGCCGCGAGACGCGGCAGCCACATGCGGCGACGGTCACGGACCGCCGCTACAATGGCGTCAACTCAGCAAGCGGGCGATGACATCCAGCGCGCGGTAGGAAGTTTTCCCGGGTTCGAGGAAACGTGCCACCGCCACTGCATCGTCGCCGCCGGTTAGAAGGGGTTTTTCGGTGCTGCCATCGGCCACGGTCTGGCCCAGTCCGAGGGTGGAGATCAGGCCGTTGCAGACGCATTGGCGGCCGACGGTTTCTTCCACGGTGCCGCTCTTGCGCAGGTAATCGTCGATGGGTTCGCTGGGGCAGCGGTAGCCGACGCTGCCGTCGGGCTTGCGGTAGAGGTGGCGCAGATAGCCGAGGTCGCAGATGCGGACGCGCTCTTCGCCACAGACCGGGATGGACGTGGCGGGCCCGCCCTGGATGATCTTGAAGGGAAACCCGGTCGGCGAGGCCACCGGATCGGTGAACACGCGCAGCACCCCGCGGCGACTGCCGTCGAGCACCTTGTGTTTCAATTCCGGGTCGATGCCGGATTCTTCGCAAAACGCAAAGGCCGTTCCCACTTGGATGCCGACGGCCCCCAACGCCTGCGCCTCGGCGATTTTCCCGCGCTCGCCGAAGGATCCGGCCAGCCAGTAGGGCAGACCGAGGCTGGCGATTTTCTGCAAATCGGGCAAATCGCGCTCGCCGTAGATGGGTTCGCCGACGGCATCCAGATGCATGGTACCGCGCGGCGGGGCGTTGTGGCCGCCGGCCGTCCAGCCTTCGACGACGAAGCCATCGACCCGGCCGGAGGATTTGCGGGCCAAGGCGATGGCGAGGGTGGCGGATGAGACAATGGCGAGAAACTTGGGCCGATGCAGCCGCTGCTCGGGTGAATTCAAATAGGGCGCGGGATCGAACTCGGTGAAATATTCCTCATCGGAGGCCGTGCCTTGGACATCGATTTTGAGGCGGGAGGCCTGCCCTTGGGCGAGTTGGTCCAGAATGCCGGGAATCGCCCGCGGGATGCCGGCACCCATCAGCACGTAATCCACACCCGCCAGCATCGCGCCAAACAACGAGGGAATGGTGGGAAGCTGGATCTTTTCCAATAAATTGATGCCGACCAGCCCGTGGTGGCCGTGCTTGGCCAGATTGACTTCGACGAAATTGGCCAAAACCGTTAGATCAACCAGATCCTGAGGGGGTTTGAGCGCATGCATGGGCACGCCGACGAACTTCTTGGCCATTGCCTTGCCACCTTCGACAAAATAGCGTTTCCAGACCCGCTCGACGATGGCCGGAAAGGGGAAGCGTGCCGCAGCCTCCGCCATGTGCCCGCCGGGATCGCCCTGCTGCAAGCGCCGCGTCAACAGCAAATCCAAGGCGGTTCCGCTCACCACGCCCAATTGCCCGGCTTGCGAAACCGCCCGGGCCAACCGCCAGTTCGACACTCCCACCCCCATCCCTCCTTGAATTATTATCGGTTGCACCGTCATGCGTGAGCGAAACTTGGGCCGGCAAGCCTGTAAAGCAATCCAATTTTCGCCTCAGACCCACGCAAACCCGTAATTTCCCCGAATGAGGAGGCTCGAATTGGACAAATCGACGATTCTTCGGCACGCGGCGTACGCTGATGCTTTCGTCGCACGTCGGCTTGTGATAGCGTCGCTTCGCCCTGCTCCTCTACGTCCATATTCCGTTTTGCCACCGCGTTTGCCCGTATTGCTCGTTTTACAAGCATACGCCGGGCGGGACGTCGATTGGCACCTTCATTGAGGCGCTGGCCAGCGAGGCCGCACGGCGCATCCCGCAGTGTGCCGAGGCACCGCACACGCTCTACCTCGGCGGCGGCACGCCCAGCATGCTGTCGCCGCGCCATCTGCGCCGCTTGTTTGGGGCCCTGCACGGATTGTTAGATTTCGCCACACTCGATGAGGTGACGCTGGAAGCGAATCCAGCAACCTTCGATGCTGCCAAGGCACGCTTGTTTCGCGAGTTGGGGGTGACCCGCGTTTCCCTTGGCATCCAAGCGTTCTCCGCCGAGGTGTTGGCCACCTTGGGCCGCGAGCACTCGGTGGCCCAGGCACTCGAATCCGTCGCGATCCTGCGCCAGGCCGGGATTCCCTCGGTCAACATCGACCTGATGTTTTCCATCCCCGGCCAATCCCGGGACGTGTGGCAAGCCACGCTCGAGCAGGCGGTCGCGCTCCTCCCCGAGCATGTCTCCGCCTACAATCTCACCTATGAGGAAGACACGGCCTTCTTCGAGTCGCTGCGGAGGGGTGATGTGCGCGAGGACGAAGACCGCAACGCCGGGTTCTTCCAACTGGCCGATGTCGTTCTAACCGAAGCCGGGTTCGAGCACTACGAAACGTCCAACTTCGCACGCACGGGGCACCATTCGTCGCACAACCGCGGCTATTGGCGGGGCGAGGATTACCTCGGCCTGGGACCCTCGGCAGTTTCCACCCTGGATCACATCCGCTCGAAAAACGTGGCCGACACCGACCGTTACATCATGCAGGTCCAATCCCTCGGCCATGCCATGGCGGAGGCCGAAACGCTCGATCCGGAAGCCCGGCGCCTGGAGCGGATCGCCTTGGGCCTGCGCACCGGCGAGGGGATCCCGCTGGCGTTGCTCGCGCCCGACGCGCTAAGTCGCGCGCACCACCTCGCCGCCGCGGGATTGCTGCGCATCAGCGCGGAACGCCTCGTACTCATCGACCAGGGTCGCGCGCTGGTCGATTCGATCGCCGCAGAGTTGGTGTGACGTCCGCCTGCGGCACCGCGATGGGGCCGGGCACCGCGCGGCAGCAGCGCCAGGGCTGGGCGGCGGTGGATTCGGGTCGCGGCAAGGTCAAAGAAAACACAGGTCTTGGATTGCCATGGGTGGAGGCGGGTGCTTGACTCCCCGCATGTCCGACATTCGCATCACGCTACACACCACCGCCGGAGACATCGAGGCCACCTTGTATGCCTCGAAGACGCCGCTCACTTGCGCTAATTTTCTCAATCTCGCAAAACGCGGGTATTACAACGGGGTGGCATTTCACCGGGTGATCGAGGGTTTCATGCTGCAAGGCGGCGACCCGACGGAAACCGGTCGCGGCGGTCCGGGCTACAAATTTGCCGACGAGTTTCACCCGGACCTGCGGCATCGGGCGCCGGGCGTGTTCTCGATGGCCAATGCCGGGCCCGGCACCAACGGTTCGCAATTTTTCATCACCACCGCCGCCACGCCGTTTCTGGACAACCGCCACTCGGTGTTCGGGCAGGTGACCAACGGCCTCGACGTGGTGGAAAAGATCACCGGCAAGAACAACACCGGCGAACGCGGCTGCAAATTCAACGGCGTGGGCGACAAAATCACCTCCATCACCATCCACGACGATCCCACCGCGCTGTTTGAAGCCCAAAAGGATCACGTCTCGCATTGGAATTCGATCCTCAAGTGAGGTCCCGTTCCTCGCCGCGTGGGGGACCGCTGTCCCAAAGGCTGGCCGATTCGTCGTGTCGGGTCGCGCAAGCTCCACCGGCGTGGCTGCGGCTTCCACGCCGCAGGCCGTGCCCACGGTGTCTCGCCGTGAGGAACCCCGCCACCCAACCACTTCCCCCCAACCCGCCTCAACCAATGCCCTTTCGCAGGTCGCGCACGCTCCACAACATCCCGGCCGCCGCCGCGCCACTGCCCCGCAATTTGCGCGGCCCACTCTTGCGTCTTTCGCCGAAGCGCTCCCGGCACCGCGCGAACACCTCGTCCACAAAAGCCCGGCTCCCAATCACCGCCCCGTCCGTGAAATACCTCACCCGGCAGCGCAGCATCTTCCCAAGCGCCACATCCCGGCCCCGTTCAAGCCGCGCCAACTCCGCCGCCACAACCTCCTTTCGCATGCCTCTTCTAACGACTTTCACCGCCAGCCGCCCGTCCGCGCCCCTAACCTCGCGCAGTTTCTCGTCGCCCCCGACCAGCAACAGCATCCGGTAGTCCTTCGATACCTCCTTCCACAGCCCGGCCACCTCTTCGTTGCGAATATCGCGCTTGTGATTTGGTGCTTTCATTTTGTGTGCCATGAGCGCCCGCACCAGGCCCGCCCGCGCCTTCCTGCCGTCGCCCCGCGGCCCGCCGCCCATCGCCTCGCCATAACTGCTCCAGCGATATTCCGCCGGGTCGGCCACCAAGCCCGCCCGCAGCGGGTTGAGGTCGATGTAGGCCGCCATCGTCCGGGCCGCGATCCCGTCCTCCACCAGCACGCTCTTGAAGCGGCTCTCCCACAGCGCCCCCGTCCGCTCGTGTTTCGTGTTGAACCAGCGGGTGTAGCGTGCCAGCAGCGTTTTCATGAACTCGCCCAAGCCGTGCATCCGGTAGGTGTAGCGCCCGTGGATTTCCCTAACCAATGACTCATCCACTAGCCCCACCTTCACCTGCTGCCGCACTTCCGCCAACTCCTTGGCCACCAGCGCCACCGCCGGCGCATTGTAAATCGCCCGCAGGCGCCGCAGCAGTTCGGCGTCCGACAGCCCTTCCGCCGGCATCGGCGGCACCTCCAGCAGCAGGTGCACGTGGTTGCCCATCAGGCAGTACGACAGCACCCGGCAGCCCGAGAAATTCTCGTACATCCGCAGGTAGGTGCGGAATTGCTCCTTCTCCTCCGGCCCGAACGCCAGGCGGCGCTCCACCACCCGCGTGATGCAGTGGTAAATCATCACTAGCAATCATTTTGAAATAAGGTATAATAAGGCCTGTACCGCATTTTGTGTTTGCATGTGACTGCGTACTGTTTACACTTTCGTTCACAGCAACCCCAGACCGACCATGGCCACCCTGTACAAAACCACCCAAAGCCGATTTTGGTTTGCGCGCTACCACGACGGCACCGGCAAGCGCGTCAGCAGGTCCACCAAAACAGAATCCAAGCGTGAGGCCAAGGTCATTGCGGCGGGCTTCGAGTCAGAGGCCAGAAAAGAAACCGCCAAGGCCGAGCGTGACAACGGCATCCCCGTGATGATCAAGCGCACCGTCGAGATGGCAGCACTGGAACTGCAACAGGGAACGCTCACGCTCCAACGCGGCGAGGAACTGATCCGCCAGATGTACCAAGCCGCGCGCCCGGATGACACCGGTACCAACTTCAGGCGGTTTTCCGGGGAGTGGCTCGACGCCAAGGAGAAGACCACCGAGGCGACAACATGGCGCTCCTACTGTGATGCGGTGAAGACCGCCACCGCCAGCCTCGGCAAGAAGGCCGAAGGCCCGTTGCGCGAGATCAGCGTGGGCGACATGGAGCGGCTGCAGACGGAGCTTGGAAGGAAACGCAGGGGCAAGACTGTGAACTACTATTTTTCGGTGATCCGGCGCATCCTTGAAAGCGCCGTCCAAAAGGATTTCATCACAAAGAACCCCGCAAAGCCCGTGGCGTCAGTCGGACAAGGGGACAGCCGGAAGCGCGCGCCATTCACGGCGGCGGAGGTGGAGCGGATTCTGGCCCACGTCACGGATGCTGAATGGGTCGGTCTGATTTTGTTGGCGGTGTATTCCGGGCTGCGCTGCGGCGACTTGCTCAGACTTACCTCCGATAACGTGGTGGAGAACAAGCTGCAGATTCAGGCTCACAAGGGAGCGAAGAAATCCGGGGACGTGTTGGAGATCCCGCTCACGGCGGAATGTTCTGCATGGCTGGAAGGGAGAGCCGGTGATTTGTTCCCGGAGATCAAGAAGAGGAAGCCTACGGCAGTGTCCTCGCGTTTCAAGAGCTTCATGAAAAAGGCCAAGGTCGCAAATACCGTGGTCCTGGCCGCTGGTGATCCGCCGGTGGTTGCCTTTCGTAGCTTCCATTCCCTGCGGCACTCCTTCAGCTCATGGATGGCCGAGGCCGGGGTCCCCAGCGAAGTCAGACGCAGACTCACCGGCCACAGGTCGGATTCGGTACACGCCCGTTACACCCATTATGACAAGGCGCTGGTGGCAGCGGTGGATTCATTGCCGAGGCTCAGAACACCTGACCTCGGCAGGGTTTGAGGTGTGCCCAAGATGATACCGATTTGAAAATCATGCGTGGGTCGGTGCCCGGATAGATGGTCTCGGTGGAGGTCAGTTTGGCGCAGAGGTGGGCGCTGGAGGCATTGTTCTTGGGAGTGGCGAGGCTGTGCAGACTGATGGTTGGGATTTTGGATTGCCGCTGCCGATGAGGTGCCGCGCTCGGCCAGAAGCATGTCGGCTTGACCGCCGGTCACGAGAGGCACCTGATGGGTGCTGAACTCGCTTGTCGGCCAATCCTCGCCGGGATGCTTGTGATAGGTCTGGCAGGCGATGCGCTTGGCTGCCATGCGTTTGAAAAGGCCGGGACTGTACAACCCCCATGGTTGGCCGAGGCCGGGGCCCCAGCGACGTCAGGCGAAGGCTCACCGGCCATCGGTCCGACTCGGTGCACCAACGCTATACCCATTTTGACGAGGCTCTGGTGCACGCCGTCGGGACGCTGCCGAGCTTGTGATCGGGGAAGGCCGGGGGCAGCGGCAGCACCCCCGCCGCCGCCTCCGGCCTCCTGCGTGGGAGGGGATCGGCAAGCCCCCGAATAGCCCGCTCACGAGATTTTTTCAGATTTTTCTTGATCGGTCCCATAAAATCACTTTTATGGGTTCCACGTCAGCGCGCAGACGACCGTTGACACAACCAACCCCACCCCCAAATGGAATCGACCCCTGAATCAATGCAGCCTTTCAATTACATAAAACCTGACGAAGTCACCTCGCCCCGGCGGTTATGGTCACTGATCCGCGTCCTCGAAGACGGCGACCAGCCCGACTCCTTCGACGAGCGTGTCGCAATCTCCATCGGGACGTGGAGTCGTCCCACTGCTTCTGGGAAGCCGAACTCGTCCCCTGTTCTCGCCGTGCGGTGGAACGGAACCCAGGAATCACCAAACGGGAATCCACAGTCACGCGGGCTGCCGACCTGGTTCATCGTCCCCCGCCGGTTGCAAGAGTCGGTCGCCAGCACCTTGTCGCCGGAGAACCAGGTGCTCGTCAAATGCCTTCTGGACAACTCCGCACAAAAATGGTGACCCGATCATCCCACGCCAAAGTCTATCAGAACAACTAACGCATGGACGAACCGTGACCAAAACCACGCCTAGCCCAGCCCGTCAAAACCCCCGACAGCACAAACAACCTCAATGTCCAACACCTCAAGTTTTTTCGATCCTGCCGCGTTCCTCCTGGCCTTCAATGGGCGGGAGGAATTGCTGGACCACTACCTCGATTCCATCCCCGCGGTCGGCATCACGATTCAACGGCCCGTGACGTCCGTGCCTAACTTTGTCACTCACCTATTGCAATGCGCTCCGCCGGAACGCCGCATTCTAACCTCGGGCCTAATGGAGGCGGACGGACATGTTTCCCACACCGGACACGAACGGATGCTTTCCGCCCTGCGTGCGGCAGAAATTCCCACCGAGGAGTTGCGCAATCTGCCCGCGGCATGCCTGGCCCTCTGGATTCTCATCAATGCCCGGGACCTTTTCGACACCGCACTGAGCGCCGGCGAGACCGGCAAGTCCGTGACCTTGGCGATGTTCCTGCCCAACGCCCCGGTGTCGCTGGTTGCTGACAGGAACGACGCGATGAATAAGTTTCGGGGCAAGATGGCCGACCTATGCGGCGAAAAGTACGGGAGCGACCGCATCCTGCTCCGCAGGTTCGAGGACCCTGATTCGGTCGTCATCGGGCTTTACTTTGAAAAGTCTCCTGCAACTCGACTCCACATGGCGGGAAGCGAAACAACCCTCCAACTGGCCGCCAGCGAGGACCGCCCCATCCAGTTTGACACCGCCCGTTTCGACCCTTCCACGGGCCTCCTGATCGTGCACTCGAGCTACGGGGCGCTCACAGGGCAAATCCGGAAGGCGTTCGCAGATGCCTTCCTCAACGCCCCGGATGCGTACGAATGGGCCGGAGCATCCCGGATCCTGGAATTGTCGGAACTGATTGCCCAATACGAGCCGCGTCGTGATTCCAATGGCCGCGAGTTGCTTATCACCGAGATCGAGTATTCCACACCCGATGGCAGTTTGCCTACCCGTTACAGCATTTCCGCAAGCGACGTGCTGAAAATCTGCCGGCGCGATGGATTACTGGAACGGATCAGGCGATCGTGCATCGGAAAACTGTGCATGAAGATGCCTCTTGAGAATTCTGGACGATCCCTCAAAGTCACCCTGACTGCCCCGAACAAGGTCACTTTCCGAGGCGGCCCGGGGGTTGCTTTCATTCTTGACCAACTTCAAGCCCTCAATGTCCTCCAACTTCAAGAAACTGCTAGGCTTGCTGCTTAACCGCGCGGCACTGACCGCCTCACCTGTGTTTCCCGAATCCGAACTCACGGGAATCGACCCCAAGGGATTCCAGCGTCTTCTCCAGGAGGATGTTCTGGGACGCGACGGACTTGCAACAACGATAGACCACCCCGACCATGGCCGCATGGATGCCCGCAAGGTCGGATCAGGGTGGATGCTGGAACACTCCGAAAGCCCGGGACAGGACTGGTTGCCCGTCGGAGAGGAATCACTTCGCCTGGTCCGCTTCCACCACCAGGGAATGCTGCGGTGGCTCTCCCGGACCAACGGGATGGAGGGCCAAGCCACCGAAGAAGGCAGGATATGGACGGTCGGCACACGTAACCTCGGCGGCCTCCACTGCCAGGTCCTCTATTACCCCGGCATCGCGGACCCCGCGCAACTGCATCTGGCGCTCGACAGCCTGGATGACACCCCGGCCGGTACGGTCCGCCTCGTGGTTTTGGCAGGTGCCATATCACTGCCAGATGACTATAAGACAAAGCTTGCAGCCAGGCGGATACATATAGATTACCTTTACCGGCATGCAACTGATGACGGGATCGATTTGAACAAAGCAAGCCTCCCGCAGTTGGGCGCAACCAGGGAGCCCGGATGCTACTTCAGGAGAAGCGGCAATGGATGGGAAGTCGGTTTCAATACAAACGAACCGTCTGCGGTCGTGGACACCGTGGACATGTTCCCAATCTGGTATCTCTTGCGGAATCCACGTGATGATTTCAGTGCCGCAGACATCAACAACGCATTCAACGCGGTATCGCCTGACAGGCTGATAGACGGAAAGCCAATGGGTCAGAGAGTTGCCCCCGCGCGTTCCTCGGGCACTATGGCCCGGCGAATTTCGGACCTGCCGGCGGACGACCAGAGGGAATTTAGGGAGCTATTTAAGGACAAGCTGGAGACAAAGAAGGCCGACGGCAAGGACAGCGTACAATATCGGGACGCCAACGAGGCCTACAAACATTTCCTCAAGGCACACGGGATCAAGGGTTCCTTTGCGGGCATGGAACAAAGAGAAGGTGATGACGCCAAGAAGGAGGCGGCGACGGTGGCGGCAGGGGTTCGGCGTTGGATCAGAAACCATCTCAAAACAAAGGATCTCCGATCTCTTGCCGAACACCTCAAGACCCACCTGCAGTGTGGTGCCCGTTTCTCCTATGGCCGGGACAAGACAGAATTGCCGCAGTGGCATACATGACTCATAGCAGCAGATAAGTTAGACTCGAACGCAAACAGGCGACCCCGCGGTCGCCTGCTTTTTTTGTTATATACCCAGTTGACTCACTCTGTGGCGGATAGGGCCGTGGAAGAACGCCGGCGGGGCGGGGCATGTTGTTAGACACCTCCGGGAAAATGCACGGCCTAAGCAGCACCCGAACGGAGCGCCGTCAGCCCGATGGGGCGCAACCAGCCGCAGGACCCGGCAAATAAACACACGCAAGAACCACATTTTTCGAGTTCGGACACGGGATGTCCGAGTCCGGACATGAATTGTCCCCCCGGGATGGCGTGAATGCCACGAATTATCCCCACTCCACCCACCACAGCCAGCGGACCGCCAACGACGACAACCTCTCGTCTTCCTCACAAACCGACATCCTCGTCGATGACAACGACGCGGTTCCAGACATCGATCCCGATGACGCTGATTCAAATTCCTGCCTCTTCTTGGACCGCAGGCGCGGCGACATCGTCCGCCAGAGGGACAAGGACGCCGAATATGTGCAAGCCTTCGAAAAATTGTCACCCAAGGAGCGCCAGTCACTCGAACCCCATGGGCTGGACCGTCCTTGGGTTAGCTACACCTGCAACGGCTACCGTGGGAAGGATCTCGCTGAATCTTCGTTTGCCTCCCAGGACCCCGACATCGCCGCCCTGGTCGACCGCGAGGCGCGCGAACCCGAGGCGAGTGAAGAATCCTCGATCCTTCGCGACTTGATAGACTATCTCTTGTTACAGCCTAACATGCGACTGATGGTAGAGTGTCTCGCGTTCGTGCTCAACCCAGAGGGCTGCGACCACAAGACGAAGCGCTCCATCGCTAAACGCCACCACGTCAGCGAAGAGACGGTCTCAAGGTACTGCAAGAAAGCCCGCCAGGAATTCAACCTGCCGCCCCCCCAATCAACCCACGGGAAAAAATTCCACAACTGCCGCAGTCCTATAAAAATCCAGCCGGGCGGCGAAACGACCGATCCGCCGACCCGTGGTGCTGTCGAAGTCCTCTCCAAGATGGTCGCCTACCTTCTGAGCCACCGCAACGTGGGTCTCACACTCGATTGCCTCGCGCTCGTGTTCAACTTGGGCGTCTACAACGGCGAGAGTATGACCGCAATCGGCAACCGCCACAATATCACCAGACAAGCTGTTTCCACTCGTTGTGTTGATATCGCCAAGGATTTGGACATCCCCCCATCCCGCGCGATGCGCAGCGAGGGGACGCGCGAAAGCTGCCGCCGCGCACAACTCAAAGGGCACCGCAACATGGAGTGAACCCGATGTGGTTCATGTTGTGATACGCGCGGGCCGGATCGCCATAGGCGCCGGCAAGGGCGGTCCATCCCGCCCGGCCGTCGAGCCCGGCATTCTCACAGAGGGCGAGCCATCGGTCTGCAAGCATCGGTTGTTTGTGGAAGTCGCGGTTGTTCAGAAGGTCTGGGGCGAACTCTGCCACAGAGCCCCCGGAGCCGGCGAGCTCGTCATGATCTCCGTGTGCAGTCGCATACCGGGGTCTTGGTCTGCTACGACCGAACCGGTGCAAAAGCCCACCCCTACCGACCACAATATCATGGAACGACTCCATGAGTTCCATCCCCCACGGTTGGTCCGTTAGAACAACCCAAGACCACATGACCAATCGAGAACCACCAACCAGAATATGACTGTATGACACTCATGCCTGATTCACATCATCCAAAGCGCCCATGCCGGGCATCATCAGAAAGGATGGTTGCCTGATGCACTGGGCCATCATAGCCGCTGTCGCATTGTTCATGCTCTTCACCTGTCAGGATAACGAACGGTCGGCCAAGGCCAAGGCCGCCGAGGAGGCCCGCATCGAGAGGGAGGTGGCCCGGCGGGTCGGGGTGGCGCGCCAGGAAATGGCCGGGCGCGACGCCCTGTTTCACACCGTGAGCTGGATCGTCCTCGTCGTGCTGACTTGCGGTGGGGTGGCCAAGTTCATCTGGTTCCGTCAGCCCCGATTCACCTCGCCGGTCATGCCGGTCATACCGACCAACCGTGCAGTCCGGTATAACCCGCCCGCTTATGCCTTGGAACAGAAGTACGGCGTCCGCCAGGCCCAACTCCGCACCATCCGCGCGGTGGGATTCATCCTGCTCGCGGGCGGTGCTCTCGGCGGCCTCATCTGGCTGCAGCGCAACCACGCCTGCGTCCCGCCCCAACCCGGGGAGCGCAATTTGCAAATGCCCACCTGGCTGGACCACTTCG